>Ga0070741_10002287_pt1 | contig 52431 bp, 29 predicted proteins | sample Coa_R1_4_FD_66440 | JGI IMG/M metagenome (GOLD analysis project Ga0070741, IMG submission 66440) | Surface soil microbial communities from Centralia Pennsylvania, which are recovering from an underground coalmine fire - Coalmine... | ecosystem: Environmental > Terrestrial > Soil > Unclassified ... | reverse complement strand
CGCCGCTTGACGCCCAAGGAAATTGAACAGATTCCCATCGCTGAAATTCGAGTTGCTAACCCTCGCACCCGCAACAAGGTCAAGTTTCAGATAATCGTGGCAAGCATTGGCGCAGTTGGGTTGAAAAAGCCAATTACGGTGTCTCGGCGGCCAATTGCCGAAGACGGTACTCAATACGACTTGGTCTGTGGGCAGGGGCGAATGGAAGCATATCTCGCCCTGGGCGAGACAACAATTCCTGCGGTCGTGATCGACGCGACACGGGAAGAACAATTCCTGATGAGCCTTGTTGAGAACATCGCCCGACGCGCGCCCTCCAATTTAGCGCTTCTGAAGGAACTCAAAGCGCTTTTGGAGCGGGGCCATAAGGCCGATGAGATCGCTCGTAAGGTGGGGTTGGATGTCGGATATATACGCGGCGTCATCAACCTTCTGGAAAACGCTGAAGACATGTTGGTCAAGGCGGTTGAAGCAGGGCGCATACCTATCAGCGTGGCAGTAGAAATCGCAAGGGGAAATGATCATGAGGTTCAGACTGCGTTGTCGGAGGCATACGAAAAAGGAGACTTGCGAGGCGCCAAGCTTGCCAGCGCCAAGCGAATCATCACGCAGCGAATCGCACAGCGCAAAAAGGACGGCAGAGTAACAACGAACCGTAAGAAACTCACTGGTGATGCACTCGTCCGTGAATATCGCCAGCAAGTGCGCCAACAAAAGAACCTCGTTAAGAAAGCGAGCGCTGCGAAAGATCGTCTTATTCTTTTGATCACCGCAATGCGCAAGCTGATGTCCGATGAGCATTTCGTGGCGCTGCTCCGAGCTGAACAACTCATAGACATGCCTGAACAGCTCGCAATCCGCATCCGGTAAGGAGATATTTGATTGGAATTGTCTAAACTCAAAAAGGCATTTGAACCCACGGTCGTTGTAATTTCGACAAATTGCATCACCATGCAAAGGGAAATCACTCCGGTGAGCTGAAAGGGCACAATATATAGACAGATCGCCGCTTCAATCAAAGAGATCGGCATTATAGAGCCACTAGTTGTATTTCCTAAGTCGCCGAATCAGTACCTGCTGCTTGATGGTCATTTACGCCTAGATATTCTGAAAAGCTCCGGAGTTAGTGAAGTGCGGGTCATCTTTTCGGCGGACGATGAAGCCTATACTTACAATAGACGAGTAAATCACGCTCCTCCGATCGCGCAGCATTTCATGATTCTTAAGACCCTTGGAAATGGTGTCAGCGAGGAGAGAATTGCTGCAGCTCTCAATGTCGATATTGCCAACATAAAGAGAAGACGTGACATGTTGGATGGGATCTGTCCTGAGGCAATTGAAATATTGCGAAATAGCCATATCACCGCACCCGCGTTAACTGTATTGAAGAAGATGAAGCCGGTCAGACAGATTGAAGCTGCGGAGCACATGTCTGCAAGTGGAACGTTCACCGTGCCTTTTGCGAAGGCATTGCTCGAAGTAACCAAGCCCGAGTTCTTATTGGAGCGCCCATCGAAACGCAAGCTCCAAGTGGATTCAGCCGCAGTCCGGGAGATGTTCGAGGAAGAGACGGACTCATTGATCCGAGATCTGAAAGCCGTCGAGGAGTCGTACGGGACAGATATTTTGACCCTATCTGTGGCTTGTGCGTACATCGACCGAATTCTAGCGAATAAAGAGATTGACCGACATTTACAAAAGCGCCATCCCGAGATTCTCAACACTCTACGAACACTACTTGCAGAAACGAAACCCGACAAAAAGAATGTCTCCGAGAATTGAGAGTCGGTTAGGGAATGTAAAAGCAACCAAGGCCACAGCAGATCGGAACATCCCAATGCTTCAAGGAAAATTGCCTGAAGTCTCTTATTGCGACTTTTTCTTGCCTTTCTGAATGACGCTGATAAACTCCCCGAATAACCCCTTGGCATTAAAGACACAAAGGTGAAAGACAAGCATGGAATATACGCGAGGGAGCATGCGCCTGTCCGCTACTGACGTGGCGAATCATTTATCGTGCAAACATCTCACTACCCTCAACTTACTTCTAGCTAAAGGCAGTTTGGTTAGGCCGGATTGGGCGAGCCCCGACCTCAAGGTTCTTCAACAACTGGGGTTGGATCACGAAAAAGCCTACATTGAAAGCCTGCGAGGCAAGGGATTGTCAATCGTAGATATCTCCCAAGAATCGAATTCTCGCGATGCGACGTTAGCCGCGATGAAGAAAGGTGTTCAAGCCATTGCGCAAGCGAATTTGGCCAGCGGTGAATGGCTTGGACGAGCTGATGTCCTTCTTCGCGTTGAGCAGCCAAGTGTCTTCGGTGACTGGTCGTACGAGGCTGTTGATTGCAAGCTCTCTCGAACGACAAAAGCTGAAACCATATTGCAGTTGTGTTTCTACTCTGAGTTATTAGCAGAAACCCAGGGCCGCGAGCCTGAGCTGTTCCATGTGATTCGGTCTCACGCGGGGTACGAACCAGAATCCCATCGATTTTTCCAGTTTGCTGCCTATTACCGGTACGTGAAACGCGCCGTCAAGCAAGCCGTGGACATTGCAGATGGAAAAACGTATCCCGAAATCGTTCCTCACTGTGATATTTGTCGCTGGTGGAAGCACTGTAATCAGCAGCTTCGGAAAGACGATAGTCTTTCATTTGTTCATGGCGTTTCTCGACTTCAGCGGAGGGAACTGGCGATCCACGCCGTTGGTACGCTTAAAGCCTTGGCGACCCTTCCTCTACCAATACCTTTTAAGCCCTCGAAAGGGGGGCTGGAGGGATATCGGCGCATTCGAGAGCAGGCCAGAATCCAATTGGAAGCTAGAACTGCAAATCAGCCAAAATGGGAAAAGTTACCTCTCGAACCAGGGAGGGGTTTATATAGGCTGCCAGCGCCGTCGCCCGGCGACCTATTTTTTGATTTTGAAGGCGACCCTTTTACCGGAGAGAGCGGACTTGAATATCTTTTTGGAGTGCTAAACGCCGATGACGCGGGGAAACTTGTTTATCAGAGCCGATGGGCTTTGAATCTTACGTCGGAAAAACAGGCGTTTGAATGGTTCATCGACTTGGTTATAGAGCGACTATCCAGATTCTTCGAGTTGCACATCTACCACTTTGGCAACTATGAGCCCTCTGCAATCAAGCGCCTAGTGCTGCGTTATGCAACGAGGGAAGAGGAGGTTGATCGTCTTTTACGAGGCGAGGTCTTCGTTGATTTGCACAAAATCTTCAAGGAAGCGATCCTCGCTGGCGTGGAGCAGTACTCCTTAAAAGACCTTGAGCAGTTCTGCGGCTATAAGAGGTCGGTGCAGCTAGCTGACGCGACGACCGCCCTCCACACTACTCAACACCTCCTGCAACTGGACTTGGCAGCCAGTGTCACAGATAAGACCCGCACAGTGGTGGCCGCCTACAATGAGGACGACTGCCGTTCCACCAAGCAACTCCGTGATTGGCTCGAATATGTCAGAAAAAGTGAAATTGACGGAGGCAAAAACATAGATCGGCCAGCGAGCGTGGATGGTGCCCCAAGCGAGAAAGGCGCAGCTCATCACAAACGTGTTGCAGAGCTATTTGAGGCTCTCACTCGTGATGTGCCGGTTGATCCGAGAGATCGCAACCAGCAACAAGCAGCGCTCTGGCTGCTAGCGCACTCCCTGGACTGGCACCGCCGTGAAGAAAAGGTCAAGTGGTGGGAATTCTTTCACTTGGCTGATTTAGATGAAGATGATCTGTACTTGGAGAGAACAGCCATAGCAGGCATGGCCTTCGCTGCCCGGCTACCCAAGGCCAGTTTACGCGAAAGAGCACCAACCGACCAATATAAGTACCCGCCCCAAGAATGTTCGATTCGGGAAGGCGACACATTATTCACTCAGGACGGGGAAGATTTTGGTGAGGTTGTTTCCATTGATTCTTTGTTAGGCACCATCAGTGCTAAGAAGCGCCTCAAAGTTGCTGCTCTTCATCCGACTTGCGTCTTCACACATGCTGACTTTCCGACCAAGGAACAATCAGAATCGATCTTGCGGTTGGCAGAGTCGATCCTCAAAAATGGCATAGATCACCCTGGGGAGTATAGGGCAGCCCGCGACCTACTGTTGAGGAACCCGCCGCGATTGGCGCAGGGGACATCAACTCCGACGACTGGAGTGTCGATGCAATCGCTCTGCAATATTGTGCTTGCGCTTGATCGTTCAACGCTGCCGATTCAAGGCCCACCAGGGTCGGGAAAGACATATACCGCAGCACACATGATCTGCGCATTGGTTAGCGCAGGAAGGAAGGTTGGGATTACCGCAGTTGGGCACAAAGTTATACGTAAGCTGCTAGACGATGTGGTGAAAGTCTCCAATGAGAATAAAGTAGCTGGCGTAACCTGTGCCCATCGCAACAAAACCTCATCCGCTGCAGGCCCTGTTACCGAGTTTGATGGTAACGATGAGGCACTTCAGGCATTAGAGACGGGCACAATTAAAGTGCTGGGAGCGACTGCGTTTGTGTGGTCTCGCCAAGACTTCATAAGTTCGGTCGATGCATTGTTTGTTGACGAAGCCGGACAGATGGCCCTTGCGAATGTGTTGGCATGCGCGCCTGCGGCCAGCAACATTGTGCTCTTGGGTGATCCTCAGCAATTGGAACAGCCGACACGCGGCAGCCATCCCGAAGGGTCTGACGTGTCTGCTCTCGCCCATGTGCTAGGTGAAAGAAAAACAATTGACCCGGCGCAAGGCATATTTCTGTCGCAGACGCGACGGTTACACCCGGAGCTATGCAAATTTACATCAGAGATGTTCTATGAAGGCCGCCTTGTATCCCATGCAGGGCTTGAACATCAAAGAGTTGATGCCGGAGATCCGTTTGCCGGCGCAGGCTTATGGTTGGTTCCTGTGGCGCATTCTGGCAACCAGAGCCACTCGCTCGAAGAAATTGAAGCAGTGGTGTCGATGGTGGGATTTCTGACGGAGTCAGGCAAGACATGGACTGACACCAATGGCAAACAACATCCACTATCCCTGGACAGAATACTGATAGTCGCTCCATTTAATGATCAGGTGAACCGCTTGTCGCAGCGTCTGCCCCAAGCACAAGTAGGCACCGTCGACAGATTTCAGGGCCAAGAAGGGGCTGTAGTCCTTTATTCAATGGCAGCATCTAGCGCTGAAGACGCCCCGCGGGGAATGGAGTTTCTGTATAACTTGAATCGCTTCAATGTGGCGACTTCCCGTGCCAGATGTGCATGCATCGTGGTCGCCAGTCCGACACTGTTTGAGCCAAATTGTCGAACACCCAAGCAGATAGAACTTGCAAACGCTTTATGCCGTTATGGTGAACTGGGTAGCATAGTCAAAGCGTGACCGCATGTCCAAGAACATTACCTACGCAGGCAAAACGAGCTGGAATTTGGGTCTACATTGACAGAGACGGAAGTGATTGGATCGACGGTCAAATTATCTGTTGCGGAGATGCTCGATGCAGCATCATAGGCTCGCTGATTCAAATGGAGAGCCTCTGAAATACTTGATCACATCGTCGTTCCAAATAAAAAATGCTTGGGTAATGAGACTAAAGGCATCCCGCGAAACCGGCTCATCGATTCGGAATATTTTCTCTCTAATACCAATCTTGCCAATATTTCGCACGTGGGTACGGTAGCGCTGGTTCAGCTCTTCTTGCGTATAAAGCCTCAATGCTCCGTCAAAATGAGTAATTTGCTGTGTTCTTGGATCATAGATAACGTGCAAATATCTGGCTGGCCTTTTGGCCACCGTGGATGCTCTGGGCACTTCTTCACATACAAAGTGGATTTCGTCGTCGCGTCGTGTCCAGCAGTATTCAGTGATTTCTGATGCAGTACACGGAGTATCGGGGCACCAGGAACCAAATTCTTGATTCCTTAGTTGAGAAATTCTGCCCCAATCAAGGGGTCTACCATAAACCAGCATTCGGTAAAACATGGCAGGCATTCTTTCAGTTGGACCGCACAGGAAAGGGTCGAGCCGCACGCTCACATGGGATGCGACATCTGTCTCATAGAACGAACGCAACAGCCAATACGTTGAATTCGGCGCACCCGTCGTCGAAAGCAATAAGAACGAATATTCGTTCCTGCTTAATTGAGATTCATCATAATTAAATGTCGATAGAGGTACTAAGTTGTCCCTTCCAACTTCGAGATCCGCAAGAGCTGGCATGTCGTAAGGGCAGGGTCTGGATTGCTGTTCGGCGTCCCGGATGAATTCCAGGCGCCGATGTGAGATTTCTTCCTGGAGGAAATCCTCAGCAAATGAAATACGAGCAAGCTGATGATATTTGTCTGTTTCAGGATTGTTGCGCGGCAGATGGAGTGCACGAAAATTCTCGTCTGCCAGCTTGCGCTCAATGGCTTCGATTGGAATTGAATTTAGGAATGTTTGTAGCGCAAAGTAGACTGGATGATCTGCTTTGTGAACAATACGGTAGAGTTCGCCGACCCCAACCGGATTCGACGCCAAGAAGTCAAATAGCTGTTTGGGTACTTCGAGGTTCGGTCGGTTCATTTTGTCAAAACCTTAAGTAACGAAGCCTCACGATCTAAGAATCCGGACCACGACAATATTGGAATTTGATCATCAGTGGGATACAAGCGGAAAACATGTAGGTTGAGTCAAAATAGCGGGATCTGTAAATCCTGCAGTTCATGGCAACTTAGCCGACGCGATCCGCCGATATGTAACCCGATCTCCATAATCTACTCCTGCTCGACCGACATTTTTGACAATTTTCCATCATTAATTTTTGACCGAAACACGGAGTCAAGAAAGAGCAAGTCCGGCTTCCGCCGTCCAACAGCTCGTTCACGCCTTTCGATTGAGCTTCCTACATAAAGGCCCAACAGATAGAGGGTCCGTATGATCAAGATCATCTAACGGGTCGGGCAGGCGGTGCTGATCCGCGGGAAGGAGACGTTACCCGCAATCTGGTTTACCTGTTTTCAGTTCCTAAATCTGAAGTTTCTGCCAGAACGGACACCCTTATACGACAGATGCCCTTATACGTGTTAGCATTCTTCCCAAAGTGCGTTATTGGTGGGTCAACCAGAATCAGACCTATCGCCACGAAATCACGGGCGGTTAGACTTAGGGCACGCGGTCATTTCTCTGGAGCCACAGTAAACTAAATATCCCTGGCGCGCAATGGGGCGGCTCTTCTCTGCCTTATAAATATTTAAGTTGTGGGTAATTGAAAGATGGTGGCCTACGGTGAGCAAGTCTTGAAATAACCAGATCCCCTGATTGCCATGACACACATCACAGCTACAAATGTGGATAAATGTTCTAGATTGATCGTGAGGTTTTATGACGAAAGAGCAACAAGTAGAACAAGCCGTTAGAAAGATGGATTTCGATACGCTCTTTGAACATTACAAAGCACATGCAGGAGCGTACAGAATGATTGAGCGTAATGGAATTACATCCCTTGACAGGATAACCATCGAAAGGGAGACCGACCGAACGAAAATGTACACAACAGAAGACTCCGTAAGAGCGACCGTGATTGCCTGCAAACTCTATTGTGACGGAAAGCACAGTTTCTGATGTTGGTTGTCAAACATCATTCTTGCTAGGTGACATTTAGCATGACGTGCGTAAAGAACTGAGAGAATCCAAAGTCGGGAACGAACACGCCGATAGCGAGGTGGCCACAGTGGGTGAAATTGAAAATGTGAAGGTCCTGACGATCCGTCAGTGTGGATACGACGAATACTGGCTTCGCGACAGAATATTTGCCGACCCTTCCATGTTGGGGTTGGGAGATCTTCAAGCCGTCATGAAAGAAAAGGTTCAATCTCAGGGCGGCCGCCTTGATCTTCTGTTAAAGAATCCCGAAGAAGACGACGCGATGTTTGAGGTCGAAATCCAGTTGGGGGCCACAGACGAATCACATATCATTCGAACCATCGAATACTGGGACACGGAGAAGAGACTATGGCCACGTCGAAGTCATACGGCTGTCCTGGTAGCTGAGGAAATCACAAATCGCTTTTTTAATGTGGTTCACTTGCTGGGTATGGCGGTCCCAATCATCGGAATTCAGGTGAACATTGTTGAAATTCGCGGCGCCAGAGGATTGCATTTCACGACGGTAATCGACTCATACGAGGAACCCGAAGATGAGGAACGGACTCAGCAAGTATTCGATGAAAAGCACTGGTCCGACAATTATCCTGGAGCCCTTGAATGTGCAAAATGGTACCGAGCTCTGCTTGAAAAACTGTATGGCGACACTCCCATCAAGTATTTCGATTCGTACATCTCCCTCTTGATCGGAAAGACTGCGCGAATGTGGATCAACAAGCGGAAGAACGACCGCGCATTCATTCAAATCAAGTATGGCCAGGATAACCTCCAAGAAGCTATCGATCATTTAACTAAAGAGGGTGTCTCCTTCGGAACGACCGATGGTAAATATCTGACATTCAACGTAAACATCCAGCAATTGAAAGACCATACGACCGTCCATGAATGGATCGCATCGAGATTGTCTCCGCAGAATCTAAGGAAAGGTCAATAGATGGGCTAGTCTAGGCAAATACGCTTACCGGCGGTGACCTTTCCTGCTCTTGCAGGGAGCAGGCTATGAAGTTACTACGTTGCTGATCCAACTGGCCGGCTCACGAGATAGGTTGATCTTCAGATCCTGCGGCGGTCAATCTGCTTCTAGTTGCCGGCAACCACGACCACTCTTCACAGTCTTCTAAATCCTAGTTGCTGTCGTTGCTCACGCCAATCCATCGGCAGTCGAGTAGTGATCTTTATGAGGGTGAGATTTGACGGTTGTCGCCCGTCCAGAATTGTTTCCACGATGTCGGGTGCCAGAAACGCGCACTGCAGAATCAGACTGACGTAGGTTTCATCGACTCGGGCTTGTTTGGCAATTGAGCGGCCTCCCGCTTGTTTTCCCTGCACAATCAGCTCGTACCACCGGTGTGCTCGCGCAATCGCCTTGATCATGGACTGGACAGGCTTGGCAGGCTCGCCTGCGTCTCGACCTTCCAAGATCAACCTAATTTCACCACCACACCGCTTTAGGCTGGCCTTGATAGTCAGTTTAAATACGTCATCCGGACTACTTCCGCTCGCACGTAGTTGCCCCCTTGCTGGTTTGGCCGTGGGAGAATTCAAAAGTGCCTTCAGCATTGTGCTTTTTTTCACTCTCACTTCGATAGCGGCCTCGTGCACGTCCACACTAGCAATTACGAGCCGCACGAATTCATGTACCTCCGCCGGCGACCCGCTCCGCAGGGTTGCCGAGGCTTTTTGAGCGGCAACGACCAACGCCTGAGTTGTCGCAGGACTATGAGTATCGAGACCCAGAGCATCGATCACGCCCCGCCCAAACGCTAAGAACGACTGCAATTTGGACAAAATCAACTTTTCAACCTCTTGGGCGGGAATTCTCGCAGGAGCCTTGCTGGAACCTGGGCGGTGGTGAATTACGGCCTGCGAGATGTAGTAACGATATCGCTTGCCGTCTTTTACTGCGTGTGAAGGCGTATAGCGGTTGCCGTCCGGATCGTAAATCAAACCTGCAAGTAGGCTTGGGTTTCTGGCACTCACCCCATTGCGCCTTGCATTGTTGTTGGTCTTGAGCCGAGACTGCACCCTGTCCCAAAGATCCCTTGAAACGATTGCTTGGTGCTGGCCAGGATAGGAGCGCCCGCGATGTGTAATCTCACCCAGGTACACACGGTGCTGTAGCAGTTCATAGAGTGCACCACGTGAATAGCTATTGCAGCCCGACTTACGCCCTGCCTTACTGACGCGGATCTTTGTCCTGATGCCACTTTTGTCCAGGTGCGTCTTGAGTTTGGCAACACAGCCCAGCTTGAGATACGTGCGATAGATCTTGCGCACACGCTCTGCTTCTTCATGGTTGACCACCAACTTGCGGTCGTTGAGAGTGTACCCCAGCGGCACCATCCCACCCATCCACATCCCTTTGCGCTTGGAGGCGGCAATTTTGTCGCGGATGCGTTCACCCGTGACTTCGCGCTCGAACTGCGCGAAGGAAAGAAGGACATTCAAGGTAAGGCGTCCCATAGAGGAGGTAGTATTGAATTGTTGGGTGACCGAAACAAAACTGACGCCATGGGCATCAAACACTTCGATCATCTTGGCAAAGTCTGCTAGGCTGCGAGTGAGGCGATCAACCTTATATACAACCACGACATCGACCTTGCCGTTGCCTATGTCGTCGAGTAAGCGTTTGACTGCCGGGCGTTCCATGGTCCCACCTGAATACCCACCGTCATCGTATTGCGTAGTGACCGGTCGCCAGCCTTCGTGACGCTGGCTAACGATATAGGCGTGGCAGGCTTCGCGCTGGGCATCCAGAGAATTGAAGGACTGCTCCAAACCTTCTTCGGATGATTTGCGGGTGTAGATCGCACAGCGAATCGGGGATTTGCGTTCGGCGCTCATCGGCTCTCCACCTGCTTGCTGGCATTTCCTTTGAGACCAAAGAAGAGTGGCCCAGACCACCGGGTGCCGGTGATGACGCGGGCGATCTCAGAGAGGCTCCCGTACCGCCGCCCGCCATATTCGTACTCGCCTTCTCCTACTGTGACCTGGTGTGTTTTGCCCTGCCACTGCCGGATCAGTCTTGTGCCGGGCTTGATTGGCCGAACGTTAGGAAGCGCAGCGCAGGGGTTGGATTCGAGGGCGGCGGCCAGTTGGCGAAGGCGCCGCCGCACAGAATTGCTGAGACCGCCGAAAGCTTGCTCTTGAATTCTGTAGGCAAGGATCCGAACTAGTAGCTCCCTTCGCAGCTTGGCAGGTGCCGTCGTCTTGAACAGTTTTTGCCAAAGAGTAAGCAATTCCGCTTTGCTCATCTTGGGTAGGTTTTCAAGTTGATTCTGGACATCCATGGAATTTGTGCCTCCTATGTGGCATCAGCACATTGACGCTCTGCATAGGCGCACAGTCAAGCGAAAGAGGAGAGAAGTGATGCCTTGTGCGTGTGAGGGGTACTGGTGGGATTCGGAAATCTAAGGATAACGGCGATGCCAAGGCTTCGCCTATGCGGCCCAGGCAAGGGTGAATTATCTCACTATCCTCTGAGTCTTGATTTCAAAACGAAACGCTATGGTCTGCGCTTTTGAGCCGCAACTAATTGCGCAAGCTGGTTACCAACGTCCACGCCGTATCAGTGCTGCCATCAGAATTTACCCATTCGATCGCGACGGTCTGATAAGCCTTTTCAACCAGGAGCACCTGTGGATCGGTGGTGGTGGGTGTGAGGACCAAGACATTCACATCGTGGTCCGAAACCGTGCAGTGACTGCGCTGCAATATCATAGCGCCATAAGGCGAATTCCTCAGGCCTCGATTCACCTCTCTTTGCATTCCGTAGACGCGATCGGGCCCCTCACAGACGACGGCGCCACTGGAAAGGAATATGGGTTTCTTCAAGTCAGGCAGACCGGGCAGCGGTTGTGCGGGCGGGTGCAGTGTCTTGCTCAGCGAGTCGCCAGTTGCTGATGTACTATCTGGGGATGAGAGACTATTCTTCAGTCTGGCCAGAATTGTGCTGCTCTCTTGCTGGAGCACGTTCTTCTCATATTCATTTGTGGTTATGTATTGGTCCTGTTGGCTGTACCTTGCAGCCTTCCCATCATATATATAGGTCGTAATTCGATATCGATGTGGACCAAAATGCGCTTCTCCTTCGGCCCAGACAAAGTCAGCCGTAACCACGATCGGCATGGCAGAGTTAGATACCATCCAAGCATCATATTCACCCAATTCCGACAGAGTCAGCTCAGGTAACAAATTTCGCACTCGCGCATTGTGATCCTCTAGCAGTGCTAGTGTAACGAGGCTACCGCTGCCTCCGGCAGTGGATTCGGCGGCAAACAGAACCAAACTGGTCCCGGAGCCGAGCTTCACCTCCTGAGCTTTGGCGTTCGCCCCAAAGGGCGGATTATGTGCCGGTGGCGTGTAGCACCGTTGTGGTTCCTCGGCCCCAATGCAAAGCTTTGCGGGTGTAGTTGAGAATCCATCTGCATCGGTTGTGCCGTTGACGAGTTTGTATGAGTCCTTGCCGTTGACAGTTGAGGGGCTAGAAGGATTCGCACGCAGATCCCAACTGGCAGCAATGAAGATAACGGCGAAACCAATACGTAGAAAAACGCGAGCCGATCCCCAAAGAGGCGAACTCTTGGTTGCGGTTACAAAGGACAGATGAGCTTTACCGCGTTCGGCGATGGAAGAAGCCGCAAACGGCTCTGTTTTCATGATCGTATTTCCTTCGCTTCCGGCAATTGCGTATTTAGGCAATCGCATGCTGTAGGTTATACCCTATAACGTAGGCCAACGCCTACAATTCATGATGGTTAGGTGTCAACCGACGTCTGCCAGGAATTCGGGGTTCGCCTGAGAAAGCTGCGCCAAAAGCATGGCTGGAGTCAGATTCATATGGCGGAGAAGCTCGGCATCGACCGCAGCTACCTGGCAGAACTAGAAACCGGCAAGATCGAGCCGTGTTTGCGAAACCTTAAACTCATCGCCGACGGCTTCAAAATCACCTTAGGTACGCTGTTGAAGGGCATTGGCAAGAATTGACGCAACGTGGTTATTAAAAACGAAGGCCGGCACCTGTCCGGCCTTTAGCAGTTGTATTCCTGCGTGGAGTTTTATCCACGGCCCAATTTCGCCCAAATCTCAAGGGACCTATTGCTCTTCATGTACTCCAGCCCTTGGGCTGTTGAATCTACCTGGTCATCGAACCTTGTGCCGGGAAATGCCGTGATTTCCCGTATGTATTCCTCCAGCCACGGCGCCCACTTTGGCAACAGTACGCGCCCGCTTTCAAATTCTGCGGTCTGGGCAAAAAAACGTACTATTTTGTCACTATGAGAAGGAGGGGCATACGGTTTGATCCGAAGCAATCCGTCCGCCTTCAAATCCTGGATTAGCTGGGTTCCCGACGCTTTATCCTCCATGACAATGCGGTGTGGGGTAAACTTCTGAGCCTGCTCTAGGACGGCGCGTTTGAGTTCCGGATAGTTCAATCGCTTGCGGAAGACATCGAGCAGGTAATAGTGATCATCGTATGCACCCCAGGTTGTGCACACGCTGAAATCATTCAACTCGCCACTCTTGTTGGCCGTGTCCCAACTCTGGGTCACGCAATAGAAGTACTCGGGTGGGACCTCGTAGAACTTGAGCCACTCATTGCGGACCATAAGTCCCTCTCGAGGAACGGGGTTTTGTTGGTATTGGCTCTGGAAATGATATTCACCCATTCGCTTGCGCATTTCGGTGAGTACGGCCAACGGCTCCCGCTCGGCATGCAAGATATCGCCCTTCATCCGGACAAAGGTTTTCGGCCCACACCAGTCCTCAAAACGATGGGTTTCGTCCTGCTCCGCAATGGCAGGAAAAGACAACACCTCCCAACTTCCCAACTCCAATACATGCCCCACCAAGTCGTCCTGATGCAGCCGCTGCATAACGATGATGATAGTTCCCGTTACCTTATTGTTGAGGCGGCTCAGCAACGTGTTGTCGTACCACTCGTTGACGGCTTTCCGTTTCGTTTCCGACAAGGCCTCATCGGGCTTAAGCGGGTCATCAATGATGATCAGCTCCCCACCACGGCCCGTCAGCATGCCATTCACGGAGGTTGACATACGGAATCCATAGGCTGTGGTCATGAATTCGCTCACGGCCTGCTTCTCACCGGACAAGCGAGTCTCCGGAAATAGTCGGCGATAGAAAGGGCTCGCCATCACCGTGCGGCAATCCCGCGCATGTTTGTCCGCTAGATCCTGTCCGTAGCTCGCACAGATCACCTGGGCGGCAGGGTTGTGGCCCAACACCCAAGCCGGAAAGCTTACGGTAACGCAGTGCGATTTCAGCGAGCGTGGAGGCAGGTTGACGATCAGGCGTCTTATCTTTCCTTGGCGGCAAGCTTCGAGTTTGCTGGCCATGACCTCAATATGGGGGCTCACCAAGAGCTCGGTTTCGGGGTTTAATTCATAGAAAGCGGCTTCCAAAAAGGTCATGAAATCATTTCTCGATATTGCGTCAAGTTCTCGTTGCGATATCTTCATAAAGAATCCTTTTCTTCGGGCTTTTGATCCGGTAGTGACCCCGTGACGTCTTTTTGTCGGTTAAGGCGCCTCATAATGCTTTCCAGTACCTTCTTGTCGCGTTCATTTGCAACCGGCGGTGGCAGGGCAGCGGTTTCTTCAAACTCAGAAAATGCCCGGACCCAATGGAAATACTCCCGGATCGCCTTCAGGTTACCCTTGGCAGCTTCATTGATCAGTTGAATGACAATGGCGTGCAGTTTTGTAATTTGCCGAGTGCGCCCTTTTTCGTTCACCTGGACGAGCTGCCGGCCAGCCTCATTGAGAATGGTGCCAAGGTTCTTAGCCCCCTTCGGTCTTCCTTTCGGATTCCCAGACTGGCCCTTTACGAATCTAGTTTTCTTCGGTGGCTTGCCAAATCCAACTTGGTAACTGTCTTTGTCCTTGTCTTTTCTAGCCATGTGATAGCTCCATCGAAGAGACGTGCTCATCAAAAGACTTACCTAACACCGCATGGATAGCGCACTCCCCCGTATGCCGCTGCCAGCGGCGGATCGCTACATCCACATAGAGGGGATCTAGCTCAATGCCGTAGCAGACACGACCAACCCGCTCAGCAGCTATGAGTGTGCTGCCCGATCCGAGAAAGCTATCCAGAACAATATCGCTACGAGCAGAGCAGTCGAGCAGGGCATCGGCTACGAGTGCTACAGGTTTCACGGTGGGATGCAGGGTGAGCAGATTGCCTTCTTCGCCCTGCTTGGCAAGAGTATTGACACCCGGATATTCCCATATATTGGTGCGGTTGCGTTTGTACTGGCCTAGCATCACATTGTTGCGGTGAGGCCCCTTACCGTTGCGGAAGACAAAGACGAGCTCGTGGCGGGAACGGTAGAACGAGCCCATTCCCCCATTGTCCTTGACCCACACGCAGAGATTGAGGAAGTCGTCATAAATTTGCCCACTGGCGGCAAGCAGCTCACTGATGTGTCGCCAGTCCATGCAAACAAAATGGACCGAGCCACTGGTACTGTGTTTGGCCAGAAGACGAAAGGCGGTGGTGAGAAATGCCACGAATTCGGCTTCGTTCATCTCCCCTGACGCCATCACGAATTCGCGATGGTGAACCGAGCCCTTGCCACAAACATTTCCCTCGATGGCCACGTTGTAGGGCGGATCAATGAACACAACATTTGCGCGCTTGTTGCCGAGCAGCGCTTCGTAAGGCGCTTGCTGTAGAGAGTTCCCGCAGAGCACTCGATGTTTACCAAGTTTCCAGAGGTCTCCAGCTTTGGTGATGGGATGAGCTGTCGGGTCGATTTTGAAATTGTCATCGGCGTCTTGGCTTACTCGTCCTTCTAGAAGAATCAGATCTATCTCGGGAACCTCAAATCCGGTAAGCGTAACGTCGAAATTCTCGAGAGCAATCAAATGCTGCAATTCGATCGCTAGAATCGATTTGTCCCAGCCAGCCTTTTCGGCAAGTCGGTTGTCGGCCAGGATGTACGCGCGAATCTGGTCCTCGGTGAGACCTTCCAACCGAATGGTAGGGACGTGTTCCATCTGCAATAGCTTTGCTGCTTCAACCCGACCGTGGCCGGCAATGACGATGTTCTTGCTGTCGATGAGAATGGGGTTGTTAAAGCCAAATGCCCGGATACTATCTGCGATCTGGCGAATTTGACGTTTTGAGTGCGTTCTGGCATTGCGCTGGTTCGCTACCAGAACGTTAACCGGCAGATACGTGAGATTGGAAAGCTTATTCGCTTTCATTGGTTATCTCCTTCGCGTCCATATTGCAAGTGCAGAAACAAGATAGCCTCCCTCGCGTGTGCGAGCGCAAGATGAGGAAATGTGAGGAAAGATGAGAAAAGACGAGAAAAATTAGGCTTTGGGCTTGATGAGGCGCTTTCGTTCAATAAGACTTAGAAACTCTGCAGGCCCCATGCGGAGTAGGTGCCCAAATGTGTCATCATCTGCCTGCGTTGCTTTAGGGCTTGCACTCTGCCAGTACTGAAATTGTCTCCCGCTTTTATGGTTCGCGGCGGTCCAGATGTGTTTCCTTGTAATCTTCGTTGTGGTTTCGTCGTTGCAGGCACGAAGGAACCTATCGACACTGTCGCGGCGCTCCGTCCCCAGCAACTTGCCAACATGGCTTCCTTTAGGGGGCTCTGTTGCAACTTCCATTTTTGCTTCAGGACTGTGTGTCGGTTGCGATGGTCCAGTCTCATCACAGGAGATCTTGTGAGTTTTTGTGCCTGACGGAGCCACGGGTTCTTCCAAAATGGCAGCAGCCATTTCGCGACGTAAGAGAGATAAGAACTGCTGCAACTCTGCTTCCATGCTTGTGCCAGTGAATTGTTTGCTGAGGGTTTCAGCTAGTGTGGTGTAAGCCCATTTGGGAGCAGGCAACCCGCTTGCAGTTGGAAATTGTTGCCTGATGCCAAGCAGTTGATGAAAAGCATCTTTCACATGATCCTTCGAATTGTCATAAAAGCTTTGGCCGTGTAAGACGATAGGTCTGCCCCTAAGTTTGGCTGCATTTTCTCCCAACTTCGACAGCAGCAGGTCGGTTGTCGCGGCAACCTTGGTCTTGAATTGCTGCTTCGTTGATTGCACCGGCATTGCACTCTCGCTAGTCTCTTGGCGACTAGCACGACACCGCCAAGGGGAAAACACCGTTGTATTCTGTCGAACCTGGCCCTAAATAGGATTGTAAACAATATTCCAGGCAGGACGGCTTGTCATTGCCCAGCGCACACTGGCAGCGTAGAATCGCCAAACTCATTGCTGGTTCCGTCGCAACAGATCACTATATTTTTGGCCATCGCCACATTCCTCTATTGTTCTTAGTCTTGATCGTCGGTGATCACAAACACTTCGCCTAATTAAGCGGCACACAACAATGACGGACACAAATGGCAATCACGCGGCGGTTCTTCGGATGAATTCGCAGTGAAGCAGAGGTCTGAAGCGGTGCTATCGAGAAGCAAAGGCAAGTTGTACTTGCGCACGTGCGGCAATTTCACAATGGGAAAGTGTCCGTTTCGGAAGACATAGCTAGCTTCCGCCATAGGTGCCACTAGTCGAGCTCGAAAATCTCCCAAAATTTGGCCCGAGATTGTATCTCAACATTTCTTTACCTGAGAAGAGTGAAACGTTTTTCACTCACTGCAGGTCGTCTTCAATGCTTTCCGTTGACCTACGTGCCTGGAGACTATATTGTTTGTCTTTAAACTCCACAATGAAAAGTTAGCAGGTACGATCCAGGAGCTAACGGTGGGCATACCTAAAGGAATCGGCAATTCTCAAGTTAGATGTCGACCATTTCCGTTGAGTGGCGAGCGAGGGTACCAGCGGTCAGCGAGCATATTTGCCTTCCTTTGGCTGGCTGCAATGGCTGCCCAGGGGCAAACGGTGACCGCCACAGTCACCGCTGGCGCCAACCCTGGGGCCATCGCCGTTAATGCAGTAACAAACAAGGTCTATGTAGCTAATACCACCAGCAATGACGTCACTGTGATTGATGGCGCTACAAACGCCACCAGCACCGTGAACGTAGGAGTGGAACCGGTTGCGGTCGCTGTCAATCCAGTGACCGACAAGATTTACGTGGTCAACAGCAATAACCTTGTCTGCTGTGGCAACGGCAGTGTCACCGTCATCGATGGTGCAACCAATGCGATCAGCACGATTGCGGCCGGAAAGGCGCCAGTCGCTGTCGCGGTCAACTCAGTGACCAACAAGATCTATGTTGTGAATCTGCAAAGCAATGACATGACGGTGATTGATGGCACGAACAATAGCACCTCGTCAGTAAGTGTTGGAAATACTCCGACTGCGATAGCAGTTAATCCTGTCACGAACAAAATCTATGTAGTCAACGACAACAACAGTAACTCGGTGACCGTTATCGATGGGACCAGTGGTGACATCAGTTCGGTTCCCACCGGATTTCGGCCGGTTGCGGTTGCTGTTAATCCCGTGACTAATAAAATCTATGTACCTAATTTCGGTAATACGGTAACTGTAATTGATGGCGCGACGAATGTGACTAGCACCATTGATTCAGTGTTCTTGCCCTGGACCGTAGCTGTTAACCCAGTCACAAATAAAATTTATGTAGCCGACTCAGGTAGCAGCGGTAGCGTCACCGTGATTGATGGAGCTACCAAGGCTACAAGAATGGTCGCAGGAATGTTCGGCAATGTGGCCCTTGCTCTTAACGTGATAGCTGACAGAATTTACGCGGTGCAGGGAGGATCGGGCTCTTGCTGCATGTCTTTCGTAACCATTATTGACGGCGGCACAAATTTCACCACCTCTGTTTTCGCTGGCCGGCACCCTTGGGCAGTGGGAGTTAATCCGGTTACCAACAAGATTTATGTGGCCAACAACTCTGGTGATAGCGGAAATATCGGCAACGTGACAGTGATCGATGGCGCAACCAATATCAATAGTATGGTCAATGCCGGAACGTCTCCATACGCTGCGGCAGTCAACCCGGTAACCAACAAGATCTACGTTTCGAACAGCAGTTCCACGGTGACATTGATCGACGGTGTGACAAATGCGACCGCGACGGTCAACGCTGGAACTACACCCCGAGGCTTGGCTGTTAATCCGATGACCAACAAGATCTACGTCGCTAACCAAGATAGCAAGAATGTAACCGTTATCGATGGTGGCAACAATTCCACGGTTACCGTAAGCGCTGGGGACTCTCCTCGATCTGTAGCAGTCAATCCAGTAACAAACAGGATCTACGTTGCTAATGTGAACAGCCAGAACGTAACCGTAGTCGATGGTACTTCGAATTCCACGCTCACGGTGGCCGCAGGGGGCTCTCCTTGGGCCTTAGCTATTAACCCGGCAACTAACAAAATTTATGTAGCCAACAAGGGCAGCAATAACGTAACGGTGATCGACGGAGTGACCAATACCGCTACCACGGTCAGCGTTGGCACCCAGCCGTATGCCCTGGCGGTCAACTCTGCGACCAACAAGATTTATGTGGCTAATAGCGGGAGCAATGACGTGACCGTGATCGATGGTGCTACCAATACCATCACGACAGTTACAGTTGGGTCCAATCCTCAGGATGTGGCCATCAACCCATTTACCAACAAGATTTATGTGGCCAACTTCGGCAGCAGTAACGTAACCGTGATCGACGGCTCTACCAATACCACTGTGACGCTCAGTGTCGGAAGCGATCCCGACTCCATCTCTGTCAATCCTGTAACGAACAAGATCTATGTGGCTGACCACGGAAGTGCAGAGATAACCGTAATCGATGGCACTACAAATACTACCAGCCTGTTCAATGTAGGATTGAACCCTCGCGGCTTGGCTGTCAACACTGTCAGCAACAAAGTCTACGTGCCAAGTGATCTAAGCAACAATGTGACGATCTTTAGCGAGCAAGAGGTACAGCCGCTTCCGCTGACAACGACCATCGTTCCTCTGCCAGGTAACCAGTTTGCGATCCCTGGAAGTCCGACCTTCAACGTCATCACAAACAGTTCCTATAGTCCCTTTGCGCCGGCGGTGCAGAATGTTTATTTCCAATTGGATAATTGGCAAGGACCGTGGACCAAAGCCAGCGGCAGCGCTCCTAATTTTCTTTGTAGCGCTCCGCCCTTGCTTCCAGGCCTCCACACGCTCTATGCCTTTGCCGCCGATGGCCAATTTGCTGATTCCATTCAACCGGGTACCGGAAGCAGCGGTGGGAATATAGATCCCAGCTTAGGTCAGAGCAGCCCTATTATTGGGGCGATAGCTGCCTATGTCTTTGTAGTTACTCCACCTGTTTCGGCAACAACTCTCTCTTTGACTACAGGAACTAATCCCTCAACCTTCGGTCAGTCGCTGGCTTTTACCGCCACTGTCACATCCAACCGTGGCACCCCGACCGGAGTGATCACTTTCGTAGATGGAACCACCACTCTCGGCACCGCCACCTTGGACGGCTTTGGACATGCGGTTTTTTCGAGCAGCACTCTGCCAGTAGGCCTGCATTTCATTCAGGCTTGGTACGGTGACGACAACAACAAGTTCAACGTCAGCTCTTCCCCAGTCTTGATCCAAACCATTTTGGCGGCGGGCAGCGGCGTTTCCACCGGCATTCAATTGGGTGCCCCGGCACGAATTTTCTTTCACCAGCGATCCTATGCCTTCACTATTACTGTCGCTGCTTCCAATGGCACCACTCCTACCGGAAATGCTATTTTGCTGTTAGATGGCGATGCACAACTCGGGCCAACACTACAACTCGACGGGAACGGGGTGGCGACCTACAGCCTTCCACTCAATTCGCCAGTATTCAATTCAATGCTGTTGAATTCTCCTACCCACAGTGTTCAGGCATTCTACTTGGGAAACGGCAGCTTTGATGGGAGCTACGTTTCTCCCCAGCTCATGCAGCTCTCACCACGCCCAAATCCACATTAGCTCCAAGGCCCGAACCTAAAAGTTCCAGGGAACCTTTCAGCCCTTTCATATCAATCGCCAACAATTCACGATTGTATATTCGCTTTTTATTCGCTATAATACGGTCTAATATTGACCGCCCGCAGCCTCCTCCGGATCAAGAATGGAGAGAGCTAAGAATCTGAAAAGAGGCGCTTCATTGGTAGCGCACCCAAAATGCCGATTTTTCCAGAAGAGAACTGATGGATGACTGATGCTGGCAATCGCGAAGGCTTAAAGACGGCCAGGTTACTCATGGTACTAAGCAGTATCTCGCCTCTTTTCGTCGTATGGGCGATTCGTGGAAGCCCACTGATTCGCGACCTATATCTAGTTGGCGGGTGCATGGCAATGGTGGTCGTACCGTACACATTTCTCTGGTTACGAATCTGGACCGCACGAAGATTGAACGAGCGTCGCGAGCTCAGCGCAGGTTCAGCCGAAGACCACCGGGATCATTTACTCGTTTATCTGTTCGCCATGCTCCTGCCCTTTTATCCGGTTGACCTCGCGAGCATGCGGGATCTCATCGCAATTCTGGTCGCGCTTGCCTTTGTGATCTTCCTGTTTTGGCGCTTGAACCTTCACTATATGAACCTTCTCTTCCTCCTGCTTGACTATCGCGTGTTTACCATCCTGCCGCCGAAGGATGAGAACCCGCTTAGCGGCACCGATGCTTTCATCCTGATAACCCGTCGGACCTCCATTGCCGACGGCAGCCTTCTGAACGCTTATCGATTGAGCGACACCGTTTATTTCGAGGTACAGCCATCATGATTGATTTTGATTTCGCAACTATCGCCGCTGCTGAATTCGGGGTTGGAGTTGACGCCAGGAATCGGCACGAGCTGTGTCTGGTACCGGTAGATACTGGTGTGCAGCAGGCCCTGACGCAAATGGTAATGGCTACGAAAAGCGGCATGCTACAGCGAAGTGCGGATCCCAGGACATACGAACCCGCAGAATTTTATGGCAGCTGTGAGCACCTTTCTCTGGCGCTTGAGGATGATTTAGCGGAACAGATCCGTCTCATTCATCAGGCAACAAATGTTTCTTTGGATACGAGCGCCCTCTCAGAGCCCTCTCAGATCTTCTGCTATTTCGCGCGTATCACCGACCGGCACAGCCGCCGTTTGACCGCAATTCGGCGGGCCACGCAGTTCAAGGGCATACTGAAGAGTCGCCTGATCAGGCTTTTCACCGACACTTTGAAAATTGTCGAAGACAAGATCTTTAAGCTGGACGAGGACTTTGATCTTCTTGTGGACAGCCGTGCCGTCTATATCTTTCGACCGGCCGGATTTGAGTTTATCGGCAAATTGCAGGGCGCCATCCTCAGCTCCGTACCCAGAAATATCGCCATGATTCGCGAGGATCTGCAATTTATCGATTTCGGAATAATCGAAGAATACGCGAGAACCCACGTCCGAGCCGCCCGCTACGTGGCCTCTATACGGGTTCAGAAGGAAGCAAGAAATATCGACAAGCAGGCGTTGCAAACACTCTGCCTTCGCACGGGTGTCGTTACGCAGGAAGTAGCGGGCAAGATCACCGTGGACCCGTGCCATGTTCTCGGGTTCCTGGAAGTTCTCGATCGCCGGCGTTACGAGGTCGAGCTGGTGAAAGACGTACAAGAGCGGTTCAGAGCATCCAGTCGACAAAGGATTGGCCAGAGTGCGGCCACAGATCAGAAACTCCCACGCAACCAGACAGCCGCGGTACAGTCTTTGAGAGAGAGACTCTCGGCCACACTGATTGCCCAACCTTTGCCGGTTTTACCCTCCGAGGAGACGGATCATTGAATCCGGGGCTCTGGGTCAGGGAACAAATTGGAGAGCTGCCATAGCACGTCCTGCGTTCTAAAGCCTGGTTTCAACTTTATGGTAAGGTGGCGCATTTGAACTTCAATGAAGTCCGCGTCTTCGATCTCGGGTCCAATGACCAAGACATCGATGTTCTCGTGTTCACAGAGATACATCACCTCCGAAAGTTCAAGGGCTTCAAAGACCTTGTAGCCAGCCGCATTGAGATGATCCCCTAATTGCGACGGCGCCAGGTTCGTAAAGTGGACGACTGACCTCACGTGCGTGTTATAGCACGGAGGCCGGGCGGTTACTCCTTCCCGTACCAGAGTTGGCACCTTTGCTATCTTCGATCGCTCACGCCGCGCGCAGTCGAGAGTTGGAGCTGCTGGTCTGAAACAATGATTCCACCCTTGCCAGCAGCTGCTCGGGGTTACCAGCCACAGCGCGGTTATCTGAGCCGGGGGATGATTTTTCGGACACAATCATGAGGACCTTTTGTTCTGGAAGGTCCTTGCGGATCTCATCGCAAAATTCGACCGCCTTGTCCTGATTGCTCGCATTGACAATGATCAGGTCGTAGGCTCCGGAGCGGCAGCGCGTTCGGGCCTGTTCGATGGCGAGTGCTGGATAGACCGCGAAGCCGTGGTCCTTAAGGATGGCAATCCTGGCCTTACGGTTAGACTCGCTGTCGATTATTAGAATCTTGAGTTTGCGCGATTCAGGCTTGCCGACATCCGTGCTTGGAGAGCCCGTCTGCACTTTTTCCGTCTTCACTTCAGACTGAGAATCGGATTTGATCAAAACACACCACACCTTACTCCAGGGGTTAGCCTGTTGGAGGTACTCTGTTTTTCGCGGGTTGCTTCAGGTCCCGATTTTTGGAGCAATAGAATCAATTTGGCCGACTCTGCACGTCACTTACGACATCGCGTCCAGTGAAGTTTCGTCGTACATCCTGCTTCCGGCGGCGGCCTCCAGTGCCTTGCGCTTTGCGTGTTCACCGATCCAGGTGTAGTGTTCGGTCATTTTGCGATCGAGATGTCCCGCCAAGCTCATGATCACCGCGATAGGAGTGCCGGCTTCGGCCAAACGTGTAATGGCGGTGTGCCTTAGGTGATAAGGGCGAAAGTGATGTAACCCCGATGCGGCCCTGACTTCGTCCCACCGCCACCTGACTGAACTCAGATAGCGGGTGGGATCATAGTGCAGGCCAAAATGCCTCGGAAATAGATAGTGCCAAGGCTTATCAGCGCCCAGTTTTCGAGCGCGGATCAATAGTTTGTGCACAGCCTCAAAGGCATCTTCGGTGAGCGGAATACTACGAACGCGATATTTGGTCTTGGCAACTGCGCTTGTGACCTGGATATAACCACCATGCAAATTAATATGCTCAATCTTAAGGGTTCGGAGCTCCCATGTTGATGCTGTTGTCCGCAGGCCCAGCACGGTGTACCAATAGATCCAATCCCACTGCGGCTGACTCTGTGCGGTTTCAAGCCACAGTGCCTGCTCCGAGGGTGTCAGAGCGCGGGGAATGTCAGTTTGTACCTTTCTGAAGCGCCGATATCTCTGGGCGTGCTGCTTGGTCCAGGCACCCTCCCCCTTGAGGACACGGATACAAAGATCAAGCTCCTGATTGATTCTTTCAGAACCGGCTTTGGATGACCGCCAGAGCTGATACTGCGTGAAAATGTCAGGGCAGGCCCGGATCTCGTCCATGGTCTTGTTGCCAAAGAATTTATTGAGTGCCATCAGAATAAATCCGCAGGTCTTGAGTGTCGATTCCTTCAAGTAACAGTGTTTTGTAGAAAAACGTGGCTTTCTTGCAAGTAACCATTGTCCGGCAACTGCTTCGAAGGTGCGAAACAGAGGAAGAGTGCAAGCCATGTTAGGGTCATCGGCCCGATTGTCTTGATTCCAGATTTGCTTACGCCACCAAAGCATACGATCCTCCTCGGGATGAACCTAGCCAGGCAATGAGCACTTAATCGGTTCCGGTAACGACGCCGGTTAGAAAAGCAGTTGTAGAAAGTACTGTGTTGACGGATCGAGGCTGTTTCTCCGGAATAGGTTTCTGATATTGGGTCCCATCAGCAACAGCTTTGATTGCCTGACGCTTCGCGTGCTCACTGATCCAGGTATAGTGCTCGCACATCTTCCGGGTCACGTGTCCGGCCATACTCATAATGACCGGAATCGGTGTACCTGCCTCGGCCATACGAGTGATAGCGGTATGCCTTAAGTGGCTGGGCTGAAAACCATGCAAACCGGAAGCCGCCCTGATATCGCGCCACCAAGGGGCAAGATCACCAATATGGCGCGTAGGATCATAGTGCAGAGCAACTCGCCTGGGAAATAAGTAATGCCAAGGCTGAGAAGCTCCGATCTTTCGCGCACGTTTCAATAGTTGGCAGGCTGCGTCAAACGCAGATCCGGTAATGGGAATAGTGCGAACTCGATACCGGTTCTTGGCATTTTCATTGGTCACCCTGATATAGGCGCCGTCCAGGTTTACATCACCGATGGTCAAACACCGGATCTCCAGCGCCGAAGCCGCCGTCCGGAACCCTAAAACGCTCAACCAACAGACCCACTGCCACTTTGGAATACTGTTGGCAGTCTCCAGCCAAAGCTGCTGTTCAGATGGCGTCAGAGCACGAGGGATATCGCTTTCCTCTTTCCTGAAGCGCAAATAGCTTCGCGCATGTTCCGTCGTCCACGCTCCTTCTCGCTTTAATATCAAAATAAAGGTCTGGAGTTCCTGGGTAATTTTGTTGGGTCCAGCCCTGGATGAACGCCAAACCTGGTACTTCGTCAAGCTATCGGGGCAGGCGCGAATCTCGTCCATCATTTGGTTGCCGAAGAAACGACCTAGTGCGTTGATATCGCCTAGATACGTTTTGTAGGTCCAGTGCTTGATGTAACGATGATTTGGAGAAATACCGACAGATTTCGACTGCAGCCACTCCTTTGCGATCACATTAAACGTACGAAACAAAGGAAGAGTGTAACTCTCGCCGAGTTCAGTCATTGGGGAACGTCCCTTCGGTGGGTGTTCAATCCACGGTTGAAAAAAATGGTTAGATGAGCGCTGCGCGGCCTCGAGTGAGAGGCGCACTTTAGCACGAACTCGAGTGTGTCGGCACATTGTTGAGATTTTTTAATATCGTGGATGTGCCAAAACGACGCTGGCTCCAGATTGGAAGGAAACAGCGAAGAATGTAGGCCAGGTTCCCTAACCTGGCAGTGATTCCATTTTGGAACACCGCCCTGGCAGATTCCCATTTACTTATTGACTTCGTTAAGAGCCCAAGCCTACACTTTTTTCTCTAACTTCTAATCTGAGATTGAGCGGCAGACTTGGCTTGGCGATCCACACAGCGTGGTGGGTTTAGACGCCGCTAGAGAGGACCCGAAAGCTGGAAACGGCGTCGGCGCATAGAAATGAATTGTGTCACCAACCATGCTGCCCGGTAGTCGCCAATCCATGCCGGATAGGAAGAAATCTTGGCATTGAATCTGAGCGTGTAGCAAATTGAACAACTTGTCGGCAACTACGAATCAAGAAGGGATCGCGAATGAAATGTTTCATGAACTCTAAGCTCATGGTCTGCCTGTCCGTAACTCTGTGCTTCCTTATAATGATGAACCAAGCTTTGGGCTGGGGACCCGGCGGGCACATGATCGTCGCCCAGATCGCCTATGAACGGCTGAACCCGCGAGCGAAGGCGGAAGTCGACAAACTTATCGCCCTCCGCATCGAGCCGACTGCGATCACCGGGAAAAGCTTGGATTTTGTCAACGCTTCCCATTGGCCCGACGATCTGCGGCCGGAACCTGCCTTTGCCGATACCTTGCCGCTGCACTTCATTGATTACCCTTTCAGTGCCGATGCAACAGCATTGCCAGCGGATCTACCGGCACAACAAAACATCCTCACGGCTCTCAGCAAGTATGTTGATATCCTTAAGTCCAGCGGAGATGACCGGGAGCGCGCCCAGGCATTGCGTTTCATCATTCACTTCGTTGGCGATATTCACCAGCCTCTGCACTGCGCCACTCGTGTCAGCCAGGGTTTTCCGGAAGGGGATCGTGGCGGCAACGAGTTCCCACTTAAGCTACTTGGTTCGAATGGTAAGGTTCAGACAGTCAAGCTACACAGCTATTGGGATGGCGGAATCGGCGATTTCCCCAAGGCAGGACCTAATTTTGCTCCACCCCGGCTCGATCAGATTGGCCCGGCCGTCACACGTGTAACCGCCGAGTACCCGGATACCGACGCTGGGTGGAAGTCCGGTGGCTCTTTCGGGTTTGCGGATTGGGCGAATGAGAGTAAAGAACTTGCCCAAACCGTTGCCTACAGTGGCATCAGCCCGAACGACCAGCCGAGCGAGGCATACAACGAGGCAGCTTTGAAAGTTGTTCATCAGCGGGTCGCTTGGGGCGGCTACCGCTTGGCCGCGCTACTGAATGCGATCTGGCCGGAACAGCCGGCAGGGTCGAGCAATCTAACAGGAGAGTTACCAACCTCTCAATCGAAAGCAGGACCGGAAGAGATCTATCCCGTCTCCTCACAGACGCCAGGCGCGCCGAATCCAGATATCACCCAAGACAATATCGCAGATAACATCTGTAACAAGAACTGGTCTACTTCATCGGTTCGCCCTTCTACCAGCGTTACAGGCCGGATTAAGCGCGAAACGATGCAAGCCTATGGGTTCACAGACTCCCCAACTCATTACGAACTCGATCATCTGATTTCTCTACAAGTCGGCGGGTGTCCAGATTGCGTGGAAAACTTATGGCCGCAGGCTTATGGGGACAGAGATCATCCCATGACGCAGGGCGAACGCTCAAAGTGGAATAAGAGCAATAGCGTCACCATCGACGTTCATCCAGGTTCCTTGGAAAAAGATCTGGTAGAAAACCATATCCATGACGAAATCTGTTTTGGCATTTCTGACGCGAAGATGAGTTCCCTCCGCAAGAAGTTTCCGCCGACCATCTCTATCACGCTCAAACGCGGGCAAGAGATTCTCGCGACGGATTGGTACGCCTGTTACCTGAACATGATCAACGGTAACAAACCATGTGATTGAGACGGCTCGTCCGGACCGAGTTCTTGACGACGGTCACATCGAAGCGGCGGGTAAAGCAAGCTGGAACAGGCGTAATGCTAGCTTTGGCAACAAATTGTTTTCCAAAGCGATACGAACGGTTCCAAATTTCCTTTCGACAATACTTACGTCTGACGATATTTCGCCTCGATGGTCTCGCGCTTTGTGGTTCCTTAATCCATGCCCAAGATTGCCAGGGGGCAGGGACCAGGTAGGTTTTTGTTCGTAGCCTCATCCCATACATCTATCCTCGTTTGTCGCTGATTCTATTTGACTTAGCAGACCTAATGGCATAGCTAATTGTGCAAACAATTGCATATATTTCCCGTTTTGGCGTCATTTGCAAAGTGGGACAAGAACTTCTTGACAAAGGAAGCGGCGGACATTTTTAATGGGGTTGTTCTTTTCCGATCCAAAAATATTTACCTTGCCATCTGAAAGTTCTTAACCCAATTTTTCATATATGGGTAAGGAGAGTGGCAACAGGTAAAACTCTACTTCCGATCCTTTCAGGAGGCAGGTGCGAAGTGCTGGCCGATCTGAATCGTTTTAGTGTCTAAAACCTGTATTGCGCAAATGTCTTAGCGACACGTAGTGAATTTGCCCTCAGAACGTGTGAACAGCGATTCACTGCCCGGCCCTGTGGTGCCCGCGCGGATTGTGTCTGCATGAGCAAACCTCGCCGAAATAGCTCAGGAGGCTTGCTCCATGCGTTTTCAGTCTTGGCGAATTCCGTCACTTTTTGCCGTGCTCATGCTCACTCTGCCTTTGGCGCAGGCGCAGACGGCGCTCTACCATCTGCACAAAGAACCGTCCGGCATCAATGGGAACTTCGACCAATTGAAGACGACTGGGCCGGATGCCTCCGCTACAGTGCTCACCAAGGCTTTGGCGAATCAAGCAGCGGGGGACTATGTAATCAAGGAATTTGAAACGCAGACAGGAGTTCCAAATACGGGAGGAGTGATTCCCGGTGGGTCAACTTTAACTTTTAGCTTGTACATGCGAAAAACCGCCAGTCCTAGTGGGGTAACGGTTAAACCGGAAGCCAGGGTCAAGCTGAACAGTGCCACAGGAACAACGTTGTGCAGTGTCACGGGGCCTAACGCGCTGACCACTACGGTCACGCAAATGAACTTGAGTTGCACAACGCCAAATGGAACCGACATACGGATTCTCGCGACTGACAGGTTCTATCTATGGACCGGAGTCAACATTTCAACGAAATCCAGTAGTACCTATGGCGGGGAATTGGACATAGAGGGTACCCTGAACGGCAAATTCGACTCGCAGTTTGTAGTACCCATACCAGGGGCTGCGGCGCTGTCCACAACGAGCTTATCCTTTGGCAACCAGATAGTAAATACAACGAGTGCTGCGAAGGTAGTCACCCTGAACAACAACCAAAGTGTTGCCCTGACTATCTCTGGAATCGCGACCAGCGGAGACTATGCACAAACAAACAACTGCGGGTCGAGCGTGGCCGCACATGGGACCTGCACCATTAACGTCACGTTTACGCCAACAGTTTCGGGCACTCGGACGGGAACATTGACAGTTACCGACAGTGCGGGCAATAGCCCGCAAACAGCGTCTCTAACCGGTACGGGGATAATAGCAGCCGCCGTAACCCCGACCAGCTTATCCTTTGGAAATCAAATTGTCTCCACAACCAGTGCAGCCAAGTCAGTCACACTTGCGAACAATCAAACGGTCGCACTAAGTATCTCGAGTGTTGCAACTAACGGCGACTACGCACAAACGAACAATTGCGGCACGAGTCTTGCAGCAGGTACAAGCTGCACTATCAACGTAACGTTCAAGCCTACAGCGGCCGGTACGCGTACAGGAACACTCACAGTGACCGACAACGCCAACAACAGTCCCCAGACGGCGAGTCTGACTGGAACGGGTGTCCTCGCCGCTACTTTGTCTCCGTCAACTGTCACATTTGCCAACCAGATTGTAGGTACCACAAGTGCTGCGCAAGCCGTTACGTTGAAGAATAACCAATCGACGACGCTGAGTATTTCGACTATTTCTACCGGCGGGGACTTTGCTCAAACCAACAATTGCGGCACATCTCTCGCGGTAGGAGCCAGCTGCACAATTAACCTCTCGTTCAAACCAACTGCGGCGGGGACTCGGTCGGGCACACTGACCGTCACAGACAACGCCAATAATAGTCCACAAACTGCTTCCTTATCCGGGATCGGAGTCGGGCCCGTATCTTTGTCACCCACAAGCGTGGATGCTGGAAGTCAGGCATTGAACGCCAGCGTATACGTCAAAACTGTCACACTCACCAATAGTCAAGCAGTCGTGTTGAACATTTCAAGCATTGCTGTCAGCGGTGACTACTTGATAGGCAGCCAATGCCACGCCACCCTGGCAGCTAACAGCAGTTGCAATATTGATATTTCTTTCCAACCCACGGCGCTGGGCACGCGTACTGGAACATTGACCGTGACCGATGACGCTAGTAACAGCCCGCAAACTGTTAGCCTGACGGGTGTGGGAGTAACTCCGGTAGGTCTGTCTCCTGCAATTTTTACCTTTACAAATCAAGGCGTAGCGAGCACCAGCCCCGGGCAAGTGCTTACGATCCTGAATAACAATCGTGCCGCGACACTCCACATCTCCCGGATCAATGTTAACGGCGACTTTGGAAGCCAACCAGGTAATTGCTTTACTGGCATTGCGTCCGGCACCAGTTGCACGGTAAATATGACATTCACGCCGTCTGCCGTGGGACCACGATCGGGAATACTGACGATCGTAGACGATGCCACTAACAGCCCGCAGACCGTCCCACTCTCAGGGAATGGAATTCCCAACATTACGTCTTTGTCTCCTAGCTCAGGTCCGATCGGCACAATGGTGACTGTAACTGGCGCAGGGTTCGGCTCGCCCCAAGGCACCAGCACTATTACGTTTGGAAATCTGCCGGCAACCCCGTTCAGTTGGTCCGATACAGCCATCAAAGTTGCAGTTCCGGACAGTGCCCAAACCGGGAATGTGGTTGTAACTAATCAGCTTTCTAGCAATGGCGCGCCGCTCACGGTTATACCTCCGCCCAGTATTGCAACTCTCAGTTCAAGTTCTGGTGCTCCGGGCGACTCCATCACGATCAATGGCTTGAATTTTGGGACGACCCAAGGGGCTAGCATCGTGCGTTTCAATGGATTGCCGGCTAATACGCCTACTTGGAACGATGGCGCAATAACGGCCACGGTTCCGGCCAATGTCACTAGCGGGCCCGTGACGGTTACGGTAAGCAACCAGAGCAGTAATGGTGTTCCATTTTCGGCGATCACCGCGGGTGCCTTGTCGGGAATTATCACAAGAAGCTCCGATGGATCTGTTGTCACCGGCGCTTCCATTCAACTTCTCCAGTCTGGGGTGGTGAAATTCTCCACAACAACAGCTAGTAACGGAACCTATTTGCTTTCAGGAGTCAACGCAGGCACATATGACATTCAAGTGTCCGCTGCAGGTCTTGGCACGGCATTGCAAAATGCGATCAATGTTCCTGCTAATCGGACGACGGCATTCAGTATTAGTCTCTCGCTTGCCGGCTCAATCATCGGAACAGTGACCCAAAATGACACCACAACGCCCGTCGCCGGAGCTTCCGTGCAGGTCCTGGTAGGGAGTGCAACTGGGACTTCAACAGTTACAGATTCCTCAGGACTTTTCACGATCGCCGGTCTGAATGCCGGTACCTACACTGTACAGGCATCCGCAGCCGGATACGTCACCAGGAGTCAGATCGGCATTATCGTGAACGCGGGCGCAAACACGACTCAGAACCTCGCATTACAAAGCCAGGGTAATGCCGCCATCAATTACGTTTACGACCAGCTAGGTAGACTCGTAGGAGTTACTGATCTTGCCGGCGATACTGCGACATACAAATATGACGCAGTTGGGAACATCCTATCGATTACTCGCGGTAGTTCAGCCCAGACCTCCATAATTTCATTCTTACCATCGACCGGCTCTGTGGGAACCACGGTCACAATCAACGGGACCGGATTTAGCACGACTTTGTCTCAAAACAGCATTCAATTCTCGAATAATGTGAGTGCAGTTGTAACATCTGCTACGCCAACACAACTCGTTACGTCTGTCCCGACCGGAGTGGTGACTGGTCCAATTACAGTCAGCACACCTGGAGGCACTGCGACTACAACAAACAGTTTCGCAGTCAACAGCTCTAGCAGCGCTCCCACCATTACGGGATTCATTCCTCCGAGTGGAGTCGCCGGTACACAGTTGACAATCACTGGTACAAATTTCGACTCGAACGCAGCCAACGAGAGCTTGACTTTCAATGTCACACCAGGACCGACAGGCTCAAGTGCCAATACTCAGATAGCCGCGATGTGGCCGTCTATGGCCAATTCCGGGCCTATCACGGTTACGACGACTCAAGGCAAAGCAGTAAGCAGCCAAGACTTTTACGTTCCGTTCAGTTCAGCCGTCAGCGGTCCGCACCCGGCCTCGGACATTGTTTTCACCGGGAGAATGCGAATAGGAGATACCCTGCCGGTTTCTATACCAACGCCAGGCAAGATTGGACTAGTACTCTTCGACGGAGTTGCCGGACAGAAAGTGAACGTGAGTTTCACTGGGGGGACATTCCCCGATTGCCTAATGTACTGGATTGAACCGCGCTCACGGTCTTGGGTCACCTTCATCGACTGCTCAGGAGCAAGCGGCTCTTTGACGGAAACTTTGTCAACCAGCGGAACCTACAGCTTAGGCTTTGAAACTAGCAGCTCAGGTACTTTGCAGGTTAATGTGCAAGATGCGACCGACCAGACTGGCACCATCACGGTGGACGGGCCGCCTGTTCAAATAACGACATCGGCTCCGAACCAAGGCGTCCGGCTATCTTTTGCTGGAAGCCAAAGTCAGCATCTGCAGCTATCTATGAGCGCTGGCACTTTTAGCGGTTGTTCTGTGTCCGTTACGAGCCCAACAGGTTCTACACTCGCGTCAGGTAATTGTGCTGGGAACAGCGGCTTGCTTGACATAGCGGTTGTACCACTTACCGGGCCATACACCATTTCTATACAACCCCAAAATGTTGGCGGAACGCTCACCTTGCAACTAAAGAGCGTAGCTAGTGATGTAACAGGCACTCTTGCTTTGGGAACGCCCCTAACGGTTACCACCGGCGCTTCAGGGCAGAACGCTCGCCTCACGTTTGCTGGCAGTCGGAACCAGCACGTGAGTTTGAGCTTCACTAACGCAAGTTTTAACTTTGGCTTCTACACGGCAACCGTATGGGCTCCAAATGGAATCGTGTTGGCTTCGGGCTCATTTGGTGGAGGCAACAGCACTCTGGCAATAAATCGGCTCACGATTACTGGCACGTACATTCTCTCAATTGCTCCTCAAAATTCGGGCAGTGTCACAGTGACGTTGAATGATGCATCAGACGTCAGCACATCCATCGCGCTAGGTCAGACGGTAAACATAGCTACCGTACCTGACCAAAGCGCCCGATTGACGTTTACCGGCAATGTAAATCAACACGTAAGCATCAGTCTCAACAATGGAACTTACGGAACTTGTTTATTTACCTTGTTCAAGCCGGACGGAACGGTGTTTTCCACGTTGGTTGATCTAAACTGTGCGGTGTCTAGCTATTCGTGGGACATTCCTCTTCTACCTCTGACTGGCACGTACACGATTCTAATCGCGCCGCAAGGAGCTGGCGGCTCGGCGTCGGTTACGCTCAACGATGCTAGCGATGTAACCAGCGCGATATCGCTAGGACAAACAGTAACGGCTTCCACAACGCTGCCTTATCAAAACATCCGATTAACTTTTACAGGAAATCTAAATCAGCACATCAGCGTCAGCGTCAACAATAGCACCTACAGTGCGTTCGATTGTCAGCTTAGTGTGCTCGACACAAATGGCAACGCCATAGTCGGGCCCACTAGCTGCATAACCGTCGATGTTCCTCTGTTGCCAACAGCAGGAACGTACGCAGTTTTCATTCAGCCTCACAGTCAGGCTTCTGGTTCTATAGCGGTAACACTGAACGATGCCAGCGATGTGACTGGAGCACTTGTGCCTGGCACGGCCGCGACATTCAATCTACTGGTGCCCTATCAGACGGCCAGAATTACATTTCAGGGCTCGGCGTTCGATCGCGCGTTTATCAAAGTGAACCCAGTAACGATCAATCCCAATGCACAGACGATGCTGTTGAACCCGGACGGTACGGTCCTGAGTACTGTTTTCCCAAATCCTGCTTCCGGTGGTTTTTTCAATTTCACAGACCAGACAAACCGTCTTCCGCAAACCGGAACCTACACCATCAAGTTACAAGGTTTTCAGAGCACGGGCAGCGCCGCTTTTACTCTGTACGATCCGGTGCCCGCAGATGTAACCACCAATGTTTCACTGGGGTCACCCGCTTCGGTGACCACAACCACCCCCGGCCAAAAAGCCGTGCTTACCTTCAATAGCTCAGCGTCACAGCCGGTCACCGTCCATGTGTCGAACAACAACATTGGCTCAATCACCGTGAAAATGGTCGACAACTTTAACAACATCATCACTCAAATGACATCAGCGGCGACTAGCTTTGACCTGCCGAGTGCAAACGTCGGCGTACTCTCGTACACCATCTTCATAACTCCGGCTAGCTTTGAGGCCGGCAGCACGACCGTAACTATCACAAGTCCGTAAGAGGTTAGGATGAAAAAGTACAGTGGTCAAAATACTATTCGGATTGTAGCGTTGGTGGTCTGCTGTGGGCTAAATGCGTTCGCAGCAAAACCGCAAGATGGGGGAGCCTCTCCAAACATTCCGCTGGGCAAGACGCAAGTACTGGGTCGAACGACTACGCTACTCCCGGACGGACGTTGGTTGCTGCTCGGTGGTCAGAGTGCCGATAACAATCTACTTGCAACTGCCACCATGAAAAATCTAACTGGTGACACAGAGATCCCGCTTTCCGTTTCGCTTAAGAATGGTCGCGCCTGGCACACCGCAACGGTTCTCCCAGATGGCACGGTCCTAGTTGTTGGCGGTCTCGGCAGAGATGGCCGAGTCGTTCAGGAATCGGAGTTGTTTGATCCTGAGTCGGAGAGTTTCAGTAGTGTATCCCAGGGGCCGATGCCACGTGTCTTCCACACTGCAACCCTCCTAACGGATGGTCGAGTGCTAATTGCAGGTGGCGTTTCAAGTACCGGAATGGTTCTAAACAGCCTCGAGCTTTGGGATCCTCGGCACGGAACCAGTATGGTGTTGCCTGTCCAACTGAGTTCAGCCAGACGCAATCATGCGGCGATATTGTTGCCGGATGGTCGAGTGCTATTTACAGACGGAAAAGACAGTCAGGGACAAACGATAGCCTTGGGCGAAGTCTTCGATCCGGAATCCAGGACTATTTCAACGGTTGTGGATCCGGCGTCTTTGCTTCAACCTGACAAGGCTATGACGGAAGTCAGAGCTACTTCCCCAGAGGACCGGGCTGAAGGCATCGCTATTGATTCCTTGATTTCGATACGGTTTTCAAGACCCATTCTTCCGCAAAGTGTCAAGCTCAACACAGTCGTGCTAAAGGGCCCGGAGGGCATAGTCGAATCCAAGGTCATAGCCGCTGAGAATGGGATGCTCGCGTTCATCACTCCAGGAGCAGCGCTTGTTCCGGGAACAACGTATGAAGTGACTGCCTCAGGAATCACGGATAGAACGTTGTCCAGCGTTGCCTTTGCCCAGTTCACTTTCATGACTGCGGGTGATCAACCCGACGATGAAAGCTGGACACCGAGTCTCGGTTGGCGAACTGGTCGGGCACCCTCACAGTGGCAGTCTTTGCCTGCGATCCAGGCGGCGCCGGGAATTACGGCATTGGCAGGGCAGGTCTTGAAGTTAAATGGAAATCCTCTCCCTCACGTTACTTTAGAGATGGATGGCCACACGACACTCACCGATAAAACTGGGCGTTTTCTTCTGGCCAATATCTCTCCCGGCCATCACGCGATGACGATTGACGCCACGACCGTGAATCATGGCTCGACACACTATGGTCTGTATGAAGTTGGCGTCGACATCAAGCCCGGGCGTACTAACATTCTGGGATACACTATTTGGATGACTGCATTGGACATGGTCCATGCGGTCACGATTCCTTCGCCCACAACGAGCGAAACGGTAATTCGCACGCCGCTTTTGCCAGGACTCGAACTGCACCTTCCGGCTGGCACGGTCATTACGGACCATGATGGTAAAGCCGTAACCGAGATTACTGTTACTCCAATACCCCTGGATCGACCACCATTTCCGTTGCCTGCAGGCGTGCAGGTCCCAATTTATTTCACCATTCAGCCCGGCTCGGCCTACATAAAAGTAATTGGGACCAATGGAAGTCGCGGCGCGCGCCTCATCTATCCCAATAGTTTTAATGCTCCGGCGGGAATCTTATTCAATTTCTGGAATTACAATCCTGATCAAAAAGGCTGGTATGTTTATGGAAACGGCCGGGTTACTGCGGATCGCACCCAAGTTGTACCTAATCCGGGGGTAGAGATATATGAATTTACGGGTGCGATGGTCGCTAACCCTGGAAATGGGGGAGGACCCGGTGGAGCGCCAGGCAACAATGGTGCTGATGGAGCCGACCCAATCGATCTCAGCACGGGGTTATTTATTTACAGCAAGACGGATTTAGTTTTGCAAGACGTGATTTCATTGGTTTTGACCCGAACATATCGGCCCAATGATCCCTTGGTGCACGCATTCGGAATAGGCACATCCATGCCATATGACATGTTCGATGTTGGCAGTACCGACCCTACGAGTGTGTTTGCGTCTCAAGACGTCGTTCAACCTGATGGCAGTCGTATACATTTTCAGCGGGTATCATCTGGAATCGAGGAAACGAATGCTGTATACACACATACTTCGTCCCCAACTCGCTATTTCGCGTCAACACTCGGTTGGAATGGTGCTGGCTGGACTCTCAGCATGAAGGATGGTTCTCAGTATCAATTTCCAGATCCGCCGACGGTCAATGGTGTTGGAACACGAGATACTGCCCTCATTGGCATGAAAGATAGACATGGGAATGCCCTCACATTCACGAGGGACCTGAATCGTAATCTCGTCCAGATTAGCAGCCCCAACGGCCGCTGGATTCAGTTTGTCTACGACCAAAGCAACCGAGTCACACTCGCATCCGACAACATTGGACGAACTGTTCAATACTTTTATGATGCTGGCGGTAGACTGTCGCAAGTGGTTGACGCAAATGGTGGTGTCACTAATTACACCTATGATGCAAACAATCAGATGCTTACTATTCAGGATGCTCGCGGGATCGTTTACCTGACCAATCAGTATGATGCCAATGGACGAGTTGTCCGGCAGACACAAGCTGACAATACTGTATACAGTTTCGCTTATATAACAGATCCTATTACAGGAAAAGTGACCCAGACGGATATGACCGACCCGAGGGGGATCGTCAAACGGACCACTTTCGATAGCAACGGTTATACGGCGACGGAAATCTTCGCTTTGGGCAAGCCTGAACAAGAGACGATCACCTACACGCGCGATCCGAATACGAACCTGATATCGAGCGTAGTTGATCCCTTGAATCGAGAGACTGATTACACATATGATTCGATGGGAAATTTGGCGAGTGCCGCAACGATGGCTCATAGCGCGGCGGCGGCAGTGACCAGTTTCACTTACGAACCTAATTTCAACCAAATCGCTAGTATTACAGACCCGCTGAACCATACAACGACTTTTGGTTATGATGCCTCTGGGAATGTGATCACCGTATCGGACCATCTACAACACGTTACGACCCTTAGCTATGACGCCCAGGGACGTCCTCTGACCAGTGTCGATCCTCTCCTTAACGCGACCCAGTTTAGCTATACCGGCGGAGATCTCATTGGTATCACAGATGCCTTGCAGCACAGCACAACCTTCTCTCGCGATGGTGCCGGTCGGCTGATTGGGATAACCAATCCTCTCGACCAAACAACAAAATATGAATACAGCCCCTTAAGTCAATTGGTGCAGATTGTTGACCCGCTGAACGGCACAACTACGTTCAATTATGATGGCAATGGAAATCTGCTCTCACTCACTGACGCCAAAGGGAATAGTAGCAATTATAGTTATGACAACATGGACCGTCTCCAGAGTCGCATAGATTCCTTGTTGCGTGAAGAAACTTACAACTACGATTCTGATGGAAATGTGGTGCAATTCACGGATCGGCGAGGGAAGATTACAAGCTACCAATATGATTTCCTCAATCGAGGTACTTTCGCCGGCTTTGGTACCGTTATTGGACCACCCACAACGTATGAAAGTACGCTGAGTGTAACTTACGATGCCGGCAACCGTGTAGTTGATGCTACAGATTCCGTTACGGGGCTCGTCCACCATACCTATGACGATGTAAACCGAACCTTCAGTGAAACCAGCCCATTTGGCACCATTACTACTGTTTCTGATGCGGCGGGACGACGAAGCAGTATGTCAATAACGGGACAGCCCAACCTTACATATTCGTATGACGATGCCAATCGCCTGAAAAGCGTTCTTCAAGCAGGTTCAACGGTCAGCTTTACGTATGACGACGCCAACCGCCGTTCGAGTTTGAACCTCCCGAACGGAATAGTGGTTAGCTATCGCTATGATTTAGCCTCGCGTATTACGTCGATGACTTACCAGAACGGTAATACAACCCTTGGAAATCTTACCTATGCCTATGACAGCGCGGATCGAAGGACTCAGGTGGGGGGAACCTTTGCCCGGACAGAGTTGCCACAAGCCGTCCCGTTAGCAGCCTACGATTCTGCAAATGAACTTGTTCAGTGGGGGACTATGAGTCTGGCCTATGATGCAAATGGCAATTTGCTGAGTGACGGAACAAATGGTTACGCCTGGAATGCTAAGAACCAACTCTCTCAGTTCAACTCCACCACATTTCAGTACGATTCGTTAGGACGACGTATCCGGAATGCGCTCGGCAGCAATCTTCTGTACGATAACTTGGACGCAGTACAAGAGCTCTCGGGAACCACACCGATTGCCAACAGACTAGCGGGGGGGACGGACGAATTCTTCAGCCGTTCGGCCACTGGTTTCGCTGGCATCTATCCTTTGGCAGATGCTTCCGGTAGCACTATTGCACTCACTGATTCAGTTGGCAATCTCGCTACCCAATACACCTACGATCCGTTTGGCGATACGAGCATCTCAGGTACCCCAAATAACAACCCATTTCAGTACACTGGAAGAGAAAATGACTTAAATGGGCTTTACTACTTCCGCGCTCGCTATTACAGTCCTTCTATGCAGCGCTTCTTAAGCGAAGATCCTATCAAATTCTTTGGAGGCAGCAACTATTACACCTATGCGCTGGATAGTCCTCCCAATTTCACGGACCCTTCGGGTGACGCAGCGGGAATTGACGACCTTGTTCTGGCGGTCGGAGGCGCCGTAGTTGGAGTGGCGGTTCAAGCCGGTTCCGACTTTCTGAACGGTGAGGCCAGCGACTGGCAACACTATGCAGGTGCTGCGGCGGGAGGTGCTGTCGGCGGTCTTGCAATCGAATATACCGCTGCGATGGGAACGGGAGCGCTATCTGCGCTAACAACGAGCGCGGTCACGCAGGGCTTGGAAATGGCAAGCGGAAAGCAATGCCCTAGTTTTGATTGGTTTGGTGCCATCAGAGACACGGCGTTAGGAGCAGTTCTCGGAAAGGTGCTGCCGGAGTTGAAATGGCCCAAGGTAAATGCAGGTACCAGTAACTGGGTGTCGATTGCAAACGGAATTGAGACCAAGGGACAACAGATTGGCGTAAGAACAGTGATCAAGAAATCTATCGGGGAGAATGTTTCGGGTTACTATGCAAGTGCAGCCGGGGTTGCGGTTACCGCCATAACCTCTCAGGAAGATGAAAGCCCCGGAAGATCATGCGGATGCAAATGATGCCTCACGGCTTTAACTATCGATTCGTACGGGCGATGGCATGGGCTATGGTTTTAGTAGGCATTTATCTTGTCTCCAGGTCAGATGAGAGTACTCAAAGGCGCGTGGGCGTGGCAGTGTTTGTTGCGATACTAACCACCTTGGTTGGCTATACAATCCACTTCCTCAGAGTGTATCGCAATACGTCCAAAGTAAGAGAACAGATCATACTAACCACCAGAGCTGCAAGGACAAGGTACTTCGTGCTGGGCGTATTGTCCACGTGCATATGTGTGTTACTGACCTTAGTCTTTCTTGTGAAACGGCAACTACCCGAACAGCCGGCCATTGGGATCGAGGTCGTCGCACTTTTTATAGGTGTCGCGTTCACTTGGGTTGGCGCATATGAATTGAGAATTTACGCTGATGCATTGGAATATTGGTCGTTGTTTGGAGGATGCCAAACCGTCACATTCAATGAGATTGAACGTGGTCACATCAAAACGGCCATCGATTCCTCTAAGCCGACATTTCGACTAGAGATCATGCCTGTGCACGATAGTGCCAAGAAACCGATCATCATCAACCTTAAGGCCTTTCGCGAGTCCGACATTCGGAGAATGTTCGAATGGTTTGGTGACAAGCTCGACGGCCCGCGCAGCCTCAGTTTTTTTCGATAAGTGTAATAAGCCTCGATGCGTCCCATCGCCGTGGGGCGCAGGAACTGGATTCATGTTGGTGCGGGCTGGCCCCAAGATTGCTGCCATCCTTTCCGTGGTGGAAAGCTGCCGCCGGATGAACGTTTCCGTACGCGACTACCTGGCCGCCATTCTTCCCGGCCTCGCTGATCTCTCCATTCAGCGCGTCGCCGAACTCACGCCGACTGCCTGGACAGCCAAGAAGTAGAATCAGGGTAAACAGTGAGCGGTACGTGAACCACAGCATTTACGTACCAGAGGATCTGTGCTTTGAAGAGTAGCCAAGTTCGGCGTGACGGAACTGTAAGTGCGATGAGGCACTCTGCCTCTTTGCGTCCCCGCTTTGTCGAAAGGTGGTTGCGCCTAGGTTCCACAATGAGATGTATCAGTTCCCCAACTTGTTGCGATTGCCGCGTCTCCGGCTGCAACTTGGAGCACGGCAGATTGTAGTTGGCCTGTAATGTCAGCTACAATGCAAGCCCGGCGTGCAGCTGCACGCTGCAACCAGATGCGGGCGTACACCATGCACTGCTGCTCTGGTAGACTCTAGCAACGTGCACGCCGACACCATCGGCGAGCTACACTCGATACTAAGCTCAACGCCTCAGAGTAGAAGTTGCACCGTAGTCTGTTCACAGACAGCGTCCTGGAACGGTTTACGTCGGAGACACGGATGAGTAAGTTCAAAACTGCCTTTCCGCCACTGCTCGCAGAGCTCCACAAGTTGCCTTTCGACTATGCTGATGGCGAGGGGATCGACTTCCGGCCTTTCGCCCAATTCCAGTCTGCCAGTGAGAATGCCTCCTGGATCAAGGCGTATACCGCCAACCGCGACCTCACCGGAAGCGAGTACCGCATATTCGGCAATGACTTCTCGGGAGGATACGCCGCGTTCTGGCTCGTGAGGCCAAACGCGGACTTGCTCGAACAGCCAATCGTCTTCTTCGGCTCTGAAGGCGACCTAGGCGTGGTGGCCAAGAACTTCGCCGACTACTTATGGCTCCTCGCCGGCGGCTTCGGCCCCTTCGAGGCGATCGAATATCCCGGCCTGGAGCGAAAGCCGAACGACACCTTCACCGCCTTCGCGAACGACCACGCTGCGGCCGCAAAGAAACCACCCGGAGAAGTGATCGGCGAGGCCCGGCGCGAGTTTCCAAGCTTCGAGAAGGATTTTCGCGCGCTGTGTCGCTAGCCTTCCCGCTTCCGCATGAGTGGCAACGTGACCCAGGCTTCTAGTTCTCAGAATCCTACGAGTGAATTTATCAGGAGCCAGACGACGACGTCGTCCAGTTCCGGTAAACACTATGGATCCGAAGAAATGCTACTTTATTTCCTGACGAAAGAACGGAGTCCCGATCTGAACTTGTTTTTCATTACTTCCCTGACTCATCATTGTCCCCTCCGCCCACATTGCCATCGTCGTCACCCTTACTGTATTTCTCTTCTTGCTTAATAAATGCTTCTTTCAATTTATCAATCATCTCTGGTGAATTAGGAAAACTGGCCTGGAAAGCACTCACCTTCTTAGAGTCTCCCCCAACCGCATCTACTAAATTTCCCAGTGTCAATGGATGATCTGGAGATGTGCCTTTCTTGTCGCTATGAAACTGCTCTGCAGCGACCATTTTCCCCTCGGAATCAAATACCCAAGCCTGCGTAGTATCACCATCTTTGATAATCACCGATACTCTATGACTAGATCCCGAATCGGCATTTGACTGCGTGCATCCAGCCACCCCTTCGCACAAGAAGCCATCTTTTCCCACTGGATTGAACGACTTGGTAGGAGGATCGGCTCCAGTCGTGAGCTTATAAAGTTTGTCGATTAAGTTAGGCTGCGGACGGGGATCGGGAGCGGATCCCGATCCTGTGTTTGTACAATCACAGTGGGGTAACCGCCGATTGGCCACCTCATTGTCTCTCATCTCAGGGCAAAGTAAGCTTGGGATACCTGAAAAGTCTACAATTGCACACTTGCTGTGGTGCCCATCCGCATCCACCCTATTTAATGGATTGTTGGCGACAAATCCATAAAGATTCAAAGTCTGCGGATCACCAAAGGTGGCATAAGGGACCGCCGTTGCCTTGGCTGCCCAGTCTGGAGTCATCCAGCGGCCAATGTTGTTGTCGTAATAACGCGCGCCGAAATAGTCATTGTTGCTTTCTGCGTCGCGCTCCTTGCCGCTGAATTTGTAATGATTCGTTGTTGGCAGGGGATTGTACTCCTCGCCGAAGGGCAGGAAGGTCCCTTGCCATACCGGCCACCCGCCGCCTGCAGTGAGCAGACGCGAACTGCCGATCTGGTCGCCATGATAGTAAGTCGTAGATACCTGCGGTTGAGACGCCGCATTCGAATTTGTGTCAATGTTATATGAGGTTGCTGACATCCCCGAGCTTCCGCTCCCACTCAAACTCGGAGCGCTGCTGCTGTGACTGTATAGGGGTGCAACAGCTCCACTGTTGGGCAGGCCAACAATTTCTTGATAATAAACATTCCACGTGGTGCCTAGATTCGCGCCCGAAGTTCCAGATACATTCAGGCAAAAGCAGCTCAACGTCTTGCCCGCCATGGGAGTGAGGTCAACGATGCGGTTGTGCCATTGATTCTGATAGCCGTCCGTTCCCATAGGCTGACCATCCTGGTCTCGCAATCCATTGCTATCGGTTCCGTCGGTAAACCGAAAGAGAATGCCTGCTGGACTTCCGGGTACAGACCATTGCCGCCACGCAATCTTGTCGCCTGGCTGGATGACATAACCGGCAAGACCCGGAAAGGAAAACTGATACCATTGCGCGCCGCAATTTGAGCAGCTCGTACCCCAGATATGCAAACGGTCTTCGAAAGAGTCTGCCTTTGCAATCCGCTTGCCACCGGCGAAGATGTAATCCACCCATTCGCCGTTTGCCGGATTCAACTCGGCCATGGGTTGGCCTTTGAAGTACACATACTCGGTGGTTGTGCCGCTCGCGACCTTGGTTACCCGGTTGCCATCAGGATCGTAGGTATAAGAGGCCGCGCCGGTGAAGACGCCTGGTCTTATGCCCAAGGCAGTGATGCGATTCTCTTCGTCGTACGTGTATCCGCGCATGTCGTCTGCAACCAGATTGCCGTTTGCATCGTAGGTATACGTAATCCCTGCCAGGTTGTTATAGGAAATGGCGGTGATCTGGTTGTTGTTCCCGACTTGTAGTCCCACGTTGTTCATTGATCCTTTGGTTGTTGTCTTGACGGTCAGATTGCCCCAGGGATCGTACTGAAAGCTTTGCCCCCAACGGCCCTCGGTGGCGCCGGCGACGCGATTCAGCCAGTCGTAGGTAAAAGTCTGCGTGAACGTTGAGTTGAGTTTATCGGCAACCGAGATTACGTTGCCATTGTTCTCGAAGCAATCACCATCGCTGTGGCAGTAACTGTAGACATGATCGGCAAAGGTCTGCGCTGTGTTGTTGACCTTCTGTTCGGACGGTTGCAGACGGTTATTCAGTGCCAAAGTTTCGGTGACGCCGTTGCCATACGTCACCTGCTGCAGTGTGCCGTTGGGAAAATAGCTATTGGCAGTCCAATAGTTATAAGTTCCACCCGGAGGCGCCGCCCAGTTCCACCCTGTAAATGCAGCATTCGTAAGCCGGTTGGCGGAATCGTAGGTGTAGGTAAGCTGACGGCTGTCGGGGTATTGAACCCATACGATATTTCCCGCCAAGTCATAACTGGCGTTGAATGACATGGCATTGTTATCCAGGGTTTCGTACTCATAGACTTGGCTTAGTCGGCCCATGACATCATAGTCAAACCGCTCTGTGCCTCCATTTCCAGCCGACTGGTAAGTCAGTCGACCAATCTGGTTGTGCATCGGTGCTCCGAAGAGTGAGGTTACATCCCAAAAATAGGATACCGGTTTGGCGCCATTCGAGTATTCTTTCTTGGTGACGCGGTTCAAAGCGTCAATTGGACTATCGCTTGGGTTGTAATTAATGGTGAGTCCCTTGGCATCAGTCTTGGTGGTGATATTACCGTTGGGGTCATAGGTATAAGTAATCCTGCCGCTCTCGGGGTTCTGCGCGACCAATAGATGTGACATGGAATCATAGGCGAACGAACGCGGACGCCAGCTTGCTGGCGCCGAGCTGCAACCATTGAAGGCAGTAGTATCGGTGCCTTTCTGCACAGCACAGATCAGGTTGCCCAATGCATCGTACTGATACAAAGTCACGTAGCTCTGTGTGAGCGAGACATGAGAGTTCGCCCCTCCGCTGAGCGACACCGAAGCACTGAATGATCCTTTGCCATTACCGAAAAGATTGGAATTCGAAGCGAGGCTGGCGTTTACATTGCCAGCGGGTCCAGCTGCGTTGGAGGTGATAGTAAGTGTAGAGCCATTAGGGCTACCAGAGAATGGAGACCCAGAGAGAGCCTGCGCCAGCGCAGTTACCACACTCGCGGCTGTGCTGTTCGCGCTGTAAGAGGCGGATACAGTCGTAGAGCCAACGGTGAGCACGGCGGTACCAGAGTCATAGGTTGTAGTGCCTCCTGTGAGCGAGGAACCCGACGGTGTAGCACTAAACGATGGCGCTGGGAAAGTTACAGGAGCGCCACTTCCGGTGAGATAGTTGGACGTGCTAGTTGCCGAGAGCGAGTAGTTGCAGCAGGGACCTCCATTCGTAGCTGTAATGATAATGACATTGTTATTTGCGGCCGCCGAGACTGTGCTGTTAAGAGCATTATTGATGGCGTATGCCAAGCCAGCAGCTAGACCCGCTGGTGTACTCGGTGTCCAATACGGCAATGAGGCTGTGACTCCATTGATAGTGGCCGAGACCGTTCCGGTATCGCAAATTTGGGTGGGAACTCCTTGTGCGCCGGCGTAATAAGTTCCGCACTGCTCCGACCCATTGATAGTAATGGTTCCAACCGCATTAGTGTTCCTCGAGAGCAACGAACCGTTGACCGTCAGAGATCCTGAAGCCTGCTTTGCCGCGGTGATTGGGTCCGTGGTTGTGGCCTCATCCACCTCAATCAAATGGCCAAGCGCATCGCTGATTCTACGCCGCGGATTCCCCGCTTCATCTACAGATAAAGCCTGGTTTCCGTTATAGCTGACTGTGGCAACACTGCCGTCCTGATTCATGGTCCCGGTAACTCGTCCGAGCGAGTCATAGTAAGTAGTTATAGCGCCCGTCGGATCGTTATTGTTGCGATAAGGATTTGAAACTGCGTATGCATCTCCCATCCCGTCGTAGACAGTATCGCCATAGACAGTACCCTGTGGGTCTGACGTGAGCTGGCTCTGAATCACATGTCCCATTCCATCCATTTGAGACAGCGTAGTTAGACTGGCGTTGGCATTGATTTTTGTAGAGGTGGTTATGTTCGCTGAAGAGTCATTGTAGGTAAGATCGGTTTCTCCGCCATCCGGTTTTATCGTACTTGTCAGCCTTCGCAGAGAATCATTGTATGCATAATTCGTCATCTTGCCATTTTCATCAGTGGACGATACAAGCTGGCCATCAGTGAAAGCGTAAGAGAACTTCACAGTATGGTTGATCACAGTGCCGCTGACATTGGTAGTTGATGGATAGTTAACCTCAGTGAGATAGGCATCACTGCCAATGGGGCTATGATCAGCAAAATTGTCAGCATAAGAATAACTAGTCGTGTGGTGGTCTGCATCTCCGCCTGCGTTGCCGATTGGGTCGGTCATCGAAAACACCTGCCCAGTCTCGTCGAAGCCATACGTGGTGACCGAATCCCCTTGCGTACAAGTAGTACTTCCAATGAAGCACTTGACTGTCTTAGTAGTAACGTTGCCGCGATGGTTGCCGGCTGTGGGCAGGCCTACGCCAAAATTGGCTTCATCGTGGTTTGGAGCTAATACCTGGCTTACACTGCCTTGATCGTAGGTATAGTCGGTCTCGGCAACTTTCATGTTGTTACCGTCGTAGGTAATAACATCACTAGCGCGGTCGAGAATCGAGGAACCAGTGGGAAACAACGGCGTCGAAAAATTGTTATAGTCAGCATGAATCCGGCGCAGCAGCGCACCGGGAGAACCAGGAGTCGTCGCCGAACCCGTTCCTGCACCATAGTCGTAGACCCACTGATCCGTAAGAAGATCGCTACCCAAAATGACGTTGCCTGTGGTATTTGCACACCACGTATTCGAAGGGAACGTTTGCGAACCTTGATAGCAACTCCTGACCTCTGAAGTTTGGCCATTTTCCAAAGTGGTCTTCACATCTGTCGGTGGCCCCCAGTAATCCATGTAGCTTTTAGCTGCTGTCTTGAGCAGTGTTCCATTACCATCGAAGGAAAGAATTGTGCTCTCGGCAGCATTGACCGGATATACCCCGGAAGCATAGCCTATCCCGTCGTCCCAGTTGGGATACTTTGCAACCATCAAAGGCACATAGTTGTAAACGGTCTTGGAATTCACGCCGCTCACAAGGTCCTTAGTAGTTACTATCGTGCTCTTGTCGGTCCACTTCTTGTATGTTTTCCCGTTTCCACCTGTGATATTGATCCACGTTGTGCCGTATTGGTAGTCTTGCTCCTGTACCTCATGTACCCCGTCAAAACTCACATAGCGTGTTTGCACTGCCGGAGCATCGTAGACGGTTTCACAGAGATAATCAGTGTGGTCAATAGTCTCCTTGCCGACCCACTCATTTGCCAGGGAGTTGTTGGCCCAAACATAGCGAACATACGCGCCGTCAGGATAGATGAGCTTGCTGAGCATGCCGCTTTGCGGATCGTATTGAAATTTGTAAAACTGACCATTGGGAAGCTTAATCTGCGAAATTGCCGGCAGCGAACCGCTCAATGGCTGTCCCGATCCAGAGAGGCAATGACTATCTCCTGTAACCTGAGAAGCTAGCGACCAGTTATAAGGTTGACTGATCCATGTCACCTGATACGAATTCCCAAGGCCTGAAACCGAAATCGTGTCGCCATTGCTGCCATAAAAGCTACTCGCATTCAGCACCAACCGATTGAGAGTATCAGTGATCTGCACAGCACCAGTGTTCAGGCCAGTGAAGGTAATCTTATTGCCGTTGCGGTCCTCGACCCAAGCAGGCAGCTGTGGCGCTGAGCCGTTGTTAGCAAAATAATAGACCAACCCGTCGTTGGTAGTTATTGTCACCGGTGGAGCTGCAGTGCAGTCGTTACAGGCGGTGGTGACAGCTTCGACCGTAGCATCCCCAGCCGTCAAATAAGCAGTCGGCGTAACGCAGCCTCGCGCTTTGCCATCGTTTGGCGAAGTGACAAGACCTAAGGCATGGGTCGTACCGTGCATGTCAGTAAATAAATAATTCGAAAACCAGTGACAGATCACTGGGGCCGGATATGGCCCAAAGCTGCTCTGCACCGTTTCATAAAGCGTCGGAACCGTATAGTTCCATCCCCAGCCTATATTCGCTCCATATCCGACGCCATTGTGGGCAGAGCTGGAATCGTAGCCAAAAGCAAATGGCACAGTGATTCCGCGTCCGGGAGGCATGGGGACACCAATGCGAATGCTCACGGCGCCCGTCGCCGGCTGCACGGTCTCATTCAGCAATTTGATATAGTCGTGTCCAACGCCTGCAACGGGCGGCATCTGGTCGTAAGTAGGGCTTTGGATTTGCCCCCAGCACGTGATAACGCTCAGAAATACAAACAGACTAAAGACCGCTGCACTCAGTGATAGCTTCCGCGACATTTTCATCTCCAGGTACGACTCTGAATTTTTACTTCCGGATCCGGACGGCTTGAAATATCGGAGGGAGGAACCTTGGTCGGCCGCCTGTTGACCCTTTTTGAAGCAGGCTAAGGAGCAAGATTCCCCCTCTCATTCATTAAGTGTCGGTTTGGGAGAAAGCATTGGAAAATTTTTTAGATTTTTAACTTAGTCAAAGCAGTCATAGTTAAAGCTTGGATTTTCTGAGGGTTCCTGCGGTCCATAAGGAAACATCCTTTCGGCCAGTACAATAGCTGGCAACAAGATTCTCGGCAATCTGCGGTAAGCCGTTGAGAGGAGTGGCTATGAACGAGTGTGGATCTTCGAGGCCAGCAGCTCGTCAGTACGGTTGATTTAAAACGGCAAAAACATATGGAAGCTGCGCCAGGCCAGCGTCTGATAGCTGTCCTGCGCCACAAAAGCTGTGGTTAGTTAAGCGCTCACGATAGTTATTTCCTCACTACCTGCCTGTGGGCAAAATGAGAACAGAACCAGCGGGCGAAAAAGCCGCTGCCCTATGAAGGACAATTCCCTGTTAATTGCCTTGTTTGGAAGCCACCAGACGGCTTGAACTAGCGCTATGCATGGCTTTTGGCTCATTACAGCCCTGAGAGAGCCTCTGTTTCCCTGTATTTTTCCCTGTTATCGAGAGAATGGTTCGCTGCAGACTGCCACCACCGCCACACAGTCTGCAGCGAACCCAGCCTTTCTCTGAATACGCGCGAAATAGCCCGCATTCCGGGCTAACTCTGCAAATGACCTAACGAAAACCACGTTAAGAAAGTATTGCAGGCTCTGATAGAGCCTCGTTTTTCTCCGGTGGTTGTTTCAGCAATCCGGGTTCTGAAGAAGTGAGATTACTTCCGAGTGGCCCACTATGTGGAAATGAAGATTACTTCACACAAGCCGACTTATCTCAATACTGATTTCCCAAGTACCCATTTTCGGCACCTTTCGCCGACCGGGCACAAACGAGCGCGCTAACGCTACCGCGTTACCCGCGAGCGATTCTGACTAGGGTTGGACAATAGCGGAAGGACTAGCTCTATAGTCGGCTTACAATTCGTCCTTGCTCGGGGCCTGGAATTTTCATGTGCCGCCTCGCTAACCTTCGTCATGTGGATTAGCGTCGGCGAGGAAGTCCCTTTGCCGAGGCCTCGGATCCAGGTGGTTCACGGAACGGTTCCACTGAAATGCGCTCGTAACACACTTCCAGCACGGTCAGGTATTCTGTACCGCCCGGCACTTGAAGGACTACGCTGTCACCCGCTGCCGACTTCATCAATGCGCGCCCCAGAGGTGATACCCAACTGATGTGGTTGCGGTTGAGATCGACCTCGTCGGTGCCCACGATGCTCACCACTCGCTCCGCTCCCGCGGCATTGGCATAGCGCACGGTCGCTCCGAAGAATGCCCTCGTCGCCGCCTGCCCTGCTCTCGGAGCTTCCGGGTCCACGACTTCCGCGGCTTCGATTCGCTTCGTGAGAAAGCGAATCCGCCCATCGATCTGCCGCAGCCGCCGCTTGCCATACTGATAGTCGGCGTTTTCACTGCGATCGCCGTTGCTGGCAGCCCACGCCACCACCTCCGTCACGGCCGGGCGTTCCCTGGTGAGCAGAAACCGGTGCTCATCTTTGAGGCGCTGCAGCCCGCTCCGCGTTATGTAGTTCTTGCCGCGCGTCGCGAGCTCGTCCGTTTGTGGTTGTCTCGTAAACCCTTTTCGCATCTCGTAGTCTTTCTAGCACGAATTCCAGTGGGCGCACCAATGGCGCCCGCAGCTGTGGCGGCTTCTGCAGTTTGAATCGCATGGCCTCGGGTCTAAGTGCTATGGCCTGTTAGCGATATTGGGCATTCACAGTACGTACATGCGCAGCATCCACCAGACCAAGAATATCGCAACGATGGCCCCCGCAATGTGAACGATCCAGTCGCCAGCTGTTTTCGGCTTTCCGAAATTGAACATGCGGCAATGGTAGCAGGCCCCGATTAGCGTGGATTGTAATGGTTCAGCAACTGGCTCGCGCGTTGGCAGGAGTTGGCAAAAAACAAGGGAGCAGGCCCCTTCACGATTCACTCGTGGAGTAACCTCGCCATTACACTACAAACTCCAGAATCGGCTCGCCGGCGCCTCGTCTGCGGTCCAGAAACGGGCTTGGGAGACATCAATAGTGATCTCCGCGAAGAGGACTTCTGGATCGCATCGTCGGTAGTCAATCTTCAGCCTTTGCATTTTTACATCTGGCATTGCCGGATAGATTAGAATCCTGAGCGTTTACTTTTGAATACATGCCGTTGTTCACAGACAAAGAACGCGAACAGATTCGCCTGGAGCTGGTATCGCAGGCGAAGCAAGATCCCCGCATTGCAGGAGCCGCACACACTGGTTCGGCTGCCAGCGAGACCGTGGATCGCTGGTCAGATATCGACTTGGCCTTGTGCCTGGCGCCGGCGGCGAACCTGAATGATGTAGTAGCTGATTGGTCCAGGCAGTTGTATGGTAAGTATGGCGCTGCCACTCACCATGACTTGAGGTACGGGAACACGCTGTTTCGTGTATTCCTGCTGAAGAATACCCTGCAGATTGATCTTGCGTTTTGGACACAGAACGAATTCGGCGCAATGGGTCCTAATTTCAAGCTGATATTTGGTACGACAAAGCCGAGCAGTGAGATTCCCAGACCACCAGCACAGGATCTGATTGGCATGGCCTGGCTTTACGCACTCCATGCTCGCTCCAGCATCCTGCGAGGCCGCATCTGGCAGGCAGAGTTTATGTTGAGCGGCATGCGCGATCAAGTATTGGCGCTGGGATGCTTGCGCATGGGCTTACCTGTCATTCAGGCCCGGGGCGTGGACGACCTCCCGTCAGAAGTGACGAGTTCCGCAGTCGAGTACCTCGTCGGTTCCCTTAGCATTTCGGAACTGAAACGCGCGTTTCGCGCCACCATGAACGCCTTGCTCAGAGAAATCCAATCCGTCGATGTTGAATCCTGCAAGTGCCTTAGCGATCCTTTGAATACTTTGATCGAAAGCCTAGAATAGCGAGAATCTACAAAGCGAGTTTACGGCTTTGCGGACCGCTCTTGCAGGTCGGCAATGTGAAAGTAGTCCGGGCACTCATGAGTTCTTGCTCGAGCGGGTCCAGAAACGGGCTTCTGGGAGATAGTGAACTATAAGGGACGTAATCATCCGCAACTGGTACATTGCTTGCTCCCGTGATGTGAAATGCCCCCGAAAATTGGGGAACATTAAGGAAACAATAAGAATTCCTCTGTAATGCTAACCATCAAATTCTTGCCAAGCCGCGAAGGAATTTGTCAATCCGCATTCATCAGTGGTGTCAGTGGAGATCAGTGGTAGCAGGTTTTGATCCGTGTTCCTCTGTGCCCTCTGTGGTTTAAACCCCTTTTTATCAGCGTTGATCAGCGAAAATCAGCGGCAAAAAAGGTTTGATTTTCTCCGCTTGCCTCCGCGGCGGATTTAACGCGGGCCTAAAAGTCCGCGTGGCGGGCGACATATTGCGGCTTTTTCTGCTAATACCCCAACATCTTGTAGCTTGACAAAACTTCAAAATTTTGGAGAATAAAAAGAGAACAAAAGAGAACTGTTTATGAACAATCTGGAAAATCAGGATTTACCGGCTACACCGCTTCAGGGGTTCACCGCGATTGAATCTTTCATCCGCGCTTTCCTTCGCTGTGACGATCATCAGCTCGCCATTCTTGCCTTGTGGATCGCCAATACCTGGTGCTTTTCCCGCTTCCTGACCATTCCTTACCTGGAGGGTAACCTCGAAGATCGTCCTTGGGCCAAATGGGGAAGTAACTCGCGCAATCATCTCAGTAATCTTCTCCGTCCCTTTGGAATTTTTAGCTGTGATGTGAAAGTCGACGGGGCATCGCTGAAGGGCTATCGCTTGCAGGATTTTCAGGATGCATGGGAGCGTTATGCCGGTCCGGTCGCGATCGGGCGCGACCGTGAAAACTCGGATCGCGACCAGTTAACTCTTTTAAATTGATAGGCTTGCGCGAAGCCGCGACCTGGGGCCCTATTTTCGAGATCTCCTGAACCACAGCCCCACGCCGCTGGCAGTGATTCCCAGCAGGCCCAGGAGGGGCAGAATTGTAGAAGTGGCTGGCAGTTGCCGGCTGTCTTGTTGGGTTTCGGTTTGTTGGGGCCGCGCTATTTGCGGAGTGGTGCCGGCATTTTGCCGCGTTTCACTCGACGCTCCGCTTTGGGTTACAGCGTTCGTTTCTGACGATGCGGCGCCTTGTTGCGACACGGTTGTGTTCTGTGGAGGATTGGGTTGGGTCGCTGGAACTGAGTTCTGGGCTGAAGTCGCATTGGCGCTGCTGGTCGCATTCTGCGGTAACGCTATGCTGGTTGGAGCTGGTGGGTTTTGTCCAGGGGCCGCTATGCCGGCTGGCGGATGATTGGCAGCTTCCATGATATTTCCCGCGCCCTGGTGGCTGATCAATCTTTGCACGTCGGCGTTGGTGTAGGTGCGGGCGTGTTGTGCGCCGTTACGGGCTTTGTTCGAGGCAGAAACTTCTCCCAGGCTCAATGCTGCGTTACCAGG
>Ga0070741_10002286_pt1 | contig 52439 bp, 51 predicted proteins | sample Coa_R1_4_FD_66440 | JGI IMG/M metagenome (GOLD analysis project Ga0070741, IMG submission 66440) | Surface soil microbial communities from Centralia Pennsylvania, which are recovering from an underground coalmine fire - Coalmine... | ecosystem: Environmental > Terrestrial > Soil > Unclassified ... | reverse complement strand
ACTCCCTTTCGGACTCGTGGCACCAGATAAACATCCGATCTCTGACGCCGATGGAATCGTGCTACTCCATTTTCATCCGATTGCTGGTGCGCCGCAAGGCGAATGGGGAACTCCCATGAAAAGGTAGGACAAATTTGTAATTTGTCTGACAAGCGCATCTGACAAATTACAAATTTGTCGTACGCGTCTTTTTAGCGCTCCAGCTCTCTTCCGCGTGAACGACGATAAAGCGATTACACTCGGTCATCCATCGTACGTGTGGCGATTTGGGCAAGACCGGCGGCTGAATATGATTCGCGCGTACTTGCCGTTGGACGATGCACGCGTGTTGGACATTGGCTGCGGCATTGGGACGTATGTGGAAAAATTTCGCGCGCTCCATGCCCACGCGTACGGGGTGGATGTGGATGCGGAGCGCGTGACGCGCGGACGCCGCGAAAAAAATTTGGACACACTCGCGCTGAGTGTGTCCGAAGCGCTGCCGTTTGCAAGCGCAATGTTCGATGGTGTGTTATTGCACGAGGTGATCGAGCATGTGAACGACGACCGCGCGACGATTTGTGAAGCGCATCGGGTGACGAAACGCGGCGGCGCGGTGATTGTCTTTGCGCCGAATCGGTTGTATCCGTTCGAGACGCACGGCGCGTATTTCGGCAAGCGGTATGTGTTCGGCAACATTCCGTTCATTGGTTATTTGCCGGATGGTTTGCGCCGAAAATTCGCGCCGCACGTGCGCGCGTATCGTTCACGCGACCTGCGCGCGTTGTTCGATGGGCTCGACGGTGAAATTATTGCGCACTGGCAGATTTATCCCGGATACGACAAAATCGCGGCGCGGCGCCAAGAATTGGCAGGTCTATTGCGTAATGTGACGTACGCGTTGGAAAATACGCCGCTGCGGACTTTTGGCTTGTCGCACTTTTTGGTGTGGCGTAAAAAGTAGGACTGTACAACTATTCTAAAAGCGAACAATCGGTGGTATCCTTTTGATATGTTCGCACGTTGTAACAAGTTAGAGTGATTGTCCCCGACGTGGTTGCCTGCTCACCAATTTTTTCGTGTTGGTTCGCGGGGGGCGTTCCAAAAATCAAGGAGGTAGTATGATAAAGAACAAGCGGGTCCTGCTTTTTGCCATTGGCGCGGCGGTTCTGACACTGAGCATGTTGACAGTGTTGGCTGTAACTCCGGTAGCATTGGCAAAAAAGGGCGGGAATGGCAAGGGGAAAGCCAGAATCGAGTGGTCGCAAAATCCGGTCACGGCGACAGTGGCGCCGGGCGATGTGGTCAGCGCAACCCTTGTATTTACGAGTACGGGGGATTTGACGAATGCTACGCTGGATGCTACTCCATCGCTGCGCGGTACGACGACGCTTTCCCCCACCACGTTCGCGACGATTACGGCGGGTGTGCCGTATGCGGTAGAGGTCACCTTTACGGCGCCAATCTCCGGCACGCGTGCGCAATATAACGGCGTCGTGCACTTGCGAACCGGACACAAGAATCACCCGAGCAATCTCAAACTGCGTTTTTCCGTTCCGGTCAGCAACACTTCGAGTCTCCCCTGAGCGCCATCGAATCGCGCAAGAAAAAATGCTCCCCGAAAATTCGAGGAGCATTTTTGTTGTGACTGGGGAACCTAGACTTGAACTAGGATTAACTGATCCAGAGTCAGTCGTGCTGCCGATTGCACCATTCCCCAACGACATTTCAATTCTAGCATCACTCACACATTCTCGCAAATCATTTTCGCGCGCGCAAAATAAAATTGCGCCAGGCACAGCCTCGCGCAATTTTACCCGCCAAGGGGATCCGATTCTCAGTCACATTTGTAATATATGTTGAAATGTTACGCAGCCACATGCGGGTTCTGCGTACTCTGTTTCGCATTTCCATCTTCTCCATTCAAGGCACGCGTTGGCGGGTACGCGTGTCTTGAATGTTGTACCGTGGTTGTGTCTCGCTACCGCCCCAGCTGGCTGAGCGTGCGCTGCAATTCGTCAAGCGTGAACGGCTTGGTCAAGACGCCGTTCACCAAACCCGATTTCATTTGTTCGGGGTCAAGTGTCAACCCCCAACCTGTGACCAACACGACCGGTTTGTTCGGAAATTTTGATTTGGATTGCTTTGCCAAGTCCCAGCCGGAACAATCGGGCATCGTCAAATCCGTCATCAGTACGTCATACCGTCCGATGTCGAGTTGTGTAATCGCTTCGGCACGCGTCTGTGCTGTCGTGACTTGATTTCCCATCGCGCTGAGCAGACTGCTTGCGGCGGACAAGATATTGGGGTCATCGTCCACAAACAGAATGCGCGCGGTTTGGGTTGTCGGTGCGACAGGTGGCATGCTTAATTTCTCCTTGCTCGCTTGCCCCGCCGAAGGCAAACGAATGGTAAAGCGAGTCCCGTAGGATTGGGTTTCATCTTGAAAGAGCGGACTCGTCACTTGAATTTCTCCCCCGTGACGCGAAACCAGTCCGTACGTAATGCTCAAGCCCAAACCAGTCCCATGTGCTTTGGTCGTAAAGTAAGGATCAAAAATACGCTGCTGCAACGCGGCAGGAATTCCGGTGCCGTTGTCTTCGACGTGGATGACGTTCCAGGCGCCTTGTTGCAAGGAACGTAAAGTGATACACAGCGGATGCTCCGCGCGCCGCGCTTCGACCGCGTTAAAGACCAAATTCATCAGCACTTCGCGCAGTTCGCTCGGCGAGCCCTTGATGGGGTCCGTCGCGTTCAAATCGAGCGTCAGCGTGCCGACCGAGCTCCAACGCGGACGCGTAATCGCCGCCACTTCTTCCAGTAGTTTGTTTGGGTTGACAATTTCCTCTGGCACATCGCGGCGAATGCGCGAATACTCTTGGATGCGCCGCACCGCTTGTGCGCCGTCGCGTGCGGCTTGTTCGATGCGTTCAAGCGCTTCGCGCTCTTGGACGTTGTCGGTCTTGTCATAGAGGAGCTGCGATTCGGCGAGAATCACCGTGAGCAGATTGTTGAAATCATGCGCGACGCCGCCAGCCATTTCGCCGAGCGTCCGCAAACGTTCGGAACGCAATAATTGTTCTTGTGCTTGCTGCAGCTGTTCCATGCTCAACTGCAAGTCATGATACAACCGAGCGTTCGCCAACGCAATGGCTGCCCAATGCGCGACGGCGGTGAGCAGGTGCTCATCTTCCGCCGTGAAATGTCCGTTCCGTTTGTTGATGACCTCCAAAACACCCGTGACGCGGTCTTGCAGTTTCATCGGTACGGCGAGCAAAGAACGGGTTTGAAAGCCGCTTTGCTTGTCCACGCTCTGCGCGAACCGCGCGTCCTGTAAAGTGTCGTCCACGCGCAAAGCTTCTTGATGTTCCGCTACCCAACCCGCGACGCCCTGTCCGACTGGCAGACGATACCCTTGCAGCGCTTGCGCCTGCGAACCGCGCGGAATTTGAAACACCAATTCATTGCGCGCGGCGTCCAGCGTCATCAATGTCGAGGCTTCAGCATCGAGCAGCGTTTCCACGCGTTCCAACACGAGACTCAACACATGGTCGGGTTCGAGTGTGGACGTGATTTGGCGCGCCACGTCGTCGAGCATGGTGTCTTCTTGGACACGTCGCGTCAAATCTTGCTGCGCGGTTTTGAGTACGGTCGCCGCGCGGCGGAGCTCATGATAGGCGTGTTCCAATTCGCGAATAAGCGCCAGCTGTCCCTCCGCGCTGACGCCGATGGTTCCCGCCAGCGCAAAGAGGAGAACGACGCGTCCGACGAGAATGGAGGTGGCGTCAGCAGCCGGAAGCGGAGCGTGTATCAAACCGCCCAACAAGAGGTACGAGATGGCGCATATAAACGCGGCGGCGAATCCGCCGCGTACTCCAAAATAAATTGTTGCGACAGCAAGAGGGAAAAAATAAATGATGTAAAAGTCGCCTGCCGAATCGCGAATCAGCAGGGTGGCAAGAACGACGGTGACGAACGTGCACAGCAGCGCGATGCGACCGGGCGCGGCGCTCGCCAGCGTTTCGGGACGGGCGCGCAGCGCGACCAAAGACAGCCAGAGGGTCGAGGCGATAATCCAAACGCCGAGCAAAAGTGTTGGCATGAGCGGCGGGATGCCGCCCGAGATTGCGCCAAAAATGAAAATCAGCCAAACCAACGCGCTCGAAACGAGCAGCTGCAAACGCGCGGCAAGCAAGCGGGTCTGCCGCAGCCGTTTTTCGACGGTTTCGGGAGCAAGGGACGGATTCAAGTTTTGCCTCGCGGGCAGCGCGCAGCTTTTAGCGCTCATCGCGTTCAGTATATTCAGAGCGCCGCGTGCCAACAATAGGGTAACAGTACTCGCACGATGCTCCTATGGTGCGCATCTATTTTGCGAAATTTCGTTTCCCCCTTTCATCATATATAATCTTGCCATGTCACCATCCGAATATTTGGCAGCAACCTTTTCGATTCTCGGTTATGACCCGAACGCGCAAGAATGGGGTGTCGCCGTCCAGTCGAAAGCATTCGTCGTCGGCGGCATCGTACCGTGGGCGCAAGCGGGTGTCGGCGCCATTGCCACACAAGCATGGACGAACAAATCATTCGGTCCGCGCGGGCTTGCTCTGTTAAAACGCGGACATGACCCCAAAGATGTGATTGACCATTTGATTCGCAGTGATACCCACGGCGCGCGGCGTCAGCTTGCCGTGATGGACGCGCAAGGGCGGACCGCGAATTATACCGGGCAGGAATGTCTGCCTTGGGCGGGTGGGATTGCCGAACCGAACGTTTCGGTCCAAGGAAACATTCTCGCGGGCGAGCGCGTGGTCAAACAAATGCTCGCGGCGTTTCAGAAAACGCGGGGCAAATTGGCGGAACGTTTGATTGCCGCGCTGGAAGCGGGACAGCGCGCGGGCGGTGATACGCGCGGTCAGCAATCGGCCGCGCTGTTGGTCGTCCGCGAAAAAAGCGATATTGACGGCGTCGGCGATGTATATGTGGATTTGCGCGTGGACGACCACAAAACGCCGATTGCGGAACTGCGACGTTTGTACGGGATTTGGGAAACGGAAATGTATCCCCATCTCGAAAGCAATCGCATCAACGCTTTGCTGCGCGAGAAAAAATACGCGCGGGCGCAGCGCCTGCACCGCGAATTTTCAATGCAAGCGGAACGGCTCGCGCGGCAGCATCCACAAGACGCAAATTTACTGAATACGCTCGCGTGGCAGCTCGCGCAAAACGCGTTGGGCTTGGATGCGGCGCACAAATACGCGCAGCGCGCCGTGAAACTCGCGCCGCAAGATGCGAACATTCTGGACACGCTGGCGGAAGTGTTGTATCAACGCGGTCAAGTCGCCCGCGCGATAGAAATCGAAACCGACCTTGTTGCCAAGAATCCGCAGCGCGCGGATTTTCGAGCGCAGCTGGAAAAATTCACGCAGGCGGTCAAGCCGAAGCGGCGCCGTTGATTTTGGATGCGCATGCCGAATTGTCGCGCGGCGCGATGCCGTCGCTTGCTCTTGTGATGGAAACGACCTCACCGTCGCGCCGCCATCCCGCGTCGGGCGTATTCCTGAGTGCCGGTGTCCTGCTCTTGCTTGTGAGTTTGTGCGCGCTTCTCGCATTCTTGAGCGTGCCATTTTTCGCGGGTCAGGACGCGCTGTTGGTCAACACGGCGGTATTGTCTATCGCCGCGATTTGTATTATTTACGGCGGTCTCTTGATTTTCATCGGACGCGCGCTGCAGCAAGACCGCTTGCGCGCGCCGTTTCGTTTGCCCTCGCCGTATCTGCTGTGGGGCGGATTTTTTGTTGCGCTCGGAGTCGGACAAGGCATTCTGTTGGCGAGGGTCGCGTCCGCGTTTTTGTTTCCCATCTGGCATGTGCTCGCGTCGCTTTTATTTCCGCTCGGCGTGTTGGCGTACGTCGCGCCGCGCGTGGATTTGGTCTCGACGCGTTCGGTGCTCGCGCAATTCACATGGGGCGGTCTGGTGACACTTGGTTTGGCGTTGGTGTTGGAATTGTTCATCGGCGCCGTTCTCGCTGTATTGGCGCTCTTGGGAATTGCGGTGGTGCTGGGTCCGGCGCAAGTGACTGCCATTCTTCAGGCGCTTCGCCAAGTGCCGACGGATACACAGCGCATCATTGCGATTGTGGTGCAGCAGCCGCTGTCTGCTGTCATTGCCGGTGGAACGGCGCTGTTGATGATTGTGATTTTGGTGCCGCTGTTGGAAGAATTGTTAAAGGCAGCCGGTCCCGCGATTTTGACGGCGCGCCGCGTGCGCGATGTTTTTGCGCCGACGCGCGGCAATGTGTTGTTGTGGGGACTTGCAGCGGGCGCGGGTTACGCTTTCAGCGAAAATATGTTAAATGGGCAGAACACGTTGAATGACCCCGGCAGTCTCACGGGGTTTTGGGCGGGCGCGATGATTTTGCGCGCGGGCACTTCGATGATGCACATGATTGCGACGGCGACCGTGACAGTGGGTTGGCACGAAGCGCTCGTCGCGCGCAGACCGATTCGGCTGCCGCTGTTGGTGTTGGCGGCGGTATTGGCGCACGCGATTTGGAACACGGCGGCGCTCTTGTTGGCGGGTGTCTCGGCGGCGCGCAATGCTGCCACACCACTCGCCAGCGTTTCGACTCTATTGAGCGTTTTGGTGTTGGGGCTGCTCGCGCTCTTGTTCGTCGGATGTGTCTTTTGGCTGCGCGGGCTCTTGGAGTGGACGCGCCACGTTTCGGAACCTATCCAACCGTAAAAAGAGGTGATCATGGTACGTGTGGTAACGGATTCCAGCGCACACTTGAGCGCCGAAATGCGCGCCAAATACAAAATCGGCTTTGTGCCGCTGCTTGTGTTGTTTGGTACGCGCAGCTATCGCGACGAAGTGGATTTGTCCAACGAGCAATTTTTTCACATGTTAACGCATGAAAAAGTGCATCCGACGACGTCCGCGCCCGCGCCTGCAGAATTTATTCAAGTGTGGAAACCGCTTCTCGAAGCGGGCGAAGAAATCGTTTCGATTTGTTTGCCGTCCGGCTTGAGCGCGACGTATTCGTCGGCGGTGAATGCCAAAGCGCAGCTGGAGCAGGAACACGGCGGTCCGCTGCCGATTTCGATTGTGGACGGCAAATGGATTTCGATGGCGCAAGGGTTTCAATGCATCGAAGCCGCGCGCGTGGCGCTCGCGGGCGGCTCGCGCGAAGAGGTGGTCAAAGCGGCGACCGCGTTGGATGAACGCCTGTCGCTAGTGTTCTTGCTGGACACATTGGAGTATCTGAAACGCGGGGGACGCATCGGCAAAGCGCAAGCGTGGCTCGGCACGATGTTCAATGTGAAACCGCTGTTGGAAATCGCGCACGCGCGCGTCGAACCGCTCGAACGCGTTCGCAGTCGCAAGGCAGGCATTGCGCGTTTGCTGGAACTGGTGCAAAATCCGCCGACGACGAACGGACCGCGCAAAGGCGATGGACCGCTGCATGTTGCCGTGTTACATGCGCGTGCGCCCGAAGGCGCGCAGCAATTGGAAAACGAACTGCGCGCGCGTTTTAATGTCGCGGAATTGGTGCGCGCGGAAATCGGTCCGACGATTGCGGTGCATTCCGGACCGGACGCGCTGGGCGTGGCATTCTATCGGGAATGAACAATGCGCGAATTTTCTGATATAATTTCCCGCGTCTCGCGCAACCTGCGTAGAGACGCGGTGTTTATGTATGCGCAGGTCTGATGCGAAATTTACGGGCGGACCGGACGGGCAGACACCCGACCCGGCGGATGAACAAGCATTGGAAGCACAACTGGTCGAACGCGCAAAAATGGATCCCAATGCGTTTTCGGAATTGTACGAACGCTATGTGGATCGAATTTATGCGTACGTCTATTATCGTACGGGCGACCCGCGCGACGCGGAAGATTTGACCGCGCGCGTTTTTTATCGCGCGCTCGCGCACCTGCCCGAATTTAATCAGACGGGCGCGCCGTTTGTGGCGTGGCTGTACCGCATTGCGCACAATTTGGTGGCGAATTGGCATCGCGATAAAACGCGCCACCCGGAAGTGCCGCTCGATTTGTGGCAGTCCGCGCCATTGCAGGAAGGCGCGCCGCACACCCAAGCCGAACGCGCCGAAACGCAGCGCGATTTGTTGGAAGCCATTCGCGCGCTGCCGTGGGACCGCCAGCAGCTCCTGATTCTCAAGTTTGTAGACGGCTTGTCGAATCTGGAAATCGGGAAAATTTTGGGACGCAGTGAAGGGGCGATTAAATCGCTGTATCATCGCACGTTATTATCTCTCCGCGAAGAGCTGGAAAAACGCGGCATCCTCGAATGGGAGTAGTCATGGACATTCTCACCATCGTTCTGCGCATCATTCATATTTTTGCGGGCGTGTTCTGGGTCGGTTCCGCGTGGCTGTTTGCCTTTTTCTTGGGACCGGCAACTCAGGCGCTTGGCGCCGACGGCGGCAAGTTCATTGGACATCTCGTGAACAAAATGCGGTTGACGGTGTACATCACGGTCAGTGCAATCCTTGCCGTCCTCGCCGGACTGATTCTCTTTTTCCTGCATTACGGCATCGCGGGGCTGAGCACGCCGACGGGTTTGGTTTTTGGAATTGGCGGTGTTTTTGGGCTGATTGGTCTCGGCATCGGCGGTGGTCTCGTCGGACCGACTTCGCTCAAGTTGACGCAGTTGGGTGGTGAAATCGCTCGCGCTGGCAAACCGCCAACATCCGCGCAGCAGGCGGAAATGAGCACGCTGCAAAAGCGTTTGTCTTCGGCGAGCTTGTGGAACGCGATTGTCGTCTCGCTCGCGCTGTTGACGATGGCGGCGGCGCGCTATTTGTGAGCAGCAGGTTCTGTTCGTTTCGCACGATGGGGGCACGTTATGCAAGAAAATGCTTGGGAACAATATTTGGAATCGAGCGTGAAACGCGTGTTGACGCCGGTGCATCCTTCCGCATCGTTTCGCGAACATCTGCGCTCTAATTTGCAGTTGGCGGGGCAGCAACAAGCCGCACAACGCGCCATGCGGTGGCGACGCCCCCAACCGGTGAACTACTGGGTGTTGGGCGCGGCGGCGTTGGGCATTACGGTCGCGGCGGGAAGCATGATTGCGTGGGCAATTCGCACGCGCGTCATGCCGCCGCAATGAGATTCACCATGATGCCAAACCCGTTCGCGCAAAATCTCGCGCGGACGGGTTTTTTGTTTTTTGGCGCGGCGCGCGTACAATTTACCAACGCGCCTCCGCGCTCACGGATTCATCTTGTATATCAAAGGCAGACAACCAAACAAGAGACCCGTCGCCGTAATTGTCGGCGCGCTTGCCGCTGTGGCGACGATGGTCATTATTTTCGGATACGCACTCGCACAGGAACCTCAGCGTTTTGTTTCGGCGCTGGCGTTGCCTGATTTGATTACGCGCACCCCGACGCTGTTGGGCGGAACGGAACCGACCGAAACGCGTCCGCCGACCGCCACGCGCCGTCCAACCAACACGCGCACGCCTGTGCCCACCAATACGCCGATGGCAACCGTCGCGCCGACGGCAACGCCGCGTCCGACGTTTGTGCCGCATTTTCTGTTTGGACGACCGGTCAAGCCCGACGCCGTCAGTGACAGTCCCGACCGTACGTATTTGTACGGCACCACCGGACGCGGCGAATACGAAGTGCATCACGGTGAAGAATTTGTCAACCCGTTGGGCACGCCGTTGATTGCGGTCGCGGATGCCACCGTCGTCGTCGCCGGGTCGGATGATTTGCCGATATGCGGCGCGGGCGGCAACGAGCTCTGCGGACGCAAGCCTGATTATTACGGCAACGTCATTATTTTGAAACTGGACCAAACGTTCAACCAGCAATCGGTATATGTCGCGTACGGGCACGTGCAAAAGTGGTACGTGAAACCGGGGCAGCACGTGCAAGAAGGCGAACCGGTCGGCGAAGTAGGGCAGGCGGGCATCGCGTTGGGTCCGCATGTGCATTTTGAAACGCGCGTCGGCGTCAACAGCTATGCCGCGACGCGCAATTCGATTTTGTGGATGCGTCCTTTGCCGGGCACCGGCGCGCTGGCGGGACGTTTGCAAGACCGCACCGGCAATTTGATTCGCAGCGCGACCGTTATCCTTTATGCCGACGACGAAAACGGCACATACATTGGCGATACGGAAACGTATTCGCGCGACCAATATCCGCCCGTCAATTCGGATGATGTGTTGGGCGAAAACTGGGCGTTCCCCGATTTGCCCGCCGGAAATTATATCGTGCGCGCGTATTCCGGCAGTCTGGTCTATGAACGCCGCGTGACGATTGAAAACGGCAAGTTGAGTTTTATTGTGTTTGGAGGATGAGGAAATTTAGAATTGCAAATTGCAGATTGCAAATTAATCGAATTCGATTTGCAATTTGCAGTTCTAGATTTGCAATTTGCAATGACAATGGTTCGCGTACGCTACGCGCCTTCGCCGACCGGCGCGCCGCACATCGGCAATCTCCGCACTGCCCTCTTTAATTGGTTGTGGGCGCGGCACAATCACGGCAAATTTATTTTGCGCGTCGAGGACACCGACCAGGCGCGCGAAGTCGAAAACGGGCTCGACCTCATCATCGAGTCGCTGCGCTTTCTCGGCATGGACTGGGACGAAGGACCCGACATCGGCGGCGCGTACGGACCGTATCATCAATCGGAACGTCTGGCGATTTATCAAACGTACGCGGACGAATTGGCGCAAAAAGGCGCGGCGTATTATTGTTACTGCACGCCGGAGCGATTGGCGGAAATGCGCGCGGAACAAGAAGCGCGCGGCGAGCCGACGCGGTATGATCGCCGCTGTCGCTGGCTGACGCGTCAAGAACGCGCGGAACGCGAAGCGCAAGGTTTGCCGCGCGTCGTGCGCCTCGCTGTCCCGTTGGAAGGTTCGACCACGCTGCGCGATTTTATTCACGGTGACATTACGATTCCGAATGAAACCGTTGACGATCAGGTGCTGCTGAAAAGTGACGGCTTTCCGACATATCACCTAGCCGTCGTCGTGGACGACCACTTGATGGAAATCACGCACGTCATGCGCGGCGACGAATGGATTTCGTCGTTCCCAAAACACATTCTCTTGTACCACGCGTTCGGCTGGACGCCGCCGCAGTTCGGGCACGTGCCGGTGGTCTTGGGACCGGACAAGAAAAAATTATCGAAACGTCACGGCGCGACGAGTGTGCTGCAATTTCGCGACGAAGGTTATTTGGTCGAAGCGCTGGTCAATTTCATGACGCTGCTCGGTTGGGCGTACGACGGTCAGCGCGAATTGTTCGCGCGGCAAGAGTTGATTGAATATTTTTCGCTCGAACATATTCACTCGTCGCCCGCTGTGTTTGACCGCGCGAAATTGGATTGGATGAACGGAGAATACATTCGGAGACTGGCGACGGAAGATTTGGCGGAACGCTTGCTGCCGTTCCTCACGCGCGCGGGACTGCATGCCGATTTGGAGACGGTGAAAAAAATCGCGCCGTTGGTGCAAGAGCGTTTGAAACGTCTCGACGAAATCGCGCCGCTGGTGGATTTCATTTTCCAAGAAAAAATTTCATACGACCCCAAAACACTCGTCGGTCCAAAGATGAGCGCGGCAGAATCACTGCACGCGCTGCGCGCGGCGGGCCAAGTTTTGGAAGGCATCAATTTTGATGACGCGGAAAAAATGGAGCAGGCATTGCGCGCAGTGGGCGAACAATTGGGCTTGAAACCCGCGCAATTTTTTGGCGTCCTACGCAATGCGGTCAGCGGCAAAACCGTCACGCCGCCGCTCATCGGCGTGTTGCAAATTCTCGGCAAAGAAAAGACGATGGCGCGGGTACGCGCCGCGCTTGATTTGTTGGAAAAGTTGGGTTGAGAACCAAGGAATGAGCCTTATATGAGCTTGAACGTGTCAAGCTGCATCGTCAAAGCTTTGCCAAAGAACGGCGTGTGTCCGTAGCGAGTTTTGCATAGTGCAGATGTGATTGAAACTAAAAAGGCACAACCGTAGCAACGATTTCAATCGTTGAGCCAAACACCGCAGGTGAACGCATGAATTCGTTACTACACTTGACTGGACAATGAACAACCCCGAACCCAAAGATTTTATTCGTGAGTGGATTATCCGCGACCGTGAAAACGGACGCTTTGGCGGCAAGGTCATTACGCGCTTTCCGCCCGAACCGAACGGCTATTTGCATATCGGTCACGCCAAAGCGATTCACGCCGATTTCGGCATCGCGCGCGATTTTGGCGGACACTGCAATTTGCGTTTCGACGATACGAATCCGACCAAAGAAGAGCAAGAGTATGTGGATGCGATCATGTACGACATCCGCTGGCTCGGCTATGATTGGGGCGACAATTTATTTTTCGCGTCCGATTATTTCGAACAGTTGTATGAGTGGGCGGTGAAACTCATCAAGGACGGCAAAGCGTACGTGGATGATTTGACCGCCGACGAAATCCGCGAATATCGCGGCACGCTCACCGAACCCGGACGCGAATCGCCGTACCGCAACCGCTCCGTGGAAGAAAACCTTGATTTGTTTGCGCGGATGCGCGCGGGCGAATTTCCCGATGGCGCGCGCGTGTTGAGAGCCAAAATTGATATGGCATCGGGCAACATCAATTTGCGCGACCCCGTGATGTATCGCATTCGCCACGCCACGCATCATCGCACCGGCGACAAGTGGTGCATTTATCCGATGTACGATTGGGCGCACGGTCAGTCCGATTCGATTGAGGGGGTAACGTATTCGCTCTGTTCGATGGAGTACGAAGACCATCGTCCGCTGTACGATTGGTTTTTGGACCAACTCGGCATTCATCATCCACAGCAAATTGAATTTGCGCGCTTGAATCTTTCGCACACGGTGTTGAGCAAACGCAAGCTGTTGCAATTGGTGAACGAAGGGATTGTTTCGGGTTGGGACGACCCGCGCATGCCGACGCTGTCCGGTTTGCGGCGACGCGGCTATACGCCCGAAGCGATTCGCGATTTCGCCGACCGCGTTGGTCTGGGCAAGACGCCAAACCTCATCGAGTTGGCGCTGCTCGAACACTGCCTGCGCGAAGATTTGAACAAACGCGCCCTGCGCGCCATGGCGGTGCTGCGCCCGTTAAAAGTGGTGATTGAAAATTATCCCGAAGGAAAGGTCGAATGGCTCGACGCGGTGAACAATCCCGAAGACGAATCGCAAGGCACGCGCAAGGTGCCGTTCACGCGCGAGTTGTGGATTGAACAAGCGGACTTTATGGAAAATCCGCCAAAGAAATATTTTCGCTTGTCGCCCGAACAAGAAGTGCGTTTGCGCTGGGCGTACATTATCAAATGTGTCGGTGTGGACAAGGACGCGGAGGGCAACATCGCGCAATTGCGCTGCACGTACGACCCCGCGACGTTGAACGCGCAGCCGACCGACCGCAAAGTCAAAGGCACGATTCATTGGGTTTCGACGCAACACGCGCTGCCCGCCGAAATCCGTTTGTACGATACGCTGTTTCTGGCGCCGAAACCGGACGAGGACGAAAACTGGAAAGAAAAAATCAATCCCCATTCGCTAGAGATTATTCGCAACGCGTTTGTCGAACCCTCGCTGGCGCAAGCCAAACCGCTCGCGCATTATCAATTCGAGCGCACGGGTTACTTTACCTTGGACCCCGATTCGAAACCCGGCGCGTTGATATTCAATCGCGCAGTCTCGCTCAAAGATACGTGGGGCAAGATTGAGAAACAAGAGCAATGAAAACCTGAACGCTTTGTTCAGACGTCGAATGTCATTCAATGCTCTCTCGCGGTAACAATTTCTAATTCTTCGGGGCGGAATACCCAGCCCGCTTCATGACCGTGCGCGTGTTCTTTGCCGTCGGGGCGAACGGCGATGCGCGTTTCGTCGGGAATGTGTACCACCGTACCGAGTTCCCCTTCATACACGTGCGGCGTGCCGACCGCCGGGGGCGGGAACAGCGGGCGCCGTTTGAATTTTCCCAAATTTTTGAAACGCACGCGGTCGCCGACCTTGATTGTCATGCCTGACTCCTCGCTTCAAAATAAAACAAAACCAGTATAAAAAAGAACACACACTGCGTCAAAAAAAACGAGCCGGGTCTTGTGACTCGGCTCGCTGCTTTATGGATTGACGACGATTTGACCCGTCATGCCGGTTGGGTTGGTGCTCGAAAAGTAGGCGTAATTCCCCGGTGTGGTAAAGGTGAATTGGAATTGATTGCCGGGTTGAATCAAGCCCGAATCGAACAAGCCGTTGGACTGACCACCGACACCGCTGGTGACGCTGTATGCTTCGCCGCCGGTCGGTTCATTATTCACCCACGTCACCGTCGTGCCCACCTTGACCGTCAGCGACGGCGGGCGGAATTGTCCGGCGCTCATGCGAACGCGTGTTTGTGCGGCGGTCGGCGGACCCAATGTCGGCGGCGACGTGGCAGTGATGATCCCTCCGCCGCCCGGTGTCGGCGTAAACACGTTCGGTCCGTATTTCACGTACCCCTGACACGGCACGTTGAGCGTCACGCCCGGGCGTAGTACTTTGCCCCACAAGTTGTTGTCGGTGCGAATCCACTGAATGGTCGAACCATTGTTGACGGCGATGCGAAACAAATTATCGCCCGGCTGAACGGTGTATTGCACCGTGTTGCCGCAGTTGTCCGGTTTTTGGAACGGTTGACACCACGGGCATTGATAAGGCGGATACACTTTGCCGGTCGGACGACTGTATTGGTCGTACGGAATGGGCGGCACCGGACCGCACGGCACGCTGATGACCTGACCTGCCCAAACATAGTTCGGATTGTAGATGCCGTTCAACTGCGCGAGATATTGATATGTTACGCCATAACGCGCGCCGATGCGAAAAAGATTTTCGCCGCGCCGCACTGTGTACACGCAGCCGTTCCATCCCTGCACCGACGTGACCACGCGCGCGTCCTGCGGCGTCAACGCAAACGCGACAAACGCGGGCAGAATCGTCAATGCCAAAAAGGCAAACACGACCATCGTCGTTCTGTTCCACGGCAAACGACGTTTTTTCGGTTGGGATGATGTGCTCATGGCGAAACATCAAAAACCGCACAGCCCCTTGAACGCGCGCAAGGCGCGGTGCGGCGGCATGGCTATGGAACGACGGCGACCGTGGCGCCGACTCCAGTGGCTTGGTCAAAGTAAGCAAACGTGCCCAATTGAGTGAATTGGAATGTGTACGTGCCACCCGGATTCAACGGTCCCGAATTGAAACCACCCGGCGTCGGCGTGCATTGTCCGTTCGGGCAAAGCCCTTGCGTTACCGAATGCACTTTGTTGCCGCGATTCGTCCACATCACGAATTGATATTGGTGAACCGTCACCACCGGCGGCGCGAAAAAGTCATCCCGAATCTCTACATTGTTGACAATCGGCACAACCGTCGGCGGCGGCGGCGTCGGATAGACCGGCGGGCAGCCCTGACACGGCGGACACCCGGGGCAAATCGGCGGCGGCGTCGGATACACGGGCGGACAACCTTGACACGGGGGACAGCCGGGGCAAACGGGCGGCGGATACGGCTGCGCGCACGGAATCGCCAACTTTTGTCCCGCGTAAATATAGTTCGCGTTGTACAGACCGTTCACCTGCGCGAGCAGCTGCCACGACACGCCAAAGCGCGCGGCAATCGTCTTGAGCCAGTCGCCGCGCTGTACGGTATAGTACGTGCAAATCACATAACCCGGGTGGGGTTGCGGCTGCGGCTGGGGTTGGGGTTGGGGATACGGCTGGGGCTGCGGCTGCGGCGCGCACGGCACTTGGAGCACCATGCCCGCGTAAATGTAATTCGGATTGTAAAGATTGTTCAATTGCGCGAGATACGCGGTTGTCGTGCGATAGCGCCATGCAATCATGTACAATGCTTCGCCGCGTTGCACGGTCACCGTGCAAAAACCGTACTGCGCCTTTACCGTCTGCGCCGCGTCATCCGTGCGCGCCGACGCGTTTGTCGTCTGCGGCAGCACGAACGAAACCAGCGCCATAATGGCTACCATCAGCAGCGCCGCGAACGCAGCGCGCAATGTGCGAGACTTCATGCCTGCTCCTCCTTGAGTTCGATTTCCCCCTGAATCAAAATGGCTCGCGCGGGCGCGCCGTCCGCGCCCTGCAAGCGTAACGGTAAACAAACGAGCGTGTACCAACCTTCCGCAATTTCGCCGGTCATCACACCTTCGACAATCACAACCCCCGCGCGCAATAAAACTTCGTGCGCGCGAAAATCGGACGCGTCAAACGGGTCCACGCTCAAGTAATCCATCGCGACGAGACGAATGCCGCGCGCAACCACCCATTCCGCGCCGCTTTCGCTCAACGCGACATAATGGCTTTGAAATTCATCGTGCTGCCACAACGCCGCGTTGCGCGTCTTGAGCACCAAACGTTCTGCGCTCAACGGAATGCGACACGCCTCTAAATCTTCCGCGTGAATTTCCGATGCAACATCGCTCAAATCCGCGACGAACGCGCGTCCGACCAACGTTTGTAAATCCAAATGGTCAACCGTGTTGCCGCCGGGCAGGCGGTGCCGCGGCGCATCCACGTGCGTGCCAATGTGCGCGGAAAAGGAAAGATGCGACGTTGTCCACGCATCGCCGCGCGCGTGGTCTTCCCAACGCGTAATCTGCGGCGCAGGGTCGCCGGGATAATACGGCATCGTGTTGCGCAGCGGCACAGAGACATCAAAAATTTGCATAGTCAGAATTCGGAATTCGGAATTCGGAAAACACTATCGCACTACCTGAGCATCTCACGCAACTGCTCCGCCGAATGCACAGGCGGCAAACACACCGGACCGCGACACACATACGCCATCGCGCCCTCGCCGTGCGCATAGCCGAGCGTTTGAATGCGCGCCGCGTGCTGTTGCGGGTCGAGCACCTCAATCGCGCGTGCCGACGCGTACGCGTTCAACGCGACGTTCCAAAGCGCCCACGCGTTTGCGTCACCGCCCACATCGCCGATGATGACGATATGCAGTGGAAAATCCACCGCGTGTTCAACCGCCAACGCAAAATTCGCCGCGTCAATACCGGGCGGCACATCAGTCGTTTCGCGCAATAACGCATCTGCCGCCTCTTGGTACACGTCCGCGTGCGTGAATTGAAACAATCGCGTCAGCGCGTCCGCCAGTCGTGCGCGCGCATCGAACGCAAGACGATTCGCTTCCGCCAAACCCTTCGCCAAGACAAAATCCGCGAGAATGCGCGCCCGACCCAAATACGTGCCGCGTCCGGTCGTTTCCGTCGCAGTCAAAAACATTTGCATCGCGGCGGCGTACGTCTCTACGTTGCGCGAGTCGGAGCGAACACCGTCGGGCAAATGCGCACATTCATACAAACCCTCGCTGGCGGTAAACGCATCGCTCACCTGTCCCAGCACATCGCCTGCGGGCGGACGCAAAGTCTGGTCGTCCAACACGCGCCACGCCAAATAGAACGCTTCCGCCATCCGCGCGTTCGCGCCGGCGCAAAACACATTCGCTTCGTCCGACGCGTCGGCGTGAAACATCCCGTGTGTTTCATCAAAACGCGTGACGCCGTGTTGGGTCAAACGCCGCGCCGCGTCTTGATACGGCGCGGCGTGTGTGAATTGAAACAGATGTACGTTCAACGTAATCCACGACGCCAGCGCGTCGAGCGACATATCTGCCAACGCGAGTTCGGCGTCTGCGCGGGCGACCGCGTCTTGTACGAACGCCAACAGTGACGGGTCTTGACTTTTCACGTGCGCTGCCAGCGCGAGTTCGAGCGCGGGCGCATGAGCAACGAGTACTTGCGCGTGCGGTTTTGTTTCCAGCCATTGGCGCACGTGCCCGATCGTTCGCGCAAAGATTTTCGCGTCGGGCAAGTCCCGCGCAGCGGGCACAGCCAGATTCAAATCAAACATATTCAAAAGCGCGTGACGGTGCCGCACGCGGGGCATTTAATCTCGGTCTGTCCGCGCAGAACCGGCGCGGTGAGCGGACTGCCGCAGTTGGGACATTTCGTCGGCGCGTTTTTCAAACGCTGCTTTTCCGCGTCGGACAGTGCGGCGACGCGTGTGCTTTCCATGCCGCCCGTTTTTACGCGCTGTACCATGCCCTGCCATTCGTTCGCGTCTTGCCCGTCAATATGAAAATGCGCGCGGCGTACCGACGCACTGCCGCCAAACGCAAAATCGAGATGGTCTTGGTTGCCAAAGATGCCGCGCTTGCTCGCAAGCACATTTTCGATTTCGCCCACTTTTGCTTCGAGCAGCACTTGTTGGACGCGCTGTTTTTCTGTCGCAATGAACAAAACTTTTTTCGTCGCAATTTGCTCGTCGCGCTCAAAGATGAGCCGCGCGTCGGTGAGATACAAATAGCCCTGCGCGTCGTCATTACCGTCGCGGTCCCATGTGGCTTTGACGTCCGCGACGAGCGCTTCGCCGGGGAGCCACGCGATTTTGGACTGCGCCGCGCGTTGCAACATGTCTTGTACTTGATTGAGATGTTTTTCCAGCGCGTCCAAATCTTTTTCGTACTGGTCAAACATTCCGCGAATCGTTCTCGACGCGGCATCGGCTTCGTTCAACAGACCGTTCACTGCTTTTTCGCCGTCCGCCAATTCTTTGTCCGCGTTCGCGGGCGTCGTCGCATGCGCCAAGGCGTAATTCCCTTGATACGTGATTTGCGTCACGCGTCCCGCCAACGCCGCACTTTCGCGGTCAATCGCCGCCAACACCTGCGGTTTCAAATCCTGCCAGCGCCGGCGGTAATCCAAACAGCGCGGCTCCAAATCTTTTTCCCACGCATACCCGAGTTCTCGCACCTTGTTTGCCAAATCGGCGACGCGATTCGAAGTCGTTTCGACATTTTCGACCGCGTCGCGCACATCGCTCAGGCGCACTTGAGCGGGAATCGAGTCAATCTTGCTTTGAAGCGCGCTAATGCGCGCTTTGTACGGCTCCATCGGGTCGCTCCCGCCGACGGCAGCGGCGCCGCTGGCGGAAAGAGTCCCACCGGAAGGTTTGATTTCGTCATCGCGTGGCATATTCGTGCGTGAATTCGCGCTTTCAGACAAAGATGTTCTAAAGCGACGAATTGTCCATCGCGCATTGTATCATCTCCCGCGCGCGGTTTCAATACGCATAGTCATAATGTCAAGGTATATTCCATCCTCTCGATTTCCTTGATCTCACGCGGGATGCCAATTTCACGCGCGAGGGTCGCGGCGCTTGCCAAGTGTGTGCGCGCGTTTTCCACATCGCCGCGCGCGTGCGCCAAAACCGCGCGTGCGCGTTCGTACGAAATGCGATGGCGGCGATATTTGCCGAGCCGCGCGCCAAAGCGTTCCACATCCGCGAACGCGGTTTCATATTCGCCCGCGCGCGTCAGCGCAATCGTTTCTGCCACCAAGCCATGTCCGACCGGCAGCACATCATAACCGCGATGCGCGACCGCGCGACGCGCGTACGGTAATGCTTCATCGAACGCGCCCCTCGCCACACAATCGGCGGCGAGTTCCGCCCAAATCATCGCGAGATATTTCGGCAGGTAATTCGCGTTCGCGGCGCGTTCCAAAACGCGTTGATGCTGCTCCAGCGCGCGTTCCCATTCGCCGCGTGCGCGATAGAGATTGCCAATCAGGAGCTCAATAAAATCGGGAACGAACGGTGTGTTGCCCGCCGCGTGTAACCCGCGTTCACCGCTCGCCAGCGCGCGGTCCCATTCCCCGCGTTCCAATTCGGCGCGCATGATATGCACCAAACAATTAGCGATGCCCCAACCATTCTCAATTTTCTCACACAGCGCGAGCGCGCCCGACGCAATTGCCAGACCTTCGTCGAACGCGCCATCGTCCATCAACGTCGCGGCAACCAACATGTCGCTGTCTGCTTGCAGCGCGAGATTGCCGACCCGCGCAAAATACGCAGACGCCGCGCGCGCATGAAGCAATGCGTTCTCCATTTCGCCGAGTCCTTTTTCCGCGAACGCGAGCGCGTTCCAACTGCGCGCGGTCAATTCCGCATTCTCGTTCGCCTGCGCCAATTCGAGCGCGTGCGCGGCGTGGTCGCGCGCGGATTGCAAGTCCAAATTGTAAATGCCAAGCTGCGCCAGCGTCCATTCCGTTTCCGCGAGTCCGTTGCGGTCGCCATGCTGTTCTGCCGCGCGCTGTGCGTCATGCAGCAGTGCGTTCGCGCGGGCATAATCGGTGGCTTGCGACGAGAGCATCGCCAAACGATTCAGCGCCGCAACCTCGGCACGCGGTTCGTTTGCGGCACGCGCCAATTGCAGCAATGCCGCAAAAATCTCGCGCGCCTTGTCGGATTCGCTCAGCAATTCGTACGCGCGCCCAAGCTGCAAATACAACGCAGGTTCAATCAATATATCGTCGGACAACTGACGCGCGCGTTCGTAAAACGCAACCGCATCGCGCACCGCAAAAATTTTCAATGCATCCTCGCCCGCTGCAAGCAGCGCGTGGAACGCGTGTCCGACCAAATTCGCGGCGAGCGCGTGATGCGCGCGGGCGGCAGGCGGCGCACCATGCGCGGTCAACCACTCAAACGCGCGGCGATGCAGCACACGACGACGCGCGTCGCTCAAGGTCGCGTACACCACATCCCGAATTTTGTCGTGCCCCACCGCAATAGTGCTTGTGTTCGCTTGCCGCACCTGACGCAGCATTCCGCTTGCCAACAATTCGTCAAGCGCACGCAGCGCGGCGTCTTCGTCCACGTTCGCGACCGCGCACAACATTTCAAAATCCGCTTGCTGTCCGACCACCGCCGCCGCGAGCATCAAGTCTGACGCGGGAAAAGCAAGCCGCTCAAAACGCGCACGCACGATGTCTTGTACGCCCGACGGCATGGTCGTTTCGCGAAACGCGTCCTCCGTCGCGGGCAATGCAAGAACCCATGCATCGCGCCCGCCGCGCACCGCTTGCACCGCGCCGCGTTCGAGTAATGCCTTGAGCGTTTCCATCATAAAGAACGGCTGTCCGTTCGTTTCCGCAAACAACCATTCGCTGAATGCGCGCGGCGCGGCATCTGCCCCTGTCAATGCTTGCATCAATTGAAGCGTGTTTTCTTGTGTCAACGCGGTGAGCGAAATACGCGTCACGTTCGCGCTGCGCGATGCTTCCGCAAACCAACTGCTGAACGATGCTGCGCTTTCCGCGCGCAACGTAAACAACAACGCGCTGTGCGCGTTCGATTCGCGCCAACGTTTCAACAGATACTGCATCGCATCGAGCGACGCGGTGTCCGCCCACTGCGCATCATCCACAGACCAAAGCATCGGCGCGCGTCGGGCGAACGCGAGGCTCAAACGCGCGAGCGATTCAAACAAGCGCGTCGGCGCGTCCTCTTGCGCCAACACCAAATCGGGATACCGCTCGCGCAGTTCGGGCAAGAGCCGCGCGAGTTCCGCGAGCCACACGTCGCTCAACAAATCGTCGGGCGCATTCTCGCGCTCGACGCGCGGGCGCAGCGCGTCAATCAGCGGTTGATACGGCAAACGTCCGCCTGTCTCGAACGCGCGTCCTTGCAAAACATCCGCGCCGCCGGCGGCAAGATAGCGCGCAAATTCCGTTGCAAGCCGCGTTTTGCCGATGCCTGCTTCGCCCGTGATGACAAACACTTGCGGTTCCCCTTGCAGGACGCGCTGCCACGCATTCGTCAAACGCGCGAACTCGTGTGCGCGTCCGACGAGCGGCATCGAAGCAATAAATTGTTGCGGAGACGGCGCAGAGACTGTGCGCGGCGCGGGCGGCGGAATGTTTTGCCACTGCGCGACGAGCGCCAGCGTCTCGGGCAGAGGCGCGGCGCCGAGTTCACGTTTCAACGCGGCGCGCAATTGTTCAAACACGCGCAGCGCGGCGGTGCGTTCATTCAACGCACTGTGCAGCTGCATTGCCTGTCGCGCCGCCGCTTCGTCGAGCGGGTCGTGTGTGCGCCATCGTTCGGCGGTCGCCAACGCCGCGCGCAAATCGCCGCGCGCCGTTTGCGCGCCCGCGAGGGTTTCCAACACGCGGCTGAATTGTTGATGCGTGCGTTCGCGCTGTTCGCGCACCCAGTCGTCGAACGCGGGCGCGTCGTGCAGCAAAACGTTTTGCAAAAATTCTCCGCGTACCAATTTCGCCGCACGCGCCAATTCGTCCTCTGAAATTTTTGCGTCGCGTCGCGCGGCATGTTCCAACACGCGCGCGTCGAGTTCGACCGAGACGCGCGGGTGAATTGCGATTTCATCGCGTTCCGCCAGAAAAATTTCGCCGCTTTCCGCAAACGCATTTTTCAAATGCGCCAGCGTGGTGCGCAGCATTTGACGCGCGTGCGCGGCATCGCTTTCGGTCCAGAAAAATTGCGCCAATGTTTCGCGCGAAAATGTTTTGTTCTCGACGACGAGATACGCCAGCAGCGCCAACGCTTTGCGCGTACGAAACGCGACGGCTTGACCATTCCACAAAACGATGGGTGCGCCCAGCAATGCAATTTCAATTTTGTCCACGCTCTTGTCCACGCGCCTGTCCACGCTTGCCTGTTAGAATCGGGGCAACAATGCAGTCATCAAGAGGAACAAAATTATACATCGTTTGGAGGGAGTACAAATGAGTAATCTCGAAATCGTATTGGCAGCACTAAAAGCGTGGGAGAATCGCGATATTGCCGCCGCAGAGGCGTTGACGGCAGACGATATGACGGTCTTGGGTCCTGCGCCGCAGCCATTGCCCAAAGCCGCGTATCTCACCTTTCAACAGGTGCACAACGACGCGTTCGGGGATTGGAAATTCAATGTCACGAATGCGCGCGAAGAAGGCGATACCGTGTATGTGAATTTTCAAATCACCGCGACGCACACGGGACCGTTCGACGTTTCCAAGCTGGGCATTCCGCTGGCTCCGCTCCCCGCTTCGGGCAAACATCGCGCCTGGCCCCCCGAATCTTTGACGGCGACCGTGCGCGACGGCAAAATTACACAGCTGCACATCATGACCGCGAAAGGCGGCGGCGTCATTGGCACACTCGAATGGCTGGGCGCGCCCGTCCCCGCAATGGCGTAACAAAGTTTTGAATGCCAACGGCGACAAACCGCCAACGCGATACGGAAACAAAAACGCGCAGGAAATTTATCCCTGCGCATTTTTCGTGTCGAAACATTTTCACCCCGCGTTCAAATCGCGCAGCAGCCGATTGATTGCCTTTTGATACACGAGCGGATTCGTCCAATTGCGAAAATCGCCGATGCTGCGTTTGCGGAGGTCGTACGCCCACTGTTCGGTGGTTTCAAAAACCGAGTCGTCGAGTCGAATCGGAAAGAGCACGATGCGTTTTTGTTCCTTTTCTTTTGCCAGTGCGCGTTCAAATTCATGGCGCACCCACGCGCGGTCAATCGAATTTTTGGAGAGAATGAGAATCAGTTTGTCGTACACCTGAATCGCCTGGTCAATCGAGTTCTCGATGATGTCGCCGATTTTCAAATCTTCGGGCGCGAACCACACGCGCACGCCGTTCCTCTGCAGATCGTCGTGCAGTTTCGTCGCAAAGGACGCATCGGCTTGGGCGTACGAGATGAACGCGGAATAATAACGGCGCGGTTTGGCGACGAGCGATTTCGCCAGCGCAATCATGGATTCGGGCAAGCCGCAGCCGCGCAAAAAAACTTCGGGGATATTGCCGCCGGACAAAAAGAGCGTGTCCACGCCGAGCGTCGAAGGACTGGCATGTGTCACGGTTTCAAGCCCTTGGGTCTGGCTCAAATCCACATTGCCCAACACGGTCAAACCGAACGTCGCGTTGGAAAAATCCGCGCCGCGCAAATCGGCGCGCGAAAGATTCGCGCCGTTCAAAGTCGCTTTGCGGAGCGAGGCGCGGCTCAAGTCCGCGCCGCTCAAATCCGCGCCGCCGAGATGCGCCGCGCGCAAATTCGCGCGGTGCAAGTCCGCGCGCCGCAGATTGACTTCAAACAACAATGTGCGGCTGAAATTTACGCCTTCCAGATGCGCGCGGCGGAGATACGCGCCTTTGAGGTCGGGAATTTCGCGGCGCTCCTCGCGCCGCCACGCGTTCCAGACCTCAACGCCTTTTTTCAAAAGGGCGAGTTGTTTCGAGTTAGACATAGGATGGAAGGGACGGGGTCTTTTTGTCCGTCAACACATTGACGATTATACGCGCGGGGTCGGGGATTTTCAATTGCGCGTTGGCGACAACAGAATTGTCGCGCGATTTTTTTTGACAGCGCACGCGCAACGTTTATACTCGCGCGCCATGATACCGCAAACCTTTTTCATCCCACCTGCGGCGCTTGACGCGTTGGTAGGCGCGTTGGAGAACGACCCATTTTACGCGGCGCTGACGCCCGACGCGGACATTGCCGACGCGAGACGGCGCGCCATCTTGCGCGAATATTTCGCGTATGCGTTGCATGAAGGTAACGCGTACGGCGTGGTCACCATTGAAGCGGAAACGAACGCGGGCGCGGCGATTTGGCTTTTGCCGCAAGCGGACGGCGTCGCGCAAAAACTGCAAGCGACAAAAAACGCGGCGCTGAAAAATATTCTCAGCCCGCGCGGTTTTGAAAATTACGTCGCCATGATCGAGGCGATGAGCCCGCACGCCGAACGCGTGGTGCCGCGCCGCGCGTGGTATCTTTCGATTCTCGGAATTGCTCCGGCACGGCAAGGCAAAGGATTGGGCAAACGCTTGCTCGCGCCCACCCTCGCGGACGCGGACGCGCGCGGCGCGAGTTGTTTTTTGGAGACGTTCAATCCGCGCACGCTGCCGTTTTACGAGAGCGTCGGTTTTCGCGCGGTCGCCCAACACGCGGAGCAAGTGACGGGACAAGCGTATTGGATAATGGTGCGCGCGCCTTTAATCACGGCGGAGACTGCGGCGCATCCGCTTGCTGCCGCATGATTCGCAATAATATTTTCCTTCCGCCTGGAAATAGCCGTCGTTGCCGAGGTCAATGACCTTGCCGCATTCCGCGCAGCGCGTCGGCTCGAACGCGGGCGGGTTTTCGAGTTTTTCGAAATTATATTCGTTGGTGCCGTAATACACGTACATTTCGGTCTCGAAATCTTCACGGCATTTCGGACAGTCCTGCCATCTCCCTGTGTGCCCTTCGTGATAATGATAACTGCACAGCGTGTAGCGGTCGTGGTTGCGATGACACGAGTTGCGCGCGTATGAAAACATCACATAGTCGCTTTCGTCATCGCAAATCCAATTGCCGCAGCAATCCGTGCGCGTGAGTGGTTTCGTCGTCGAGCCGCAGAGACCACAGCGCGGTTTTTCGGACGCTTCTGTCGTTTGTGCCGCGTCTTGCGTCAAAGCGCGCTTGCCGCGTTTGGTCTTGCGTTTTGGAGGCGGCGCTTCGGTTTCCATGGCTTGCAGCTGCGCTTCCAACTCGCGCGTCTGGTCCGCTCCAAACGCGGGAATGTAGGGAATGAGCCCTTGGGCGTACACCTCCATCTGCACCGGCAGCGGCGCGTCGCGAATGTCCATCGGCAAACCATTGACCATGAACATCCAAATGAGGGGATTACGCTCCACATTGCTTGCCAGGGTCCAATCGGGGTCAAATTGATGCATCTGCATCAGGGTGCGAATCTCTTTGGCTTTGGCGCTGCCGGATGCAGGACTAACGCCGCACGCCTTGCACAACGCGTCCGCGCGCATGTGCGGCGTCTGCGATTTGTCCCACAAAAAATTGACAGTGCCGAGCGCATAGAGAATGCCGCATGCCCACACTTCGGATTTCCCGCGCGTGAGAGGCGAAGGGCGTTTGCGCGCGAGCGCGGCAGCGAGTTGATGCGCCAACTCTTTGTATTCGTCGTTCAAATGTTGGTCGCACACACTATCAATCACGCGCACCACCGGCTCGTAGAATGCGCGCATGGAATCAGGAACGGATTCGTTTTTTTTCTTCATCTTGCCTCGCTAAATAATCGCTACGGGGAAATGCGAGCGGACGAACTGCTTGGACGATTGTATCACGGATCGCGGGCAGCACGCGACGGGTCGGAATGTTTCGGGTGCGCGTCACAATTTTGGATGAACGTATGGAACCTCTGGATTTTAGCCTTTAGGCGGTTTGTTGCCATGCACGCAAAACCCGCTAAAGCGTCGAATCCAAGAATTTGGCGCACACCCGGGATATTCCATGCAAATCCCTGCGCGTTTACGGCGGTGAACTCGCGGGCGCGCCAAGCGTCAAATAGAAAAAGTCGCGCGGGGCGGGCAGTGTGATATACCAACCGGGTTTTGTCATCATCGCGGGCAAGAGCAGCGCGCCGTTCAAATTTTTATTCGCGGGGTCGTAGGTCAAGAAGCGTTCAAACGAAAGATTCACATCCAGTTCCGCCGCATCGCTCGCCCCCGCCGCCACCATCGCCTCCGCCAATCGTCGCGCGGTCAACGATTCGCCCGCCCCGTAATACAAAATGCGATGGTCGGCGCTCAAACCCAACGCCGAACGCCAAATGACGGTGTGACGGTCCACTGTCGCGCCCCACAGCGTACTTGCCTCGTCGAGCAACGCGGGATTGACCTCACCGTGATACACCAAGTACGGCGGCGTCTGCCGAAACCAGTCCATACTCGACACGGTATTTGAAATCACTGTCCACGGCGCAATCTGCAAACTTCCGTCACGATAATGCGCAATTGTGTCACCCGACGGCTGCGGCGGCAAAAGCATTTGCCCATCAACCATCATGCCCCAATGCCCATGAATGGCGCGAAAGCCGCCGTTGAACGCGGCGACGAGACGACTCAAATCCGACGCAGGAATCAAGCCCGAGCGCGCGATGCGTACGGGCGAAACGGGCTCTTGTGTTCCGGCGACGGCGTGCAGCTGCAATCGCGTCAAATCAATCGCCACAATCGCCACACGCGTGTACGACCGCTGCGGGTCGGGATGCAAAAACGTTTTGTACATCAACAGCGGCGCTTGCGGGTCGGCGGAATTGGGTAAAGGCAGCCAATGTCCTTCGCCGGGCGCGGCGAGATTCGGATACAGCGGCGCAAAATCGGTTGGGCGAAACGCGGGCGCAAAGATGGGCGGAGCCGCGCGGTTGGGCAAACGCGCGGCGGATGCAGACGGCGCAGGCGTCGGTGTCGCCGTGGGATTTGCCACGCGCGCTTGGGCGACCGCTACAATGGAATCCAACACGCCTGCCAAACCGCCGGACGCGGGCGTGGGCGACGGAGCGGTAGGCGTCAAATTGACATCCCAATAGCCGGGCGTCGTGCGGTCACGATACGCCCATTGATTGTAACGGTCCAATGCGCCGTAAAATAGATTTTCCGCAAACGCGACCGGCGCGGGACCGATAAGATTGCGGACTTGATCGGCGAAATCCGCCTGGTTTTGCGGATTGGAAAAATATACTCCGATTCCGACGCCTGAGAATACAACGAGCAGCAGTACGACGAGTTTTCGAAACAATCGCATGGAATGTCCTTCTTTGCGCGCATAGACCGACGCGGGCGCCGCGTTCCATCGCTGAATGCGTAAATGTGAGGGTAGGGACAAAGCATTTGCGGTGACGCCAAGCTTTGCAAAATGCTTTGTCCTTACTTTCACCATCCATACATTTTCCGCGCGTTGGATTAAATGAAAATGAAAGCGCCGCAAGAATATGGGAATACATTCGATGGACGTTACGCCGACGCGCGATGTTCCAACACGATGCGAGAGCTTGAAAATAAGCGGCGAGGCGTGGGATGTACCCACGTCTCGCTTAATCGTCCTGCTCTTCCGTTTGCGCTCCGTCGCCGTCGTCTTGCATTGCCCATGTAAATTTCTTTTGGAGCGTCCCTGTGTACAATTTCTTCCAATCGAAAGCGACGCGCTCGCCCCACTCTTTGTACACGCGCGGGTCAATGTAATTTTTCAGCGATGTGTTCAACGCGTAATCTTTGGTCTCACGCACGAGCTGCAATTGTAGTTCGGCGCGCTGGAGGCGCTCGTCATAGTTCGACTTGGCGCGTTCGCGTTTTGCTTTGGCTTCCTTTAACGCCTTTTCGGCTTGGGCGATGCGGTCTTTGTAGCGTTTGGCTTTTTGCCTGAATTGTTTTTCCGCATCGCGCACTGCTTTTTCCGCGCGCTTGAGTTTCTTGTCGTGCGCTTTGCGTTGCGCTTCGTCCGTCGGGGCGGGCTTGGCTTGCAGTGCGGCGAGCGCGTCCTGTTTCTTGTTCAACTGCTCCGACGCTTTGGCTTCAAACGCTTGTTGGTCGGCGCGCAGTTTGTCCAACGCCGCTTGACGCGTCTGGATGGCTTGATCGAGTTTCGCCAAATCCGGTTTCGCGGCGCGCAATTTTTCGACGCTCTGCTCGCGTTTTGCCAGGCTTTCTGCCCACGTTTTCGGCGGCGTGCGTTTATGATTGCAGGTGATGGCGGCTTGCAGGTTCGCCATTTTGGCGACGTACTCTTTTTCCGCGTCGGACGCGTCTTTTTTCAATTTCCCGTGCGCGTCCAAATATCGGTCCACCGTCGTCGTCGCGTGATAGGTGCGAAACACTTTGGCGGACAGACCGGGCATCACGCTTTTCAAAAAGTCGTTGACGCGCTGTGAAGTAATATCGGGAAAAAGTTGGTCGGTGGGCGCTTTGCCGCGTTCAAAGTCTTTGAGATTTTCCGCGAGCGTCCGGTCGTTTTCGTCCTCGAGCCGCAGCGTCTTTTCCCAACGCACGCTGTCCTTGCCGAGAAAATCAAATTCGATTTCGCTCTCGCGCACCTGCACGTGCTCGACGCGCAGCGTGGACGCGCCAACCGTGTCGGCTTCGTCTTCGTCTTTTTCGTCGCCGACGCGCATCGCCAAACGGTCAATCAAATACGCGACGGTGGCAACCTGACGCCGCTTTTCGTCGCTGTCGCGCATTCCTTTGCGAATCGCTGCGCGCACGGCTTTTAAATTGGCTTCGAGCTGCCAGGCTTTGTCATATTTCGCCTTTTCGCGTTCTTGGCGCAGGTGTGAGGTTTCCGCCAGCCACACATATTTGATTTTGCCAGTGAGCGTTTCGAGCCAGCGCGCAATCCATAACGAATCGTGCTCATTCACGATGCCGCCCCAACGCGGTTTATCTTCGCCCGGCGGCGTGTGCGGCGCTTCGGGAATCTCGGCGTCTTCGTCCAGATTCAAGGTGACTTGGTACGAATACACGCGCGGTTTCCAACGCCCGCGCAGCGGGTGCGCGCCGCGCCCCATAAAAATCCCCGGCGGTTCGATGAGATATGCGCCGATTTCCACTTGGTGGTCGTCCACGCGCGCGTGTCCGTATTTTGCTTTTAACTCTTCGCGCACGCGTTTGCGCTCCGCCGAAATGCGTTTGCGTTCCGCTTCGGGCAGATTCGCCAATTTTTCGCTTTGCGCGAGGGCAACCAGCTCGCGCCAATCAATGTCGTCAATTTTTACGCCCGTGAAAAGGTCTTGCCATTTTTCGCGCAGCGAATACAAAAAGTTTTCCTGAAAGACAGGGTCATCCACATACGGCGTGCCAATTTTTTTCGCCCATGCCATCAACATTTCTTCCTGTAAGGGTTCCAGTTTGACGAGCTTGCCTTGAATCGTCGTGGCAAGTCCGCGCGGCGTGTATTCGGGCGGAAAGGCAACTCCGTTATGCCGCAAAATTCTCCACTTGATAGTCGTACTCCTTCAAACCGCATAGACGCGCTCATGGCGCTCTTCCAAAATCCGATTCGGTCAACCATGGACAAACGCGTCTATTATATTCAACTTGCGGGAATGCCATAACGCACGCGGCGCGCGGCAGCTTTGCCCGTGTTTTTCGAGCTATTCCACCGTCACAGCCAAGAAAACGCGCGCGCGCGTAAGCTTTGTGCTATAATTTTGACGAACAAGCATGAATCCCTTCATGCCAAATTATGGAAAGAATCTGTTTATGAGCAGTCGCCCGGAACGAATGTTTGAAGCCGATTTCAAGTCCGCCCTGCGCTATTTGCAGAGCGATGAAATTTCGTTATCTCCGTCGCTTTTGTTTGCGCTATCCGATTTGAATCGCCAAGAAATGCAGGAATTTGCGACCGTTTGGCAAACTCTGCCCGCCGATAAACGCGGTCGCGTGACACAGGCAATGGTCGAACTCGCGGAAGAGCGCATCGAAGCCGATTTCACGCGCATTTTCCGTTACTTGCTCGACGACGAAAATGCTGACGTGCGCGCCAACGCCATCAATGGTTTATGGGAAGAAGAAGAACCCGCGCTGGCGTCGCTTTTGATTGGCGCGCTGCGCAGTGACCCTGCGGCAATTGTACGCGCCGCCGCCGCCGAAGCGCTCGGACGCTTTCTGCTGCTCTCTGAGACCAAACGCGTGCCCGCCGCGTTGGGCGATGAAATCGAAACCGCGCTGCTGGCAGTGATTCGCAGCAGCGATGAAACGCTCGTGCGCCGTCGCGCAATCGAATCTGTTTCCTATCTCAGCAGCGAGACGATCCGCGATATTATCGCGTCCGCGTATGCGAATGACGACGCGAAAATGCGCGCGACGGCGTTGTTCGCGATGGGACGCAGCGCGGATCCGTATTGGAAACGCACCGTCGCGCAGGAATTGTATTCGCCCGACCCGCAGATGCGTTTTGAGGCGGCGCGCGCCGTCGGCGAATTGGAATTCAAAGCGGCTGTGCCGCGCTTGATTGAATTGGTGCAGGATCCCGACCGCGAAGTGCAAAGCGCCGCGATTACGTCGCTCGGACAAATCGGCGGCAAAGAAGCGCGCCGCGCGTTGATTGCCATCGTCGAAAGTGACGACGAAGTTGCGTCCGAAATTGCCCAAGACGCGTTGGACGAACTCGAATTCGCGAGCGGCTCGAATATGCTGCTGGTGGACATCGGTCTCGAAAGCGAAGAAGAAGCGCTGCTGGCAGAAGAATGGGAAGACGAAGAGTTCGACTTGGACGAGGAAGACGAGCTCTGGCGCAGCTTGCCGGGCGACGAAGATGATGACGAGCCGCGCGATTTGTTGGACGACGGCGCGCTGCGTCCGCGCCGCAAACGTTGAGCGCGTCTTTTTATTGTTTTGTACACGATTCGTCCACACCGCGAATCTTGCACGCCGGGCGTGACACAGATTCGCGGTTTCTTTTCAGCCGATGGAAATCGTTCAAACCCCACCCGCCGTATCCGAAAACAACCCGCGCCCCCTTCCGCAGTGGCGTGATTTGATTTTGTATCTGGCGATTGGCGGCGGCGGCTTTGTGTTGGCGTCGCTCATCGCCGGACGGTTTGTGGAACGCGGCGCGCTGGCGGTGAGCGCGTTGGCGTACGGGCTCAATATTGTTTTCTTTGCCGGTAGTGTCCTGTTTCTTGGCGCGGCGCGCGGCAAGTTGAGTCTCCGCGAAATCGGTTTCCTGCCGCCGCGTCTCAGTTTCGCCTGGGCTGCCGGAGCAATTGCTTTCTCGCTGGCGCTGCTGCCCCTGCGCGGTTTGATTGGCGTCGTGGTGCAATATCTCGCCGGCGGGAATCTGAACGGCTTGCAGGGACGGATGGCTGTCATCGCGCCCGAAAGTTTCACGTGGCTCGGATTTCTCGTCACGCTCCTCGGCGCGGGGATCCTTGTCCCGATTTCGGAGGAATTGTTTTTTCGCGGCGCGCTCTTTACATGGTTTCGCGCGCGCTACAATTTCCCCGTCGCGCTCGCGGCAAGTTCGCTGCTGTTTGCGATGGGACACATTGACACCGTCGGCGTGGTCGCGTCCAGTCTTGTTTTGGCGGTGGCGAACGCGTGGGTGTTTGAAAAAAGCAAAACGCTGTGGGCGCCGATTCTGATGCACATCACGACCAATTCGTTCGCGGTGCTCATCATTTATGGCGCGCTCGCGTTTGCGCCGCAGCTGTTGAAATCCTAACCCCCTTTTTCCCGAACCCAATGCATTACCGTATATCCGAACGCGCCGCCGCGCATTTTATCTCTTGACAAACTAATAATATTAGTTTATAATCTAAACATATTAGAAAAAGGAGAGAGAGCTTATGAAAACCCAATTCTTGGAACGCCCCGAAGGGAAAATCGCGTATGAAGTTTCCGGCGCCGGTCCGCTCGTCGTCGCCATGCCCAGCATGGGCGATGTGCGCGGAGAATATCGCTTTCTTGCGCCGCGCATGACTGCTGCCGGATTTACGTTTGTGAGCATGGATATGCGCGGGCAGGGCGAATCGGACGCGCGGTGGTCAGACTATTCCGTCAGCGCGCTGGGCAGTGACATGGTCGCGCTGATTCGCAAATTCAATGCGTCGCGCGCCATCGTGATTGGCACTTCGATGGGCGCGGCAGCGGCAGTGTGCGCGGCGGCAGAAGCGCCGGATTTGATTGCGGGGATTGTGCTCGTTGGACCGTTTGTGCGGAATGAAGGCAGAAATGAGTTGATGATTACGCTCTTTCAAGCGATGTTTGCCGACCCATGGGGTGCGGCGTTTTGGGGCATGTATTATCCTTCGCTCTATCCGACCCGCAAGCCCGATGATTTTGCGACGTATCTTGCCAACTTGAAGGCGAATCTACGCGAACGCGGACGCCTGCACGCGCTGCGTAAATTGCTCGCCGCCGACCGGGTCGCGTCGGATCGCGCGCTCGATACGCTCAAAACGCCCGCGTTGGTTTTGATGGGTTCGCGCGATCCAGATTTCCAAAATCCGGAAAGCGAAGCGCAAATCGTCGCGCAGCGTTTGCGCAGTCCCTATCAGATGATGCCAGGGGCAGGGCACTATCCACACGCCGAAATGCCCGAAGTCGTCGCCCCCGTGATGATTGATTTTGCCAAACAAGTGACAGGGCAAAAATAAAATGACACGTCGAGCAGGATTAACGCGCGATTTTGTATTGACGACGGCGGCAAAGCTCGCGGACAAGGTCGCGCCGGAACCATTGACGTTAAATGCGTTGGCGGAAAAATTGGGCGTGCAAAAACCGTCGCTCTATAACTATTTCGACGGTTTGCCCGGATTGAATCGTGAGTTGGCGCGCGCGGGCACGCGCGAGTTACGTGACCGTTTGATGCGCGCGAGCATAGGCAAGGCAGGCGATGACGCGGTGTTCGCGTTGGCGCAAGAATTTCGCGCGTTCATTCACGAGCATCCCGGCAATTACGCGCTGATGGCGCGCGTGGCGCGCAACCGCAAACCGGTGGACAAAGAATTAGGCGCGCTCGAAGCAGATATTGTGAATATCGTCGCGGCGGCGTTGAACGCGTACAAACTCCAAGGCGACGACATGATCGACGCGGCGCGCGCATTTCGGAGCTGCGTACACGGCTTTGCGACGCTCGAGAACGCGGGCGGCTTTGGCATCGCGCTCGACCTCGATTCAAGTTTTGAACGCCTCATCCAAATGTTCATAAACGGTTTGCGCGCGACGCGTTGACAAGGGGGGAGTGAAATTTTGAGCGGGTTGAAAACGTTGAATCTCGCGTTGGCGTTTATTTTGGAATTGGGTTTGCTCGCCGCGTTCGCGTATGGGGGCTGGCAGACCGGCGACGCCCTCTGGACAAAAATCGTTTTCGCCCTCGGCGCCGCACTGCTCGTCGCGGTTGTATGGAGCATTTTTGCTGCGCCCGCCTCGCGACGACGATTGCCGCAGCCGTGGCTTGCGTTATTGAAATTGGTTCTCTTTGGCGCAGGCGCGCTGGGATTGTTTGTCACAGGGCAACCGATGCTTGCCGTGATTTTATTTGTTTTCTTTCTAGTCAATCTCGGCTTGGCGTTTGTATGGCAGCAGCATTAACGTCAAGTGTTTCATAATGAGGGGAACAGCATGGAACGGACGCCGGTCCGTTTTGTGCTCCGGCTGCCGCGAATTCATTCGCGCGCATTTGACGCCGCGCGCGCATTCGCATAGACTCGCCAATTGTGCCTGCGTTGAACACCTTCTGGACCGCGCTCTTTACCATCGTCTTGCCCATCCTGCTCGTAGCAGGAGTCGCGTTCGGACTCGGCAAAGCCAAAATCGTCGCCGAACAGCGTTCCCTCGCGCGCATGTCGCTCTATTTTTTCAGCCCCGCGCTCGCGTTTGTATCGCTGGCGAACTCGAGCGTCCGCGCGGCAGATTTCTTTTCCATCATCTTGTTTGCCGTACTGATGGTGGTCATCGTCGGCGCGTTGGGCTTGGCGCTGGCGCGCATCTTCCAATTTGACCGAATGCTCACGAGCGCATTTTTGTTGAGCATTCTTTTTGTCAATGCGGGCAACTACGGCATCCCGTTCAATCAATTCGCGTTTGGCACGGACGGCGTCGCGCGCGCGGCAATTTATTTCACCGCCAATTCGATGCTCGCCAATACGGTTGCCGTCTATATCGCCTCGGCGGGACACTCCAATCTGCGCGAATCGCTGCGCGCCGTCGTGAAAATGCCATTGGCGTACGCGGCGCTCTTGGGCTTGGTCTTTAACCTGATGCATTGGTCGCTGCCGGAACCGTTGTCACGCGCGCTCACTCTCGCAGCGGCGGCGGCGCTGCCGGTGATGTTGGCGAATCTCGGTTTGGAACTCGCGCGCGCGCGTTTGCGCGATTACGAGTGGCGCGTTTTTTTGGCGACGGGCATCAAGCTGCTGCTCTCACCGCTGATGGCGCTGGGGCTTGCCGCCGTACTCGGCACGGAAGGTCTGACGCGTTCGGTTTCGGTGATTGAAGCGTCCATGCCGACGGCGGTGATGGCATCGTTGATTGCGACGGAATTTCGCGCGCGTTCGGATTTTGTGACCAGCGTCGTGTTCCTTTCCACCTTCGGCAGCACCATCACGCTCACGTTCCTCTTGTTGTTCCTCGGTTACACGCCGTCGTAAAACGGTTATGGAAATTTTTCTCGTTCTCGTGATCGTCGGCGCGCTGCTTGCCGCGTTTTTTTTGCGCCGCCAAGGACGCGTCGAACAGGCGCGTGCGGGCGTGCCCATCCACGCGCGCGTGATCTATTCCGATACGGGCGCGTGGACGCGTTTGGAGAAACCGCTTTTTTCGCGGCGCTATCGTTTGACCGGCAAGCCCGATTACATTGCGCAAGATGAAACGGGCGCGACGATTCCGATTGAAGTAAAACCGAATCGCACCGCGCCGCAGCCGCGTCATTCGGATACGATGCAGTTGATGGCGTACGGAATTTTGGTGGAGGAAAAATTTGGCGCGCGCCCGGCGTACGGACTGTTGAAATATCGCGACGCGGTTTTCCAAATCGCGTTCACAGAGGAATTACGCGCGGAATTTTTGGCAATCTTGGAGGCGCTGCGCGCGGCGCGGCGCGCCAACGATGTGCCGCGCAGTCACGACGACCCAATCAAATGCAGATACTGCGGGTATCGCGATGCGTGCGCGCAAAGATTGGATTAATCAATTTCCGTGGGTCACGGGAATGCGCGCGCCGTTGATGGCGCCGGCTTCTTCGGAACACAAAAACAAAAGCGTCGCCGCGACCTCTTCCGGTTTTACCCAACCCGTTTTTTTGTTGGGCTGTTTGGCGCGTTCGGCAGGAGTATCGAGCGCGCGAATCAACACGACGTTCGCGGTGATAGGTTTGTCTTTTACTTCTTGCGCCAACGCGAGCGTCATGGTTTCGAGCGCGGCTTTGGCGGTCACGTACGCCATCGAGTTCGCGGGCGGATTTTGAGTGACGCCCGACGAGATGGTCACAATGCGTCCCCAATTGTTTTCGAGCAGCAGCGGCAAAAACGCGCGCGTCGAATGAATCGCCGTACGCAAATTCACGTCGAGCATTTGTTCCCAAATCTCGTCTGTCGTTTCCAACAGACTGCCGCCGCGATATGCGCCCGCGAGGTGCAGCAAAATATCCGCGTGTCCGAAACGCGTTTTCACCGTTTGCGCCAACGCGCCCATTGCCGCAGGGTCTGACGCATCTGCCGCGTGGGTCATGACGCGCGATTCCCGAAAACCCAATTCTTGAAACAACTGCGCGAGTGGTTCCGGATGCGTGCCGACGAGCACGAGTTTGGCGCCCGCGTGCGCGAACGCTTTGGAAACCGCCGGTCCGAGTTGTCCCGACGCACCGATCAGGATGGCAACACGATTGGTGAGGGGCATATTTTTTTCGACGCTGCGTTAAAAGGTGAGCATGTTGGTGCCGCTGACCAACGCGTCGAGCAATTCCAACGCGCGATGATAATTGCGGTCGCGGCGCGGCGCATCGAGCTCCGCCACGAGCACGCTGCTTTCTTCGGGCAGGCGCAGCGTGGAACAACGTTCGACAAAACGATTCGGCGAAAGTTCCTGCACGTCCACAAAACCGCCGACGGCGCGCTTGACTTGAAAAATCGCGTCGGGAGGTTCGCCGGAGCTTTCCAGACGCACGCCGGTCAATTCGCCGGGCATGCAGTCGGGCTGTTCGCGCACGCGAATCAGGACCTCGATTTCGCGCGGCTCCTCGCTTTCATACGCGCGGCTGGCAAAGCGCGCGCGGCGCGTCAGTCCTTCGCGTTGATACGAACCCGGCACCGCGCGCCAGCCGAGCGAACTCGCCAGCCATGCCATCAGCAAGACCGCCGCGCTTTGATTGCCGCCCATGCCGACGGAAAATTCAATCTCGACCTTGCGCAGCATTTCAAGATAGACCATATTGCCGGGGTCGTCAAAAAACTGCGCCACCAATTCGCGCCACGGACGAATGCGCTGCCAATTCACATCGCCGAATGAAACTTGCGGAAAATCCAAACGCAAACGCGCGATGGTGTTGTTGACGCGTTCGGCGCGCGCGGTAAAGCGCGCGGAATCGAACAAGATTTGGTCGCACTCGCCCACCAACGCGCGGAACAAGAGGTCGTCCAAATCCGGCTGTCCGCGCCAATACAACACGAATGGCAAACCACTCACGCGCAAGCTCAAGATGGCGCTGGGCAAGGAATCGTACTGTGTGCCGCGCGGATAAAAGTCAATTTCCTCGCCGACCGAGCGCCGCGCCGCGCCTTCGCCCGTGTGGTAGCACGAGATGCGCGCTTCGAGCCAGGGCTCGCCTTCGGCGCGCGACGCGACCAAGATCACGCGCGCGGGATTCGACGACACGATTTGCGCGATCAGCGGCGCCAAATCGGCGGGGTCTTCATTGCGGTCACAAAACACGACTAGCGTAAGCGTGCACGCGCGCAGCATCGGCATTCCGCCGTTCTCTTCTTGGCGGCGCAGCGCGGACAGTTCGCTCTCGATACGTTTTAGGTCCACCACGCGCGTCGGCGTATGCGCAATCTCGGAAGCAAGAGAAGAAATCATGTTCGATTTTCGATTTTCGATTTTCGATTGATGAGGACGTGAAAAACATCCGTCGAAAATCTCGAATCATAAATTCCTACAGCCGCCGCCATCTCCGTCCGCTGTTGCGGATAAACTCATCCGCTGCGGTGGGACCCCACGTGCCCGCATCATAATTCGGAAATGAGGGGGGGGGGATTTGCCGCCACGCTTCCAAAATCGGCGTAATCACTGCCCACTGCGCTTCCACCTCGTCATAGCGCGTAAAGAGCATCGGGTCGCCTAACATTCCATCCAACAGCAGGCGTTCGTACGCTTCGGGCGCGGCTTGCCCAAATGTGCTCATGTACCGAAAATCCATATTCACGGGACGTAGGCGGTTGTCTTGCCCCGGAATTTTGCTTTCAAATTTCAACGAAATGCCTTCATCCGGTTGAATGTTAAAGACCAACGTATTGGGTTCGAGCGAGTTCGCACCGTTCTTGCCAAACAGCGAAAGCGGCGGCAAATTAAATTCGATGGCGATTTCGGTCGTGCGCTTCGGCAGGCGCTTTCCGGTGCGTAGGTAAAACGGCACACCCGCCCAACGCCAATTGTCAATAAAGAGGCGCAAGGCAACATACGTTTCGGTCATGGAATCGGGCGCGACTTTCGGTTCCTGCCGATAACCCGGCACTTGGATGCCGCCGATGGCGCCCGCGCCGTATTGTCCGCGCACCGTCGCGCTGGCGATTTCGTCAAAGCTCATCGGACGAATCGAACGCAGCACCTGCGCTTTTTCTGTACGGACCTCGTCGGGAGTGAATTCCGGCGGCGGCTCCATCGTCGTCACGGCAAGCAATTGCAATGCGTGATTTTGGATAATGTCGCGCAGCGCACCGGCATTGTCGTAATACTCGCCGCGGTCTTCGACGCCGACAGTCTCGGCGACGGTAATTTGGACGTTGTTGACGTAGGTGCGATTCCAAATCGGTTCGAGAATCCCGTTCGCAAAGCGGAACACAAAAATATTTTGCACGGCTTCTTTGCCGAGATAATGGTCAATGCGATAAATTTGCGATTCGTCAAAGACTTGATGCAGGCGCTGATTCAATTGCACTGCCGAATCCAAATCGCGTCCGAACGGTTTTTCGAGAATGATGCGCGTGTAGCCGTCGCTGTGGTTGAGTCCCGCTTTGCCGAGCATCTCGACAATCTCGGGCATCAAATCGGGCGGCACCGCCAAATAAAACAAGCGATTGCCCGCCGTGCCGCGTTCCTGGTCAAAGCGTTCCAATTCCGTTTTGAGCCGCTTGTATCCCTCCAGGTCGTCGAGATTCGACTGCACGTAAAAAATATTTTGCGAAAACGAATCCCACAGCTCTTGGTGAATTTTTTGACGCGAAAATTGCGTGACCGACTTCTGGTATTCGCCGCGAATTTCGGCATCGGATTTGGGTCGGCGCGCAAAGCCGATGATGTTATAGACGGGCGGCATGTAATTGTCCGCCGCGAGATTGTACAGCGCGGGCACGAGTTTGCGGTGTGCCAAATCGCCGGTCGCGCCGAAAATGACGAATGATGTCGGTTCGGGCGCGCGCGCGACGCGCATTCCTTCGCGGAGCGGATTGAGTACTGGTTTTGTTTCAAGCATGTTGCGCAAAAACCGTCAACAGGGAAACAAGCAGACCGGTAAGCGATTGCTTCGCGTGTGTGCTTGCTTCCTTGTCGAATTCCACAAGTCCATCAACTGGGGCGATAAAGGCGCCGCAGTTCGTCGCACAGCGCCTGCGACGCCGAACCAAAAGCGGCGTGGAAAACCAAGCGATGTGCGATCGGCAATCCGCCATTCGCCATCACGCGCTCTTGACGGCATGTCCGCCAAATTCATTGCGCAGCGCAGCGAGCACTTGGGCGCTGAATGATTCTTCTTGGCGCGAAACGAAACGCATGATGAGCGATGTGGTGATGATGGGGGCGGGCACATCTTCCGCCATCGCGGCTTCGACCGTCCAGCGTCCTTCGCCGGAATCGGCGACGTATCCTTTGATGGACGCCAAATCGTTGCCGTGTTTGGTAAATGCATCAATCGCCAGGTCGAGCAGCCACGAACGCACGACGCTGCCGTTTTGCCAGACCTTGGCGACTTTAAGCAAATCGGGGCTGTATTCCGATTTTTTCAAAATTTCAAAGCCCTCGCCGTACGCTTGCATCATGCCGTACTCGATGCCGTTGTGCACCATCTTGACAAAATGCCCCGCGCCGTGCGGTCCCATCAAACCGTAATTGCCGGTGGACGGCGCGAGCGTTTTGAAAATGGGTTCGCAAAAATCAAACGTCGTCTTGTCGCCGCCGACCATCACCGAATATCCTTCGGTCAAACCCCAAACGCCGCCGCTGACGCCCGCGTCCATGTATTGCAAACCCATGCCTTGAAATTTTGCGGCGCGGCGTTTGTCATCCGTCCAACGCGAATTGGCGCCGTCAATCAGAATGTCGCCTTGCGCCAACAGCGGCGCGACCTCGTCCATCACCGCGTCGGTCGTTTGTCCCGCCGGCAGCATGAACCAAACAATGCGCGGCGATTGTTTGAGCATCTTGGGCAAATCGTTCAACTCGTATGCGCCTTCCATGCCCATTGCCACGTGCTCGTCAATTTTACTTTTTGTGCGATTCCAGACCACTACGCGGTGTCCGCCTTTCATCAAGCGCACCGCCATATTGCCGCCCATCCGTCCCAAACCGAGAATCGCAAGTTCCATGTTTGCTCCTTGAGTGTGAGAGTAGAAATTGCGGATGGCGGATGGCGAATTGGCAATTTACTATCTGCTCTTTGCGGTCTGCCATCTGCCATCTGTTACCTGCTATTTGCTAACGGCTCACTGCCATTTCCATCTCGGCGCGTTTTTTGTCAATGCCCGCCAAGAGCTGCGAGAACGCTTCGTCAAATTTTACGACGCCCTCGTCCAACACTTGCGCGGTCACCGCGTCGAGAGAAAATCCCGCCGCTTCAAAGCGGCGCACAATGTCGTGCGCGGCGGATACGTTCGCGTCCACCGTGCGCGCGACGACGCCGTGGTCGGCAAACGCTTTGAGCGTTTCCATCGGCAGGGTATTGACCGTATGCGGACCGATGAGCGTTTCGACGTACAACACATCGCGATACGCCGGATTTTTCGTCGAGGTGGAAGCCCACAGCGGACGTTGCACGCGCGCGCCGCGCGCTTGCAGCGCCAGCCAGCGTTCGCCGGAAAAAATTTGTTTGAAATGTTCGTACGCGATTTGCGCGTTGGCGATCGCAAGTTTGCCCTGCAAATCTTTCAGCTCTTTAAAACGCTGCGGGTTCGTTTCGGTTTTCGCGGCGTCGCTCAACAATTTGTCGGCGAGCGTATCAATGCGGCTCACAAAAAAACTGGCGACCGACGCGATGCGGTCAATCGGTTTGCCTTCCGCCGCGCGGCGCTCTAACGCGCGCACGTACGCCCACGCAACCTCTTCGTACGCCTGCACCGCAAACAGCAGCGTGATGTTGATGTTCATCCCGTCGTACAACGATTTTTCAATCGCGGGCACGCCTTCTTTGGTGCCGGGAATCTTGACCATCAGATTGGGACGATTCACGGTTCGCCACAGACGTTTGACTTCATCAAGCGTCGCTTGCGTGTCGTGGGCAAGACGCGGCGAAACTTCGATGCTCACGAAACCGTCGCCGCCGTTCGTCGCGTCGTACAGCGGACGAAAAACATCACACGCCGCGCGCACATCGTCGGTCGCGAGTTTTTCATAAATGGCGAGCGTGTCGTGTCCCTGCGCGACGAGTTCGCGAATGTCGGCGTCATAGTCATGGCTGCCGACAATCGCTTTTTCAAAAATGCTCGGATTGGATGTTTCGCCCCGCAGCGCCATCGTGTCCATCAGGTTTTTCAATTCACCCGATTGAATTTGACGCCGCTGAATGCTGTCGAGCCACACCGATTGCCCTTGTTCCAGCAATTGATAAAGCGGGTTTTTGTTTTGGTTGTCCATATTCGCCTCCCTATGCCTGTTCGTTTCATGCCGAACGTTCAACGAGCAGATGATACAACATTTTTTGACGTTCTTGCGCGCGTTGATAAATTTCAAAATGCTCCGCACGCGACGCGTACGTTTCGCCCAACGCGGCGGGCAGCGCGGCAAAAGCTTGAATGCAGTGCAGTGCGCGCAGCGCCATCAATGCCGCGCCGCGTGCCGACGCTTCGGCTTCGCCCGACGCGGTAACGGGCACGCCCAAAACGTCCGCGAGCATTTGAATCCACGCGGGCGAGTGTAACAATGCCGCGCCGCTGGCAATGATCGCGCGCGGCGGCGCGAGTGTTTGGCGCAGCAAAGCATAAATCGCCGCGAATTGGTACGCCATCGCTTCCAGCGCGGCGCGCCAAATTTCTACAGCCGTCGTGCTCAAACTCCATCCCGTGACCGCTGCGCGCGCGTCGCCGCGATAACCGGGGCTGCGTTCTCCCGCAAAAAACGGCAAGAGTGTCAGTCCGTGCGCGTCGGGCGGCATCACTGCCAGCGCGCGTTCCAATTCGTCGCGCGCCGGCAATTGCAGAATGCGCGCCAAGTACGCGAGCACATTGCCGCCGTTGTTCAGCGACCCGCCGACGAGTCCGTCCGTTTCGTCCACACGATAGAGCCACAGTCCGCGCGGCAATGCCGCCGTCGAAAGCGACGGCGGCATGATCACGCGCATCGCGCCGCTCGTGCCCACCGTGACCGCCACGCGCGTTTCATCCGTGCAACCGCTGCCGAGATTCGCCAGCGCGCCGTCGCCCAACGCGGGCAGCCATGGAATTTGCGCCAGGCGTTTCCAACGCGTCGCGTATTCGCCGCGCAAACCGCGCAATCCCGCATCTGCCGAACTCAACGGTGACAATTGTTCGCGCGCGACGCCGACGATATTCAACACTTGAAGATCCCAATCCAACGTCGCGTGATTCAACATGCCCGACCACGCGGCGAACGAATGCGACACGACCGCGCGTCCAAAAAGGCGCATCAAAAAATATTCGTGCAGCGAGACCCAACGCGTTGCGCGCGCAAAAATCTCTGGCTGTGTCTCGCGCAGCCAAAACAAACGCGCCGGCAAATAGCTCGTGTGCAGCGGACAGCCCGTGCGCGCATAGATGGGCGCCCAATCGTACGCCGCGCGCAGTTGTGCCACCGCCCGCGCGTTCTGCGTATCGGAATACAAATACGCGGGCGTCAGCGGTTCATCGTTCGCGTCGAGACCCAACACGTTGGATGCCAGCGAGGACGCGGCGACGGCAGCAATGTCGAAATCCACTTTAGCGACGAGTTCATCCAGCGCGCTGCAAAACGCCTCGAACATCGCGCGCGGGTCAAACGTGGCTTGCCCCTTTTCATCGGTCTGCGGCTCGTACGCGCGGCGGGCGACGAATCCATCCACCGCGCGCGCGAACGCGTCGTAAAGGAATGCGCGGAGAGACGAAGTGCCAAGGTCGAGGACGAGGATAAAGGGCGGATGCGCGTGCGCGAGCGAGACAGACGACATACAAAAGATAGGGGCGACGCATTGTGCGCGAAAAAACACAATGCGTCGCCCTCATGGAGCGCGTTACGCTTTGAGCATCTCGGCGTGACTCTTGCGGAACTTGGCGACTTTGGGCGCGATGACAACGCGACAGTACGGTTGATTCGGATTGTTTTTGAAATATTCCTGATGATAATCTTCCGCCGGATAAAATTCCGTCAAGGGTTCGACTTGAGTGACGATGGGGTCCTTGAACGCGCGCGCTTCGGTCAAGGCTTGGATGGTCTCTTGCGCGATGCGCTTTTGTTCGTCGTCGAGATAAAAAATCACCGAGCGATATTGTTCGCCCACATCCGCGCCTTGGCGGTTCAACGTCGTCGGGTCGTGAACGCTAAAGAAAATTTCGAGAATGTCGCGATACGAAATCACGTCTGGGTCGAATGTGACCTGCACCACTTCGGCGTGTCCCGTCGTATGACTGCATACTTGTTCGTACGATGGATTTTTGACGTGACCGCCCGCGTACCCCGAAATCGCCGACAACACTCCGTTGATGTCGCTGTAAATCGCTTCGATGCACCAAAAACAGCCGCCTCCCAAGACCGCTATCTCGCGCTTGCCCTGTGTGTCATGACCATTGTTCATCGCTGTATCCTTTCCGCATAAATTTCAATTCCACTCTTTAGTCTTGTGACAAACCGATTTGTTTCCATTTTCAAGGACGGGCGAAGCATTCGCATTTACAAATGTTCTGGATGTCGCGTCCGCGTCTGCGAATGCTTTGCCCCTACGCTCGACGCCGTATTCGACATACCACTGGCATGTCAACCGCCGCGATGCATCAACAACAGCCACAACAAAATTGCAACAATGATTGCCAACGCAAGCGCCACAATGCTCAACACAATCACCGGTCCGATGTTTTGCCCGGACGCGGTGGACGCAGAGGGGTTGGCTGTGCGAATTGCGGTCGAAACCACGACAGGGGTTTGTCCTGTCGTCACACCTTCGAGCGCGTCGGGCACGCCGTTTTGATTCTGGTCCGCCAATTTTGCCAGCGCCGCATCATATTTCGCGCGCGCTTCGGGCGGAAGGTCGTTGACATTGGTATAGGTCTTGCCTTCGTAAATAATTGTTGGCGACGAAATCATCGTGATGCCCGCGTTCATTGTCCCTTCCAAAATGTCGGGCATGCCGTTCTGATTCTTGTCGGCGAAAAGATTGCCCATTGCCTCGTAGGTCGCGCGCACGTCGGGCGGCATTTCGTCAAGACTGTTGTAGGTTTTGCCGTTGACTATGTATTGGTTGCTCATGGGTTATTTATGTTACGTTTTCGACCAGCGCAGCGAATTGTGCCGACGAAAGCCAATCTTACCATGTTGTTGCGCTACCGTTCAATTTCCGGAATCTCTTCCAGCCGCTTGTGACATTGCCCACAACCGACGCGGGGCTCTGGCACTTCGACAAACGATAGCTCGCAAAAACCTTCCACCTCTACTTTTTTCGACAAACCAAACAACGTCTTGGCGACGCGTCCGTACAAATGCAAATGCGGACATTGATTCGCGCGCAAAAGATCTGGCACGGGACACGTCTGACACAAGGCGGGAAACCATTTGTCCGATTCGGGATTGTCGCGCAACAGACGACATTCTTCCGACTCGCGTCCGCGAAAATAATCTGCATAATAATATTTACATTCTTTGCCAAAAGGAGTTTTCATGTTGCGTTGAAATGTTGCAGCGTTCAAACGTTACAACGTTTTCGATGTCGCGGCATTGTTTCGCTGGCTAAACCTTCGCGCGACTCGCATAGTATGCGTGCGAATGTTTATGGAGAGATGAAGCACACCTTAACGATTTTGTTCGGCGCGCACAAAGAGGATTGTGCCAATGAGCATAAAGCCAAGAAAGGTCGCGCTCATCACCGCGAGGTTGAACCACATCGGGTCGAGCACCACCGCGTCAAATTCCGGTTGCCCCCAATGGAATGCGCCGCGCATCAAATCTACTGCATAGCGCAGCGGCGAAAGATGGGACACGACATTGAGCGCGAGCGGCAGATTGTGGAGGGGCACGAAAACGCCTGCGGTGAAAAATTGCGGCAAAAAGACGAACGGAAAGAGTTGGTCCGCCGCGCGGCGGCTGGGCATCAAGCCCAAAAGCATCATCCCAAAGGCGCCGCCATATAACGAGGCGAGCAGTCCCGTGACACCCAGACCGATCAGTTGAATCGGCGTTATGGCGATGCCGAGGAGAAACCCAAAAATGATAATGCCCACCCCCTGCGGCAGCGCCACCAATGTTTCACCTAAAATTTTGCCGAAAACAATCGAGTAACGCGAAATCGGCGAGACAAAAATCTCTTGGCTGAAATCGTTTTGACGGTCTTCGAGCAGCGAAATAATCCCCGTCGCGGTGGACTGCCACAGCGTTTGCGCCAGCACGCCGGTGAAAATGAAATCGAGAAAATTATAGCCCGAGCTGGCGCCAAAGGTCGCCTGCATTCCGCCGCCGAGAAAGCCGATAAAAATTAGCGGGAACAAGAAGGTCGAAAGAATGCGCGCGCGGTCGCGCAGGAATTTCAAAAAATCCCGATAGGCGATGGCGGCAATCGCGTTCAAGTTGCGGCGAAGGCTGCCGGGCGCGGCGGGCGCGGCTTTAATTCGCGTCTGCTCGCGGGGTATCGTCGTCATGTTCTTGAATAATTGCCAGATACGCATCCTCGACCGACGGCGTGTGAATGCGAACGGTCGTCAAAGGCGTGTCAATCGCTTTGAGTAATTTGTGCGGACTGGCGCCGTTCAAATCAATTTTGAACAACGGCGTTTCGACAAAGGGAATCTGCTTGACGCGCAATTCTTGACGCAGTGCGTCACGGTTGTCCGCGTCCACCAACAAATAATTTTCCACGAGCCGCGCCTTGACCGCGTCGGGCGTGCCCTGTGCGACGATTTTACCGTGATGCAAAATGCTGATGGTGTCGGCTTGCTCCGCTTCTTCCAAATAATGCGTCGTCAAAAAAACGGTAGTCTCTTTTTCCGCGCGCACCGCCGTCAAATAGTCCCACAAACTGCGGCGGCTGAGCGGGTCGAGTCCCGTCGTCGGCTCGTCCAAAAATAAAACGCGCGGGTGATGAATCAGCGAACGGATGATTTCGAGTTTGCGTTTCATCCCGCCCGAAAATGTTTTGATGGGCTTGTGAATCTCTTTGGCGATACCGAGAATTTCCGCGAGGTCGTTCACCTGCTGCTTGTACGCGCGCGGCATCAGCCAGTAGGTGGGGCGAAACGGGTACAAGCCGTACAAACTCGCATGCAAACGCACATTCTCTTCGGCGGTGAGATTTTGGTCGAGCGAGGGCTGTTGAAAAATAATGCCGACGTTGGAACGCACGCGGTTGGATTCGCGCACGATGTCATGCCCGACGATTTCGATTTTGCCTGCTGTCGGCGCGAGCGTCGTCGTCAAAATCGAAATCGTCGTCGTTTTGCCTGCGCCGTTCGGACCGAGCAACACAAAAAATTCACCCGGCGCGACATCGAACGAAATATCGTCCACCGCGTTCGTTTGCGCGTTCTTGTAACGCTTGACGAGATGTTCTACGTGAATGATAGGCTGCATGACATTATTCTAAAACGCGTACCACTCGAAACCCGATATTGCTTCCGCGCGAACCGGCGAGATACCGCGCGCGATACGCGCACAACGCTTCTTGATACGGATTGAACCACGAGCCGCCGCGCATCACGCGCGCGCCACTGCCTTCGATGTCTTCGCGCCCATCGTCCGCGCGATACGGATAGACAAATTGCAGCGCTTGCCAATTGCTGCCCCATTTAGATAGCGTCCACTCGAAAACATTACCTGCCATGTCCCACACGCCGAACGGACTCACTCCCGCCGGAAAATGCGACACAGGCGTCGTGCCGCCAAATCCCGCTTCGGCGGTATTCGCGCGCCCGCGTTCAAATTTTTCGCCCCACGGGAAATTGCGCGCATTGTTCGCGCCGCGCGCCGCATATTCCCACTCCGCCTCTGAAGGCAGTCGGTACTTGATCGGTTTTCCGGTTTCCTTTTCTACCCCATGCCTCGCTTCGCTCAGCCAATTGCAAAACGCGACGGCTTCGTACCACGACACGCCGACGACGGGATAGCGCGCTTGATTCAAACGCGGCTCGCGCCAGAACGCCGGCAGCGCGTCCTGCCCCAATCTGCCTTGCTGCCATTTCCACCCCATCGTCGTCCAATAGCGTTCCGTTTCATAACCGCGCGCCGCGATAAATTCGGCAAACTCGGCATTCGTCACCGGATATTTGCCGATGGCGAACGCGCCCATTTGGATTTTGTGCTGCGGCGACGCGTCGCGCAGGCGATGATCGCCGATGACGAGAATGCCGCGTGGGATTTCTACGAATTCCATACGTGCCAAGCGCGCGCGCGTTTCAACTGAACGCGAGAAAACGGTACCAGCCGTCCGCGTTTTCTTTGAGCTCCTGCATGCGCTTTTCGACGTACTGGTGCAGTTTCGCGTTTTCAATCGCCAGCGCGCCGAGGTCCGCCACCGCCCGCGCGAAATTCAAATCTTCGGCGCCAAAGGTACGCACTTGCGCGGAATACAAACGCAGCACGCCGATGGAAGTATCGTGCGCGCGCAGCGGCAGCACCAGGACCGAACGAATGCCTTCGCGCTGCGCCTCCACCGGGTATTGAAATCCCGACTCGGCGGTCAATTCCGTAATCGCTTTTGGCTCGTTCGATTCGAGCACGAGCCGGTCAATCGGGCTTTCCGCCAGCGTGACTGTGCCCTTGTCGAGGTACGTTTTACTCAAACCGTACGCCGCCGCGAGATGCAAGGTGAGACGACGCGGTCCCAAAAGGCGCAGGGAACCCGCTTTGACGTTTAACTCGCGCACAAGTTCCACCAACAGCGTCGTCAGCACTTTGTCCAGTTCGAGTGTAGAATTGACCTGATGCGCGATGTGTTGAAACGCTTCAAACAGGTGCGTGCGGTACATCGTCTGCGCGCCCAGATTGGCGAGGGCGGCGAGAAACAAACTTTCTTCCGGCGTGAATTCATGCAATGTCGCCGTGTACACGTGCAGTACGCCGATAATGCGCTGACGCGTGGTCAGCGGCAGCGCCAGCATACTCGCCAAACCTTCACGCGCTGCTTGTTCCGGATATTGAAAGCCGGGCGCTTTACTCGCGTCGGCGACATACACGCGTTGTCCTGCCAAAACAGTCTGGTCAATCCCGCTCTTGGCAACGTCAATCGCACCTTTGGCAAGATATTGTTCGCTCAAGCCGTACGCCGCTTTGAGTTCCAACTGCTGCTTTTCTTCATCCAGCAAGCGCAGTGTCGCCGCCTTGTAACCCAAATCGGTCACGAGGCGCCGCAGCAGCGCCTCGAGAACTTGGCGCTCATTGACGCTGGCGCTCATTTCTTCTGTGATTGCATAGAGCGTTTCTACATTATGGGGTAACGTGAAAGCTGTATCCATGCCTGCCCGACTCCTTTTTCAACCGCGCCCCAGAATCGCGCTAATAACGACGACGAGAAAAACGAGCGTGGTAATGCCCACAAATAACCAATCGCGTTCGTACGCAAATGCGACAATCGAACCCAGCACGCGCAGCACCGGCGTTGCAATCAAAACAATCAAGCCCGCAGCGAAAAAGCCGGAGGGATGCAGTGTGAGCACCCGCGCGACCACATCGCCCAAATCGGGCAGCGTCGTCGGCGGCACGCGATGAAAAAACAAATCGAGCGCTAACCCGATGAGCATCAGCGCCGTGCTGATAATCAGCCCGACAATCAACATTTGATGCACGACATGATTGACATCCCGCTGCTCGCGCAAGACTTGCGCTTGTTGCGGCGTCTCGCTTACGCCTTGCACCAATTCGTGCAAATGGGGATTGACATGCACTTGGTCCGGTTGTGGTTCCGTCATCTTACGACCCTCCCGTTATCGCGCGGTAAAACATTTGAATGGCAAAAATCAACAACAGCACTTGAAAGATTTGCTTGAGGTGGCGGCTGTGCACGCGACTGCCGAGACGCGAACCGGCTTGTGCGCCAATCAAAATGCCCAACGCGGTCGGAATCGCAACGCTCGGGTCAATGTAACCATGTTGATAATAAATAATCGCGCTCGTCGCCGCCGTAATGCCAATCATGAAATTGCTCGTCGCGATTGCCGCGCGCAAAGGCATCCCCATGACCAGCGACATAATCGGCACTTTGATGACGCCGCCGCCAATGCCCAGCAAACCCGACACATTGCCGGCGATGAAACTTGCCAACATGCCCAGCGGCAAGCGATGCACGCCATAGTTGACTTGTTCGCCCGTGAGCGGGTCAATGTAGCTCGTATCCAACATCCCCGTCGGCTCGACATGCTCCGCTTCTTGATGTCCCCCGCGCATCGAGTATGCCACATACAGCAACACCAGTCCAAAAAGCCCCGCTAGCAAATTAGGACTGATGAGGACGGCGGTAATGCCGCCCGCCAACGCGCCGAGCGTCGTCGCGATTTCGAGCACCATCGAAAGACGCGTGTGCGTCAGCCCGCGTCCGACGTACACCGCGCCCGCCGCCGACGATGTGGCGATGACACTAATAATACTCGCGCCAATCGCGGTCTTGATAGGCAGCCCGAGCAGCCCGGTGAGCAGGGGAATGAGAATCACTCCGCCGCCGATTCCGAGCATCGCGCCGAGCACGCCCGCGCCAATTCCGACCAGAAACACCGGGATAAGTGTGATCATTGTAGAGCTCCGACTGACATAGGCGTATGAGAAAGGAAAACGCGCCTATCCTTTAGATTCCGTACATCAACGGCACCAGTAAGATGCAAACGACAAAAACCAAAAGCGCAAGCCCCGCCCCGACGCGCAAATAATCGCGAAATTTGTAACCGCCCGGACCCATGACCAAAACATTGACCGGATGCCCGAGCGGCGACATGAACGCAATCGAACTCGCCAGCGCCGCGCCCATCACAAACGTGAACGGATTCGCATGAAGCGCTTCCGCCGTTGTCAACGCAATCGGCGCCAGAATCGCAATCGTCGCCTGTCCGGTCATCACTTGCGACAACCCAACAGTAATCAGCATCAATGCGCCTAGCACCACCAGCGGCGCGAACGTGCCCAACGCCTGTACCAACACGTTTGCAAGCAGCGCGGCGGTGCCCGTTTTCGTCATCGCCACACCCAAGGACAACATTCCGGCAATCAAAAAAATGACGCGCCATTCAATCGCAAAATACGCTTCGTCCATCGTCAACGCGCCGACGATCACCGCGACGAGCGCCGCGCCCAGCAGCGCCTCTGAAACCGCCACAATGCCCAACGCGCTGGCGATGAGCGCTACTGCCATCGCCGCCACCACCCACGGCGCTTTGGATTTACGCAAACCTTCTTCCGATGTTGCCGTGAGCACAATGAAATCGGGTTCGCTTTGCAGCATCTGCGCGCGGCGCTTGGGTCCGAGTGCCAACAGCGCGTCGCCTTGCTGTAAAGGCATATCCCCCACACCCACGCGGCGCGGACGCCCCTCGCGCCAAATCGCGATGACATTCAAACCGAATTTTTCGCGGAAATGAATTTCGCGCAAGGTTTTATTCAATGCCGCCGAACGCGGCGCGAGCACAATTTCAAACAGACCGCTGTCCTCGCCGCGCAAATGGTCGCTGAGCGAACGCGGCGTATCGGCGGGCGGTGTACTCAACACTTCCAAGCCGCGCATTCGCAGCGATTCAATCTGTTCTTCGCGCGCCTGCAAAAACAAAACGTCGTTCGGCTGCAAACGCGTAGCGGGGGAAGGCGCGAGGCGCGTTTTTCCCTCTGGCAGCACGGCAATGACATTGACGCCGAGCTCTTGCCCCAGACCGGCTTCGCGCAAGGTCAGACCTGTCAATTTGGAATCCGCCGGAACGCGCGTTTGCAGCCAACGTTCGCTCAAGCCGTAAATATCCGCAAGCTGCCCGCGTCCCGCTTGCATCAGGCGTTCCCAATCCGCCGGCGCGCGATGCGGCAGCCACCGACGTCCGACAAAAAACATATATGCGGTTCCGACCAATACGACCGGAATCCCAATCGGCGCAAAACTCAGCAGCGTAAAACCGGGGAGCCCTTGCTCGCGCAGCGTCGCGCTCGCCAAAAGGTTGTTCGTCGTCAGCAAGGTCGCCATACCGCCGAGCAGTGTGCCAAACGCCAACGGCATCATCAAACGCGACGGCGAAATTTGGCGTTCCCGCGCGATCGCCACCGCTGCCGGCATCAACACTGCCCCTGCCGCGATATTGTTCATGAACAAGGACAGCAGCGCCGCGCTCAACATCAACACGGGCATCATGCGCGTTTCGGTATAACCGCCCAAACGCACGAGCCCCACGCCGAGACTTGCCGTCACGCCGGTGCGTTCCAATGCCGCCGTCAAAATGAAAACGGCAATGATGGTAATCACCGCCGAGCTGCTGAAACCCGCCAATGCTTCGCCCGGCGTCAAGACGCCGGAAACGCCCAGCGCAATCAAAACGAGCAGCGCGACCAAATCCGCGCGTAGCCAATCCGTAACAAACAAGAGCGAGGCAACACCCAGTACTACCAAGACATAAATCGCGTTGGGCGTCATCGGCGATAGTCCTCAAAAATGAAAATGGGGGCAGTTTGAATTCTACTTTAGCGGATTGTTTGATTGTAACACATTCCTATCTCGACTATAATCGTTGCATGTCTTTTCCAAATCAACTGGCTTTGTGGATTGAACGCCTGCGCGCGATCGCGCAAACAGGGCTGGCGTTTCAGCCGCCCGTATATGACCGCGAGCGTTATGAAGAACTGTTGGAACTCGCGGCGGAGATGGCAGCCACGCGCGCAGACTTGGCACACGACGCGAGCTTGTCCAATGCGTTGTATGAAAAATGGCGCGGCGAAATTCGGTCCGGCATCGCGGGCTATGTCACGCCGAAAGTGGGTGTGGGCGCGGTCGTGTTCAATGACCGCGACGAATTGCTGCTGATTGAACGCCCCAGTCATTATTGGCTTTTTCCGACAGGTTGGGCAGATCTTGGTTATACGCCTGCTCAAGTCGCGGTCAAAGAAGTGCGCGAAGAAACCGGCTTGGACGTTACGCCGCTGCGCCTCATTGCGGTGTACGACATTCGCCAGTTACTCGAACCCGAGTTGGACCAACATTTCTACTCGCTCATTTTCTATTGTCGTTTGAACGGCGGCGAAATTCGACTGCGTCCGCATGAAGCGCTGCGCGCGGGCTTTTTCGCGCGCGACGCGCTGCCCACGCCGCTCGCCCATCCCGAATCGAATTGGGTCACGCACGCGTTCGCGGCACATCGCGGCGAATTGCGCGAAGCGTATTTTGACGCGGTCTAATGAAAAGGAATGGTTGTGGATTTGGCTTACACGATACCACTGTTTGATTATTTTCTTCAGCTCGCGCGCGCCGAGTTGGAGTGGGAGTTCGTCACACCCGAAACGGAATCCCATGAGCCATTTGATTTCCTCATCAACCCGCGTCGCTTGCGCGGAAGTGATTTTTGGATGCGCTGGGCGCAAGGACGATGGTCGGAGGAAATGGTAATACGCTCATTGAACCACACGGCTGAATTTCGTGTTCTACCTTAGAGAGTGTTTCATAATTCATTCGTCGCGAGTTTGAGCATGCGCCGAATACTTGCGAGATAGGTCATCGTCTCACTGGAGACCACCGTGTGCTCATAATCGCGTG
>Ga0070741_10002285_pt1 | contig 52448 bp, 45 predicted proteins | sample Coa_R1_4_FD_66440 | JGI IMG/M metagenome (GOLD analysis project Ga0070741, IMG submission 66440) | Surface soil microbial communities from Centralia Pennsylvania, which are recovering from an underground coalmine fire - Coalmine... | ecosystem: Environmental > Terrestrial > Soil > Unclassified ... | reverse complement strand
AGAAATGCGTGAGGATCACGCCGCAGGACGCGATCCCACGCATCGAGTCGAACTCGGGGATTCTCTGCACCTAGCTCCCTGGCTTGCCGCGACCGCCCCGCGGCAACTTTACAGCTTCGACGTCAGCTCCGGCACGATCTGGAACAGATCACCGACCAGCCCGAAGTCGGCGATCTCGAAGATCGGCGCCTCCGGATCCTTGTTGATCGCGACGATGGTGCGCGCGTCCTTGATGCCGGCGAGATGCTGGATCGCGCCCGAGATGCCGATCGCAAAGTAGAGCTCCGGCGCGATGATCTTGCCGGTCTGGCCGACCTGCATGTCGTTCGGCACGTAGCCCGAGTCCACCGCAGCGCGTGATGCACCGACGGCAGCGCCGAGCTTGTCGGCGAGCGCGTAGATGATCTTGAAATTGTCGCTCGAGGCCAGCGCGCGCCCGCCGGAGACGACGCGGCCCGCGGACTGCAGATCGGGACGCTCGGATTTCTGCGCGGCAAGGCCGACGAAGGTCGTGTGCGTCGGCAGCGTCGCGCCCGAGGAGACTTTCTCGACCGCAGCCGAGCCGGAGGCGGCGACCGCCTGGAACGACGCGAGTCGAACCGTCGCGACGACCGGCGATGCGCTCGTCTCCACCGTGGTGATCGCGTTGCCCGCGTAGGTCGGGCGATCGAACTTGTTCGGCGCGTGCACGGCCATCACGTCGGAAACCTGCGGCACGCCGAGCAACGCGGCGACGCGCGGCATCAGGTCCTTGCCGAAGGTCGAGCCGGGGCCGAACACGTGCGTCGCACCGCGCGACTTGGCGACGTCGGCAATCTGCGGTGCGACGATCGCGGCGAGATTGTGATCGTTCGCTGCGTTGTCGAGCTGCAGCACCTTGGTCGCGCCGGCGAGCTTCGCGGCTTCGGCGGCGACGGACGATCCGTCCTTCGCCAGCACGAGCACTTCGATGTCACCACCGATCTTCTGCGCGCAGGCGACGGCTTTGGCGACGCCAGCGTTCAGCTTGCCGTCGGCGTGTTGTGCGATGACGAGAGTCTTGCTCATTACACCAGCCCCTTGGTCTTCAGCGCAGCGACGAGATCATCCACGGTCTTCAGCATCTGGCCCTTCGAGCGGCCCGCGGGCGCGGTCGTCTTCACGACCTTCACCGGCGGCGCGGCTTGCACGCCGAGATCGCCGAGCGACGTCGCGTCGATCGGCTTCTTCTTCGCCTTCATGATGTCCGGCAGCTTGAGGTAGCGCGGCTCGTTCAGGCGCAGGTCCGTGGAAACGATCGCCGGCAGCGTGACCTCGAGCGTCTCCAGACCCGCGTCGACTTCGCGCGTGACTTTGGCCTTGCCGTCGCCGATCTCCACTTTAGACGCGAACGTCGCCTGCGGCAGATCGAGCAGCGCGGCAAGCATCTGCGGCGTCTGGTTGTTGTCGTCGTCGATCGCCTGCTTGCCGAGCAGGAACACGCCCGGATTCTCCTTCTTGAACACGGCGGCGAGCGCCCGCGCCGCGGTGAGCGGCTGCACCTCACCTTCTTCCTTCACGTGGATCGCGCGATCGGCGCCGAACGCGAGCGCCGTGCGCAGCGTTTCTTCGCACTTCGCGCCGCCGATGGTGACGGCGACGATCTCGGTGATCTTGCCCTTCTCCTTCTGACGCATCGCCTCTTCCATGGCGATCTCGTCGAACGGATTCATCGAGTGCTTGACGCCCTCGGTGACGACGCCGGAGCCGTCGGACTTCACCTGGACGCGGACGTTGAAGTCGACAACTCGCTTAACAGCAACCAGTGCTTTCATTTCTTGCTCTCATGCCTCAGATAACCGTTGTTTCCGCCGGTTGAGCGTCGCTTGTCGTCGCTCGAACCGGCGGAGATATTGCGACGCAACGTCGTCGCAATATCACATGTTCGCGTAATTGGGACCGCCGCCGCCTTCGGGCGCGACCCAGTTGATGTTCTGCGCCGGATCCTTGATGTCACAGGTCTTGCAGTGCACGCAGTTCTGCGCGTTGATCTGGAAGCGCGGCTTCTCGCCTTCGCGCACGACTTCGTAGACGCCGGCCGGGCAATAGCGCTGCGCGGGCTCGTCGTAGAGCGGCAGGTTCTTGTCGATCGGCACACTCGGGTCCTTGAGCTGCAGATGCACCGGCTGATCCTCTTCGTGGTTCGTGCTCGACACGAACACCGAGGAGAGCTTGTCGAAGACGAGCTTGCCGTCGGGCTTCAGGTATTCGATCTTCTGCGCGTTCGCGGCGGGGTGCAGCGTCGCGTAGTCGGGCTTGAGATCGTGCACGGTCCACGGCACGTTGCCGCCGAAGAGGTTCTGCTCGATCCAGTTGATCGCGCCGCCGATCACCGCGCCGAACTTGTGGAGCCAGACGCCGAAGTTGCGGCTGCTCTTCAGCTCCGAGTGCAGCCAGCTGTTCCTGAATTTCTCCGGATAGCCGGCGAGCTCGTCGCCGCCCGCGCCGCCATTGAGCAGCACTTCGGCCGCGGCTTCCGCGGCGAGCATGCCCGACTTGATCGCCGTATGGCTGCCCTTGATCTTCGAGAAATTCATCGTGCCGAGATCGCAGCCGATCAGCACGCCGCCCGGGAAGGTCATCTTCGGCAGCGCGTTGAAGCCGCCCTTGCAGATCGCGCGCGCCCCGTAGGACACGCGCTTGCCGCCGTCGAGATACTGCTTGATCTTCGGATGCGTCTTGAAGCGCTGGAACTCGTCGAACGGCGACAGATGCGGATTGGTGTACGACAGGTCGACGATCAGCCCCACGTAGATCTGGTTGTTCTCCGCGTGATACAGGAACGATCCGCCGGCGTTGCCGGTGCCCCAGACGTCGAGCGGCCAGCCGGCGCCGTGGACGACGAGACCCGGCTGATGCTTGCCGGCGGGCGCGTCCCAGATCTCCTTGACGCCGATCGCCCAGTGCTGCGCATCGGCACCGGCCGCGAGCTTGTAGCGCTCGATGAGTCGCTTGGCGATGTGACCGCGCGCGCCTTCGGCGAAGAACGTGTACTTCGCGCGCAGCTCCATGCCGGCGGTGAAGCCTTCCTTGTGATGACCGTCGCGCGCGACGCCCATGTCGCCGATGACCACACCCTTGACGACGTTGTCCTCGACGATCGCGTCCTGCGCGGCGAAGCCCGGATAGATCTCGACGCCGAGCTCCTCGGCCTGCTTGCCGAGCCAGCGCACGAGCTTGCCGAGCGACAGGATCGAGTTCCCCTCGTTGTGCATCGTCTTCGGCACGAAGAGGTTCGGCATCTTGAAAGCCGACGTCTCGCTCAAGAAGAAATAAACGTCGTCGCCGGTGACGGGCACGCCCATCGGCGCGCCTTTTTCCTTGTAGTTGGGGATGAGCTCGGCGAGCGAGCGCGGCTCGAACACCGCGCCGGAGAGGATGTGCGCGCCGACTTCGGAGCCCTTCTCCACGACGCAGACCGAAAGCTCCTTCCCCGCTTCGGCGGCTTTCTGCTTCAGGCGGATCGCGGCGGCCAGACCGGACGGGCCGGCGCCGACGATGACGACGTCGTACTCCATGACGTCGCGGGCAACGGCTTCTTCGGTCATGTGAAGGCTACGGTTGGGGCGTTGTGCAGCGCGGCATTATCCCAGAACCCAGCCGCCCGAGTCAGCTTGCTAGGCGGCCAGGAGCGAGGCGATCACCGCGACATTGACAATGTCATCGACCTTGCAGCCGCGCGAAAGGTCCATCCAGGGCTTCGCCAGCCCCTGCAGGATCGGGCCGATCGCCGCCGCGCCGCCGAGGCGCTCGGCGATCTTGTAGCCGATGTTGCCCGCGTCGAGGTCCGGGAACACGAAGACGTTGGCGTGACCCGCGACGCTCGAGCCCGGCGCTTTCTTCTCACCGATCGACGGCACGAACGCCGCATCGAACTGCAGCTCGCCGTCGACGGCGAGGTCCGGCGCGAGGTTGCGCACGATCTTCATCGCCTCGATCACCTTGTTCGCCCGCGCGTGACTCGCCGAGCCGTGCGTGGAGAACGACAGCAGGGCGACCTTCGGCACCTCGCCGGTGATGCGCTGATGACTCGCTGCGGTGGTGATCGCGATGTGCGCGAGCTGCGCCGGATCGGGATCCGGCACGACCGCGCAGTCGGCGAAGGAGAGCACGCGATCGCGCCACTCCATCAGGAATACGCTGGAGACGAGCGAGCTGCCGGCTGCGAGCCCGACGCCGCGCAAGCCGCAGCGGAGCACATGCGCGGTGGTCGCGACCGAGCCCGTCACGACGGCGTCGGCGAAGCCGAGCCGCAGCAGCACGGCGGCGCGCATCAGCGGCTCGTCTTTCGCGGCGAGGACTTCTCGCTCGCCCTTGGGTGCGAGCAGGCCTTCAATGGCCTGGTCGACGCGCGCATTCCAGTCGGCGGCGTCGTCCAGCAGGAGCGGAATCGCGAGCTTCTGCCGCGACAACTGCTCCGCGGCTTCCGTCACGCGCGGATCGTGCGATTCGGGCAGCAGCACGCGTCGGGGACGCGCCGCGGCCTGTGACCGCAGCGCGTGCATGAAGCTCACGCTGGAATGGGCGCGACGAGCCCTTCCAGGACCGCTGTGGATACGTCCCTGTACGCTACGGACGAGGCGTCCATGCCGCGCACGTTCCTGGAAGGGCTCGTCGCGCCCTTCACTTCAGCAGCGCATCCGGGACGTCGAGCTCCATGTGCAGCATCGCGAGCCCGTGGACCTTGCCCTGCGCGTCGGTCTTCATCGTCTCGGTGCCGCCGCCGCCGAGCGAGTCGTGCAGGATGAAGTTGAGCGCACGCAGGTTCGGCAATTCGTAGCGATCGACCTTGCCGAAATTGATCTGCGCAAAATGTTTCTGCACGCGCTCGACCGTCAGCTCCTTCACCAGGAACTCGTAGATCTCTTTCGTCTTCGCCGCGATGCCGACGTTGCTGCCGGCGCCCTTGTCGCCCGAGCGGGCGATGGCGATGTCCATCAACTTGACCTTGGCCATCTAGAGCTCCTCCACGGTCACGGTCGTCTTCACTTTGGTCTTGTCCATCAGCGCCGGCCAGTAGCCGACGATCTCGGAGGCACTCGGACGACCCGCCGCGAAGCCGGTGATGCCGGGAGGTCCGCCCGTGACGAGCGGCGCGAGCTCGCGGCCGAGGAATTCGAGGAGCTTGCGATCCTTGCCTTTCGCGCCGACGCGCATGACGATCTCGCTCGGCTGGCTCGGCGCCGGCACGATGCCCTGATAGCAGACGTTGGTGCCGACGAACTCGACGAAGCGATCCTTCTCGGGGATCTTCAGGCCGTACATCTCGAGGCGCTTGAAGATGACATCGGCGCAGATCTTCCCTTTCTCGACTGCGTCGGGACCGGTGATCACCAGCATGCCGGCGATCTTGTAGCCGTTCGCGTACGACATCGACACCTTGTAGGTCGGCGTCGGCGCGGTGCCCTTGATGCCGGACACTTTCACGCGATCCTTGCCGTCCTGCGCGAGATTGATCGTCGTGAAATCCGCGATGCAATCCGGACCGAGATAGCGTTTCGGATCGCCCATCTCGTAGAGCAGCTGCGACGTCACCGTCTCGACGTTGACGAGCCCGCCGGTGCCGTCGTGCTTGGTGATGGTGAACGTGCCGTCGGCGCTCGCTTCCGCGATCGGCCAGCCGATGCGCGCAAAATCCTTCACCTCGCGCCAGTGCGTGTAGTTGCCGCCGGTGCACTGCGGGCCGCATTCGAGGATGTGGCCCATGATCGTGCCGGCCGCGAGCTTGTCGTAATCGGTCATCGACCAGCCGAACTCGTGCAAGAGCGGCCCGAGCGCGATCGACGGATCGGTCGCGCGGCCGGTGATGACGACGTCGGCGCCCTTGGCGAGCGCCTCCGCAATCGGCTTCGCGCCGATGTAGACGTTCGCGCTGGTGAGACGATCGAGCACGGTGGAAACCGGCGCGCCGTTGTCGAGGTTCTTGAATTCCTCGCCGCCTTTCATGAGCTCCGGCAATTGCGAAAGGATGTCGTCGCCTTCGACGATCGCGACCTTGACGCCGGTGAGCTTGAGATCGGCGACCACCTTGCGGATCGCCTCGAGGCAGCCACGCGGATTGACGCCGCCGGCGTTGGCGACGACCTTGATGCCCTTCTGCTTGCAGCGCGGCAGGATGCGGCGAAGCATCTCCACGAAGTCCGTCGCGTAGCCCGCGTTGGGATCACGCAGCTTGAGCTTCTGCATGATGCTCATGGTGACTTCGGCGAGATAGTCGAGCGTCAGGTAATCGAGCGGTCCTTCCTCGACGAGGCGGATCGGGCCCAAAAGGCTGTCGCCCCAGAATCCCTGTCCATTGGCGACACGGACGATCTTGTTGGCCATTGCTTCTCTCGCGTTCCCGGAAGACGTCCCCCAAGCGGGGCGCGCCAGTGTAAACCAAATCCGAGAAAAATGAATCGCGATTCAGTTCTTGGGCACGATCCACGTCGCGATCGCCAGCAGGAGCGCCGAATAGCCGCCGGCCAGCACGTCGTCGAGCATGATCCCGAAGCCGCCGTGGACGCTCTGATCGAGCCTGCGGATGGGCGGCGGCTTCAGGATGTCGAAGAAGCGGAACAGCACGAAGGCCGCAACCAGCCAGTGCCACAGGTAACCGTGTCGCAGCTGCAGCGCGGGCAGCAGCGGAATGCACGCGACGAGGAAGCCCACGATCTCGTCGAACACGATGCCGCCGTAGTCGTGCACGCCGAGGAGCTTCGCGCTGCGATCGCAGGCCCAGCAGCCGAACACGAACAACGCGGTGACCGCGACGGCATAGTACAGCGGCGGCAGCCACATCAGCACCAGGAAGAACGGAATGCCGACGATCGTGCCGAAGGTGCCCGGCGCGAACGGAGCGAGCCCCGCGCCGAAGCCGAACGCGATGACGTGCTCGGGCGTCGTCAGGATCAGCCGCGGCAACGGTCGCGCGATCTTGGCTTGTTCGGTCATTGGAAATGCCGGTAGGCGTCGAAGTCCTGCTTGACCGCCTTGCCGGCTGCGTCGACGAAGCGCAGGCCTTTCTTCTTCGTGATCTTGCCGACGACGGTGAGGGGAACGTCGAGCGATTTCTGAATCGCGTCGAAATCGCCCGGCGCAATGCACGCGCAGAGCTCGTAGTCGTCGCCGCCGCCGGCTTGCAGGGCGAGGCGCTGCTCGACCGGCGCGAGCGCGCGGAAGTCTTCCGAGAGCGGCAGCTGATCGACGCGCACTTCGGCGCCGACCTTGCTCGCATCGAGGATGTGCTGGAGATCGCCGGCGAGTCCGTCGGAAAGATCGATCACCGCGTGCGCCTTGCCGCGCAGCGCGAGGCCGGCGGTGTTGCGAGGCTGCGGACGATGGAGACGGCGGCTCAGCGATTCCGGCAGATCCTCCGCATCGCGCATGCGCAGCGCGAGCGCCGCGTCGCCGAGGGTGCCGGTGACGCAGACGAGATCGCCGACCTTGGCGCCGGAACGCTTGAGCGCGCTGCCTTTCTCCAGCGTGCCCATCGCGGTGATCGTGATCGACAAAGGACCTTGCGTGGTGTCGCCACCGACGAGCGCGATGCCGCTGTCCTCGGCGAGCGAGCGCAGGCCGCGCGCGAAGCCCTCGAGCCAGTCCGGATCGGCGAGCCGCAGCGTCAGCGCCAGCGTGAACCAGCGCGGCTTCGCGCCCATCGCCGCGAGATCGGACAGGTTCACCGCGAGCGACTTCCAGCCGATGTCCTCGGGCGGCGCATCCTCCGTGAAATGCCGGCCGGCGACGAGCGTGTCGGTGGTGACCGCGAGCTCCTCGCCGCTCGGCACGCGCAGCAGCGCCGCATCGTCGCCGACGCCGAGCACGACGCCGTGCTTGACGGTGGTGAGTCCGGAGAAATAGTGGCGGATGAGGGCGAACTCATCCATGACGATCAGACTTCGCTGGCCCGCGCGTTGCGCGCAAGCTTGTCCAGCACGCCGTTGACGAACTTGAAGCCCTCCTCGGCGCCGAACATCTTGGTGAGGTTCACCGCTTCGTTGACCACCACCTTCCACGGCACTTCGGGCTTGTGCTGCAGCTCGTAGGCGCCGAGCAGCAGCACCGCGTGCTCGACCGGATCGAGCTGCGTGAGCGGACGATCGAGGTACGGCGTCAGCGTGTCGTTGAGCTGCGGCGCGGACTTCACCGTGCCTTGCAGCAGCTCGCTGAAGTAGTCGCCGTCCGCGCGCCCGAGCCCTTCTGGCTGCTCCTTGAACTGCCGCAGGAGCGCATCCGGCGGCGTCTCGTTGACGAGCCACTGGTACAGCGCCTGCACGGTCAGACGCCGCGCGAGTCCGCGGCGGCTCTGGGGAATGTTGTTGTCGGCGCCGGTCACGAAAGATCCCGCAGGAAGCGGATCATCTCGAGCGTCGACGCTGCGGCTTCGTAGCCCTTGTTGTCGCGACCGGGACCGCAGCGCGCTTCGGCTTGTGCGTCGTTGTTCACGGTGAGCACGCCGAAGCCGATCGGCACGCCATAGCGCTGCGCCGCCTCGCGCAAGCCGCGCGAGCATTCGCCGGCGACGTATTCGAAGTGCGGCGTCTCGCCGCGGATCACGGCGCCGAGCGCGATGATGCCGTCGAAGCTCGCACGCTCGATGAGACCGGACACCGCGAGCGGCAATTCGAACGCGCCAGGCACGAGGAATTGCTTCACGCGCCGCGGCGGCACGCCCCAATCCTTGAGACAGCGCTTCGCGCCGGCGGTGAGCGCGTCGATGTAGCCGACGTTCCAGCGCGTGCCGACGATGGCGATGCTGGTCGTTGCGAACTCACCCTTGCGCGGCTTCGGCGGCGCGGCGTATCCGGTCTTGCCCTCGCCTTTCAAACGTTCAGTCACAGGCGACGTAGTCCACGACTTCGAGGCCGAAGCCGGAGATCGCCTGCATTCGCTTGGGCGCGGAGAGCACGCGCATCTTGCGCACGCCGAGATCGGACAGGATCTGCGCGCCCAGCCCGTAGGTGCGCAGGACCTGGCGCGAATCGGTTGGGTGCGGGTCGTCGGCCAGCGGCTTGTCGAGATTGACGATCTGCTGCATCAGCTCGCGCGGCGACTCCGGCATGCGCAGCAGCACGACGACGCCCTTGCCTTCCTCGGCGATGCGCTTCAGCGCGCTCTTGAGCGGCCAGCCGAACTGCTCGTGCTCGATGCCGAGCACGTCGGAGAGCATGTTGCGCACGTGCACGCGCACGAGCGTCGGCTCGTTGCCACGCACCTCACCGAGCACCATCGCGAAGTGCAGCGTGTTTGCGATCGTGTCCTGATAGCTCACCAGCTTGAACTCGCCGAATGGCGTCTTCACGCCCGTCTCGGCGACGCGCTCGACGCTGTGCTCGTTCTGCAGGCGATAGCGGATCAGGTCGGCGATGGTGCCGAGCTTCAACCCGTGCTCGCGCGCGAAGCGCTCGAGGTCGGGGCGGCGCGCCATCGTTCCATCCTCGTTGAGGATCTCGACGATCACCGACGCCGGCTCGAGTCCCGCGAGGCGCGCAAGGTCGCAGCCCGCTTCGGTGTGACCGGCGCGCGTGAGCACGCCGCCCGGCTGCGCCTGCAGCGGGAACACGTGTCCCGGCATGACGATGTCGGACGGATTCGCATCCGGCTTCACCGCCGTGCGGATCGTGTGCGCGCGATCGAACGCGGAGATGCCGGTCGTCACACCGTGCGCGGCTTCGATCGACACGGTGAACGCCGTCTTATGCAGATCGTCCTGTTGCGCGACCATCGGCGGCAGGCGCAACTGCTTGCAGCGCTCGGCGGAGAGCGTGAGGCAGATCAGTCCGCGCCCGTAGCGCGCCATGAAGTTGATGTCTTCCGGCCGCACGTGCGTCGCGGCCATGATGATGTCGCCCTCGTTCTCGCGATCGGCGTCGTCCATCAGCACGACCATCTTGCCGGCCTTGATGTCGGCGATGATGTCTTCGATCTTGTCGAGCTCGCGCGGGCGCGGATCGAGCGTGGCGACTTTACTCATCGACTATTCCCTTGCGGCGAGCAGCCGCTCCAGATAACGCGCGACCAGATCGACTTCGAGATTCACCGCGCCCCCGACCTCGAGGGTGCCGAGGGTCGTGTGCGCGAGCGTGTGCGGGATGATCATGAGGTCGAAGCTGTTTCGCGCGACTTCGTTGACGGTCAAGCTTACTCCATCCACACACACCGAGCCCTTGCGCGCGATGTAGCGCGACAGCGCGCGGGGCGCCTCGAAGCGCATGCGCCGCGACGAGCCCTGCCGGCCGATCGACACGGCCTTGGCGACACCGTCGACGTGCCCCGACACGAAATGACCGCCGAGCGGCTTCGCGGCGGTGAGCGCGCGCTCGAGATTCACGGCAGTTCCGACTTTCCATCGGCCCGCGGTGGTCGCGCGCAAGGTTTCCGCGGAGACGTCGGCGGTGAAGCGATCGGCGCTGATCCTCACCGCAGTCAGGCAGACCCCATTCACGGAAATGCTGTCGCCGGGCTTCGCGCCGCGGAAATATTTTTTCGCTTCGACGGTGACGCGCCGGCCCGCCATGACTTCGGCGATGGCGGCGATGCGCCCGATCACTTCGACGATGCCAGTGAACATCAGGATTGGTGCAGCGGTGAAAGCGGCAGCGGCCGCGCCGTGATGCGCAGATCCGGCCCGATCTTCTTGGTCTCGAGGAACTCGAGCGGGATGCGCTGATGCAGGCTGCGCAATCCGGGCAGCTCGGCGAGCGGGCGGCTGTCGTGTCCGAGCAGCGACGGCGCGAAATAGATCACGAGCTCGTCGACCAGTCCGCTCTGCAGGAACGCGCCGGCGAGACGCGGCCCGCACTCGACGAACACCTCGTTGATCTCGCTGCGGCCGAGGCTCGTCAAAGCGGACGCGAGATCGACGTGACCGCCGCTCGACACGCCGACGAGCTGCACTTCGACACCGCGCGCCTTGAGCTCGTCGACCTGATCGGAGCGCGGTCGCACGGCGAGCAGGATGCGTCGCGCGCCGGGCGCCCACACTTTCGCATCGAGCGACGAGCGCAGATGCGTGTCGAGCACGATGCGATCCGGCTGGCGGGGGAACGATCCGAAGCGCACGGTCAGCTCGGGGTCGTCGGCCATGATCGTCGCGCTGCTGGTGAGCACCGCGCCGGACTCCGCGCGCAGGCGATGCACGTCGGCGCGCGCTTCCTCGCTGGTGATCCACTTCGATTCGCCGGTCGACGTCGCGGTGCGGCCGTCGAGACTCGCCGCGAGCTTCAACGTCACGAAAGGACGTCCGCGCGTCATGCGCGAGACGAAGCCGCGATTGAGTGCGGCGGCTTCGTCCTGCAGCACGCCGACATCGACCTCGATCCCCGCCTTGCGCAGCTGCGCGATGCCCTTGCCGGCGACGAGCGGATTGGGATCCTGCATCGCGATCCAGACCTTGTGCGGCTTGTGCGCCAGCAGCGCCTGCGTGCACGGACCGGTGCGGCCGGTGTGGCAGCACGGCTCCAGCGTGACGAACACGTCGGCGCCGCGTGCCTTGTCGCCCGCCTCGCGCAAAGCGTTGATCTCCGCGTGGCGATCGCCGGCGCGCTCGTGGAAGCCTTCGGCGATCACCTTGCCGTTCTTGACGATGACGCAGCCCACGCGCGGATTCGGATGCGTCGACGCGCTGCCGCGCTCGGCGAGGCGCAGCGCCTGCGCCATCGCTTTCTCGGGAGTGATTGCAGCTGCGGCCGCGGGACTCACTGCTTGCTGCGCACGCGGACGCGCTCGATCGCTTCGATCAGCGGCAGCTGGCTCTTGCGCTCCTCGGCGCCCGGCATGCGCTTCAGCCGCTCGATCTCCTCGGAGAACGCGCTGACGTCCTCGAAGCTGCGATAGATCGACGCGAAGCGCACGTAGGCGACCTGGTCGAGCTCGTGCAGCTCCTCCATCACCCACTCGCCGATCTGGCGCGACGGCACTTCGCGCTCGCCGGTCGCGCGCAGCTTGGCGGCGATGTTCTCGATCGCATGATCGATCTTCTCGGGCGGCACGCCGCGCTTGTGCAGCGCCATCTCCATGCCCTTGCGCAGCTTGTCCTCGTCGAACGGCACCGGCGTGCCTTCGCGCTTCACCACGTACGGCATGGCCAGCTGCGCCTTCTCGAAGGTGGTGAAGCGGTTCTTGCAGTTCTCGCACTCGCGCCGGCGGCGCACCTGGCTGCCGTCTTCTGCGAGACGGGAATCGATGACGCGGGTATCAGGAGCCTTGCAGAAGGGACACTGCACTTACGCGGCCTTTTTGGCGGCCTGGTAGACCGGGAAGCGCGCGCACAGCTTCTCGACCTGCCCGCGCACCTTCGCGATCGCGCCTTCGACGTCGCTGCCGGCGCTCATCGCATCGACGATGTCGGCGATCCAGCCGGCGACGTCCGCCATTTCACCCACGCCGAAGCCGCGCGTGGTCGACGCTGGTGAGCCGAGGCGCAAGCCGCTCGTGACGAACGGCGACTTCGGGTCGTTCGGCACCGAGTTCTTGTTCACCGTGATGTGCGCGCGGCCGAGCGCGGCTTCGGCATCCTTGCCGGTGACGTTCTTCGCGATCATGTCGACCAGCATCAGATGATTGTCGGTGCCGCCCGAGACGATCTTGTAGCCGCGCTTGACCAGCACCTCGGCCATCGCGCGCGCGTTCTTCACGACCTGCTTCTGATAATCCTTGAACTCCGGCGCGAGCGCTTCCTTGAACGCGACCGCCTTCGCGGCGATGACGTGCATCAGCGGACCGCCCTGGATGCCGGGGAACACCGCGGAGTTCAGCTTCTTGTTGAAGTCCTCGCTCTGGCCCTTGGTGAGGATGATGCCGCCGCGCGGACCGCGCAGCGTCTTGTGCGTCGTCGAAGTGACGACGTGCGCGTGCGGCAGCGGGGACGGATATTCGCCGGCCGCGACGAGTCCCGCGATGTGCGCCATGTCGACCCAGAACATCGCGCCGACCTTGTCGGCGATCGCGCGCATGCGCTTCCAGTCCTTCACGCGCGAATACGCGGAGAAGCCGCCGATCAGCATCTTCGGCTTGGTCTCGGTCGCGATGCGCTCCATCTCGTCGTAGTCGATGTAGCCCGACGCATTCAACCCGTAGGGAACGATCTTGTAGTGCTTGCCGGAGAAATTCGCCGGATTGCCGTGCGTGAGATGGCCGCCCTGCGCGAGGTTCATGCCCATCACGGTGTCGCCGGGGTTCACCAGCGCCATGAACACCGCGGCATTCGCCTGCGCGCCGGAATGCGGCTGCACGTTGGCGAAGTCGCAGTCGAAGATCTTCTTGATGCGGTCGATCGCGAGATTCTCCGCGACGTCGACGTGCTCGCAGCCGCCGTAGTAGCGCTTGCCCGGATAGCCTTCGGCGTACTTGTTCGTGAGCACGCTGCCCTGGGCTTCCATCACCGCGGGGCTCGCGTAGTTCTCCGAGGCGATCAGCTCGATGTGCGCTTCCTGGCGCGAGCGCTCGGCCTGGATCGCGCGTTCTAGCTCAGGATCGAACTGCGCAAGCGTCTTCGCATTGGTCCACATTTCCCCGCTCTCCTTAGTCCACCACTTCGAGCATCAGATCCAGCGCCGCGCGCGCGGGCTTGGCGATCTCTTCCGGCACGCGGATGCGATTCACCGTCTTGCCGACGACGAGATTGTCGAGCACCCACGCGAGATGCTGGGGATCGGTGCGGAACATCGTCGAGCACATGCACACCGTCGGCGACATGAACTGCACGGTCACGCCCTTCGGCTTCATCTCGTCCGCGAGACGATTCACCAGATTCAATTCAGTGCCGACGAGCCAATGGTCGCCGGGCTTCGACGCACGCACGGTGCGCAGGATCGTCTCGGTCGAGCCCACGAAGTCCGACTTCTGGCAGACCTCGAAGGCGTTCTCCGGATGGCTGATCACTTTGCCGTTCGGGTACTGCTTGCGGAAGTTGTCGATGTGCGCCGGCTGGAACATCTGGTGCACCGAGCAGAAACCTTTCCACAAGATGATCCGCGCCTCGAGGATCTGTTCCTTCGTGTTGCCGCCCATCGGCTTGGTGAAATCCCACTCGATCATCTGCTCGAGCGGGATGCCCATGCGGAAACCGGTGTTGCGGCCCAGATGCTGATCGGGGAAGAAGAGAACCTTCTCGCGCCGCGCGAACGACCATTCGAGCACCGCGCGCGCATTCGACGACGTGCACACGATGCCGCCGTGATTGCCGCAGAACGCTTTCAGATCCGCGGCCGAGTTGATGTAGGTGACCGGCGTGACCTTCTGATCCGGATCGAGGACGGTCGACAGCTCGTCCCAGCACTTGCGCACTTTGACGAGGTTCGCCATGTCGGCCATCGAGCAGCCGGCGGCGAGGTCCGGCAGGATCACCGTGCGCTTGCCGAAGGTCAGGATGTCGGCGACCTCGGCCATGAAATGCACGCCGCAGAAGACGATGAACTCCGCCTCGGACTTCGCAGCCTGCTGCGAGAGCTTCAGCGAGTCGCCGGAGAAATCGGCGTGCTTGAAGACCTCGTTGCGCTGGTAGTGATGGCCCAGGATGAGCAGGCGCTTGCCGAGCATGCGCTTCGCCGCGACGATGCGGGCGTCGCATTCGGCGTCGTCGAGGAGGGAGAATTCCTGGATGGCAAGGGCGGCGGCCATGCGCCTATTTTACCGCCCCGGCCCTCCGCCCCGCTTGCACCTTTAAGGTGCCGGGGCGGAAACAGTCAGCGTGGTCTCGTTGTCGCCCGTGACCTGATTCGCCGCCGTCGCCAGCGCGCTGATCTTCACTGACCCCGCCTCGTCCTTCAGCGACGCGGCAAAGCCGTTGACCGGCACCGTGTTGCTGATGGCCACGACCGAGGTGTCGTCGCTCGCCCAGCCGACGTGCCGGGTGATCTCCTGGGTGCGCGCGCCGTTGTCATAGGTGCCGATGGCGTGGAACTGGATGGTGCCCTTGGGCTCGATCTGCGGATTCTTCGGCTCGATCGACACGCTGGTCAGCGTCGCCTTGACGGTCGACAGCGCGAAGCCGGTCTGACCGGTGGACGGATCGACGATCGGGATCTGGTCGTAGCCTTCGGGCCCGAAGAAGCCGGCGACGCCGAACAGGCCCGGCGAGTTGTCGGAGTTCACTGCGAGGGCGATGAGCTCGTTGGTCAGCCCGGCCGACACCGCGAACTTCGCGAACGAGTCCGGCACGGTGGCGAGCGTGGCCTGCGTCGACAGGTCCTGCGTCTTGTCGGTGCCCTCGAACGAGGCGATGACCTTGATCAGCTCGCTGGTGCCGACGACGAGCTCGGTCAGCGCCGGCGTGAACTCACGCTGGAACTCGAGTTTCTTGATCGGCGCGACGGTGACGGTGGTCGTCGGCGCGATGTCGCAAGCCGTGAACGACGCTTTCGCGGTCAAGGTACCGCCGGTCTTGCTGACGCCGGTGACGATGCCGGTGAACTCGCCGATGGTCGCGAGCGCGTCGTTGGGTTGCGTGAAGCTCCACACCGCCGTTGCCGTGATGTCGGAGACGACGCCGTCGAGCTCGGCGGTCACGCGCAGCGCTTCGATCGAGCCCGGCGCGATGTAGGTGTCGGCCGGCGTGATGCTGATCTTGGAGGCGTCGAGATCCGCCACCGTGACCTCGATGGTCTGCTGCAGGCCGACGTAATCGAAGGTCACCGTGGCGGTGCCGGGGCCGACCGCGGTCAGCGTGCCCGGGATGAAGACCGTGTTCTCCTCCGCCGGATTGGCGTCCAGCACCGGATCGCCGTTGGAGACGTGCACGACGCTCTCGTCCGACGAGCTCCAATGCCCGCGGTTGGTGTAATCGCCGACCTCGCCGTCGGTGAACTTGCCGTAGGCCTTCAGGCCGTCGCGCACGCAGCGGAATACCTTCGCGGTGGCGATGGTCTCGGTGGTCGTCGTGTTGGAGGCCGGCACGATGGCCAGCGTCTCGAGCTTGATGCCCTCGCCGATGCCATTGCACGAGCCAAGACCGATCGTCGCCGCGATCAGCGTGAAACGGAACACTTTCATTGGACAGCCCCTTCTACAGCAGTCGAATCAATGTGCCGGCGTCTTTGCCGGAACGGTCGAGCGGATATGGAGTTCGCGCAGCTGCCGCTCGTCAACAGTGCTCGGCGCGTTGGTCAATGGGTCGTGTGCGGTCTGCGTCTTCGGGAACGCGATCACTTCGCGGATCGATTGGCCTCCCGCGAGCAGCATCACCATGCGGTCGATGCCGATGGCGAGACCGCCGTGCGGCGGCGCGCCGAACGACAGCGCCTCCAGCAGGAATCCGAATTTCTTTTGCTGCTCTTCCGGCGAGATGCCGAGCAGGTCGAACACCGCCTGCTGGATGTCGGCGCGATGGATACGCACGCTGCCGCCGCCGAGCTCGGTGCCGTTGATCACGATGTCATAGCCCTGCGACAGGATCGTGCCCGGCTCCTTCTTGATGAGCTCCGGATCGAGCTGCTTCGGCGACGTGAACGGATGGTGCAGCGACGCCCAGTAGCCGCCTTCCTTGTCTTCCCACTCGAACATCGGCCAGTCGACGACCCACAGCGCCTTCCAACCCTGCGCCGTGATGCCGAGGTCGTTGCCAAGTTTCAGGCGCAGCGCGCCGAGCGCATCACAGACGATGCGCCACTTGTCGGCGCCGAAGAAGATGACGTCGCCGTCCTGCGCGCCGGTGCGCTCGAGGATGCCGGTCAGCGCCTTGTCGTGGATGTTCTTCACGATCGGCGATTGCAGTCCCTCGCGGCCTTTGGCTTTCTCGTTGACGACGATGTAGGCGAGACCCTTCGCGCCGTACTGCTTGACGAACTCGGTGGCCTGATCGATCTGGCCGCGCGAAAGCTTCTCGCGGCCGCCCGGAACGCGCAGCGCCGCGACGCGGCACTTCGGATCCTTCGCGGGACCGGAGAACACCTTGAAGTCGACGTCGGCGACGAGATCCTTCACCTCGACGATCGTCAGCGGATTGCGCAGGTCCGGCTTGTCCGAGCCGTACTTGTCCATCGCCTCGGCATAGCTCATGTGCGGCAGCTTGCCGAGATCGACGTTGATGATCTGTTTCCAAAGGCCGACGACGAGGCCTTCGATGATGTCCATGATCTGCTGCTGCGTCAGGAACGACGTCTCGACGTCGAGCTGCGTGAATTCCGGCTGACGATCCGCGCGCAAATCCTCGTCGCGGAAGCAGCGCGCGATCTGATAGTAGCGATCGAGCCCCGACATCATCAGCAGCTGCTTGAACAGCTGCGGCGACTGCGGCAGCGCGAAGAACTGTCCGGCGTGCGTACGCGATGGAACCAGATAATCGCGCGCGCCTTCCGGCGTCGCCTTGGTGAGGATCGGCGTCTCGACGTCGACGAAGCCGTTCGCATCCATGTAATCGCGGATGTGCTTCACCACGCGATGGCGCAGCAGGAGGTTCTGCTGCATCTGCGGGCGGCGCAGGTCGATGTAGCGGTACTTGAGGCGCGTGTCCTCGCCGACGGTCTCGTCGTCCGGATGGAACGGCGGCGTCTCCGCCTTGTTGAGCAATTCGACGTGCGTGCCGAGCACTTCGATCTTGCCGGTCGCGAGGTTCAGGTTCTCGGTGCCGGCCGGACGCGGCCGCACCTTGCCGGTGATCTTCACCACATATTCCGCGCGCAGCTTGTCGGCCGCGGCAAATGCTTCCTTCGTATCCGGATCGAACACGCACTGCAGCAGGCCCGCGCGATCGCGCAGGTCGATGAAGATCACGCCGCCGTGATCGCGGCGACGGTGCATCCAGCCGCAGACGGTGACGGTCTGTCCGGTGAGGCGCTCGGTGACCTCGCCGCAGTAATGGGAACGCATGAAGTTGGGTGCTGGCTTGGAAAATCAGGCGCGCATTGTAAACGCTAATGCCCCTAGGGCACGGTCGGCAGCTTCTTCTCTTCGTCCGGCGCCACCACGCCCAGCGAGATGATGAACTGCATGCCCTGCTGCACCGACATCGACAGCTCCTTGACCTCGTCCTTCGGCACCAGCAGCAGGAATCCCGACGTGGGATTCGGCGTCGTCGGCACGAACACCGCGACCAGGTCGACGCCGCCCGCTTTCTCCTCGACCTCGCCGATCGGATCGGACGTGAGGAAGCCGAGCGACCACATTCCCGTGCGCGGATACTCGACCATCACCACCTTGCGGAACGATTGCCCCTTGCCGGAGAACACCGTCTCGGCGAGCTTCTTCATGCCGCCGTAGACCGAGCGCACCAGCGGGATGCGCTGGAACAGGGATTCGGTCCACGCGAGCAGCTGGCGCCCGAAGAAGTTCGCGGTCAGCGCGCCGGTGCCGAGCACGAGCACGATCGACAGCACGATGCCGAGCCCCGGGATGTTCGGGCGCAGCACCGACGGGATCAGCAGCAGGCTCGAGTTCAGCACGCTGATGAACGTGCTGAGCACGAACAGCGTGACGCCGAGCGGCAGCCAGACGAGAAGACCCGCGAGGAACCACTTGCGAAGGACCGCGCCGACTTTCTGGTTCATGCGACCCGCGTCACGCGGCCGTGGCGGACTTCGCCTTCTTCTTGTCCTTCTTTTCCGTCTTGTCCTTCGCCGCCTTCGATTCCGGCTTGCTCTCGGCCTTCGCCGGCTCGGCTTTCGCGGGCTCACCCTTCTCGACGAGGTTCTTCTTGTTGCCCGACTTGAAGTCGGTCTCGTACCACCCGCCGCCCGCCAGGCGGAATCCGGCAGCGGAAATGGTCTTCACCAGCCTCCTCTTGTGGCAGACCGGGCACTCCTTCGCCGGCGGGTCGGAGACCTTCTGCAGGATCTCGGACTCGGCACCGCAGGCCTTGCACACGTATTCGTAAATCGGCATGGCAATATTTTACCCCATGATCGAGGCGATTCAGGCCGATATCACCCGCATTTCCGTCGACGCCATCGTCAACGCGGCCAACGAGACCTTGCTCGGCGGCGGTGGCGTGGACGGCGCGATCCATCGCGCCGCCGGTCCCGACTTGCTGGCCGAGTGCCGAACGCTCGGCGGCTGCCCGACCGGTCAGGCGAAGATCACCAAGGGCTATCGATTGCCCGCGCGATTCGTGATTCACACGGTCGGCCCGGTCTGGAACGGCGGCAAGCGCGGCGAGCCCGGCCTGCTGGCGGCGTGTTATCGCAACTCGCTGCGGATCGCGAGCGAGAACGGCGTCACGAGCATCGCCTTCCCGGCGATCAGCTGCGGCGTGTATCGCTATCCGGTCGATCAAGCGGTCGCGATCGCGGTGCGCGAAGTGCGAGCGCATCTCGCGAGCGGCGCGGAGCCGCAGCGCACGATCTTCGCGTGCTTCGGCGAAGACATCTTCGCCGCATATCAGGCCGCGCTACGGTAGGTCGATCGCGAAAATCTGCTGCGTGCGATCGCGCTGCAACCGCGTTGCGTTGCGCGTGCTCGCGAACACGAGCGTGCTGCCGCCGAGCGCGGGCCACGTGTTGACGCCGCGCGACGGGATCAATTGCGCCGCGCCCCACGAACCCGACAGATCCTGCTTCGCCGTTACCACACGCCAACGCCAGTCGCTGGAGCGCGAGTCGTGCCACGCCGCGCGCACGCGACCATCCACGCCGCGCGCGAGCTTGGGCCAGATGCTCTGCGCATTTGCGTTGAAGCCGATCGGCGCCGGCGCCGTCCACGTGACTCCGTTCGTGCTGCGTGACGAGAGCACCGCCTCGTTGACGCCGGACGAGTCGAGCGGCTTCGAGCTCCACGCCGCCGTGAGCGCGCCGTTCGACGTGAATGCAATCGACGGATGCCGATCCGAGCGATCGTCAGCTCCGAGCGTCGACGCGCGTCCCCAGGCTGCGGCGCCCGGCGAGCGCAGACGGATCATGATCTGCCAATTGTCCGGATCGGTGCCGTCGCCGACGCCGGTCGAGCCGGTCCAGAGCGGATCAGGATCGGTGCGATCGTCCTGCCACGCGACCGCGACGCGACCGTCGGGAGCGACCGCGAGCGCCGGCCACACCGACGCCGGATAGCGCGCGCTGCGCGAGTCGGTCGGCAGTGCGGGCAGCACGTTCTTCAGGTTGTCGTTGTCCCACGAGACGTTGAGCGGCGCGGGATCGACGCCGATCGCCTGCACCATCACGTCGAACGGATGCCGCGGGCTGATCTCCTGCCAGGCGACGACGGGCTTGCCGTCGCTCGTCAGTGCGAGCGCGGGATGCTCGCAGCGTCCGCTGATCGCACGCACGATCTGCTCGCCGCTCCAGTTGAGACCGCCGTCGCTCGAATGCCGCAGCACGATCGTCGAGCGATGCGGCTGCTCACTGCCGGGCTCGTCCTGATAGGCGATCCAGACGTCATTGCCGCGTGCCGCGACTTTCGGGAATCGCGCGGACTGCGCATTCGGCGTGAGCGAAATGGTCGCGCCGAGAACACCGCCGCTGCGACGCCGATACGTGATCTGCGAGCGCGCGCCGTCGTGCTTCTCCGCGACGACGTGCGTAACGCCGTTGCTGCTCGCGGCATCGGGGAACCCGTTGAACACGCCGGCGTCGCCGAGCACGAGCGTCGCGCCGTCGGCGGTGCCGGCGTCGGCGGGCACGGCGATCTCGCCCTTGCCTTCGCTCGGCGTCGGCGAGAAGAAGATCGGCGAAGTGATCGCGCGCTGCTCGTCGGGCAATTGTTGCGGCGACGGCACCAGCGACAGCGGCAGATTGCTGATGTCGTAGTGCGACGGCAGGCCGGGTCCTCGCGCCTCCGCGCGGATCCACGTCGGGGTCGATCCAGTCGTGATCGTGCGATAGAACGTCTGCCGCACCTGCAGCGGACCGGTCGCGATGGCTTCGATCGGCGGAGCGCCCGCCGCCTTGCCCGGCGCCTGATACAGATTGATCGTCACGCCCTGCGGACGCTCGATGGTGATGATGAGCTGCACGCGCGTGTTCGGCGGCAGCACGAGCTCGTCGCCCTGCATCGCGTCGGCGACGCCGTCGAAGTTGAGATCGGCCTCGAGGGACAGTCGCGGCGCAACGGCGTCGCTGGAGATCGTCGTGTGCCCGGAGCGCAGCGCATCGATCACCGAGCGCTCGCGCGGCTGTGCGTAGACCCACGTGAGCGGCATGCCCGGTCCGGCGACCGGCCAGACTTCGATGAAGTGATCGTCGCTCGCGCCGGAGATGCCGGTGCGATAGCCCGCGTTCCAGCGGCCCTCCGCGTACGCCATTTCCGCGTCGATGTTGCTCGAGCGATTCCACACTTCGATGAGATCGACGCCGAGCGCGCTCGCGCGCGGATTCGGCGAGCCGTCGTCCTTGGTCTCGCCGTCGTCGGGATGCGCGGTGATCCAGTTCGCATCCTGCGCGTGCGCTTCCCAGATCGACTGCTGCAGATTCACGAACGCCGGCTGTCCTGCCGGATTTGCGCCCTGCACGACCGAGTCGACCGCGCCGTGCACCAGCGCGTGCGGACTCCCATTCGCCTCTTCGCCGCGGATCAGCAGGAGATTCGCCGACGCCCACAGCGGATCGTAGTGCTGATCGTAGGTGCGGTGATCGGTCAGCGGCAGGAACTGAAGGCCGTGCGCGACGGCGAAGTCGATCTGATCCTTGACGGCATTGTTGCCGGGCGCGGCCTGGCTCAACGCCTGGCGCGGCCCGCTGCCATCGGAGGAATGATCGTCGTGGACATGGAGATCTCCGCGCATCCATTGACCGTCGGGCAGATGCGGCAGCGACGGCGGCGGCAGCACGGCGGCAACCGTCGCATTGGAAACGGCAATCGCCGCGACGAAAGCGGCTGTGCGATGAAGCATGGTCTCCCCCTCTTTATGTACCGCTGTGCCACGACCCATCTTAGTCCCGGGGCGCGCGCGTCCCGCTAGTAAATCCGACTCTGATGGCCAAACGAAAACGGCCAGCACTGAAGGCTGGCCGTCTTTTGTCTGGTGGACGCTACAAGGCTCGACAATTTCGCCGGGAGCGAAATTGAGCGAACGAAGGGAGCCCCGAGGGCGGCGATCACGGACGATCGCCGCTACTTGTGACGCGGTCACAAGTTAAGCGCCTTGTGCCTCCCCTTCAAAACAAAAAGGCCAGCCGTTCCTGGCTGGCCCTTTTTGTTCTGGTGGACGCTACAAGGCTCGAACTTGTGACCCCCGCCGTGTGAAGGCGATGCTCTACCACTGAGCTAAGCGTCCGGGGGCGCGCATTTTCGCCTGCGCTCCCGGGCCGGTCAACGCGTCCCGGCGTTGCCCCAGAATGGCCGCGACCCGACCGACACCTTGCCCTGCTCGTAGCGCAGGCCGTCCAGGTGATCCCATTTCTGCAGCAGCGGCCCGTCGATGTCGACGAACTTGCAGAGCTGCGCGACGACGTGCGAGGGCGCCATCGCGAGGGAGCTGCCGCCCATGCAGCCGACCATCAGCCCGAGGCCGCGCTCGCGCGCTGCCTTGGCGAGCAGCAGCGCTTCGGTCAGCCCGCCGGTCTTGTCGAGCTTGATGTTGATCATCTGATAGCGCCGCGTCGCGGCCTCGAGCTCGCCGCGATGCAGGCACGACTCGTCGCCGCACAGCGGCACTGGGGATCGATAGCCTTCGAGCTCCGCGTCGCCGCCGCGCTTGAGCGGCTGCTCGATCATCAGCACGCCCAGCTGCCCGAGCTTCGGCGCGACCTCGCGCAGCTGGTCGAACGTGAAGCCCTGATTCGCGTCGACGACGATGCGCGCGTCGGGCCGCGCCTTGCGGATCGCATCGATGCGCTCGACCGGCCGATCGCCGTTGAGCTTCACTTTCAGGAGCGTGAGAGGTTTCGCCGCCGCGGCCTTCGCGGCCATCTCGGCGGGATCGTCCTCGAGGCCGATCGTGTAGACCGTCTCCACGGTGTCGGCTTTCACGCCGGCGAGCGCCCACACCGACGTCTTCTTCTGCTGCGCTTCGAGATCCCACAGCGCGCAGTCGACCGCGTTGCGCGCGCCACCGGCCGGGAGCAGCGACTGCAGCTCGTCGCGCGAAACGCCGGCGCAGATACGATCGCCGATGCTTTCGATCTGCGCTTCCATCGATGCGACGGTCTCGTCGAGATAGTAGACGCCGAGCGCCTCGCCGCGGCCGATCACGCCGCCTTGCTCGATCTCGCAGACGACGGAGTCGAACTGGGTCCATTCCAGGCCGGTGATCCGGAACGGCCGCTTCGATGTCCACGCGGTGCGGTGGACCGACAACCGTCGACTCATGAGCGCTTCGCCTTCTTGTATCCAGGGCCGCGCACGACTTGTCCCGGTCGCGCATCGGTGGGCTCGCCGTCCTTCAGGACCTGCTCGCCGTTGACGAACACGTCGCGCACGCCGGTCGCGAACTGCGCGGGCTTGTCGAACGTCGCGTGATCCGCGATCGTCGCGGGATCGAAGACGACGACGTCGGCGAAGCAGCCCTCGCGCAGGCAGCCGCGATCGGTGAGCTTCCAGTTCTTGGCCGGCAGCGACGTCAGGCGATGGATCGCGCTCGGCAGCGTGTCCACTTTCTCGTCACGCACGTACTTGCCGAGGAAGCGCGCGAAATTCCCGTACGCGCGCGGATGCGGCTGCGAGAGCAGGAACGGTCCTTCCGGCGCGAGGCCGCCTTCATCGGAGCCGAGGCTCACCCAGGGCTGCGACAGGCCGAGCTTCACGTTGTCCTCCGACATCAGGAAGTACACCGTGCCGATCGGGCTGTGATCCTCGAGGATCAGGTCGATCACCGTGTCTTCCGGCGAGGTGTGCCGCATCTTCGCGACTTCGGCGAGCGTCTTGCCGGTGAGCGGCTTCAGCTTGTCGGACTTGAAGCCGACCAGCAGGACGCGCGACGGCGAGCCCGCGGCGATCATCAGGTTCTCCCACTTGTCGGTGGGCGTGCGCATCTCCTTGATCACCTTCTTGCGGATCTTCTTGTCCTTCAGCCGCTCGATCCAGGTGTCGAGGCCGCCTTCCTGCACCCACGTCGGCATCGTCGCGTTCAAGCCCGTCGCGCCGGCCGTGTAGGTGTACATGTTGGCGCTGACGTCGACGCCCTCCTTCTGCGCCTGCTCGATGCGCGCGATCGCCTGCTTCATCTTCGGCCAGTTCTTCTTGCCCGCGGCCTTCATGTGATAGACCTCGACGTGCGCGCCGGTCGCCTTGCCGATGCCGATCAGCTCGTCGAGCGCTTCGAGGAACGTGTTGCCTTCGCTGCGCATGTGCGAGATGTAGCCGCCGCCGGATTCGGCAGCTGCAGCGACGAGCGCGGTGACCTCCGGCGTCTTCGCGTAGGTGCCGGGCGCGTAGATCAGCGCGCTGCCGACGCCGAGCGCGCCTTCGTTCATCGCTTCGCGCACCAGATCCTGCATCTGCTTGAGCTCGTCCGGTGTCGGCACCTTGTCGACCGGTCCGAGCACGTAGGTGCGCGCAGTCTCGGCGCCGATCATCGACGCGACGTTCACCGAGATGCCTTTCTTCACCAGGAAGTCGAGATAGCCGCCGAGCGTCTTCCAGGTGATCTCGTACTTGATGTCGGACTGCTGCGCCTGACCCTCCTTGCGCATCGCCTCGTTCACCGGGCCCATCGAGCTGCCCTCGCCCATCACCTCGAGCGTGACGCCCTGCTTGAGATCGGAGAGCGCGCGGCCGTCCTGGATCAGCGACTCGGTCGCCCACGACAGCATGTTGATGAAGCCCGGCGCGACCGCGAGGCCTTGCGCGTCGACCACCTTGCCCGCCTTCCACTGCGCGAGATCGCCGACCTGCACGACGCGATCGCCGCGGATCGCGACGTCGCCGCGGATCGGCGCACCGCCGCTGCCGTCGTAGATCACGCCGTTGCGGATGATCAGGTCCGCGTGCGTGGAGTCCTTGCGCTCCGGCGCCGCCGAGCACGCGATCAGGCTGGCCGCGGCAACGGACGACAACGCAAATCTGCGAATGTTCACGATGCACTTCTCCGATCGACGATGAAGAGCGCGGCGGCCGACGCAAACGCGATCGCCGCGACCAGGGTGAAGAACTGCGGATGCGACAGCGCGGACCACTGCGTGCCGAGCGCGCCCGCCAGCAGATTGCCGACCACGCCCGCGGAAAACCACAGCGCGATCGCGCTCGCCTCGAAGCCTTTGGGCGCCAGCTTGCCGAACATGCCGAGACCGACCGGCAGGATGTGCAGCTCGCCGACGGTCATCAGGATCATGAACGTCGCGAGCACCAGCGCGCTCGATCGATCCGAGATCAGCGCCGCGATCGCGAGCATCAGATACGACGCTGCGACGATCGTCGCGCCGCTGGCCATGCGCCGCAGATGCGGCACGTCGCGCCCCGTGCGCTGCGACTGGCGAGTCCAGCGGCGCACGAGGAACGGCGTCAACAGGAACACGATGAACGGATTGATCGACTGGAACCACGTCATCGGGATCGTCCAGCCGCCGATCGAGCGATTGGTGCCGGCGTCGGCGAACAGCGCGAGCGTGTTGCCGATCTGCTCGTAGGCGCTGCGGAACACGATGACGATGAACACGATCAGCACGAAGAACGCGAAGCGCGAGCGCGCGGCGGCGTCGAACGGCGGCAGCGGCGCGCGTGCTTCCTTCGGCGCTTCGCGCGGATCCTCCGGCAAGTACGGCCGGCCGAAGACGTAGATGCACAGTCCCGCGAGCATGCCGACGCCGGCGGCACCGAATCCCCAGTGCCAGCCATAGACCTCGCCGAGCGTGCCGCAGATGAACGGCGCGAGGAACGCGCCGAGATTGATGCCGACGTAATAGATGCTGTAGGCGATGCTGCCGCGCGCGTCGCCCGGCGCGTAGAGCGCGCGGATCTGGCTCGGCAGCGTCGGCAGATAAAGGCCGTTGCCGATCGCGATCGTCGCGAGCGCCGGGTAGAGCAGCGGCGGGAAGGCCATCATGAAATGTCCGGCCGCCATCACCGCGCCGCCGATGATGACCGCAGTGCGGCGCGCCAGATAACGATCGGTGATCCAGCCGCCGATGATCGGCGTCAGATACACGACGCCGGTATAGATGCCGTAGATGATCGACGCCTTGCCCTGCGCGAAGAGGAGCTGCTTCGTCATGTAGTAGACGAGCAGCGCGCGCATGCCGAAGAAGGAGAACTTCTCCCACATCTCGGTGAGGAACAGGATGGTCAATCCGCGCGGATGACCGAACCAAGTGGCGCTCACTTGTCACCCAGCGCGGCGACCTTGCGGCCCTGATCGAGCAGGTGCACTTCGATGCGCGCGCTGGCGGCGAGGATGTTGCCGTTGCGCAGATCGCTCACGACGATCCGGTAGGTCTCGACGGGACGCGGCAGCTCGGATTGCGGCATCGCGTGGTAATACATCCGGAAGTAGGCGTGGAAGTCTTCGATCCGCTGCTGAATCGTCTTATTGCGCACGCCGCTCATCAGGCCCATGTGGAAGGCGCCGTCGGCCTTGAGCAGGTCCACCACCGAGCGCGCCTCGACGATGCGCTTCACGCAGTGGTCGAGTCCCAGCAGCTCGGCGCGGGTCATGCGCGAGGCGCCGGTCGCGATCGCGTGGCCTTCGAAGATCGAGCACATCTCGAACAGATCGAGGATCTCCTCGCGCGTGAAGCGCTTCACGAAGAAGCCGCGATTGGCTTCGAACGACACGTAGTCCTGCGCTTCGAGCCGGCGCAGCGCTTCGCGCACTGGCGGCTTGCTGGTCCGGAATTTCCTCGCGATGTGGTCCTGGCGCAGCGGCTGGCCGGGCTTGAGCTCGCATTCGGAGATCGACTGGCGCACCCACGCCATGATGCGGTCGGAAACGGTCGCGTCGTCCCTAGCCATTTTTTCCACCTTGCGAGGAAATTATCGTATACGATAAACAGAGTCGCTGCGTCGGGGAGATCCATCGCATGGAGCGAACGAAGGGAATGGGTGGCCCTGCCGTGGCGATCCTCGCCGCGCTCTGCCTGCCCGTGCACGCGCAGGAAGCGCAACCACCAGCCGATACGCCGCCGCCGGCGGAGCCCGCTGCGCAGCCGGCAAGCGCACAACAGACGATTCCCGCACCGTTGCCGGATGAAGACCAAGGCGCGGTGAAGCTCGAGGAAGTCGTCGTCACCTCGACCAAGCGCGCGAAGTCGCAGCGCGACATCCCCGGCAGCGTCAACGCGCTGCGCGGCGATCAGCTCGAGAAGATGCACGCGCAAAGCATGTCCGACTACCTGAAGCTCGTGCCCGGCGTCGCCTACATGGATCAGGGCGATCCCGAGGAAAGCCTGCCGATCATCCGCGGCATCGCGAGCCAGATCGGCTTCGGCGTCACGCAGACGCCGACCGGCGTCTACCTCGAAGACATGCCCTTCGCCGATCTCTTCGCGACGTCGTCGTTCCCCGACATGAATCCGTTCGACCTCGAGCGCGTCGAGGTGCTCAAGGGTCCGCAAGGCACGCTGTTCGGCTCCGGCGCGCTCGCGGGCGCGATCCGCTACATCGTCGAGAAGCCGCACTTCTCCGTGTGGCAGGCCAAGCTTTCGGAAACGGTCGGAAGCACGTATGAAGCCGGCGGCGTCAGCACGACGTCGGCGGTGGCGCTCAACATCCCGATCGGCGACACGCTCGCCTTCCGCGCCGTCGGCCTGTATCGCAAGCAGCCGGGCATCTACGACATGAGCGCCGACAATTGCACGCCGGTGCTGCCGAGCTCGACGCCGCACGCGATCCCGGCGACGCTCAACATCCTCTCGCACCAGCTCGGGCAGTTGCCCGGCCCGGTGACGCTGCCGATCGACATCAGCGGCACGCAGGTGTGCAGCGGCAAGCTTCGCGACGAGCCCGACGCCGACTGGATCCGGCAATACGGCGGCCGCGTGCTCGCAGCCTGGCAGCCGGTCGATCGCCTGAAAGTCTCGGCGTTCTATTTCATGCAGCGCACCCACGACAACGACTTCGGCCTCACCGACCGGCCCGGCGGGCTCGCCAGCGACAACTTCCCGTTCGCGAGTCCGCGCCAGCACGACTTCGGCGGCGGCAATCTGCTCGTCACTTACGATTTCGACTGGGCGAAGCTCTTGTCCTCGACCAACCGGATGACGAAGCACAACGCCACCGACATCCACGCCGAGTGGGGCTTCGGCCTCGGCGACCAGAATCAGATCGAGTACGTGACGACCACGCTCGACGACGTGCGCGGATGGACGCAGGAGTTCCGCCTGTCCTCGCCCGAAACCGGCACCGGCATGTTCGAGTGGCTCGTCGGCGTTTCCTATCTGCATTACGCCAATTCGCCGAACATGCAGTTCACCTATCTCGGGCCCGACATGCCCGATCCCACCAGTCCCGACCAGGTCGACACCGTGCGGCAGGACACGGCGCAGGTGTTCGCGACGGCGACGCAGCTCGCGACGGAGAAGGCGCTGTTCGGCGAGGTCACCGCGCGCCTGAACGAGCACTGGGAAGTCACCGCCGGCGCGCGGCGCTACCAGACGGGCCTCAAGGCCGACACCAATCTGTGCGGCGCGCAGGAAGCGGTGTTCTTCATGGGCCAGTTCTGCGGCCCCGGACATTTCACCGACACGGCCAACGGTCTCAATCCGAAGCTGTCGGTGCGCTACATCCACAACCAGCACGTGCAGTGGTACTGGCTCGCGGCGAAGGGCTTCCAGTTCGGCGGCATCCAGATCAACCCGCCGGCGCCCGGATTCGAGCAGTCGGCGAACAACGCGGGCTTCTCGTTCGGCCCGTACAAGTCGAGCAAGCTGTGGAACTACGAGTCGGGCCTGCGCACCGACTGGTGGAACCATCGGCTGCATTTCGACCTGACCGCCTTCTATCTCGACTGGAAGGACCTGCAACTCAGCGTCGCCATCCCCTACCTCGTCACCAACCTGCAATTGACGGTGATCGCCAACGTCGGCCATGCGCACTCCACCGGCGTCGAAGCGGCGTTCGAAGTGGTGCCGTTCCGCGGCGCTCGCTTGCAGTCGAGCTTCACGTTCGCCAACGCGGTGACCGACGTCGGCGAGACGATCAACGGCGTCGACGTGCCGCCCGGCACGCGCCTGCCCGGCTCGCCGAAATTCCAGATGGCCAACGTCGTCGCCTATGAAGCGCCGATCTTCGGCTGGAGCGTCGGCCCGACGCTCACGCATGCGTTCATCGGCGAGTCGCCGGATGCGACACCGCAGACGGGCACGATCGGCGGTTACAGCACGCTCGACGCGCTCCTCGTCATCGCCAAGCGCGACTCGCGTTTCCAGCCGGAGCTCTCGTTCGGCGTGAACAACATCACCGACAGGCGCGGCGTCGCCACGCACCAGCAGCTCACCAACGTCGTCAGCGGCGATCCGATCGAGGTGTGGCACTACATCACTCCACGCACGCTGGTCGGCAGCGTGACGGTGCGCTTCCAGTGAAGCGCGCGCTCTGGACGCTGGCTGCCCTCGCCGTCGCGGCGCCCGCGCTTGCCAGCGAGCCGGCGAAGAACGATCCGCAGACACCGGGCTGGTACGTGGCGTCGTCGTTCGGCCTGACCAACATGGACGATCAGCGCGGCGTCGGCAACGGCAAGGGCGTGACGCTCGCGTTCGGTCATCACGGCAAGGTCGCTTCGATCGAAGTCGCCGGCATCTTCACGACGATGAAGAAGTACAACGCGCAGCTCGCCGGCGGCCAGATCGCGCTGATCTACGGCCCGTTCGCCGACGAGGAGATCCTGTCGCGGCTCTACGGCGTGTTCGCCATCGGCGCCGTTTCCGAGACCAATTTGCCGGCGCTGCACTTCAAGACCGGCAGCGGCATCATCGGCGACCTCGGCTTCGGCTATCGCCATCCGATCCTGATCGCCGAGCGCAAGCTCAACCTGCGTTTCGAGATCCGCACGCGCGGCGATTTCCAGATGCCGCCGCGCGAGGAAGGCCAGCCGTCGTACTACCGCGACTGGATCTTCAGCGCCGGCTTCCAGATCCCGCTGTCGTCGCCGCCACCGCCGCCGCCATCACCGCCGCTGCCGCAAGTCGTGCCGCCGGTTTCGCCGGCGCCCCAGCCCGCCGAATCGACCGCTCAACCGCAGGATCCGACCGTTCAACCTGCGGCCGGAGCCAGTCCTTCCGCGCCGTCAGAATCAGGCGCTTCCGCACAACCGGTACCCCCATGAACACGATCCGCAAGTTCCTGCTCGCGTGCACTGCCGCCGCGTTCGCGACGGGCGCGTCCGCCGCGGCGTCCGACTATCAGCCGATCGCCGGCGCGAGCCCCGTGCCGGCCACGGAAGGCGTCGGCCTGAGGAGCAAGGAGGATCTCGAGGCGTTCCTCGACGGCATCCTCAACGCGCAGATGAAGGAGCACCACATCGCCGGCATCACCGTGTCGGTGGTGAAGGACGGAGCGCTGTTCTTCTCGAAGGGCTACGGCTACGCCGACGTCGACAAGCAGACGCCGGTCGATCCGGCGACGACGCTGTTCCGCCCGGGCTCGACGTCGAAGCTGTTCACCTGGACCGCGGTGATGCAGCAGGTCGAGCAAGGCAAGATCGATCTCGACGCCGACGTCAATCAGTACGTCACGCAGTTCAAGGTGCCGAGCACGTTCGATCATCCGATCACCGTGCGCAACCTGATGACGCACACGCCGGGGCTCGAGGACGGCGCGCTCGGCTATCTGATGGCGCGCAAGCCGGAAGACCTCGTGCCGCTCGACAAGGCGCTCGGCCTGCACATCCCGACCCGCGTGAAGCCGGCGATCACCGACTTCAACGACGGCACGACCGCGTCATACTCGAACTGGGGCGCGGCGCTCGCGGGCCTCATCGTGTCGAACGTCTCCGGCATGCCGTTCGACGATTACATCGACAAGAACATCCTGCAGCCGCTCGGCATGAAGTCGTCGACGTTCCGCGAGCCGCTGCCCGCGGAGCTGGCGCCGCACATGTCGGTCGGCTACAGCTTCGAGCGCGGCGTGTTCAAGGGTCACGACTTCGAGCTGGTGCACAGCTTCGGCCCGGCCGGCTGCATGAGCGCGACGGCGAACGACATGGCGAATTTCATGATCGCGCACCTGCAGAACGGCGAGTTCAACGGTCAGCGCATCCTCAAGGAAGAGACCGCGAAGCTGATGCACGCGCGGCAGTTCAGCCCGAGCCCGCACGTCGCCGGCTCGGGCCTCGGCTTCTACGAGGAGTACGTCAACGGCCGCCGCCTGATCGGTCACGGCGGCGATCTGCTGTTCTTCCACACCAACATGGTCCTGCTGCCCGAGGCGAACGTCGGCATCTTCGTCTCCTACAACACGGCCGGCAGCCTGCCGATCGACAACCGCGGCGACCTGATCAAGCAGTTCATGAACCGCTACTTCCCGGCGAAGCTGCCGCAGGTGAAATCGCCCGACGATTTCCTGCAGCACGTCGCGAAGTACGCCGGCACCTATCGCGCGAACCGGCATTCGTACACCAAGGTCGAGAAGATGTTCGCGATGTTCGGCGACATGAAGGTCGTGCCGCTCGCCGACGAGAACCGCCTGTTCGTCTCCGGTCTCGGCGCGGGTGGCGCGCAGTTCGTCGAAGTGGCGCCGGGCACGTTCCGCGCGGTCGACGACGACACCACGATGTCGTTCGTCGACGGACCCGACGGCCGCACGCACGTCGTCGGACCGTTTGCGTTCATCGCCGCGACCAAGCTCGAGTGGTTCGAGACCGGCGCGTTCCACTACTTCATCATCGGGCTCGCGATCCTGTGCTCGATCATCGCGCTCGTGTCCGCGCTCAGGAACTGGAAGCGCGATCGCGAAGGCGATCCGAGCGCGCTGCGCGCGCGCCGCATCGCCGGCCTGCTCGGCCTGCTGCAGATCCTGTTCCTCGTCGGGCTGATCGTGCCGATCGCGTCGCTGCGCGACATGAACGAGATCGTCTACGGCCTGCCGTGGCTCTTCCACACCGCGCTGTGGCTGCCGCTGATCTGCATCCCGCTCACCGCAGCGGTGCTCTGGTTCGCGCTCAAGGCGTGGCGCAACCGCTTCTGGACAGGCTACGGCCGCACGCAGTTCACGGTGATCGCGCTGTCGAGCGCGGCGTTCCTGTGGTCGCTCAATTTCTGGAACCTGCTGGGCTTCAGGTTCGGCTGATCCGTGATCGATCGCCGCGCCAAGCGGCGACAACCAAGAGGGGGAGATGACATGAGGAGTGTCAAAGGCTTCGTTTTCGTCGCCGCGACGACGCTGTCGTTGATGACCGGCAGCGCGGCGGCCGACGGCTTCAACACCGACGTCGCGCCGCATCAGTGGATCCCCGGCGCGAGCCCCGAGCCGCAGAAAGGCGCGGGGCATCCGCTGACCAAGGAGGACCTCGAGACGTTCCTCGACGGCGTGATGGCCGATCAGCTCAAGTGGCAGCACCTCGCCGGCATGACCATCTCGGTGGTGAAGGACGGCAAGCTGCTGCTCGCGAAAGGCTACGGCTACGCCGACGTCGAGGCGCAAAAGCCCGTCGTCGCCGAAGACACGCTGTTCCGTCCCGGCTCGACGTCGAAGCTGTTCACCTGGACCGCGCTGATGCAGCAGGTCGAGCAAGGCAAGGTCGATCTCGACGCGGACGTGAACAAGTACATCAAGTTCCAGATCCCGGAGAAATTCGGCGGGCCGATCACGGTGCGCAACCTGCTCACGCACACCGAAGGGCTCGAGGATTCGGGATTCGGCATCGTGGTGAAGAAGCCGGAGAAGCTCGAGCCGCTGAACAAGTTCCTCGCCGAGCACATGCCGAATCGCGTGCGTCCCGCGCTGACCGACTTCAACGGCGGCACGCAGGCGTCGTACTCGAACTGGGGCGCCGCGCTCGCGGGCCTGATCGTCGAGAACGTGTCGGGCGTGCCGTTCGACGAATACATCGAGAGGAACATTTACGCGCCGCTCGGCATGGACTCGTCGACCTTCCGTGAGCCGTTGCCGGCGAATCTCGCGCCCCGCATGTCGAACGGCTACGTGTTCGCCAACGGCGCGTTCAAGAAGAAGGACTTCGAGCTCTTCCACAACATCGCGCCCGCGGGCTGCATGTCGTCGACGTCGACCGACATGGCGAAGTTCATGATCGCGCACCTGCAGAACGGCGAATACAACGGTCAGCGGATCCTCAAGGAGGAAACCGCGAAGCTGATGCACAAGCGCAGCCTGGGCCTCAATCCGATGATCAGCGGCTCGGCGCTCGGCTTCTACGAGACCTACGTCAACGGCTACCGGATGATCAGCCACGGCGGCGACACCGGCTACTTCCATTCCGACATGCAGCTGCTCGTCGACGAGAACGTCGGCATCTTCATGTCGTACAACACGCTGCCCTCCGCGCACATCCCGATGCGCAGCTCCGTGCTGCACGCGTTCATGGATCGCTACTTCCCCGCCAAGCTGCCGCAGGTGAAGGCGCCGGACGACTTCAAGAGCCGCGTCGCGCGCTACGCCGGCACCTACTCGTTCAATCGCCACAACTACACGCGCATCGAGAAGGTGATCAACCTGTTCGGCGCTGTGAAGGTGGTGCCGACCGACAAGAACACCTTGATCGTGAGCTTCGGCGGCGTGGAGCCGTCGACGCAGTGGGTCGAGGTGAAGCCCGACGTCTTCCGCGAGCTCGACGGCGATCAGATGATCGCGTTCGCCGGCGACGAGAACGGTCAGGCGCAGTACATCGAGAATCCGCTCGGCGTCCCGTTCATCGGCGCGTATCGCCTGAAGTGGTACCAGAACCCGACGCTGCACCAGCTCATCCTGGGCTTCGGCGCGCTGTGCTTCCTCATCGCGATCGGCAGCGCGCTGCGGCATTGGCGAGCGGATGGCCAAGCGACCGACGGCACGCGCATGGCGCGCCGCACGGCTGCGCTGAACGGTCTGCTCAATCTCGCGTTCGTGGCGATCCTCGTCGTCGCCGTGTCGTCGATGGAAGACGACGGCTTCGAGTGGACCGGGACGATCAAGCTTGCGCTGACGCTGGCGCTGATCGCAATCCCGTTCACGCTCGGCACGCTCTACTTCGCGGCGCGCGTGTGGCGCGTCGAGCCGTGGACGCGCTGGCGCCGCTTCCAGTACTACGTCATCGCGATCATGGGCGCGCTCGTGCTCTGGTCGCTCAACTTCTGGAACCTGATCGGCTACAAGTTCACGTGAAGCTCGCGGCGTTTGCGATCGGGCTCGTCGCCTCTACGGCGGCGAGCTCCGCATCGCTCGAGTACGCGACGATTCCCGGCGCGTCGGCGGAGCCGATCACGGAAAACGCCGGACTGCGCGGCGCCGAGGAGCTCGAGCACTTCATCGACGGTGTGATGGCTGCGCATCTGCAGGCGCAGCACATCACCGGCGCGACCATCTCAGTGGTGAAGGACGGCAAGCTCTACTTCGAAAAGGGCTACGGCTTCGCGGATCTCTCGAAGCGGACGCCGGTCGATGCGGAGAAGACGCTGTTCGAGCCCGCGTCGATCTCGAAGCTCTTCACCTGGACGGCGGTGATGCAGCTCGTCGAGCAAGGCAAGCTCAGGCTCGACGGCGACGTCAACGACTACCTCACCGACTTCAAGATCCCGTCGACGTTCGACCAGCCGGTCACCATCAAGAACCTGATGACGCACACGGCCGGCTTCGAGGACGGCGGCGTCGGCTATGACGACGCGCCCGACGAAGCGCATCTGCAGCCGCTCGCGAAAGTGCTGAAGGAGCACGTGCCGCACCGCATCTGGGCGCCGACCACCGACTTCAGCCACGGCGATCACTCCGCCTACTCGAATTACGGCGCGGCGCTCGCGGGCCACATCGTCGCGACGCTCTCGGGCATGCCGTACGAGGAATACATCGAGAAGAACATCTTCGCGCCGCTTCGCATGACGTCCTCGACGTTCCGTCAGCCGCTGCCGAAGGATCTCTTCGATCGCCTGTCGATCGGCTACAGCTACGAGAACTTCGCGCCGAAGGCGCAGAAGTTCGAGTGGATGAACACCGGGCCGGCGGGGAACCTGTCGAGCACTGCCACCGACATGGCGAAGTTCATGATCGCGCACCTGAACAACGGCGAGCTCGACGGCGCGCGCATCCTGCAGGAGAACACAGCGAAGCTCATGCACTCGCGCGTGTTCAGCCCCGATCCGCACGTCAACGGCAGCGGGCTCGGCTTCTACGAGAGCTGGATCAACGGCCGTCGCATCATCGGCCACGGCGGCGACCTCGCCTACTTCCACTCCGATCTCTGGCTACTGCCCGACGAGAACGTCGGCGTCTTCGTCTCCTACAACTCGTCGGCGTCGTCGACGGCGTTCTCGCAGCGCGATGACCTGATCCAGGCCTTCATGGATCGCTATTTCCCGGCGCGCATTCCGGTCGTGAAGCCGCCCGACGATTTTGCGAAGCGGGCCGAGCAATACGCCGGGCGCTATCGCGTGCGCCGCCATTCGTACACGACCGCCGAGAAGATCGCCGCGCCGCAGCTCGACATGATCGTGACGCCGACCGAGCAGAACACGCTCGTGGTGAAGCTCGCGCTCGCCGACGAGCTCGCCGATCAGTACGTCGAGATCGCGCCGGACGTATTCCGTCGTCTCGATCACAGCCAGACCATCGCGTTCATCCGGGACGAGAAAGGCAACGTCAGCGATCTCGTCGGCTACCTGCAGTTCCATCCGGCGTACAAGCTGCGCTGGTACCAGACGAGCGCGTGGCACTTGTTCGTGCTCGGATTCGCGACGCTGTGCTTCGTCGTCGCGATCGTCAGCTGGCTGCGCAATCGCAAGCGCGATCTCGATCCCGCGTCGCGACGCGCGCGCGGGCTCGCGGCGTTGGTCGGCCTGATCGATCTCGCGTTCCTCGTCACGGCGCTCGCGGGCATTGCGATCGCGCTCGACAATCTTGCCTACGGCTGGCCGATGACGTTCAAGGTCGCGCTCGCGCTGCCGCTGATCGCGATCCCGCTCACGCTCCTCGTCGTCTGGGCCGCGCTGCGCATGTGGGGCAACAGCGCGTGGACGTTCTACGGCAAGCTGCAATACACGGTGATCGCGGCGATGAGCGTCGCCTTCCTCGTCACGCTGAACTTCTTCAACCTCATCGGCTACCACTTCGGGTAACGACCATGGCTCTCTCCCGCCGCAGGCTGCTCAAGGGCGCGGCTGCAACCGGCGCGCTGTTCTTCGCGCCGATGATCAATCGCAACGCGTATCGCGTGTTCGCCGCCGACGACACGCGCTATTCGAATCGCGCGATCGATCTGGTCAACCGCTCGCTCGTCATCGACATGCTCGGCGTGCTGACCATGACCGACGAGGATTACGAGCGCTGGTTCCATGCGAAGGACGGCATGACGGCGAAAGAGCTCGCCGATTTCCACGGCTCGGGCATCAAGGTGTTCCATCACTCGATCGGCATGGGCGGATCGCGCGAGGACGCGCTGGCCTACTTCGCCGATCTCAACGCGTTCACCAACCGTTATCGCAACGATTTCCAGCGCATCGCGACCGTCGCCGACCTCGACGGCGTCACCGCGTCGGGCAAGGTCGGCGTGATGTTCGGCATCCAGAATGCCGAGCACTTCCACAAGCCCGACGACGTGAAGACCTTCTGGGATCTCGGCCAGCGCGTCAGCCAGCTCACCTACAATGCGCAGAACCTGATCGGCTGCGGCTCGACCGAGCGCGAGGACTGCGGCATCACCGACTTCGGCGCGGCGATCATCAAGAAGATGAACGAGGTCGGCATGGTCGTCGACGTCTCGCACTGCGGCGAGAAGACGACGCTCGAGGCGTTCGACCTCTCGACCAAGCCGGTCGCGATCACGCATTCGAACTGCCGCAAGCTCGTCAATCACCCGCGCCTCAAGACGGACGAAGCGATCAGGAAGATGGCGAAGGCCGGCGGCGTCATGGGCATCACCGGCGTGCGCATGTTCGTGCGCGACAAGGAGCCGACGACGATCGAGCACATGGTCGATCACATCGATCACGTGAAGAAGCTGGTCGGCATCGAGCACGTCGGCATCGGCAGCGACGCCGATCTCTACGGCTACGACGTCAAGCCCGAGCCGTTCCTCAAAATGCTGAAAGGCAGCTACAAGGCGAGCTACGCGTTCCGCGACAAGATCGACACCGACGGCTTCAATCATCCAAAGAAGGTCTACGACCTCACCGAAGCGCTGATCCGCCGCAAGTACAGCGACGACAACATCGTCGCGATCCTCGGCGGCAACTTCCGCCGGCTGCTGGCGGCGAATTGGGGTTGACGATGAAGTCGCACTCGTCATGCCCGCGTAGGCGGGCATCCAGTTTTCGTCGCGCAATGAAGAACTGGATTCCCGCCTTCGCGGGAATGACCACGATGCTGCTCGTCGCCTGCGCGCAGATGCCGAGCGCCAGCAATCCGGGCGACTACGACATCGTCATCCGCAACGGCCGCGTGCTCGACGGCGCCGGCAATCCGTGGATCGCTGCGGACGTCGGCATCAAGAACGGTCGCTTTGCGAAGGTCGGCTTGATCCGCGAGCGTGGGAAGAAAGAGATCGACGCGAGCGGCAAGTACGTCTCGCCGGGCTGGGTCGACATGATGGATCAGTCCGGCGATCAGCTCGCGCACAACGGGCTCGCCGAGAACAAGGTGAAGATGGGCGTCACCACCGGCATCGCGGGCGAAGGCGGCTTCCCGTCGACCGGCGCGATGATGACCGAGCAGGGCCAGGGCGATCAGATTCCGCCCGAGGGCATCGGCGCGTATTTCGCGAAGCTCGAGAAGCAGGGCATCTCGATGAACTTCGGCACCTACTACGGCGCGACGCAGGCGCGCGTCGAGGTGATGGGCGACGGCGACGGCAAGCCCACACGCGAGCAGATGGAGAAGATGAAGGACCACGTCGCGCGCGCGATGCAGGGCGGCGCGTTCGGCATCACCACGGCGCTGATCTATCCGCCGTCGTCGTTCCAGACCACCGAGGAATTGATCGAGCTCGCCAAGGTCGCGTCGAAGTACAAGGGCATCTATGCGAGCCACATCCGCGACGAAGGCAAGGACCTGCTGAAGGCGATCAACGAAGTGATCGAGATCAGCGAGAAGGGCGGCGTGCAGGGCGAGGTGTTCCATTTCAAGGCCGCCTACGCGCCCGGCTTCGGCAAGATCATGCCGCAGGCGGTCAAGCTGATCGACGACGCGCGCGGTCGCGGCGTCAACATCGCCGCCGACATGTACGTTTATCCCGCAGGCGGAACCGGTCTCGACGTCACCGCGCCGAGCTGGGTCTACGCCGACGGCTACGAAAAAGGCGTCGAGAAGCTGAAGGATCCTGCGGTGCGTGCGCGGGCCAAGAAGGACCTCGCGAAGGGATCGCTGCCGGGCTGGTCGAATCTCGTCGAAGCGTGCGGCGGCTGGGAGCACATCGTGCTCGCCGATCCGCACGCGGAGAAATACGAGCAATACAAAGGCAAGTCGCTCGCGGAGATCGGCAAGGGGCTGCATCAGGATCCCGCGGACGTCGCGTGGGACATCGTCATCGCCGCGCGGCCGAATCGCGCGATGGGTCTCTATTTCATGATGGACGAGCGCGACATCGAGACCGCGCTCAAGGCGCCGTGGGTCGCGATCGGAAGCGACGCCGCCGCCGCCGATCACGGCCAGGTCGACGCGCTCGGCCTGCGCCATCCGCGCAGCTACGGCGTGTTCCCGCGCGTGATCGCCGAATACGTGAAGAAGCGCGGCGTGCTCACCCTGCCCGACGCAATCCGCAAGATGACGTCGTGGCCCGCAGCGCGCATGGGACTCGCCGATCGCGGCGTGATCCGCGAAGGGATGTGGGCCGACGTCACGATCTTCGATCTCGACAAGATCAAGGACGAGTCGACGTTCGAGAATCCGTTCGTGTATCCGAGCGGCATCGACGATGTGCTCGTGAACGGAGTCGTCGTCGTCGAGAACGGCGAGCACACCGGTGCGAAGCCGGGGCACGTGTTGCGTGGGCCGGGTTATGTCGGGCACTGAACGCGCTCGGTGCGGCTGCCGGCTGAACGGCTCCGGCGGGGGACGCCTGAAAATTCCTTCCCTGGAGCTCGTATGCGGCCGTCCCTGGCCGCATACGCCCCCGCCGAAGCCATTCAGCCGTCAGCCAGCGAGGCTCGGTGGCGCATCCGACCACCGCCGTGTCGCTTTTCCCTCTCCCACCACCGCCGACATCGGATCGCGGTGGTTGAACGGTTTTGGCGGGGGCGTTCGACCGCCAGGGATGGCGGGCGACGAGGCGGCCAGGGAAGGCTCTTTTGGCCGTCCCCCGCCAAAACCGTTCGACCGCCGCGCGAACCCATGACGCTGTTCAACCGCTATCTCCTGCCCGGCCTCATCTTCATGGCGGTCGTCATCGGCGGTGGCTACTCGACTGGCCGAGAGCTGATCGAATTCTTCGCGCCGTCCGGCCCGATCGGCGGCGTCTACGGAATGATCGTCACGATGATCGTGTGGAGCGCCGTGCTCGCGATCTCGTTCGAGCTCGTGCGCATGACGCAGAGCTACGACTACCGATCGTTCTTCATCGTGCTGCTCGGGCGCGCGTGGTTCCTGTTCGAGATCGCTTACTTCGCGCTCTTGATCCTCGTGCTCGCGGTACTCGGCGCGGCGGCGGGCGAAGTCGCGCACGAGAGCTTCGGCTGGCCGACGATCACCGGCACGCTGCTGCTGATGGCGCTGATCGGCTTCCTCGTGTTCTTCGGCTCGAGCGTCATCGAGAAAGTGCTCGCGCTGTGGGCATTCCTGCTCTACGCGCTCTACGTCGCGATCATCGCGTGGACGTTCTCGCAGTTCGGCGAGCGCATCGAATACAGCTTCGGGACATCGCCGACGCCCGACGGCTGGCTGCTCGCTGGGATCCGCTACGCCGGCTACAACATGTCGTGCATCCCGGCAGTGTTCTTCACGATCCGTCACGCGACGCGTCGCCGCGAGGCGCTCGCGGCCGGATTGCTTGGCGGGCCGATCGCGATGCTGCCGGGGGTCGCGCTGTTCGTCGCGATGATGGCGTTCTATCCGCAGATCGGCGAGCAGCACGTGCCGACCAATTTCCTGCTCGCGCAATTCAATGCGCCGTGGTTCCAGGGTTTGTTCCAGATCGTGCTGTTCGGCGTGCTCGTGAAGACCGGCACGGCGTTGTTGCACGCGATCAACGAGCGCGTCGCCAAGCTCTACGACGAACGCGGCCGCGCGATGCCGCGCGCGTTGCGCCCTGCCCTGTCGCTGTCGGTGCTGATCGTCTCGGTGTTCGCCGCGAACGCGATCGGGCTGGTCGGCCTGATCGCGAAAGGCTACGGCTGGCTCACCTGGTTCTTCATCGCGATCCTGGTGATCCCGGTGCTGACCATCGGCGCGTACAAAGTGTTCAAGGAAGGCTGACGCAATGCGAGTCGTGGTGATCGGATCCGGCCTGATGGGCGTCGCCAGCGCGTATTTCCTCGCGCGCGAAGGCTGCGAGGTGATGGTGATCGATCGCGAGTCGGCGCCCGCGCTCGGCACCAGCCACGCCAACGCCGGCATGCTCACGCCGAGCATGGCCGATCCGTGGAACTCGCCCGGCGTGTTCTGGCATCTGCTCAAATGGCTCGGTCGCGAGGACGCGCCGTTCCTGCTGCGACCGAGCGCGATCCCGGCGATGACCAAGTGGGGCCTGTCGTTCATCGCCAACTCCAGGCCGGATCGCTTCCGCGCGAACATGGAGAAGAACCTCAGGCTCGCGTCGTACAGCCTCGACGTGCTGCGTGGATTGCGCGGCTCGGTGAAAGGCCTCGACTACGACGCGCGCAGCAACGGCACGCTCACGATCTTCCGCGATCAGCCTGGCTTCGACGAAGCCATCGCGCGTTTCCGCACGCTCGAGACGATGGGCCTGCGCGTGAACGTGCTGTCGTCGAAGGAAAGCGCGACGCTCGAGCCGGCGATCGCCGACATCGCCGACAAGCTCGTCGGCGGCATCCACTGTCCCGAGGACGAATCCGGCGACGCGCGCATGTTCACGCAGGCGCTGGCGCGTGAGGCGCGCGCGCTCGGCGTGACCTTCGCGTTCGACACCACGGTGAAGGATTTCGAAGTCAACGGCGATCGCGTCGTCGCTGCGATCACGCAGGACGGCAAGCAATTCGCCGATCAATTCGTCGTCGCCGCCGGCACCTGGAGCCCCGAGATCGTCCGCAAGATCGGTGCGCGACTGCCGGTGCGACCGGTGAAGGGTTATTCGATCACGGTGCCGACCGGCGCGTGGCCGAATCGTCCGGGCTTGCCGATCATCGACGCCGCATTGCACGCCGCGATCACGCCGTTCAAGGATCGCCTGCGCGTCGCAGGCACTGCGGAGTTCGCGGGGTTCGACCGGTCGCCGTCGCCCGGACGCATCAACAACCTGTTCGATCTGCTCCTCAGCGTGTATCCCTCGTACGCACCGTATCTCGATCGCAGCAACGCCCAGCCGTGGGCCGGCTTGCGACCGGTGTCCGCCGACGGCGTGCCGCGCATCGGCCGGCTGAAATTCCGCAACCTGTTCGTCAACAGCGGGCATGGCCATCTCGGCTGGACATTCGCGACCGGATCGGGACGGCTGCTCGCGGATCTCATGCTCGGCAAGCCGACCGACATCGAAGCGGCGCCGTACGACGCGCAGCGCTAGGAAGGACAAGGAGGAGAACCATGCAACGCACCCTGCTCATCGCGATCACCGTCGCCGCTTTCGCCGCGCATGCCGCCGACGCACCGACGCCGCCGAATCACGATGCCGAGAAGGTCGATCTCACCTGGGCGGTGAAGATCCCGCTGCGCGACGGCGTGAAGCTCGATGCGACCGTCTACCGGCCGAAGGGATCGTCGAAGCCCGCGCCGTGCGTGTTCACGCTGACGCCGTACATCGCGCAGAACTACAACGATCGCGGCATCTACTTCGCCGCGCGCGGCTATCCGTTCCTCACCATCGACGTGCGCGGGCGCGGCAATTCCGAAGGCGAGTTCCGTCCGATGATCCAGGAGGCGCGCGACGGTTACGACGTCGTCGAGTGGCTCGCGAAGCAGCCGTACTGCAACGGCAAGGTTGCAATGTGGGGCGGCAGTTACGCCGGCTATGACCAGTGGGCGACCGCGAAAGAACTGCCGCCGCATCTCGCGACGATCGTGCCGGCGGCAGCCGCGCAGGCCGGCGTCGACTTCCCGATGTTCGCGAACATCTTCAATCCGTACGAAGGCCAGTGGCTGACGCTCGTCACCGGTCACACGTCGCAGGACAAGCTGTTCGGCAATCGCGACTGGTGGATGGCGAAGAACCGCGCATGGTTCGAGGCGGGCGCGTCGATGCGCGACTTCGAGAAGTTCACCGGCATCTTCCACCCGACCTTCCAGGAGAACCTCGACTATCCCACGCAGGGTCCGCACTGGGACGCGTACAACCCGACCGTCGAGCAATACGCGAAGCTCTCGGTGCCCATCCTCACCATCACCGGCAGCTACGACGGCGATCAGCCCGGCGCGCTGGCGTTCTACAAGCAGCACATGCAGCACGGCAGTGCGAAGGCGAAGTCGCGGCACTACCTGATCATCGGCCCGTGGGATCACGCGGGCACGCGCACGCCGAAGCAGGACGTCGGCGGCTTGCACTTCGGCGACGCGTCGATGGTCGATCTGCCGAAGCTGCACACCGAGTGGTACGCGTGGACGATGGAGAACGGCAAGAAGCCCGAGTTCCTGAAGAAGCGCGTCGCCTACTACGTGATGGTCGCGGACGAGTGGCGCTACGCCGACACGCTCGAAGCGGTCACCGCGGAATCGCGGCCGTTCTATCTCGACTCGCGCGGCGCCGGCGCGGATTCGGTGTTCGATGCGGGAACGCTCGCCGCGGGCTCGCCGGGCCGCGGCGCGGCGGATCGCTACGTCTACGATCCGAGCGACGTCAGCACCGCGAAGCTCGAAGCCGAAGTCGATCCCGATTCCCTGCTCGATCAGCGCATGGTGCTGAACGCCGGTCGCGAGCGCGAGCTCGTCTATCACACGGCGCCCTTCGCGGAGGACACGGAGATCAGCGGCTTCTTCAAGCTCTCCACGTGGATCGCGATCGACCAGCCCGACACCGACTTCGCCGCGACGGTCTACGAGATCCTGCCCGACGGATCGAGCGTGCGGCTCACCGGAGATCTCCAGCGCGCGCGCTATCGCGAGAGCCTGCGCGAGGCGAAGCTCGTCCCCAAGGGCGAAGCGCTGCAGTACACGTTCGATCGCTTCACCTTCACGTCGCGCCTGGTGAAGAAAGGCAGCCGGCTGCGGCTCGTGATCGGGCCGATCAATTCGATCAACAGCGAGAAGAATTTCAACTCGGGCGGCGTCGTCGCCGACGAGACGATCAAGGATGCGCGCACGGTGAACGTGCAGCTGTATCACGATGCGCAGCATCCGAGCGCGCTGTATGTACCAATCGGGAGAAAATCATGAGAGAGCTCATCCGCGTTCCCGGCGTCTCCGACGTCACCGAAGCCGTCGGCGCGCCGCTGTCGGCCGCGGCCAAAGGCGGCGGACTGGTGTTCGTCTCCGGCATGCCGCCGATCGACGCGCAGACCAAGAAGGTGCGCACGGGGATCACCGTCGCCGAGCAGACCGAGCTGTGCATGAAGAACGTCAAGGCGTCGCTCGAGGCCGCGGGCTCGTCGCTCGACAAGGTGCTCAAGGTGAATATCTACGCCTGCAACGCGGCGCACTACGGCACGATCAACAAGGTCTACGCGACGTTCTTCAAGGACGGCAAGTATCCGGCGCGCACCTTCGTGCCCGTCGCGGGCTGGCCGATGGAGTTCGACGTCGAGATCGAGGCGATCGCCTTGGCGTGACCCAGCAGCACGTTCCTCCGGTAAAATGGAACCGGAGGAAAATACAGAGATGAATAAAAAGTCGTTGCAGCTCCACATTCCGGAGCCGAAATGCCGTCCCGGCGACAAGGTCGACTTCAGCGACCTGAAGATCCCGCCGGCCGGCAAAGTGTCGCGGCCCGAGATCAACGTGGGCGCCGGCGAGATCCGCGATCACGCCTACGACCTGATCCGCGTGCTCGACGACAAGGGCAAGGCGGTCGGCCCGTGGAATCCCAAGCTCGATCCCGATTTCCTGCGCAGCGGCCTGCGCCACATGATGCTGACGCGCGAGTTCGACGAGCGCATGGTCAAGCAGCAGCGCGTGGGCAAGACCTCGTTCTACATCAAGTCGACCGGCGAGGAAGCGATCGCGGTCGCGAGCGCGATGGCGATGCACAAGGACGACATGTGCTTCCCGAGCTATCGCCAGCAGGGCTTGCTGATCGCGCGCGGCTGCCCGCTCGTGCGCCTGATGAACCAGATCTTCTCCAACAAGATGGATCCGGTGAAAGGCCGCCAGCTGCCGATCATGTACTCGGAGCCCGACTACGGCTTCTTCTCGATCTCCGGCAATCTCGCGACGCAGCTGCCGCAAGCGGTCGGCTGGGCAATGGCGTCGGCGTACTCCGGCGACAAGCGCATCGCGGCGGGTTACGTCGGCGACGGCGCGAGCGCCGAAGCGGATTTCCATTACGCGCTCACGTTCGCGACGGTGTACCAAGCGCCGGTCGTGATCCACATCTCGAACAACCAGTGGGCGATCTCGACCTTCCAGGGCATGGCCGGCGGCGAGCACGCGACCTTCGCGGCCCGCGCGATCGGCTACGGACTGCCGGGTCTGCGCGTCGACGGCAACGACTTCCTCGCCTGCTACGCGGCGTCGAAGTGGGCGTCGGACAGGGCGCGCAACAATCACGGCGCGACGGTCATCGAGCACTTCACCTATCGCGCCGCGGCGCATTCGACGAGCGACGATCCGTCGGCATATCGACCGGCCGACGAGTGGAAGAACTGGCCGCTCGGCGATCCGATCGAGCGATTGAAGCAGCATCTCATCGTGATCGGCGAATGGGACGACAAGCGTCACGAGAAATTGCAGAAGGAGCTCGAGGCGCACGTCGTCGAGCAGCTCAAGGAAGCGTCGAGCTACGGCACGCTCGGCAATCCGCCGCCGGACGATCCGGGCTCGATGTTCGAGGACGTGCTGAAGGAAATGCCGGGACGGCTGATCGCACAGCGCGAAGAGATGCTGAAGCTGCGCGCGATGAAGGACGAGTAAGCCATGGCCCTCGCCCGTCAGAACGTTTCCCAGGGGTATCCGATGTCCGATCCATCGGGCTCGTCTGCTCATTCCCGCACCCACGCTCGCCCGCAAAAAACGCGGGCTCACGGCACCGTGTCATGAGCAGAATGAACATGATCCAGGCGCTGAACTCCGCGCTCGACAGCGCGATGGAGCGCGACCCGAAGGTTCTCGTCTACGGCGAGGACGTCGGTTATTTCGGCGGCGTGTTCCGCGTCACCGCGGGATTGCAGAAGAAATACGGCAAGACGCGCTGCTTCGACGCGCCGATCGCCGAGGGCGGCATCATCGGCACCGCGATCGGCATGGGCGTTTACGGCTTGCGGCCCGTCGTCGAGATCCAGTTCGCCGACTACATCTATCCGGGATTCGATCAGCTCGTCTCCGAAGCCGCTCGCCTGCGCTATCGCAGCGCCGGCGGCTTCACGGCACCGATCACCGTGCGCACGCCGTGCGGCGGCGGCATCTTCGGCGGGCAGACGCACTCGCAGAGTCCCGAAGGCATCTTCACGCACGTCTGCGGACTGACGACGGTGATGCCGTCGAATCCGCAGGACGCGAAAGGTCTGCTGCTCGCGTGCATCGAGGACGACGATCCGGTGATCTTCCTCGAGCCCAAGCGCATCTACAACGGACCGTTCGACGGTCACCACGATCGTCCGCTGACGCCGTGGAGCAAGCACGCGCTCGGCGAAGTCGACGAGGGCTACTACACGGTGCCGCTCGGCAAGGCGAATCGCGTGCGCGCCGGCGATCAAGTCACGGTGCTCTGCTACGGCACGATGGTGCACGTGTGCCTCGCCGCCGCGGAAGAACAGAAGATCGACGCGGAGATCATCGACCTGCGCTCGCTGCTGCCGATCGACCTCGACGCGATCGTCGAGTCGGTGAAGAAGACCGGTCGCTGCGTCGTCGTGCACGAGGCGACCAAGACCTGCGGCTACGGCGCGGAGCTCGTCGCGCTGGTGCAGGAGCACTGCTTCTATCACCTCGAAGCGCCGATCGAGCGTGTCACCGGCTGGGACACGCCGTATCCTCACGCCTATGAGTGGGATTATTTCCCGGGGCCGAAGCGCGTCGGCGTCGCGCTCAAGAAAGTGATGGAGTCGTAAATGGGCCTGCACGTCTTCAAGCTGCCGGACATCGGCGAAGGCATCGCCGAGTCGGAGATCGCCGCGTGGCACGTCAAGGTCGGCGACGTGATCAAGGAAGAGCAGGCGCTCGTCGACATGCTCACCGACAAGGCCGCGGTCGAGCTGCCCTCGCCCGTTGCCGGCAAGGTCGTCGAATTGAAAGGCGCGCCCGGCGACAAGATTCCGGTCGGCGGTGCGCTGGCGGTGATCGAGACGAGTGGTGCGGGATCAACGGTCGAAGAGAAGAAGCCGGCGGACGATCGTCATTCCCGCGCAGGCGGGAATCCAGTTGTCGCTTCGCCGAAGGAAGAACCGGGCCCCCGCCTCCGCGGGGGCGACGAGCATCGTCCCCTCGCCTCCCCCGCCACGCGCCGTCGCGCGCGTGAAGCCAACGTCGATCTCGCGCAGATCTCGGGCACTGGTCCGGGCGGTCGCGTGACCCAGGAAGATTTGGAAAAGTTTTGTGCGGGCGGTATTAGGGGTCAGATCCCAATTTCGAAAAGCGGAAATTGGGATCCGACCCCCAATACCGCCATTGAGGAGATCAAGGTCATCGGTCTGCGCCGCAAGATCGCGGAGTCGATGCAGCGCAGCAAGCAGCGCATCCCGCATTTCGCGTACGTCGAGGAGCTCGACGTCACCGAGCTCGAGGCGCTGCGCGAGCATCTGAACGCGACCAAGCAGAAGGATCAGCCGAAGCTGACGCTACTGCCGTTCCTGATGCGCGCGATCGTGAAGCTGATTCCGGAATTCCCGCAGGTGAACGCGCGCTTCGACGACGACGCCGGCGTCGTGCGGCGCTACGCCGCCGCGCACATCGGCATCGCGACGCAGACGCCGAACGGTCTCGTCGTGCCGGTCGCCAAGCACGCGGAGACGATGGACGTGTGGGCCGCGGCGAGCGAGGTGAGGCGTCTCGCCGACGCTGCGCGCGCCGGCAAGGCGACGCGCGACGAGTTGTCAGGCTCGACGATCACCATCACGAGCCTCGGCGCGCTCGGCGGCATCGCCTCGACGCCGGTGATCAACGCGCCGGAAGTCGCGATCGTCGGCGTGAACAAGATCGTCGAGCGGCCGGTGGTGTCCAACGGCCACATCGCGGTGCGCAAGATCATGAACCTGTCGTCGTCGTTCGATCACCGCGTGGTCGACGGCTACGACGCCGCGAGCTTCATTCAGCGCGTGAAGCAGCTCCTCGAGCATCCGGCGACGCTGTTCATGCCCTAAGGCGCTTCAAACGCCGCCGCTGATCGTCACCGTCGCCGACGCCGGATTGCCGAGCAGCGCGCCGTTGGTCGGCGCCGAGATCCTCACGCCGAAGTTGCGCGTACCGGTGAACAGCGAGAGTCGATTGATCGGCACCGTGAACGTCTTCGGCGTCGCATCGCCCGCGGCCCATGACAGCACGCCGCTCCTCGCGGTGAAGTCGCGCGTGGACGTGGCTGTTCCACTCGTTGTCGCATAGGCCACCGAGACCGCGCCGGTCGTGCCGCCGACGCGCTGCACGCTGATCGTCACCGAGCCGAGGCTCTGCTTCACCGAATAGGACCCGGTGTTGACGCGCATCACGCCAGCCGCGGCGCCCTTGATGTTGATCGTTGCCGTCGCCGGCGTGCCGAGCGTCGCGCCCGCACTCGCGCTGGTGAGCTTCACGGTGAAGCTGCGGGTGCCTGCGAACGGCACGAGCGCGCTGACGGGAACGCTCACGGTCCTGACGGAGGTATCGCCATCGGCCCACGACAGCGTGCCGCTGCGCGCGGTGTAATCGACGCCGGCATGCGCCGAGCCGTCGGCGGTCGCATAGCTCACGTTGATTGCGCCGGCCGTCCCGCTCGTGCGCTTCACGCCGATCGTGATCGTGCCTGCGGTTTGGTTGACTGAATAGCTCGACGCGCCCCACGCGAGCGCGCCCGCCGGTGGCGGAGTCGCCGTTGTCGTCGTCGTCGTGCCGGCCCACAGCTTGCGGATCAGCGCCATCTTGTCGGTGCGCACCTGCAGGTTGTCGTCGAGGATGCCGCCGGTGTCGCCGCTGTTCGGCGTGTAACACCAGAAGAAGCTGTCGCTGATGCCCTTGTTGATGAGGTACTGCACGAACGCGTTCTGCCAGGTGACGTCCATCTGGCCGCCGGTGCCGGTGCCGTACTTGCCGCCCCATTCGCCGACGATCACGGGATGCGCGGGATACAGCTTCCCGAACAGCGTGTCCCAATTCGCCGCCAGGTTCGCCGGGAAATTCGGTGCGCCGAACGAAGACTTCACGTAGACGTCGGGGCCGTAGGTGTGCGGCGTCAGCACCAGCTTGTCCGCTGCGATGTTGAGCGGCTGGTACGCCTCGGGCTGGAAATCCTCGCCCCAGTTCATCGGCTGATTGGAATCCTCGACGCCGTCGAAATTGCCGGCGATGCCCTGCACGAAGATGAGCAGGTTCGGATTCACCGAGAGGATGCCCGCGGCAGCGGCTTCGACCGCGGCCTTCCAGTAATACGCGGAATTGGTCTGATTCGGATCACCCGTCGACCAGCGCACCGGACCGTTCGGCTCGTTGAACACGTCGATCGCCATGAAGTGCGGATTGCCCGCGTAGCGTTGCGCGACGAATTTCAGATCGCGGATCCACATGTCCTTCGTGTAGGCCTGATTGTTGTAGATCAGGTTGAAGTCGGCGCTGTTGGAGACGAACCACGTCTGGTACTGCCGCACTTTCGACACGCTGTGGAAATCGAGCATGACGTAGAGGCCCTGACGATCGGCCTCGGCCATCCACAGATCGAGCACCTGCAGCGGCGTCTTGCCGTAGAGGTCGGCATTCTTGTTCGGATCGACGTACGACAGCTTGTCGACTGTCGTGGTGACGTAGAGCGTGTCGGGCACGAACGGCACGCGCACGGCGTTGAAGCCGAGCGCCTTGATCTGCGCGATCTGGTCCTTCCAGCCCATCGCCCACAGGTACTGCGGCTGCAGGATGTCGGCGTTGAAGCCGAAGTGAGAGATGCCGCGCACCTGGATGCGGTTGCCAGCCGCGTCGTAGATCTTGCCGGACTGCGCGTGGAACCCGGCAGCGGAAACCGACGCGCTCGCGACGAGCGCGAGGCCGGCGAACACCAGCTTCTTGAACAAGGAAAAGCCCCTGACGAAATACACCGCGTCACCGTAAGGACGCAGTGCCCCACGCGCATTAGAGAAAAAATCACGGTGACGCGCTAGAGTCGCAGCGCAGCAACAGAATTCGGCGTTACCAGGAGAAAAAAATGACAAGCCTCGTGGTGATCCCCGGCAGCTGGCGCACCGGCTCGTTCAACGTCGCGCTGGCGCGCGCAGCGATCGCGGCCGCACCCGCGGGCTGCACGTGCGTGCTCGAATCGATCAAGGACATCCCGCTCTACGACGGCGACGTCGAAGCACGTGGAACGCCGGCAGCGGTGACGCGTCTGAAAGAGGTTGTCGCAGCCGCCGACGGCGTGCTGATGGTCTCGCCGGAGTACAACAATTCAGTCCCTGGAACGTTCAAGAACGCGATCGACTGGCTGTCGCGGCCGGACACCGACATCGCGCGCGTGTTCGGCGGGCGGCCGTTCGGGTTGATCGGCGCTTCGCCGGGCATGGGCGGCACACGGCTGTCGCAGAACGCGTGGCTGCCGACGCTGCGCGTGCTCGGCGTGAATCTCTACAGCGCGCGCTTCTTCTACGTCGCCGGCGCGCACAAGGTGTTCGATCCGAGCGGCGCGCTCGTCGACGACAAGACGCGCGACGTGCTCGGCAAGTACATGCAAGGATTCGGAGCGTTCGTTGCGAAGAACAAGAGAACAGCGTCGCCCTGAAGGGCGACCCACGAAGGCGAGCAAGAAGGCGAGCAAGTTGATCGAAGTCCTGCAATCGCCGATCCACGGCCACGGCGTGTTCGCGCTGCGGCGCATCCGCAAGGGCCGCGAGATCATCGACTATCGCGGCAAGCTGCTGACGCACGACGAGGCCGACGATCGCGAGCCGGACACAGGTCACACGTTCCTGTTCATCCTCAACGAGCACTACGTGATCGACGCCGGCCAGGGCGGTAACGAAGCGCGCTTCGTCAACCATTCGTGCCAGCCCAATTGCGTCGCTTACTGGATCGAGAGCAAGCAGGATCCGAAGCAGGACCGAATCGTGATCGAAGCGCTGCGCGACATCGCGCCCGGTGAGGAGCTCACCTACGACTATCGCATCGAGGTCGACGAGCCGATCACCCGGCGCGAGCGGCAGATGTGGGCGTGCTACTGCGGGTCGCCGCGCTGCCGCGGCACGATGCTGCGGAAGAAGTCCTAAGCCGGGCGGCGGGCCGCAGCCAGCGCGCGCTCGACGGCGCCGACGATCTCTTCAGGGCGACAGGTCTTGATCAGCACGACGCGAGCGCCCGCTTCCAGCGCGCGACGCGCGAGCGGTGAATCGTTGGCGACGCCGGTGATGACGACGGCGGGGATGTCCATGCCGCGCGCCATCAGCACTTCGAGGAAATCCGCGCCCGACATGCCGGGCATCATCAGGTCGACGACGAGGCAGTCGCAGCGTTCCTTGGCGAGCGCCGAGAGGCACTCCTCCGCCGCGCCGAAGGTCTGCACTTTCCAGCCCGTCGTGCCGACCACGAGCCCGATCGCCTCGCGCTGGAGGGTGTCGTCGTCGATGACGTAGATGCTCCGGGTCTTCTGCATGGCGCGATTCTAGACGAATGCCGCGCCAAGCTGCCGTAGCGCGGCCTCGGCGGGCTTGAGCGAAATCCCCTGGTAAGGACCCGGGATCACGCTGCCGTCGGCGGTGCGGATCGGGCGGAAGTCGCGCATCAGCGCGAACAGCGCGCGCGGTGTGCCCAGCCGCACCATCGGGCCACCGGTCTGGCCCGGCAGCCAGCCGAAATTGAACTCGTAGATGGGATGTCCGCGCAGATCGGGGAAGCACGCGGAGACGATGCCCGTGTTGACGTGGCTCTTGAGCTCCGAGCTGCCCGACAGGTAGTTGCCCTCGGCATCGACCTCGAGCTCGAACACCGGCGACGCGGGATAGCCGACCGCGATCACCGACGTGCCGTCGTCCACCTCGCGCATCGACAGCGGCAGCGCGACGAGCCGCTTGTTGCCGTTCACGCACGGGCCCATCTCGAGCACCGCGAGATCGAGATCGGGGCTCTCGAGCGCGAACGAGACGATCGGGAAATGGAACAGCTGCGTGCCGTTGTCCGGCGCGATCATCGCGTAGTACTTGTCGTCGGGCTGGCGCGCTTCGCCGCCGTTGAGGACGCGATGCGCCGTGAGCAGATACTTGTTGGCGACGATGCAGGTCGCGCTGCCGACGATGTCGGCGTCGTACTTCGGCGGCTTGGCCTTGCCGCCCTTCTTCGGCGCGCTGACCTTGCCGCGCCGCACGCGCAGGATCGCGGCGGTCGCGTGGCGCGTCATCGGCGTGGCGGCGACGAGCTCCTGATGCATCGAGTCGGGGCGCGCGACGTCGAGCGTCGGCGCACGCGGCGCGCCGCCCATCATGACCGCGGGCGGCTCGTAGTAATCGTCGGGACCGAACACCGCCGGCGTCTGCTTGGCACCGCGCTTGGACTTGGCCGGCTTCGGTGCGGGAGCGGCGGCGGGCGACTCGTCCGGGGGCTCATAGCTTGCATCCGGGTCCGCGATGGCGCCGCGCGTGCGCCAGGACCAGTGCATCAAGAGCAGCAGCAGAAGGCCCGCGAACACGACGCGGGAGTAGACGAACGTCGCCGACGGACCTGGATCGCCAGGATCGGCCGTCTCCGACAGCGGAATCCACGGACCGAGCTCGGCGATCGCGACCAGCACCAACATCTGCAATCCGAGCGAGATCAGCAGCTGGAACTGCCCGCCGGCGCGGATCGATTCGCGGAAGAACATGCACCAGCCGCTGAAGCCGATGATCGCGAGCGTGCCGAGCTCGAAGACGAGATGCTCGACGAGCTTGCCGTGCACGAGCGTGTCGGTGCGCGGCAGGACATAAGTGGCGTCGACCCCGACGATCAGCAGCAGGCAGAGCAGCGCGGCGGCATTGAGGATTTTCACGCGAGCCCAAATGCTACTGCCTCGCGGGCGCCTCCCGCAAAGGCTTGCGCGAACGCTTACTTTTTGGGCGGTTTCGGCGCGGTGGCGACCAGCTGATCCATCGACTTTTCGAGGCAGTTGCGCAGCGGATCGTTCGGGTAGCCCGTACCGTTCCCGGGATTTTGCCTGTCGCACTCCCGCACCGACTTTTCCCAAGCGG
>Ga0070741_10002284_pt1 | contig 52448 bp, 61 predicted proteins | sample Coa_R1_4_FD_66440 | JGI IMG/M metagenome (GOLD analysis project Ga0070741, IMG submission 66440) | Surface soil microbial communities from Centralia Pennsylvania, which are recovering from an underground coalmine fire - Coalmine... | ecosystem: Environmental > Terrestrial > Soil > Unclassified ... | reverse complement strand
TCTGCACCATCAGCCGCGCGCCCTGAATGACTGCATGTACTCGATTTCGACACTACCATAGGTCACTTCGCGCGCCGTTTCGAGGAGAATCGCGGCCGCCTCGCCGAAGGTGCGGAGGTCATCCTCGCCCGCGAAGCGGATGCCGCCGGCCTCGAGCGCGGCGCGTGTCGAGTCCCTGAGCCAGCCGACCGCCGGCCATTCGCGCGGCAGCTCCGACGCCTCGCCGAGGGCGGTCGCCCCGCCGGGTGCGAGGTGATAGACGCGGCCCCTTCCCGCCTCCGACACCGCGAGCACGGGCGCGTCCGACCTCGCGGCCTGGAGCCGCAGCGTCGGCAGCGGGTAGATCGGGATCCTCAGGCCGATTGCGAGGCCGAGGCCGAACGACACGCCGACCCGAAGTCCGGTGAACGAACCAGGGCCGGTCGCGACCGCGACACCGGTGAGCGCCGCGCCGCCCATGAGCGCCCGGTAGCGCGACGGCAGGTCGAATGCCGGGCCGGACGCCGCCAGCTCTTCATGCGCCACGCCGCCGCCGGGCTTGACGAGCGCCACAGCCGAGCACGCAGAAGATGTGTCGATCGCGAGGATCATTCGAAGCGAATGCGCCGGCGGTCGCCGCCGGCGGGCTCGATCGAGATCACCCTGGCGCCCGGCGCGTCGAGGCGGTTGCCCCACTCCACCACCACCGCGCCCTCGTCCAGGAGCTCGTCGAGGCCGAGCTCGCGCAGCTCAGGCGTGCGCTCCAGGCGGTAAAGGTCGACGTGCGCGAGCGGCACGTCGCCGTGGTAGTTGCGGACGAGCACGAAGGTCGGGCTCGCGACGTGGTCGCGCGAGCCGGTGCCGCGCGCCAGCCCGCGCACGAACGTGGTCTTGCCCGCGCCCAGCGGCCCGACGAGCAGCAGCAGGTCGCCCTGCTTCAGCGTGCGGCCGACGCGCTCGCCCTCGGCCTCGGTCTCGTCGGCGCTCGCGGTCTCGACCTCACGCAAAGTGGTCGTACCCCGTGCTGTCGAGGTGCGCGCCGACGACCTCGACGCGGCCGCCGTCCACCATCATGCCGACGACGTGGAGCCCTGCCCGTTCGACCGCGGCAGGGGGACCGGCGCACACCAGCTCGACCTCCTCGCCGCTGGTGAGCGCATCGGTGACCGAGGCGCCCGCGGCGCACGGCACGTCCGCGGCGCGGATCGTCGAGCCGACTCCGGACATCGCCGCGAACTTCTCCATCTCGCGGACCAGCCCGTCGGAGATGTCGCCGCAACAGATCCCAAGGGCATTGAGCTCCATGCCCTTCTGGATCAGCGGCTCGGGACGAAGGACGCGACGCTCGCGCAGCGCCACGGCGGACTTGCCGAGCGGGCCGGTCACGCCGACGGCCCACCCGGCCTCGGCGGCGCTGCGCGGAAGGGGGACGTCGTCGGTGAAGCCGCCGACGGTCAGTGAGAGGACGGCAGGTCCCTCGATCGCTCCCATGTCACCGCCGACGATCGACATCGCAAAGCGCGACGCGAGCTCGTGCATGCCCTTGAAAAGGCCGGCGAAATCTTCCGTCTTCCACTGCCGCGGCACCGCAAGCGACGCAAGCGCCCAGTGTGGGTACGCGCCCTTCGCGGCGAGGTCGCCGAGCGCCAGCGCGAGCGCACGCCAGCCGGCGTCCTCGGCGCTCATCCAGGACAGGTCGAAGTGCACGCCCTCGATGGCCATGTCCGTGCTGACGACCTCATAAGCGTCGACCGGGTCGAGCAGCGCCGCGTCGTCGCCGCCGGCCTGTTTCGCGAGGTACGGCTTGATCAGCTCGACGAGCTTTGACTCGCCGATCCCGCCGACCGTGGTCACGCGTCCAGCATTGCACGCAGCGTGCGAGCGGCCGCCTCGGGGTCGGCGGCGCCGCCGATCGCGCGGATGACGCACGCGCGCCGCACGCCGGCGGCCGTGAGCTGGGCGATGTTCGAGGCGTCGATGCCGCCGATGCCGAAGACGGGGACCGGCACCGAGCGTGCGATCTCCGCGATGCCCTCAGGACCGATGACCTGCTTCTCCGCCTTGATCGGCGTCGCGAACGCCGGACCGCTGCCGAGGTAGCCGGCACCGTCCGCGACCGCTTGTTTCGCCGACTCGACGCTCGACGCGGACGCGCCGATCATGAGCCGGTCGCCCGCCACGCGCCTCGCGGAGGTGACGCTGAGGTCGTCGGGACCGAGGTGGACGCCGTCCGCCTCGGCGAGCAGCGCAATGTCGACGTGGTCGTTAACGACGAACAGGCGATTGTTCTTTACAGCCAGCGGTTGGATCCGTCGCGCGAGCTGCAGGAGCTCTCCGCGCGGCAGCGTCTTGTGACGGAGCTGGACCACGTCGGCCCCGCCACGGATGGCCGCGGCGACCATGTCGAGCAGGGCGTCGGGTTCGGTGTCCGGGGTGACGAAATAGAGCCGCGCCGCCTCGAGACGGATCAGCTGAGGAGCTGGCGCAGCTTCTCCCGAAACTCCGGCGGGGCGGTGTCGCAGTCGCAGGAGTGCTTGACGAGCCGCTTGAGCTGGGTCTGGAACTCGTAGTTGTCCATGCACTCGGGGCAACCCTCGAGGTGGAGCTGGATCTCGAGCATCTCGGTGGTCGTCAGCTCGCGGTCGACGAAACGATCGAGCTTGTCCTTGCAGTCCGGGCAGTTCATTGGTTCGCCACTTGACTGTTACTGCCGCGCACGATACCGGATTCCAACGCGTAGTCATAGAGGCTTTTTTGAAGCTGCTGGCGGGCGCGGTGGAGGCGGGACATGACCGTCCCGATCGGCACGCCCAGGGTCTCGGCGGCGTCCTTGTAGGAGAAGCCTTCCACGTCGACCAGGAGGACCACCTCACGGTGGAGCGGAGGCAGCTTTTCGACCGCGGAAACCACCTCGGAGGCGGCGAGCTTGTCGAGCACGTCGGCCTCCGGCCGCGCGCCTTCGTCGCGGAGCTTTTCGTAGAGGAGGAAGTCGCCGGCGTCGTCGAGGCTGACGTCTTCCTTGCGCGAGCCCTTGAAGCGGTCCCAAAAGAGGTTCCGCATGATCGCGAAGAGCCAGGCCTTCATGTTCGTGCCCGGCTGATAGCTGTGCTGGTAGCGCAGCGCGCGCAGGTACGCCTCCTGGACCAGGTCCTGCGCCTGGTCAGGGTCGCGGGTCAGGCGCAGCGCACCGCGGTACAGCGTGTCGAGGTGACCGAGGGCCTCTTCGGCGAATGTGGTCTGGGCTGGGCTTTCAGCCATCAATAAAGCCAGTCTAGTGTCACCTTCTTTGGCGACATCCAAACCTCGCCGAGACGCTCAGCTATTCCGGTAGAGGCGCTCCACCCGAGGACCGAGCGATGTGAGCACCTCGTAGGAGATCGTTCCGGACCAGTGCGCAACCTCCTCGGCCGTGATGCGTTCGTCGCCGTCGACGCCGATCAAAGTCGCGGTGTCGCCGGCCGTCACGCCGTCGATGTCGCTGACGTCGGCGGTGATCGCGTCCATGCTCATCGTGCCGATCAGCGGCGCCTTCCGCCCCCGCACGAGGACGTGACCGCGGTTGGAGCGAATGCGGTGGACGCCGTCCGCGTAACCGATGGCGATGGTCGCGACCCGCCGCGCTTCTCGCGCGCGCCAGGTGGCGCCGTAGCCGACAGTGTCGCCAGGTCGCACGGTCTTCAGGTGCGTGACGAGCGCGCGCAGCGAGAGCGCCGGCTGCATCTGCGTCCATTCGCAGCCGTATAGGGAGATGCCGCAGCGCACGCCGTCGAGCGCGTACTCCGGGAAATTGTGCGTGGCCGCCGAGTTGCACGCGTGGCGGAGACCCGGGTCGACGTCGAGGGTCTCGAGGGCCTCGGTGAAGCGATCGAACTGGCGGCGCGTCATGGCCACGTCGGAGTCGGCGCAGGCGAAATGGGTCCAGGTGCCGGCCAGCAGCAGGCCGTCGGATTGATCGATGAAACGCGCGATCGCGGCGACCTCGTCCGGCGCGGCCCCGAACCGGCCCATGCCCGTGTCGATCTTCAGATGGACCGGAACGGTCTGCTCGGTGGCGGCGAGGGCCTTCGCCAGGTCCAGGCTCGAGACGGCGATCGAGCATCCGCTGGCGGCGGCCGCCGGCGCCTGCGCCAGTGTCAGGCCACCCATCACGAGGACGTGGTCCGGCGCGACGAGGCCGGCCAGCTCTTCAGCCTCGGGCAGGGTGGCGACCGCGAGCCGCGTGGCGCCACCGTCGAGCGCGGCGCGGGCGACCTTCCTCGCGCCGTGGCCGTAGCCGCCCGCCTTCACGACGGCGAAGAGCTTCGTGCCATTCGGAACGTGGTCCACGATGCGGGCGGCGTTGGCGCGGATGGCGCCGAGGTCGACGTCGGCCCAGCGGAGGTGGCCGGTCGTCAGAGCCCGCCCTGCCGCAACAGGTTCATGACCAGCGGTATCTCGGGCAGGAGGTCGCCCGCGAGCAGACCGGATTCGCCGAGCTGCTGCGAGAGGCGGCGGCCGGCGGCGGCGTGGACGTAGACGCCGGTGACCGCGGCGGCGAACGGCTCGGAGCCCTGCGCGAGCAGCGCGCCGATCAGTCCGGCGAGAACGTCGCCGGTGCCGCCGGTCGCGAGGGCGGGCACCTCGTGGGGGTCCTCGCTGAAGCGTCCGTCGGGATGGGCGACGACGGTGCGCGCGCCCTTCAGCACGACGATCGCCCCCCACTCCTTGGCGGCACGGCGCGCCGAGCCCTGGCGGTCCGACTGGATCGACTCGATCGACTTGCCGGTCAGCCGGCCGAGCTCGCCGGGATGCGGGGTGAGGATGCGCCGCGGTCCGAGCTTGCGCTTCGTGCGCGGCGAATCGGCGAGCGCGTTCAGCCCGTCGGCGTCGATCACCAGCGGGCACGCGACGTGCGTCGCAAGGTCGACGACGAGGCGCCAGGTCGAGCGGTCGCGCCCCAGGCCCGGGCCGATGACGCCCGCCTCGGCCTGCTCGAGGTGGCGCATCACGGAGTCGTGCGCGGCGTGGCCGATGACGCCAGGCGCGACCTCGGGCACGGGCGTGGCCATGACCTCGGTGACCTTCGCCGCGAGGATCGGGTAGATCGTCTCGCCGACGAGGAGGCGCACGAGGCCCGCGCCGCTGCGGGCGGCGGCGGTCGAGGCGAGGTACGCGGCCCCGGTGAACCCGAGGCTCCCGGCGAGCACGACGACCGTGCCGAAGGTGCCCTTGTGCGCGTCCTTCGGCCGCTCGGGCAGGATGACCGAGTCCGGCGCGGGCAGCAGGTTCGCGAACGATTCGGGCATCTCGAGGTGCGAGGTCGCCACGGCGAGGCCGCTGTGGTGGGTGATGCTCACCTCGACGCGCGCGCCGCGGTCGTCACCGAGGAGGCGGACGCGCGGGGCGCCCGACATGCCGGGGAGGACCTCGATGCGGCGGCGCGGGAAGCAGATGCCCGTGCCGTCGAAGCACTTGATGACGGCCTCCTTGGCCGCCCACCTCCCGGCGAGCCGTTCGGAGCTGCCGTCGCAGTACGCGATCTCCGCGGGGGTGTAGACCTTCTTCAGAAAGCCTGGACCCGAGCGCTTGATCGCGAGGGCGATGCGGTCGACCGACACGGCGTCAACGCCGATGCGCTGCACGGAGAGTAAAGGTAGCGAGTTGCCGAACGCGTCTTAACAGGCGGGGTTCCCATCGCCGAAAAAATCGATCACGCTTGCCCGAGGTGTGCCGGTTGGGGGAGGGACCGGCCCGGAGGAGGGAGGGCCCGACGAGGGGTCTGCCTATTCGACCGTGACGCTCTTCGCGAGGTTCCTCGGCTTGTCGACGTCGCGGCCCAGCTCGACCGCGACGTGGTACGCGAACAGCTGCAGCATCACCGAGTTCAGCACCGCCGACGCAGTCTCCTCGACCGCCGGCATCTCGAACCTGTCCGTCGCGATGCCGTCCAGCGAGCGGTTCCCCTTCGTGACCAGCGCGATCACCGGCGCGTCGCGGGCGACGATCTCGTGAACGTTGCTGACCATCTTCTCGCTGGTCGGCGAATCGGTGCAGATCGCGATCACCGGAAACTCGCCGTCGAGCAGCGCGATCGGCCCGTGCTTCAGCTCGCCACCGCTCACGCCCTCGGCGTGCACGTACGAAATCTCCTTCAGCTTCAGCGCCCCCTCGAGCGCAACCGGGTAGCCGAGGCCGCGGCCCGTGAAGAGGAAGTTGTGGTACCGGCTGTAGCGGCGGGCAAGCGCCTGGATCTCCGCCTCGCGATCGAGCACGTCGCGGATCTGGTCCGGGAGCGCGCGAAGGCTCGTGACCAGCTCCTGGCGGCGCTCGAGGGACATCCGGCCGTTCACCGCGGCCAACCGCATCGCGAGGAGCTGGAGGCTCACGAGGTGCGACAGGAAGGTCTTCGTCGACGCGACGCCGATCTCCGGCCCGGCGTGGAGGTAGATCGAGCCGTCCGCGTCGCGCGCCGCCGAGCTCGCGAACACGTTCGTGACCGCCACCGTCAGCGCGCCACGGTCCTTCGCCTGGTGGAGGCCGACGAGCGTGTCGGCGGTCTCGCCGGACTGCGTGATCACGACGGCGAGCGTGTCGCGGCCGAACGTCGGCCGGCGATAGCGAAACTCCGCGGCGTCCATCGCGCGCGCGGGCATCCCCGCCGCTTCCTCGATCGCCAGCTCACCCGCAAGCGCTGCGTGCCGCGACGTGCCCATCCCGAGCAGGATCACCTCGCGGATCCGCCGCAGCTCCTCGTCGCCGGCGGTGAACTCGCGGAACGTGACCGTGCCGTCGTCGGTGAGGCGGCCGCGCATCGCGTTCGACACGGCCTCCGGCGCCTCGTGGATCTCCTTGAGCATGAAGTGCTCGTAGCCGCCCTTCTGCGCCTGCGCCACGTCCCAGTCGACGTGGACGAAGCGCGGCTTGACGCTGACGCCGTCGAGCGTCGAGACCTCGGCGCCGAGCGGCGTGACCGCGGCGACCTCTCCCTCACCGAGCACGAGCACGCGCTTGGTGTACGGGATGATCGCGGTGATGTCCGACGCGATGTAGTACTCGCCATCGCCGAGGCCGACGACAAGGGGTGCGTTCAGCCGCGCGCCGACCAGCAGCTCCGGGTCATCCGCCGAGAACATCGCGAGCGCGTACGCGCCCTTCATCCTCTTCAGCGCGGCGCGCACCGCGCCGAGGAAGTCGCCCTTGTAGTACGACTCGATCAGGTGCGGGACGACCTCGGTGTCGGTCTCCGAGACGAACTCGTGGCCGGCGGCCTGCAGCTCCGCGCGGAGCTCGGCGAAGTTCTCGATGATCCCGTTGTGCACGACGTAGATCCGTCCGCGGCAGTCGGTGTGCGGGTGGGCGTTGATGTAGGTCGGCCGCCCGTGGGTGGCCCAGCGCGTGTGGCCGATCCCGACGTGGCCGACCGGCATGTTCTCGTTGAGCTTGGCGATGAGGTCGTCGACCTTGGCCTCCGACTTCGTCACGCTCGTGCTCACGACCTCGCCCGGCCGGGGCACCTCGAGGACCGCGACCCCGGCCGAGTCATAGCCCCGGTACTCGAGTCGCTTGAGGCTGTCCATGAGCACCGGCGTGGCTTCGCCGTCGCCCAGGTAGCCGATGATCCCGCACATCCTGTGTAAATAACTCCTAAGTCGCGTGCTCTGGCGGTATTGGGTTAGAACGGGCGGCCGGACGCGGCGGTTACGACTATGGGCTTGGGGAAACCGACGGGTTCCTCACGATCGTGAACGTGACCTTGGCGGTCGCGATGCCGTTCAGCGGGGTGACGCCGTCCGGGTACGGGATGTTGACCTGGGCCGTGAACGTCGATGTGCTCTTGCTGAGGTCCACCGCCGGCAGCGTCAGGCTCTGGATCTTGGCCAGCGCCGCCGGATCGCCCGTGATCACCACCGTCAGCGGTTTGATGTCAATCCTGGTCAGCTCGAAGCCCGGCGGCGGAGGCTGCGAAGGCTCCGGTACGACCAGCACCACCGTCGTCCGCGTCGTGCCGGTCTCCGCATTGACCGCCACGTTGGCGGTAGGGAAGTCCAGGCCCGCGCAGGGCACCGTCGAGCAGGGGGTCAGCAGAACGCTTCCGCTGCTGTTTGTTAGCTGGATCGTCTGGTTGACAAAGGTCCTCTGGTTGGCGGCGATCGGATCGGTCACGTTCACGGTCGCGGTCACGGGCTCCCAGGACTGCGGCCCGACGAATGTGACGCTGGCGGGGTTGCTGTCCGTCTTGGTCACGACCCAGCCCGGCGCCGAGTGGGTCGCAACCTTGACCGGGATGGTCTCGGCGACCAGGTTGTCAACGCGGACCACAATCGGCGCAGGCTGCTGAATCGTGACGTTCGCCGTTGTCGTCACGGTCACGTTCAGCTTGACTGCCGGGCCCGCCTTGGCTTGCTGAGCCTCGACTGTCGCACTGAAGTTGTTGGTTGTGGCATTCACTACCGCGTCCGCCAAACCTGAAAAGGTGACGTTCACCGTCGACGGCCGGTTCAAGATGACGAGGTTCTGATTCGCTCCGACCGGCGTGTAGCTGAGCGGCAATGTCAGCGTCCTGGTCGCCGTCGGGTTCTGCGAAAACGCGACGGCGCCCAGCATCAGCACCGCCAGCGCCAGCGCGAGAAGCTTCAGACGCCAGTCGTCGGTGATCCAGCTCATTTGAAGAACCCGTTGCTCTTCGCGACCTTCGGGCTCACTCGCCGGCGAAGGCCGTCGCCGTCCAGGTTGCGTGTGATCTTTCCTTCCTCGATGACAGAGATCGCTCCGGTCTCCTCAGATACGACCATGACGAGCGCGTCGGACGCAAGTGAGAGCCCGACACCCGCGCGGTGGCGCGTCCCGAGCCTCTCCCTCACCGCTCCCTCCTCCGGCAGCGGCAGCAGGCAGCCGGCGGCGATGATCTTGTTCCCGCGCACAATGACCGCGCCGTCGTGGAGCGGCGAGTTGGGATAGAAGATCGACTGCAGCATCTCGGCCGAGAGCTCGCCGTTGATCCGCACACCGGTGGAGGCGTAGTCCTCGAGGCCGACCTCCCGCTCGAACGCGATGAGCGCGCCCTGGCGCTTGGCGCTGAGGCGCTCGGCGGCGCGGATCGCCTCCGACACCGCCTGGTTGTAGAGGCCGGCGTTGTAGCTGGAGAGCGGCCGGCCGATGCGCCCCAGCCGCCCAACCTGGTCGAGGGCGCGGCGGAGCTCAGGCTGAAACATGATCAGGACTGCGATGACGATGAAGACGATGCCGTTGCGGAAGAGCCATCCGAGCAGCACCAGGTTGAGCTGGTTCGCGATGACGCCGACGACCGCGAGGAGTACCAGGCCGACCAGCACCTGCAGGCCCTGCGTGCCCCGGAGCAGCCGGAGGAGCTGATATAGCACGACCGCAACGACCACGACGTCGATGACCTCCAGCCACCCGAGGTGATGGATCACCTGCGACAGCTGGTTCTGGAACTGCTGGATCACCTGGGTCACTCGACGTCGCCGAACAGCTCGGCCATGAGGGCCATCTGCGCATAGAGCCGGTTGCCCGCCTGCTGGAAGACGACCGAGCGCGGGCCGTCGATCACCTCGTCGGTCACCTCCTCCCCGCGATGCGCCGGCAGGCAGTGCATGAAGACGGCGTTCGGCGCCTGCGCCATGAGCGCCGCGTTGACCTGGTACGGGGCGAACGCCTTGCGCCGAGCGTCGCGCTCGTCCTCGCGCCCCATCGACGCCCAGACGTCGGTGTACACCGCCGAGGCGCCGGCGAGACCATCGAGCGTGGTGGTGATCGCGACGTGCTTCGTCCCGTTCGCAGAAGCGGGCTCAAATCCGGGCGGCGTGACGACGGTGAGGGCGAAACCCAGGCGCATGGAAGCCTCGATGAGAGACGTCGCGATGTTATTTCCGTCTCCGACATATACGACGTGCTGGCGCTCGAGCGGGCCCGCAACCTCCTCGAGCGTCATGACGTCGGCCAGGACCTGGCACGGATGGGACCGGTCGGTGAGGGCGTTGATCACGGGCTTGTTCGAGGCCTCCGCGAGCTCGACCAGGTCGGCGTGGGTCCGAAGCCGCGCGACCACCCCGTCCACGTACTGGTCGAGGACGCGGGCCGCGTCACGCACGCTCTCGCGGACGCCCAGCTGGACGTCCTGCTCGCCGAGGGTCGTCGTGGTCCCGCCGAGCCGCGCGATGCCGACCTCGAACGACACGCGCGTGCGGTGGGAGGGCCGCTGAAACAGCATCGCGATGTGGCGCCCGCTCAGCGGGACCTCGCGCCACTCACCGGCCTTGATCGCGTGGGCGACGGCGAGGATCCGGCGGAGGTCCGCGGCATCGAGGTCCGCGACGTCGAGAAAGTCCCGCCCTGCGAGCCCGATCACAGCAGAGATCATGAACTCCCGGCGCGGCGGGATTGAAGTAAGAACGTCCGTCCGTGCGCCTCCCCGCTCAGCGGGTGGGACGGCTCAGAACTTGGGCTCGGTCGCCTCCCCGGCAACCAGCGGCCGGGCCTCGAGGTCGCGCTCGGAGTCGAACTCGGGGAGCCGCTCCCGGAGCTCGGGCTCGTCTCGCAGGCGCGCGACGAGGTCGCGGCAGCCGGTGGGGTCGAGCCCGTAGTCCGTGGGCCGGAACCTGATCGGGTCCCCGGACCGGAAGGTCACGGTCACCCAGTCCGTGATGCGCATGTTCGGCCACGCCGAGACGTCCGCGAGGGTGACGGCCTGGATCTGGTCCCAGGGAGCCAGCATCTCGTGGCGGACGTTGAGCACGACCAGGCGGTCGCGGAAGAACGCGAGCTTGCAGGGCGGCCAGGCGCGAAGGCCGAGGCATGCCCACCCGGCGGTCGCGGCAGCGCCGATGGCGCAGGCCCCGAACGCGGCGGCGGCCGCGGCGCCGCCCGGGATGTCCCAGGCGACCCACCCGAGGAGGCCAAGGCCGGCGGCGACCACGGCCGCCACGCCGGCGACCATCAACAGCGGACGGCGGGACCGGACGTAGATCAACGTCGCCTCGCCGCGAGGTACTGTAGGCACGATCGGAAGGCGCCCGTCTTCAGGCGTGTCTGTACGCGCATTTTCGGAGGGATGACATGGATGTAACGGCTGAAAGGGCCGACATCGACGTCGCCGTTTCAGGGAAAACCGTCTGCACGATCTTCGCCGACGCGGTGAAGAAGTGGCCGGACCGCCCCGCGCTGCACTGGAAGACGAACGGCGACTGGCATGAGCTCACCTGGACCGAATACCGGGAAAGCGTGGCGGCGCTCACGATGGCGCTGAAGGAGCTCGGCTTCGGCCCCGACCAGTTCGGGCTGATCATGGCCCGGAACGTGCCGGAGCATGTGATCGCCGACCTGGCGCTCGTGCACGCCGGCGGCGCGGCGATCAGCGTTTACAACACCCTGGCGCCGGACCAGGTCGAGTACATCGCCAATCACTCGGCCGCGACCGTCGCGTTCGTCGAGGACGAAGCGTTCCTGGCGAAGTTCCTCGCCATCCGCGACGCCACGCTCCACCTGAAGCACGTCGTGCTCATCCGCGGCGAGGCGCCGGAGGGCGTGCTTTCGTGGGACGAGCTCATGAGGAAGGGCCGGACGGCCTGCGAAGACAACCGTGAAGCGTTCGACGCCTCGTGGCGGAAGGTCGGACCGGAGGACACCATCAGCCTGATCTACACGTCGGGCACGACGGGACCGCCCAAGGGCGTCACCTACTCGCACAACAACGTCCTGTGGACGATGGAGTCGTCGCGGAGGATCTTCTCGAAGGTCGGGGACACGCTCGTCAGCTACCTGCCGCTCGCGCACGTCGCCGAACGGTTCGCGTCGCAGTGGACGGGCATCTACCTCGGCCGTGAGGTGTATTTCTGCCCGGATCCCAACGACCTTCTCGGCTACCTGCTGGCGGCGCGGCCGACGTTCTTCGTCGGCGTCCCGCGGGTCTGGGAGAAGCTCATGGCCGGCATCCAGGCCGGCATAGCCGCAGAGCCGGACGATGCCAAGCGGCAGATGGCGAGCGGAGCGCTGGCCGCCGCGCAGCAGGCCTACCGGCTGCGCCGTGACGGCAAGGACGTTCCCGCCGAGATCGCGGCGGTCACGGAGCGGGCGCAGCCGCTGTACAAGATGCTCCTGTCGAAGATCGGGCTCGACCGCTGCGAGGTCGCGATCACGAGCACCGCGCCGTGCCGGCCAGAGGTTCACGAGTTCTGGGCCGCGCTCGGCCTGCCTCTCTTCGAGGTCTGGGGCATGAGCGAGCTGACGGGGCCGGCGACCAGTGTGCCGCTCGACAACCATCGCGCGCCGTCCATCGGCACGGCGCTGCCGGGCGTCGAGGTTCGCCTCGGCGAGGACGGCGAGATCCTCGTCCGCGGCGGCAACGTCATGGTCGGGTATTTCCGCGACCCGGAGAAGACGGCGGACACGATCGACAAGGACGGCTGGGTGCACAGCGGCGACATCGCCGAGCTACGGCCCGACGGCCAGTACCGCATCGTCGACCGCAAGAAGGAGCTGATCATCACCTCGTCCGGCAAGAACATCTCGCCGTCGAACCTCGAGGCGCTTGCGAAGTCGAGCCCGATCATCGGGCAGGCGGTCGCGGTCGGCGACGCCCGGAGCTACATCTCCGTTCTCGTCGTGCTCGATCCGCAGGTGGCGCCGTTGTGGGCGAAGCGGCAGGGGCTCGGCGAGCTCTCGCTGGCCGAGCTCTCCGCTCATGAGAAGGTCGTCGACGAGGTGAGGCGCGCGCTCACCGTCGCCAACTCGCACCTGTCCCGCGTCGAGCAGTTCAAGCGCTTCACGATCCTGCCCTCGGAGTGGTCGCCGGAGAGCGAGGAGCTCACCCCGACGATGAAGCTCAAGCGGCGGGTGATCGAGTCGAAATACCGGCCGCAGATCGAGGCGATGTACGGCGATCCTCCAGGCGGCCATTCGGTCGACCCCGCGCACGCGGCCGTAAGAACCGGCTAACCCTTCGCGGCCGCGCGGCCGTTCGGGACCTTGACGCTGAGCACCGCCTCGGTGAAGAGCCGGCGGGCGAGGCGCGTCTTCGGTTCGCCGGTCTTCGCCGCGAGCTTGGCGAGGTGGTCGATGACGCGAGGCTCGACGTTGAGCCGGTACATCTGGGTCGGGACGGCGACTTCGGTTTTCTTCGGCAACTGAACATCCTCCTGAACGCACGCGAAATTACTCAGGAGATTGTTCGAGACAGGCGGGGTAGTTGCCTACCCCGCCTGTTAAGGACGCGGTCCTAGCGCTGGATGACCGTCGAGCAGTACTGCTTGAACCCGCCCAACGGGCTGGTGCAGTTCCTCGTCTGCTGGAACTGGTCCGCCTGGCCGAAGTCGTTCGTCGTACCGGGATAATCGCCGCCATACGTGAAGGCCGAGCCGTTCTTCGCGAACCACGGATAGGTGCAGAACGGCGTGCCGTAGTTCGCGGCGCCGCAGTAGTTGTTCACCTCGGCCTTGCCGCCGAAGTCGCTGACCACGGACCAGCTCTTCGCGCTCGAGCCGTCGCCGAAGGTGACGCCGAGGATCCGTAGCGGCGAGAACTGCAGCCACGTCGGAACGTCGTACGAGTAGCACGGCTGCTTGTTCACCGTGCCGGGGACGCAGAACTGGCCGGCGGGCTGGGTGTAGTTGCCGGTGTGCCCGATCTCCCACACGAGCGAGTTCGGCGCATCGTTGACGATGCCCCAGCTGAGCGCGTTGCCCAATTGCTGCGTGTTGAAAGCCGGCATCAGCGGGCCGTCTCCGCCCTTCGCGTTGAGGACGATCGTTCCCGAGTGGCCGGTGGTGAGGTCGCTCACTGTGATGTGCATGCCGTCGGCGGCGGCGGTCACGTACTGGTGGTCGGTGATCGTGTCACCGGCGTTCATCACCAGCGGGCCGCCGGAAGCGCTGTCGGTGAGCATCGCGTTGAAGGCCGCCGACTCGGAGTTGCCCGTCTGCGAAACCCGCCACACCGGTGAGCACACCGTGTACTGGTTGGCGGAGTAGCGGACGTTGTAGCCGCCACCGGCGCCGCAGTTGTTGACGATGCTGTTCGGATAGAACTGGAGCTCGAGGAACGCCTGGCCATAGCGGCTGTTCGGGTCGGTCACGGTGCCGCCGATCCAGAACGTCGGACCGACCGCGTCGACCTGCACGCCGCCGTTGGTCGGCAGCACGATGGTCCAGGTCAGGTCCCTCGCCGAGCCTGCATGGTTCGACAGCGGATCGATCTCCGGCTCGTCGTGGCCGGTGCACGAGCCGTTGTACCAGATGTCCGGGCCGGGATGGTGCGCGATGCAGAGCGACTGCCCCGCGCCGCCGCTGCCGCCCGCGAACGCTGATGTCGCCGGTGCGAGCGCGAAGCCGAAGACGCTCGCGCACAGACCGGCGGCGCCGACGACGAGTCGAGAAAGCCGCATTGAGTTACCCTCCACCTTCACGATTTCCGGCGGGAAAGCTGAAGAACGAGCCCCGAGTCTATCCGGCCACGGCGTGCCCGGCAAGAACCTCGATGGCTACCCGGCGAGCTTCGCCCTGAGCGCGACGAAGTCCAGCGGCTGCACCCCGCCGGCCGCGAGGTAGGGCTCCGCCCCGCCCCACCTCGTTCCGACGTGGTCGAGCACCGAGTGCATCCACTCGGGCGGGCAGCGAAGCTCGTCCCGCATGGCGTCGACACGGTCGGCGGGCGCGGTCGCCAGCCACTCCGCGTAGCGAGAGGCCATCTGCTCGTCCGTCGCCGCGAAGTCCGCCGCGATCGAGTCGTTGTCGACGCCTGCCACCGACAGGACCAGGGCCGCGATCAGTCCCGTTCTGTCCTTGCCGGCGAAGCAGTGGAAGAGGACGGGTCCGTCGACGCGAGCGATCGTCCTGACGACCTGCGCGATCGACTGCTGGCGCTCGTCGAGGATGATGCGGTAGCGGTCGAGCATCGACGGCACCTTCGAGAGCTCGTCGGCGAAGGGGTCGTCGAGGAGCGGGACGTGGAGGTACAGCGGGCCGTAGTCGGCGGGTGCGAAGGGGCTCGGGCGGGCGGCGACCTCTCCCTCGCTCCGGACGTCCACGACGGCCCTGATGCCGTACTCCCACATCGCCTGGATGCCTTCCGTCGTCAGGCTCGAGACGTTGTCCGAGCGGACGATGGCACCGGGCCGCGTGAACCCGGCTCCGCACGGCAGGCCGCCGAGGTCGCGCGTGTTCCGGCAGTCGGGCCAGCGCAGCTGGCGGGCTGGAGTGGTTGTTGCGTCCCCTCCCGGCCTCCTCTGAGACGCTGGAGTGGTTGTTTCGTCCCCTCCCGGCCTCCTCTGAGACGCTGGAGTGGTTGTTTCGTCCCCTCCCGGCCTCCCCGCAAGCGGGGAGGGGGCTGCTGGTCCGCCTACCGCTTTGTGTACTGCGGGGCTTTGCGGGCCCTCTTCAGGCCGTATTTCTTGCGCTCCTTCATCCTCGGGTCGCGCGTGAGAAGACCGGCCTTCTTGAGCGCAGGGCGAAAGTCCGGGTCAAAGCTGCACAGCGCGCGGGCAATGCCGTGCGCGATGGCGCCCGCCTGCCCGCTCGTGCCGCCCCCGGCGACCTTGATGCTCAGGTCGAACTTGCGCTGAGTGTTGGTCACGCGCAGCGGCGCGAGAGCGACGAGCTCGAGCACACGCCGGCCGAGGAACGCAAGGGGATCCTTCTCGTTGACGGTCACGCGCCCCTCGCCAGGCTGCAGCCGCACGCGCGCGACCGCGTTCTTGCGCCGGCCCGTGCCGCGGTTGAAGGTTTCAGCCAACGTTGATATCCCCCTTAGCGTCGAACGTGATCTTCTTCGGTTTCTGGGCGACGTGCCCGTGGTCGGCGCCCGCGTAGACGCGCAGGCGGGTCAGCATGTCGGCGCCGAGCGTGTTGCGCTGCAGCATCCCGCGCACGGCATTCGTGATCGGGAACGTCGGGTCGAGCTCCTGCGCGCGCGCGAGCGAGCGCCGGCGCAGGCCGCCGGGGTAGCCGCTGTACCGCGTGTACTCCTTGGTCAGCGGCTTCGTGCCGGTGACCTTCACGCGAGCGGCGTTGATCACGATCACGTGGTCGCCCGAGTTCAGGTGCGGGGTGTACGTGGGCTTGTGCTTGCCCTTGAGGATCTTCGCAACGCTGGACGCGAGGCGGCCGAGGACCTGGTCCGTGGCGTCGACCACAAACCAATCGCTCTTCAGATCCGCCGTTTTTGCCGTCCAGGTCTTCTGCTTTGCCAATTTCGAGTTCCTTAGTAAATCACTTCCATCAGGGTGAGACCTCCCGCCGGCGCCGTCCTGGCCGCCAGCGTTCGGTCGCGCGCGCGGAGCACCTCGCCCACCCACCGAGGCGATCTCCGTCCGAGGCCGACCTCCGCGAGCGCCCCCGCGATGCTTCTCGCGAGGCCGCGGAGGAAGCCCTCGGCGACCAGCTCCAGCTCGACGTAATCGCCGTGCCGCCCGAGTCGAACGGAGCGCATCGTGCGCACCCGCTGATCCTGCGGCTCGGACGCCGAGCAGTAGCTCGTCCAGTCGTGCCTCCCGACGAGCGCGCGCGCGGCACGCTCCATCGCCTTCACGTCGAGCGGAGCTCGAACGTGCCAGCACCGGTTGCGCTGCAGCGCCGGCCGCCCACGGCGGTCCAGGTAGCGGTAGCGGTAGCGGCGCCAGCGGGCCGAGTAACGGGCGTGGAAATCGTCGGCGACGACCTCGGCGCTCAGCGCCGCGACGTCCTCCGGCAGGCGGGCGTTCAACGCCGCGACCAGCCGCTCCGCGCCGATGCGGCCACGGAGCTGGAAGTTGACGACCTGCCCCTCGGCATGCGCCCCAGCGTCCGTGCGGCCCGCGGCGTAGACCACGTGGTCCTCGCCGGTGAGCTCGCGCAGAGCCCGCTTCAGCTCAGCCTCCACCGTCCGGCCCCTCGCCTGCTGCTGCCAGCCGGCGAAGCCGCTCCCGTCGTACTCGAGCACGACTTTGATATTCACTTGTCAACGAGCCGCCGACTTAATCGACGAGCTCGATCAGCACCATGGGGGCCGAGTCGCCCTTGCGCGGCCCCTTGCGGATGATCCGCGTGTAGCCGCCCGGCCGCTCGGCCAGCCTCGGCATGAGGTTGGAGAAAAGCCGCTCCACGACCTCAGGCTTGGACACCTCGCGGCTGACGCGGCGGCGCGCCGCGATGTCCTGGCCCTTCGCCTCGGTGATGAGCCTCTCGACCCACCGCCGCAGCTCCTTGGCCTTTGCCTCAGTCGTGGTGATGCGGCCGCTCTCGAGCAACGACGTGCAGAGGTTGCGCATCAGCGCCTTCCGCTGATCCGTCGGGCGGTTGAAGTGGCGGCCGCTCTTCTGGTGACGCATAGAACTGGGTTAGCCCCGAAGGACCGTCCCCATCTCCTCGGGCTTGATGAAGCCCTTCTCGACCAGCTTCTCCTTGATCTCGTCCAGCGACTTGCGGCCGAAGTTCCGCAGCGCCAGCAGCTCCTCTTCCTTCTTCTGGAGCAGCTGCCCGACGGTCTGGATCTCGTTCGCCTTCAGGCAGTTGAACGCGCGGACCGACAGGTCGAGCTCCTCGATCGGAGTGTCCATGAGCCGGTTCTGCGCGCTCTTCTCACCGCGCCGCTCGGCCTCCTGCTCCTCGATGGAGTCGTGGAAGTGGACGAAGAGGCGCAGGTGCTCGGTGAAGAGCGACGCCGCGGTGCTCACGGCCTGCTCCGGCGACATGGTGCCGTCGGTCCAGACCTCGATGAGCAGCCGGTCGTAGTCCGTCGACTGGCCGACGCGGGTCTTCTCGACGGTGAAGTTCGCCTTCTCGACCGGGCTGAAGATCGCGTCGATCGGGATCACGCCGATCGGCTGGCCCTCGCGCTTGTTGCGCTCGGCCGGGACGTAGCCCTTGCCGCGCTCGACGTTGAGCTCCATGCGAAGGTGGCCCTTGGCGGCCAGCGTGCAGATGTAGAGGTCGGGATTCACGATCTCGACGTCGGACGACGTCTGGATGTGCGATGCGCGCACCTCCGCCGGGCCCTTCACGTCGAGGAGCAGGGTGACGGGGTCCTCGGTGAAGCTCTTCAGGCAGAGCTTCTTCAGGTTGAGGACGACCTCGGTCACGTCCTCCTTCACGTGCGGGATGGCCGTGAACTCGTGCGCGACGCCGTCGATCTGGATCGACGTGACGGCCGCTCCCCACAGCGAGGAGAGCAGCACGCGGCGCAGCGTGTTGCCGAGCGTGGTGCCGAAGCCCGGCTCCAGGGGCTCGATGTCGAACTTGCCGTAGTTCGCGCTCGTTTCGAGCTTGCGAACCTGCGGCGCGACGCTCATCTGGGTGTCGATTGCCAAGGGTGTCTCTTTCCTCCGATCCCTTATTACCGGGAGTAAAACTCGACGATCAGCTGCTCTTCCACGCCCGACTCCATCTCGTTCCTGTCGGGACGAGCGAGGATCCTGGCGGTCTTGTCGTCGCCGTTGAACGACAGCCAGGACGGTACGGGCCGGACCTTTGACGCCTCGAGGGCCACGTCGATGACCCCGTTGGCCGGCTTCACCTTGAGCACGTCACCCGGCTTCAGCTGGTAGGACGGCACGTTGACCGTGTGGCCGTTCACCTCGAAGTGCCGGTGGGACACGAGCTGCCGCGCCTGCTTGCGCGACGTGCCCAAACCGAGCCTGTAGACGACGTTGTCCAGCCGAAGCTCCAGGTGGCGCAGCAGATTGATGCCCGTCACGCCCGGCTCCCTGGTCGACTGGTCGAAGTAGTTGCGGAACTGCTTCTCGAGCAGGCCGTAGATGCGGCGCGCCTTCTGCTTCGCGCGCAGCTGGATGCCGTAGTCCGACGTCTTGCGCTTGCGCGCCTGGCCGTGCATGCCGGGCGCGAACGCGCGGCGCTCGATGGCGCACTTCGGCGTGTAGCAGCGCTCGCCCTTGAGGTAGAGCTTCGCGCCCTCGCGGCGGCAGAACCGGCAGACGGGCCCGCTGTAGTTCGCCATTAGACGCGCCTCCGCTTCGGCGGCCGGCAGCCGTTGTGCGGGATCGGCGTCACGTCGGTGATCGCGCTCACCTCGAGCCCGGTCGCCTGGAGCGAGCGGATCGCGGCCTCGCGGCCGGCGCCAGGCCCGCGCACGAAGACCTCGATCGAGCGCATGCCGTGCTCGAGCGCCTTCTTCGCGGTGGCCTCGGCGGTGATCTGCGCGGCGTAGGGCGTCGACTTGCGGCTGCCCTTGAAGCCCTGTGCTCCGGCAGAGCCCCACGAGATCACGTTCCCGTCGACGTCGCTGATCGAGATGATCGTGTTGTTGAACGTCGACTGGATGTGAGCCTGCCCGTTGACCACGTTCTTGCGCTCGCGACGGCGCGTGCGGACGACCTTCTTAGCCTTAGCCATCTACTACTTGCCTGCCTTGACCTTCTTCTTGCCGGCGACGGCGCGCTTCGGGCCTCGGCGGCTGCGCGCGTTGGTCCGCGTGCGCTGGCCCCGCACCGGGAGCCCGCGGCGGTGCCGCGCCCCGCGGTACGAGCCGATCTCGGTCATGCGCTTGATGTTCGTCGCCACGTCTCGGCGCAGGTCGCCCTCGATGAGGAGCTCCTTGGAGCTCGCCATCCGGTCGATCAGCTGGCGGAGGCGCGTGACCTCCTCGTCGCTCAGGTCCTTCACCCTCACGTCGGGGTTGATGCCGGCGGTCTTGACGATCTTGCCGGCGGTCGTGTTCCCGATGCCGGTGATGTAGGTGAGCGAGATCACCACCCGCTTCTGCGGCGGAAGGTCGATCCCGGCGATACGTGCGTTAGCCATGCGCTACCCCTGTCTCTGTTTGTGCTTGGGCGTCTTCGAGCAGATCACGCGCACGACTCCATTGCGCTTGATCACGCGACAGCTCGGACACATCTTCTTGACCGACGGACGAACCTTCATCTCCAAATCTCTCGAATCCGTCCACGCGAGCGATCGCTCTCCGCCAGCTCGACCCCGACCTTGTCCCCGGCTAGAAGCCGGGTGAAGTGGGTGCCGGCGCGATCGGCAACGTGGGCGAGGACCTTGGCCCCGTTCTCGAGCTCAACCCTGTACACGCCGTTGGGGAGAGGCTCCAGCACGACCCCCTTCACGAGTGAGGGTCGCGGGGGCACGAACGGCGATTGTACCAGATCACCGACGCCACCCTAGCGGTCGCCTTGCGTGAGTACGACCGGGCCTGATTCGGTGATAGCGACGGTGTGCTCAAAGTACGCCGACAGCGAGCCGTCCGCGGTGCAGATGGTCCAGTTGTCCGGCTTCATGTAGACCTCGTACGACCCGGCGTTGACCATCGGCTCGATCGCCAGGGTCATCCCGGGCTTCAGCCGCGGCGGAGTGCCGGGGCGGCCGAAGTTGGGCACCTGTGGGTCCTCGTGCATGTTGCGGCCGATCCCGTGCCCGACGAACTGGCGGATGACCGAGAACCCCTGGGACTCGACGTACGCCTGGATCGCGCTCGAGATGTCGCCGAGCCAGCCGCCGGGCTGCGCCTTCGCGATGCCGAGGTCCAGGGCGGTCCTGGTGACGTCGATCAGCCGCTGTGCCTCCGGCGTGATGTCCCCCACCCCCACGGTGATTCCGACGTCGGCCCAGAACCCCTCGAGCACCAGGCCGAGGTCGAGGCTGACGAGGTCGCCGTTCTTGATCTTCCGGTTGCCGGGGATCCCGTGGACGGCCTCGTCGTTGATCGAGACGCACATCGACTTCGGGAACCCGTTGTAGCCGAGGAAGCCCGGCACGGCGCCGCCGGCCCGGATGAGCCGATCGGCGATCTCGTCGAGCTCGATCGTCTTGACGCCGGGCTCGCACGCCTCGGCGAGCGGCGGCAGCACGGACGCCAGCAGGCGCCCGGCGCGGGCCATCAGCTCGATCTCGTGCTTGGTCTTGAGGCTGATCATGAGTTCGCCACCCCGCTTCCCGGGCCGACCGCGGTGAGAACGCGCGAGTGGATCTCCTCGATTGTCCCCACCCCTTCGACCTCGGAAACCAGCCCGAGGCCGCGGTAGTAGTCGAGGAGCGGCAGCGTCTTGGAGACGTAGACCTCGATCCGGTTCTGCACCGCCTCGGGGCGGTCGTCGGGGCGCTGCTCGAGAGGCACGTGATGGTCGGGGCACGAGCCCGTGCCCGGCGGGAAGGTGCGCTGGTCGACCGGGCACGTCATCCGGCCGGCGAGGCGTCTCACGAGCTCCGGCGTCTCGACCCGAAGGTACACGACGCGGTCAAAGGGCTTGCCGATCTCCTTCAGGAGGGCGTCGAGCGCCTCGGCCTGCGGGATCGTGCGCGGGAAGCCGTCGAGGATGAAGCCCGCCTCCGCGTCCTTCTCGACCAGGCGGTTCCGGATGATCCCGATCATGATCTCGTCCGGCACGTAGTCGCCCCGGGCCATGATCGGCTGCGCCTGCCTGCCCAGCGGCGTGCCCGCCTTGACCTCGGCGCGGAGGATGTCGCCCGTCGAGATGTGCGGGATGCCGAACCGCTTCGTGAGCATCGCGGCCTGCGTCCCCTTGCCACTGCCGGGCGGCCCGTAGAGGAGGAGATTCATTTAGAACCCCTCACCCCGACCCTCTCCCGCAAGCGGGAGAGGGGACGCCGCGAGCCCCCACGCTGGCCCTCTCCCGCTGTGCGGAGGAGGGGAGCGCCCGTCAACGGATGAAGCCGCGGTACTGGCGCATCACCAGCTGCGTCTGCAGCTGTTTCATCGTGTCGAGCGCGACGCCCACGACGATCAGGATCGCCGTGCCTCCCAGGTACATCTGCTGATGCGGGATGCCGGAGATCTGCGCCGTGCCGATCGGCAGGATGACCGTGATGAACCCGAGGAAGATCGCGCCCGCGAAGGTGACCCGGTTCATCACCGTCGCGAGGTAGTCCTCCGTCGGCTTGCCCGGACGGATGCCCGGGATGAAGCTCGACACGCGTTTCAGGTTGTCCGCCACGTCATGCACCTCGAACGTGATCGCGGTGTAGAAGTACGTGAAACCGAACGTGAAGAGGAAATAGAGCGCGTTGTAGGTGATCGCCATCGGCACGTTGCTCGTGGCCGGGTCCCAGTTGCCGCGCAGCCACGCCGCCGCCTTGTAGTACCAGGTGTCCGGCGGAGCGCCCGTGAAGTAGTTGGCGAGGATCGTCGGCAGGAACATCACTGAGATCGCAAAGATGATCGGGATGACGCCCGCGTGGTTCACGCGGAGCGGCAAGAAGCTCTGGCGGGTCACCGTGCGCGATCCTTGCGCCACCCGTTGCGCGGATTGGATGGGAATCTTCCTCACCGCCTGCTGCACCTCGATGATCACCGCGGTCATCACCAGGGCGATGCCGCCGAAGAGGATGAACGGGACGTAGTCGGCGAGGCCACCGCCCGTCTGGTGCGCGGCGAACACGCCGGCGATGCTCGCCGGGCCGCGGCCGATGATGCCGGCGAAGATGATCAGCGAAACGCCGTTCCCGATGCCGTACTCGGTGATCAGCTCGCCGAACCACATCATCATCACGGTGCCGGCGGTCAGGGTCAGGATGATCTCCAGGCGCGGGAACCAGTCGAGCGGCGGCAGGATCGCCGGGTTCGTGTTCTGGAACAGCACCGTGAAGCCGTAGGCCTGGCCGGCGCCGAGCGCGACGGTGAGGTAGCGGCTCCAGCGCTGGATGCGGCGGCGCCCCATCTCACCTTCCTTGGAGATCTCCTTGATTCGCTCGGAGATCACCGTCATGAGCTGCATGATGATCGTGGCGTTGATGTACGGGTTCATGCCCATGGCCACGACGCTGAAGCGCGACAGGCCGCCTCCGGAGAAGAGGTCGAGGAGGCCGAGCAGCGCCTGGTTGTTGAAGAGCTGGGCCAGGGCTTCCGGCTTCGCCTGCGGCAGCGCGACGTTCGCGAACAGCCGGAAGACGACGAGGATGAAGCCCGTGAAGAGGATCTTGTTCCGGAGCTCCGGCAGGCGGAACGCGTTGACGAGCGCCTCTAAGAGGTTCATGTCCTAGGACTCCGCCGGGGTAGAGCCACCTTCCTCATTCTGAGCGGCGGGCGCGGCCTCGGGCGACTTGCGAGATCGCTTGGGCCCCCGCTGGCGCGGCTCGCCGAGCACCTTCACGGTGCCGCCCGACCCCTCGATCGCGGAACGCGCCGCATTGCTGAACGCGTGCGCCTCGACGTTGAGCTTGCGGTCGAGCTTGCCCGTGCCGAGGACCTTCACCTCGAGGCCGCCGCGCACGAGGCCGGCCTCGACGAGCGCGCCGGCGTCGATGGTGGTGCCCGCGTCGAAGCGGTTCAGCTTGACGACGTTCACCACGGCGTACACCTTCTTGAACGGGTTCTTGAAGCCGGGCAGCTTCGGGATGCGCTGCGCGAGCGGCATCTGGCCGCCCTCGAATCCGAGGCGGAAGCCCTCGCTGCGCGCGTTCTGGCCCTTCTGGCCGCGACCCGACGTCTTGCCCCGACCGGAACCGGTGCCGCGACCGATCCGCTGCCGGCGCGGACGCGAACCCGGGGGTGATTTGAGCTCGTGGAGATGCAACTCAGTGACCTCGCTGGTGCTTCTTCTTCGACCGCGCTCGCCAGATCTTGTACTTCGACCGCTTCGGCCGCACGTACTCCTGGCCCTCGACCGCGACGAGGAAGTCGACGGTCTTGAGCATCCCGCGCACGGCTTCGTTGTCGGGCAGCTCGCGCGTCTGGTTCATGCGCCGGAAGCCGAGCGACTGGACCGTCGCGCGCACGGAAGGGTTCGCGCCGATCGCGCTCTTAACCAGCGTCGCCTTGATCGTCTTGCCTTCTGCCATCACTTGCTCTCCGCGACGGCCGCCGCGGCGCCTTCGTTGCCGGCGCTCCGGTCGTGGCCGCGGTACGCGTTCGCGAGCTTGCGGCCGACCATCTGGTCCAGGTCCTTGTTCCGCAGGTCCGCGACCTGCTGGGCGGTGCGCAGCTGCTGCAGCGCGGCGAGCGTCGCGCGCACCGTGTTGATCGGGTTGTTGGTGCCGTGGGACTTGGTCAGGATGTCCTTGATCCCGGCGGTCTCGATGACCGCGCGCATCGCGCCGCCGGAGATCACGCCGGTGCCGGGCGCCGCGGGCTTGAGCATGATCCGGGCCGATCCGAGCTTGAGGTTCACCTCGTGCGGGATCGTCGTGCCGACCATCGGCACCGTGATCATGTTCCGCTTCGCGACCTCCATCCCCTTGCGGATGGCCTCGGTCACCTCGCGCGCCTTGCCGATGCCGGCGCCGACGCGCCCGTTCATGTCGCCCACGACGATGAGCGCGCTGAACGAGAACTTGCGGCCGCCCTTCACGACCTTGGCCACGCGGTTGACGCGCACGACGCGGTCCGCGAGCTCCGAGCGCTCTCCGCTCGACTGATACCGGCCGCCGCCCATGTTTCTAGACACTCTTTAAAACTCCAGTCCGGCCTCACGCGCCGCGTCGGCGAGTGCCTTGATCCTTCCGTGGTAGAGGAAACCGCCGCGGTCGAACACGACCTGCTTCACGCCCGCGGCCTTCGCCTTGTCCGCGATCGCCTTGCCGACCGACGCCGCTGCATCCATGCCGTTGCCCTTCGCCTTCAGCGCGACCGTCGACGCGGCGGCCAGCGTGCGGCCACCCTGGTCGTCGATGACCTGCACGTAGAGGTGGTTCAGGCTCCGGAACACCGCCAGCCGCGGCCGCTCCGACGTGCCGGCGGTGTGCACGCGCACCCGCCTGTGCCTCTTCAGCCTGTTGACCTTGCGGTCTTGTCTCTTGATCATCCGGCCGCTTTGGCGCCCTTGCCGGCCTTGCCCGCCTTGCGGCGGATCTTCTCACCGCGGTACATCACGCCCTTGCCCTTGTAGGGCTCCGGCGGACGCATGCCGCGCAGGTTCGCGGCCACCTGGCCGACGTCCTCGATCGAGATTCCGGACACCGAGAACTTCGTCGGGTCCTGGACGTCGATCGTGACGCCCTTCGGCGGCTTGAACCGGATCGGGTGCGAGTAGCCGAGGTTCAGCACGAGCTCATCGCCCTGCTTGGCGACGCGGTAGCCGACGCCGACCAGCTCGAGGTGTTTCGTGAAACCCTCGTTGACGCCCGTGACCATGTTGGCCACGAGGCTGCGCACGAGGCCATGGAGCGCGCGGTCCTTGAAGTCGTCGGTCTGGCGCTCGAACACGAGCTGCCCGTCCGTCTGCTTGATCGCGATCTCGCGCGGAAGGGTGCGCTCGAGCTGGCCCTTCGGCCCCTCGACCTTCACCGCGCCGGTCGACACGGTGACCTTCACCTTGTCCGGCACGTTGATCGGCAGCTTCCCAATCCGTGACAACTCTTTCTCTCTTCCTTCGCCTACCAGACGTACGCCAGAACTTCGCCGCCGAGGCCCTTGCCGTTGGCCTGCCGGCCGCTCATCACGCCCTCGCTGGTGCTGAGGATCGCGATGCCCAACCCACCGAGAACCCGAGGGATCTCTGTCTTGCGCGCGTAGACGCGCAGGCCGGGGCGGCTGATCCGCTTGATCCCCGAGATCACACGCGTGCGGTCGGGGCGGGACTTGAAGATGATACGCATCGTCTGGGTCGCGCCGTCCGCGTCGACCTCGTAGCCCGCGATGTACCCCTCGTCCTTCAGGACGCGGGCGATCTCGAGCTTCAGCCGGGACGCCGGCACGCGGACCTCGGCGTGGCGCGCGCCGCTCGCGTTGCGGATTCGCGTCAGCATGTCGGCGATCGGGTCGCTGAGCACGCCAGTCGCAAGCTTCTTTGGCGTCGCCTTGATGGGCGGCGTCGGCGTGCGGGGGGTGGTCGCGTTCGGTGCAGGCGTCGCCATCACCAGCTGCTCTTGGTTATGCCGGGGATGCGGCCCTCGGCGGCGTTGGTCCGGAAACAGATGCGGCACATGCCGAACTTGCGCAGGTATGCGCGCGAGCGGCCGCAGAGGCGGCAGCGGTTGTGGAACCGCACCTTGTACTTCGGGTGCACCATGTCCCTCTTCCAGCGCTCGAGCGATGACTTCTTGGCCAAACTCTTACCTCTTTCTGAATGGCATGCCGAGCCTGGTCAGCAGGCTTCGGGCCTCGTCGTCTGTGCGGGCTGTGGTGACGATCGACACTTCCAGCCCGCGCAGTTTGTCGATCTTGTCGTAGTCGATCTCCGGGAAGACGACCTGCTCACGCAGGCCGAGCGAGTAATTGCCGCGGCCGTCGAAACCGTCCGGGCTCACGCCGCGAAAGTCTCGGATGCGGGGCAGCGCGACGTTGACGAGCTTGTCGAGGAAGTACCACATGCGCCGGCCGCGCAGCGTCGTCTTGATGCCGACGGTCTGGCCCGCGCGCAGCTTGAACGCCGCGACCGACTTCCTCGCCTTCACGAGCTGCGGCTTCTGGCCCGTGATCGTCTGCACGTCGCCGACGGCGGCGTCCAGCGCCTTGTCGCTGTCCTTCGCCTCGCCGATGCCGATGTTCACGACGACCTTGGCGATGCGCGGCACCTGCATCGGGTTGCCGTAGTCGAACTCCTTGGTCAGCTGCGGCGCGATGCTGTCGCGGTACACCGTCAGCAGGCGCGGCGGCGCTTCCGAGCGGGTGCCCGGCTCCTTCGGCTTCGCTTCCTTGGCCGGCGCCTGGCGCTTTTCTGTCTTGGCCTTCGCCACTCTTACTGCGCCTCCGTCCTGCGCACACGCTCGTACGGCTCGCCGCAGTGGCGGCACTCGAGCGCGCGGGCGCCCGACTCGAGCACGGTGTGCTTGACGCGTGTCGGCCGGCTGCACGACGGGCAGACGAGCATCACGTTCGAGTAGTCGAGCGGGGCCTCGAAGTCGACGACACCGCCCTGGCTGACCGCGACACCGCGCCGCTGCTGCCCTGACTTGGTGTGCCTCTTCAGGATGTTGACGCCCTTCACCACGACCTTCTGCCGCTCGGGGATCGTGCGCAGCACCTCGCCCTGCTTGCCCTTGTCCTTGCCCGCGATCACGATCACGGGGTCACCGGGCGCCAGGTCGAGCCACCTGCGCTTGGGATGAACCTTGTTCTTCAGCATTTCCTCAGAGCACCTCGGGAGCGAGACTGATGATCTTCATGAAGTTGCGCTCGCGGAGCTCGCGGGCGACCGGACCGAAGATACGAGTCCCGCGCGGGTTGTTCGCCTGCGCCAGGAGCACGGCCGCGTTCTCGTCGAACCGGATGAGCGAGCCGTCGGGCCGCTTGTACTCCTTGGTGACGCGCACGATCACGGCCTTCACGACTTCGCCCTTCTTGACCTGGCCGCCAGGCTGCGCCGACTTGACCGCCGCGGTGACGATGTCGCCGACGTACGCGTAGCGGCGGTAGTGGCCGCCCGCAACGCGGATCACCAGGAGCTCCTTCGCCCCAGAGTTGTCCGCGACTTTCAGCCGGCTTTCCTGCTGGACCACTACTTCGCCTTCTCCACGATCTCGATCACGCGCCAGCGCTTCTCCTTCGAGATCGGGCGCGTTTCCATGATCCGCACGAGGTCTCCGACCCCGCACTCGTCCTTCTCGTCGTGGACCTTGAACTTCGTCCGCTGCTGGACGGTCTTGCGGTACAGGCGGTGCGCCTTGGACGTGCCCACCTGGACGATGACCGTCTTGTTCATCTTGTCGGCGACCACGGTGCCGAGGCGAACCTTGCGCTGGCCGCGCTCGGTCGACGTCTCCTCGGCCACTGCCGCTGCTGTCGGTGCCATCTACTCTTTCTCCGCTTTGGTGCGCCGGGCGCGCTTGGGCTTCTCTTCAACAGGAGCCTCGGCCTCGGCGGTGGATGCGGGCTCGGCCTGAGCCTCGTCCTCGTCGACGAACTCCTTGCGCTTCGGCCGCGCCTTCTTCGCCGGCGCAGCCGCGGGCGCCTCGACCGCAGGCACCGCGACCTCGATCGACCTGATGCCGAGCTCGCGCTCGTTGAGCACGGTCATGATCCGCGCGATGTCGTGGCGCACGCGAGCGATCTGGCTCGAGTTCTCGAGCTGCCCGACGGCGCTCTTGAACCGCAGCTCGTAGAGCTCGCGCCGCGCCGTCTTCATGCGCGCGCCCAGCTCGTCCTCCTCCAGGACGCGCAGCTCGTCTACCTTCACTGCGAACCTCCGGCGGACTCGGACGAGATGAACCGCGTCTTCATCGGCAGCTTCGCAGCGGCGAGCTTCATCGCCTCCTTCGCGACCTGCGGCGTGACGCCGCCCATCTCGAAGAGCACGCGGCCGGGCTTGATGACCGCGACCCAGCCTTCGGGGTTGCCCTTGCCGGAGCCCATGCGCGTCTCGGCCGGCTTCTTGGTGATGGACTTGTCGGGAAAGACGCGGATCCAGATCTGGCCGCCGCGCTTCACGTGGCGAGTCATCGCCCGGCGAGCCGCCTCGATCTGGCGGTTGCTCATCCACGCGGCCTCCATCGCCTGCAGGCCGAAGTCGCCGAACGCGACGGTGGCGCCGCGCGTGGCGATGCCCGTGCGACGGCCGCGGTGCATCTTGCGGTACTTGACTCTCTTCGGAAGCAACATCAGCTCGTCTTCTTCCTCGTGGAGGGCTTCTTCTCGGCCGCGCCTTCGGCCTTCGGCTTGGCGGCCGCGCGCGGCCGGGCGGCCGGCTTGGCCTCTGCGTCCGCGGCGGCCGCCTTCGGACGGGCGGTCGTCGTGCGGGTGCGGCGCGCCGGCGCCGCCTCTTCGGCAGGAGCGCTCGGCGCAGCGGCGGTCGCCGCCGCCGTGGGCGCCTCGACCGCGACCACCGGCTCAGCGACCGGCTGCGGCATCGGGATCGACTCGGGAGCCTCAGGCTGCGGGGCGATCTCGGTCGCGCCGGCGCCGTCGCCGCCAGGGCCGCGACGCTGCTGCGGCGAGATGGTGTCCTTGTAGATCCAGCACTTCACCCCGATCGCGCCGAACGTCGTCTTGGCGGTCGCGCGGCCGAAGTTGATGTCGGCGCGCAGCGTGTGCAGCGGCACCCGACCCTCGCGGTCCCACTCCCGGCGCGCCATCTCGGCGCCGCGGAGGCGGCCGCCGCAGTAGATCCGGACGCCCTTGGCGCCCGCCCGCATCGTGCGCAGGATCGCCTGCTTCATGGCGCGCTTGTAGCTGATGCGCCGCTCGATCTGGGAGGCGATGTTCTCCGCAACCAGCTGCGCGTCGAGCTCCGGCTGCTTGATCTCCTGGATCGAGATGCGCACGCGGTTGCCGAAACGCTTCTCGAGGTCCTCCCGCAGCTGGTCGACCGACGAGCCGCCCTTGCCGATCACGATGCCGGGCTTCGCCGTGTGGATCGTGACCGTGAGCTGGGCGTTGGACGAGCGCTCGGTCTCGATCTTCGCGATGCCCGCGTTGCGCAGGCGCGCGAGGATCACACGCCTCATCTCGAGGTCCTCGTGCAGCATCTTCGTGTAGTCCTTGGGGTTGGCGAACCAGTTCGCCTCCCACGGACGGAAGACACCGAGCCGGAATGCGTTCGGGTGGACTTTATGCCCCAACTAGCTAGCTCCCTTCGGCCGGTCTTCGACGACCGCGGTGATATGGCAGGTGCGGTGGAAGTACTCGTGCGCCATGCTCCGGCTGACCGGCCGCCGGCGCTTGTAGGTCACGCCCTCGTTGACGAGCAGCTGCTTGACGACGAGGTCGTCGCGGTTGAGGTTGAAGTTGTGCTCGGCGTTCGCGGCCGCTGACTTGATCGCTTTCGCGACCTCCTTCGCGGCGTGCTTCGGCGACACGTCGAGGAGCGCGAGGGCATCGGCCACCCTGAGACCGGTGACCGAGTCCGCGACCAGCCGCGCTTTGCGCGGCGCGCGGCGCACGAATTTCTGAACTGCCAGTACTTCCATCGCCACTTACTTCTTTACTTGAGCGCCGTCGACTTCTCGGTGTGCGTGCCGTGCCCGCGGAAGTGCCGCGTCGGCGCGAACTCGCCCAGCCGGTGTCCGACCATGTTCTCGCTGATGAATATGGGCACGTGCTTGCGCCCGTCGTGCACCGCGATCGTGTGCCCGACCATGTCGGGATAGATGACCGACGCTCGCGCCCAGGTCTTGATGACCTTCTTGTCGCGCGTCTGGTTCATCTTCTCGATCTTCTCTCGGAGAGGCGCGCTGATGAACGGCCCCTTCTTGGATGAGCGGGTCACTACTTACTTCGTCCTTTCTTCTCGCGGCGGCGAATGATGAGCTTGTTCGACGCCTTCTTCGGCTTGCGCGTGCGGTAGCCAAGCGCGGGCTGGCCCCACGGGGTCTTCGGGTTGCCGCCCGGGCCGGTCTTGCCCTCGCCACCGCCGTGGGGGTGGTCGCGCGGGTTCATCGTCGACCCGCGAACCGTCGGCCTGACGCCGAGCCAGCGGCTGCGCCCCGCCTTGCCGGCCGACTCGTTCTCGTGCTCGATGTTACCGACCTGCCCGATCGTGGCCTGGCAGTTCACGTGCACGCGGCGCAGCTCGCCCGACGGCATGCGGATGACCGCGTAGTCGCCTTCCTTCGCCAGCAGCTGGGCTGACGTCCCGGCGCTCCGCACGAGCTGGCCTCCGCGGCCGAGCGTGAGCTCGATGTTGTGGATCGTCGACCCGACCGGGATGTTGCGCAGCGGGATCGCGTTGCCGATCCGCACCGGCGCCTCCTCCCCGCTCTCGATCGGGTCGCCGACCTTCAGGCCGAGCGGCGCGAGGATGTAGCGCTTCTCGCCGTCCTTGTAGTGGATCAGCGCGATGCGCGCGCTGCGGTTCGGGTCGTACTCGATCGTCGCGACCTTTCCGGCCACGCCCTTCTTGTCGCGCTTGAAGTCGATCTTCCGGTAGAGCTTCCGGTAGCCGCCGCCCTGGTGCCGCGTCGTGATGCGGCCCTGGTTGTTGCGGCCGGCGTGCGTCGGCAGCGACTCGATCAGGCTCTTCTCCGGCGTGTCGGTCGTGATGTCGTCGAAGCTCGAGATGGACATGAACCTGCGTCCCGGGCTCGTCGGCTTGAACTTTCTCACTGGCATCTACCTAGACCCCACCAAACAGCCCTTCGATCTTCTGGCCCTCGCCGAGCCGGACGATCGCCTTCTTCCAGTCCGGCGTGCGGCCCTCGGGCGCGCCCCGGCGCACTTGGCGGCGCTTCTTGCCGCGCATGTTGATGGTGTTGACCTCGCGCACCTTGATCCCCTGGCCCTCGTACTGCTCCTCCAGCGCCTTCTTGATCTCGGTCTTCGACGCCGTGCGCAGCACGCGGAACGTGTACCGGCCCTGGACGTAGAGCTGGTACGTGCGCTCGGTGATCACCGGGCCGATCACGATCTCGGAAGCAGATCGAGTCGTCATTACGCCTCGTCCTCCTCTTCGCCGTCGCCGGCGGTGGCACGGCCGCGCACCGGCTTGCTGAAGTTCTCCTCGAGGAGCTCGAGGCTGTCCTTCGAGATCAGGACGTACGTGTGGGTGAAGAGGTCGCGGATGTTCGCGTTGCGCGCGAGGATGATCTTCGTTTCGCCGAGGTTCTCGAAGCTGCGGCTGATCACCAGGTTCGGCGCCGGCAGCACGACGAGCGTCGGCGCGTCGAGACCGATCGCCGCCATCAGGTCCGCCGCCTGCTTGGTCTTCGGCTCGTCGAACCCGAAGGCCTCGATGACGCGGATCTGGCCGTCGATCGCCTTCTGGGTGAGAGCCGAGCGCAGCGCGAGCCGGCGCATCTGCTTCGGCATCTGCTGCGCGTAGCTGCGCGGGCGCGGTCCGAAGACCTTGGCGCCGCCCTTCATCGAAGGCTCGCGCGTCGAGCCATGGCGCGCGCGCCCGGTGCCCTTCTGGCGGTACGGCTTGGCGCCGCCGCCGGAGACCGTCGCGCGCGTCTTGGTCGACGCGTTGCCCTGGCGGGCGTTCGCCATCTGGCGCAGGTATGCCTGGTGCATCACCGCGAGGTTCGGCTTCTCTGCGAAGACGACCTCGGGGAGCGCGAACTCGCCCTGCCGCTCGCCGGCCTTGTCGAAGTACGGCGCCTGCAGGTGGTCCTGCTCCTCGGCCTTCGCCTGCTTCTTCTTCCCCACCGCTAGACCTTCCTCGGGTTCGGCTTGCCGGCCGGGCCCTTGACCTTGACCCGCTTGCTGGATTGGCGGACCAGCACGAGCGCGCCCTTCGCGCCCGGCACGCCGCCCTTGAGGAGCAGCAGGTTGCGCTCGGGATCGACGCGAACGACCTTGTAGGCGCGCGCCGTGACCCGGACGTTGCCCATCTGGCCCGACATGCGCACGCCCTTGAACACACGCGCCGCGTCGGTCGCGCCGATCGCGCCGGGCTGGCGGACGTTCATCGAGCCGTGCGACTCGGGGCCGCGGCTGAACTTGTGGCGCTTGACCAGGCCCTGGAAGCCCTTGCCCTTCGAGGTCGCGGTCACGTCGACCAGCTCGCCCGCGGCGAAGATCTCGGCCTTCAGCTCCTGCCCCTGCTCGAGGCCGGAGTAGTTGCGGATCTCGACGACGTGCCGGTGCGGGTCGATGCTCGCCTTCTTGAACGCGCCGGCGCGGGGAGCGTTGAGCTTGCCCTCGGCGAGCGTCTCGAAGGCGATCTGCGCCGCCTCGTAGCCGTCCTTCTCCTTGGTGCGCAACCCGAGGACCCGGCACGGCCCGGCCTCGAGCACGGTGACGGCGGAGACGGTGCCGTCCTCGTTGAACAGCTGGCTCATGCCCAGCTTGCGCGCGAGCAGTCCCTTCATCTAGCTCTTGATCTCGATGCTCACGCCCGCCGGGAGGGTCAGCCGCTGCAGCGCGTCGACGACGCGCGGGTTGAAGTCGAGGATGTCGACGACGCGCTTGTGCGTGCGCATCTCGAACTGCTCGCGGGAGTCCTTGTCGATGAACGGGGAGCGGATCACCGTGAGCTTGCTGATCTCGGTCGGAAGCGGGATGGGTCCGGCAGTGCGCGCGTTGGCGCGGCGGGCGGTGTCGATGATCTTGTCCGCCGCCTGATCCAGGACCCGATGGTCGTAGGCCTTGAGCCGGATCCGGATTTTCTGCGCCACTGCCTTTCCCTTTCCTACCTGTGCCTTACTTGACGACCTCGGTCGCCACGCCGGAGCCCACCGTCTTGCCGCCCTCGCGGATGGCGAAGCGGAGACCGGGCTCGATGGCGATCGGCTCACCGAGAGTGATGTCCATGACGATGTTGTCGCCGGGCATGACCATCTCGACGCCGTCGGGGAGCTTGACCTCGCCCGTCACGTCGGTGGTCCGCATGTAGAACTGCGGGCGGTAGCCCGTCAGGAACGGCGTGTGGCGGCCGCCCTCTTCCTTGGTGAGGACGTACACCTGCGCCTTGAACTGCGTGTGCGGCTTGATCGAGCCCGGCTTGCAGAGCACCTGGCCGCGCACCACGTCCTCGCGCTTGACTCCGCGGAGCAGCGCGCCGACGTTGTCGCCCGCCTGGCACTCGTCCATGTCCTTGTGGAACATCTCGATGCCGGTCACGACGGTCTTCGAGCTCTGCGGGTGGATGCCCACGATCTCGATTTCCTCGTTCTTCTTGAGCTTGCCGCGCTCGACGCGACCGGTGGTCACCGTGCCGCGACCTTCGATCGTGAACACGTCCTCGATCGGCATCAGGAACGGCTGGTCGACCGCGCGGGTCGGCTCCGGGATGTAGGTGTCCACGGCGTTCATCAGCTCGTCGATCTTCGGGGTCCACTCGGGGTCGCCCTCGAGGGCCTTCAGGGCCGAGATGCGAACGATCGGGATGTCGTCACCCGGGAAGTCGTACTTGTTCAGCAGCTCGCGGAGGTCGAGCTCGACCAGCTCGATGAACTCCTTGTCGTCGACCATGTCGCACTTGTTCAGCGCGACGACGAGCGACGGCACGTTGACCTGGCGGGCCAGGATGATGTGCTCGCGGGTCTGCGGCATGGCGCCGTCGGTCGCGGCCACAACGAGGATCGCGCCGTCCATCTGGGCCGCGCCGGTGATCATGTTCTTGATGTAGTCCTGGTGCCCCGGGCAGTCGACGTGCGCGTAGTGGCGCTTCTCGGTCTCGTACTCGACGTGCGTGATCGAGATCGTGATGCCGCGAGCCTTCTCCTCGGGCGCCTTGTCGATGCGGTCGAAGGGCGTGAACTCCGCCAGGCCCTTGTCCGCGAGCACCTTCGTGATGGCAGCCGTCAACGTCGTCTTGCCATGGTCGATGTGACCGATGGTGCCGATGTTGAGATGCGGCTTCGTCCTTTCAAACTTCTTCTTCGCCACTGCTTCCTCCTAACTGCGCGATGTCGTGCGGCGGCCTACGGCCTCCGCCAGGTTCCCGGGCATCTCTGCGTAATGACTGAATTCCATCGAGTACGTCGCCCGCCCCGAGCTCATCGACCGAAGCTCGGTAGCGTACCCGAACATCTCGGCAAGCGGCACGGTGGCCGTCACGCTCTGCGACGTCCCGCGGCCTTCCATGCCGAGGATGTGGCCGCGGCGCGACGACAGGTCGCCCATGACGTCGCCGAGGTACTCCTCGGGCATGACCACGTTGACCTTCATCACCGGCTCGAGCAGGAACGGCTGCGCCTTGTGCATGGCGTCCTTCACGGCCATCGAGCCCGCGACCTGGAACGCCATCTCGCTCGAGTCGACGGGGTGGTACGAGCCGTCGACGAGGGTCGCCGTCAGGTCGATCACGGGGTAGCCGGCGACCACGCCGCTCTGCAGCGCCTCGCGGATGCCCTTCTCGACCGCCGGGATGTACTCGCGCGGGATGCGGCCCTGCGTGACCTTGTCCTCGAAGACGAAACCGGCCCCCTGCTCGCCCGGGCGCACGTCGATCTCGGCGTGGCCGAACTGGCCCTTGCCACCGGTCTGGCGGATGAACCGGCCGACGCCGTGGGCGGGCCGGCGGATCGCCTCCTTGTAGGCGACCTGGGGCTTGCCCTGGTTCGCGTCCACTTTGAACTCACGCATGAGGCGGTCGATGATGATCTCGAGGTGCAATTCGCCCATGCCGGCGATGATCGTCTGCCCGGTCTCGTCGTCGGTGTGGACCTTGAACGTCGGGTCCTCCTCCGTGAGCCGCTGCAGGCCGATGCCGAGCTTGTCCTGGTCGGCCTTCGTCTTGGGCTCGATGGCGACCGAGATGACCGGCTCGGGGAACGTGATCGACTCGAGCAGGATCGGGTGACTCTCGTCTGAGAGGGTGTCGCCGGTCGTCGTGAACTTCAAGCCGACCGCCGCGGCGATGTCGCCGGTGAAGACCTCGTCGACGTCCTCGCGCCGGATGGCGTGCATGCGGAGGATGCGGCCGATCCGCTCCTTCTTGCCGGTCGTGGCGTTCAGCACCGAGCTGCCCGCGCGCAGGCGGCCGCTGTAGACGCGGAAGAACGACAGCTTGCCGACCCCCTGCGGGTCCATCTGGATCTTGAAGGCGAGCGCCGAGAAGGGCTCCTCGTCGTCGTGCTCGCGCACCACGAGGGTGCCGGTCTTGGGGTCGGTCCCCTCCACGGCGGGCACGTCCGCGGGCGACGGCAGGTACTCCACGACGGCGTCGAGGATCGGCTGCACCCCACGGTTGCGGAGCGCGGCGCCGCACAGCACCGGGACAAGGATGCCCTTCACCGTGCCGCGGCGCAGAGCGGCGCGGACCTGGTCCTCGCTGGGCTCCTTCTCCTCGAGGTACAGGTGCATGATCGCGTCGTCGAAGTCGGCGACCGCCTCGATCAGGTCGTGGCGGTGCTCCTTCACGAGGTCCTCCATCCCTGCCGGGATGGTCTGCGACTCGACCCGGTTGGTCCCGAGGTCGTCGGTGTACATCACCGTGTCCTGGGTGATCAGGTCGTAGTAGCCCTGGAACTCGGCCTCCGAGCCGATGGGCAGCTGGATCGGCACCGCGCGCGCCCCCAGGCGCTTGCGGATGGAGTCCAGCGAGCCGTAGAAGTCGGCCCCGATGCGGTCCATCTTGTTGATGAAGGCGATGCGCGGCACGCCGTAGCGGTCGGCCTGGCGCCACACCGTCTCGGACTGCGGCTCCACGCCGGCCACGGCGTCGAAGACCGCGACCGCGCCGTCGAGGACGCGCAGGCTGCGCTCGACCTCGACCGTGAAGTCCACGTGTCCGGGTGTGTCTATGATGTTGATCGCGTGGTCGCGCCACATCGCGGTGGTCGCGGCGGACGTGATCGTGATCCCCCGCTCCTTCTCCTGGACCATCCAGTCCATGGTCGAAGCGCCCTCGTGCACCTCGCCCATCTTGTGGATCCGGCCCGCATAGAAAAGGATGCGTTCGGTGGTCGTCGTCTTGCCGGCGTCGATGTGCGCCATGATCCCGATGTTCCGGGTCTTCTCGATCGAGACCGGACGCTCAGCCATCTTCAATGCCACGTTCATCTCTCTAGTACCGGAAGTGGCTGAAAGCCTTGTTGCTCTCGGCCATCCGGTGGGTTTCTTCCTTGCGCTTCACCGCGCCACCGGTGTTCTGGGAGGCGTCGAGAATCTCGAACGCCAGCTTCTCGGACATACTCTTCCCGCCCCGCTGGCGGGCAAACCGAACGATCCAGCGCCGCGCCAGGGCCAGCCGGCGATCCGGCCGGATCTCGATCGGCACCTGGTACGTCGCGCCGCCGACCCGCCGAGGCTTCACCTCGAGCAGCGGCGTCGCGTTGCGGATCGCCAGCTCGAACACCTCGAGCGGCTCCTTCTTCGCCTGCTTGCTCGCGCGCTCCAGCGCGTCGTACACGACCCGCTCCGCGGTCGACCTCTTCCCGCGGCTCATCACTACGTTGACGAACTTCGAGACGGCCTCGGACTGGTAGACGGCGTCGGGCGTGATGACACGCTTGACCGGTCGGTTTCGACGAGGCATCAGGCCGCTGCCTTGCCCTTCTCGCGCTTGGCGCCGTACTTCGAACGCGCCTTCTTGCGGTTCTTGGTGCCGGCGGTGTCGAGGGTGCCGCGGATGATGTGGTAGCGCACGCCGGGGAGGTCCTTGACGCGACCGCCGCGGATCAGCACCACCGAGTGCTCCTGCAGGTTGTGGCCGATGCCGGGGATGTAGGCCGTCACCTCGATGCCGGTCGTCAGGCGGACGCGGGCCACCTTCCTAAGGGCCGAGTTCGGCTTCTTCGGGGTCTGGGTGTAGACGCGCACGCAGACGCCCCGGCGCTGCGGGGAGCCCCTGAGCGCAGGCGCCTTAGACTTGGTCCTCGCGGCCTTGCGGCCGAGGCGAACGAGCTGCTGGATTGTCGGCAAAAAGTTCTCCTGAAAACGCTCCGATTCCCACGCGGCATTAGCCGATTGGGCGACAAACGATGAGTATACCCAAAACCCACTATTTCAGCCGCACCCCCGAGGTCGCCTCGAAGCCGCACACGGTGCGCCTCCGCCTGCGGGACGGAATCGAGCTCTCGCTGCAGACCGACCGGGGCGTTTTCGCGTACCGGGGGGTCGACCTGGGGACCGAGGTGCTGCTGCGCGAGGCGCCGCCGCCGCCGCCGTCAGGTGAGCTGCTCGACCTCGGCTGCGGGTACGGACCGATCGCGATCGTCCTCGCCCGCCGCTCGCCGGAGGCGCACGTGTGGGCGGTGGACGTCAACGACCGGGCGGTGGAGCTGACGGCCGCGAACGCGGTCGCGGCCGGGGTGAAGAACGTGACCGCTTGCCGGCCGGAGGACGTGCCGGAGTCGGTGCGGTTTGCCGCGATCTACTCGAACCCGCCGGTACGGGTCGGGAAGGCGCCGCTGCATGAGCTGCTCGAGACGTGGCTGCCGCGGCTCGAGCCGGGGTGCCCGGCGTACCTCGTGGTCCAGCGCAACCTCGGCGCGGATTCGCTCGCGAAGTGGCTCGCCGAGCAGGGGTACCCGGTGCGGCGGGTGAAGGCGAAGAAGGGGTATCGGGTTCTGGAGGCGGGGCCCAGACCGCTGGAGTAGTTGGTTCGTCCCCTCCCGGCCTCCCCCCAAGCGGGGAGGTGACAGGTAGTACCTCTCTCCGGGCTAGAACTGGCCTGGGAAGTGGCAGGCGGCCACCTGGTCGCGCTGGCCGTGCGCCTCCAGGGGCGGCTCCTGCTCCGAGCAGATGCCCGGTGCGCGCGCGATCGGGCAGCGGGTGTGGAACCGGCAGCCTGACGGCGGATTGACCGGCGAGGGGATCTCCCCCTTCAGCACGACGAGCTCGCGGTCTCGCTCCTTGATCGGGTCCGGCACCGGGATCGAGCTCAGCAGCGCCTTGGTGTACGGGTGCTGAGGGTGCTCGTAGATGTCGTTGCGGTCGGCCGTCTCGACCACCTTGCCGAGGTACATGACCGCGATCCGGTCTGAGATGTGCCGCACCACCGCCAGGTCGTGCGCGATGAAGAGATAGGTGAGCTGGAACTCGCGCTGCAGGTCCTGGAGCAGGTTGATGATCTGCGCCTGGATCGACACGTCGAGCGCGGACACCGCCTCGTCACAGACGATGAACGACGGGTTCACGGCCAGGGCCCGCGCAATCCCGATGCGCTGCCTCTGACCGCCGGAGAACTCGTGCGGGTACCGGTTGGTGAAGTTCGGGTTCAGGCCGACGAGCCGGAGAAGCTCCTGCACCCGCTGGTGGCGCTCACGCACGTTGCCGATCCCGTAGTTGTCGAGCGGCTCCTGGATGATGTCGCCGACCGTCATGCGCGGATCGAGCGACGCGTAGGGGTCCTGGAAGATCATCTGCATCTTCCGGCGCACCCGCCGCAGGGCGCCCCCGCGCAGCTTGGTGATCTCCTGGCCGTCGAACCAGATCTCGCCCGCGGTCACCGGCAGCAGCGCCGTGACCAGGCGCGCGAGGGTCGACTTGCCGCAGCCGGACTCACCGACGAGGCCCAGCGCCTCGCCCCTTCGGACCTCGAGGTCGACGCCGTCGACGGCACGGACCGCCTGGCCCCCGAAGCCGCTGATCGAGAAGTGCTTGAACGCGCCCTTGACCCGGAGCAGCGCCCGGTCGGGCGTCGTGACGGTGTCCGGCTGACGCGGGCTAGGCTGGGCGGCCTGTTGCATCCGTCGGCGTCACCTTCAATCTCCGGGCCGCTTCGATGGAACCGATCGACGCCGCCCGCGCAGCCTCCATCGCCTCCGGCTTCACGTTCCGCATGAGCACCCAGCACCGCGCGAGCTGGCTGGTCGCGACCTCGGCGAGCGGCGGCTCGTCCCTCTTGCACTGGTCGATCGCGAACGGGCAGCGCGGGTGGAACTTGCAGCCCGGCGGCGGGTTCAGGAGGTCGGGCGGGAGGCCCTTGATGCTGACCAGTCGGTCCTTGCGCGCTTCGTCGACGCGCGGGACGGAGCGGAGCAGCGACCACGTGTAGGGGTGCTGCGGGCTGTTGAAGATCTGCTCCACCGGCCCCTCCTCGACGATTCGGCCGGCGTACATCACGATCACCCGCTGACACAGGCTCGCGACCAGGGCCATGTTGTGCGTGATCAGCATCATCGCGGTGCCGAGCTCGCGGTTCAGCTGCTTCATCAGGGCGATGATCTGCGCCTGCACCGTCACGTCGAGCGCGGTCGTCGGCTCGTCCGCGATCAGGAGCGACGGCTCGTTGGACAAGCCCATTGCGATCATCGCGCGCTGGCGCATGCCGCCCGAGAACTGGTGCGGGTAGTCGCTGATCCGGCGCTCCGCGGCCGGCACGCGGACGCGGCGCAGGAGCTCGATGACGCGAGGCGCAGCGACCGCATCGGTGAACCTGCCGTGCGCGGTCATCGCCTCCTCGATCTGCGACCCGACCTTGGTGACCGGGTTGAGGGACGTCATCGGGTCCTGGAAGATCATCGCGACGTCGTTGCCGCGGAACTCGCGCACCTCGTCGGTGCTCATCTTCACGACGTCACGGCCGCGGAAGAGGATCCGGCCCGACGTGATCTTGCCCGGGTCGGGCACCAGCCGGAGCATCGAGAGCGCCGTCATCGTCTTGCCGCACCCCGACTCGCCGACGACTCCGAGCGTCTCGCCCGCGTCTACGTGGAAGGAGACGCCGTCCACCGCGTGGACGATGCCGCGCGAGGTGTAGAACTGGGTGTGGAGGTCTTCGACCTCCAGGAGCCGCTGTCCCAAATCAGTGCGTCGACTCTACAGCCAAGGTCAGCGCCGCATGCGGGGGTCGAGGGCGTCACGCAGGCCGTCGCCGATGAACGAGAAGGCGAGCAGCGTGAAGCCGATGGCGATGGCCGGGAAGACGACGCCGCTCGGATTCGCGTAGATCGCCTCCACCCCATCGGCCACCATCTGACCCCAGGTGGGCTGCGGCGGCTGGATGCCGACGCCGAGGAAGCTCAGCACGGCCTCGAGGAAGATGGCCTGCGGGATGCCGAAGGTCAGCGTCACGATGATCGGGCCGAGCGAGTTCGGCAGCAGGTGCTTGAGGATCAGCTTCAGCGGCGGCGAGCCCGATGACCGCGCCGCCTCGATGAACTCCTTCTCCTTGATCGACAGCACCTGGCCGCGGATCAGCCGGGCCAGACCGACCCAGTTGACCAGGGCGATGGCGCCGAAGATCGGAAGGAGCTGGAAGAACCACGGGCCGGTGAGGTGGAACACGGAGACGACCACGAGCACGAACAGCAGGTCGGGGAACGCGTACCAGATGTCGGTGAAGCGCATCAGCAGGTTGTCGACGCGACCGCCGAAGTAGCCGGCGGCGAGGCCGATCGCGAGGCCGATCGGAAGGATGATCCCCTGCACGAGGATGCCGACTGTGAGCGAGACCTCGCTGCCGATCATCAACCGGCTCAGCGTGTCGCGGCCGAGGACGTCGGTGCCCAGCAGGTGGCCGTTGACACCGGGCCCGGTCTCGATGCTCTCGACCTGTTGCTTGAACGGGCTGACGAGCCATCCAAAGTGCACGAACAGCGGCGACAGGAGCGCGACGAGGACCAGGAAGAGCACGATCGCCAGGCCGAGCACGGCGAGGCGGTTGCGACGGAACCGGACCCAGGCGTCCTCCCAAAGGCCGACCTGCCTTTCGGGAACGTCCCAATCGGCTGAGGGTTCTTCTACCGGTAGCGCTACCGCCGCCATCTAAGTGAGCCTCACCCGCGGATCGATGAAGACGTACGCGACGTCGACGATCAGGTTGGCCACCGCGATCACGATGGCGAACAGCACCGTCGTGCCGAGGATCATCGGGTAGTCGCGCGAGTTCACCGCGACCACGAAGGCGCGTCCGATGCCGGGGATGCTGAACACGGACTCGACGATCACCGAGCCGGTGACGAGGAACGCAAACGTCGGGCCGAGGGTCGTCACGACGGGTATGAGCGAGTTCTTCAGCACGTGGCGGATCACGACGAGCCGCTCTGAAAGGCCCTTCGCCCACGCGGTTCGGATGTAGTCCTGGCGGACCACCTCCAACGTGCTCGCCCGCGTCAGCCTTGCCGTGAAGGCGATCGGAAGCAGGGCGAGGGTGACGGCGGGCATCACGAGGTGGTCGTCGATGCCCCATCCGCCGGCGGGCAGGAAAAAGGCGCCGAGGGTCCACTTGTAGAGAAGGACGCTGAAGAACACGATCATGAGGGCGCCGACGACGAAGTTCGGGAACGACGCGGCGAACGTCGCGAAGCCCATCGTCGCGTAATCGATGCGGCTGTTCTGGCGCAGCGCGGCCAGGACGCCGAGGCCGATGCCGAACGGCACGATGAGGGCGAACGCGAGGACGCCGACGATCGCCGTGTAGGGCCAGCCGGTCCCGATGAGGCTCACCACCGACTTGCCCTGGTACTGGTACGAGAGCCCGAAGTCGAAGTGGACAACGTTCCAGAGGTAGAGCAGGAACTGCTCCCACACCGGCTTGTCGAGCCCGTACTTCCGGTTCAGGTTCTCGACGATGATCGGCGACAGCTGGCGGCCGCCGTTCTTGTCCCACGGGCTGCCGGCGGCGAAGTGCATCAGAGCGAACGTGATGCAGATGACGAAGAAGACGACGGGGAGCATCCAGAGGACGCGGCGGATGACGTAGATGGCCAGCGCCCCACCGCGGGTCTGGCTCACCCCCGCCAACCGCCGGAAGAACGGGGCGCCCGCCGAAGGGCGCCCCGCGATTACTGCCAAATCACTTCCTTAGTGCTGAGTGATGTACGCGTCGTGCCAGAAGAAGTTGCCGGGAAGGCTCTGGTCGTCGCCGGCGGTGATGGTCAGGCCACCAACGTACGGCTTGATCAGGTTGTACTCGTAGTCCTGGTAGATGAAGGCGACCGCAGCTTCGTCGATCAGCTGGTTCTGCGCCTTCTTGTAGTCGGCGTTGCGCTGGTTCTGGTCGAGCTCGGAGTCGGCCTTCTGAACCAGGGCGTCGTAGCCCTGCAGTCCGCCGTTGTTCTCGACGCAGCCCCAGTTGAGGCTGTGGCAGGAGTTGGTGAAGAAGATGTCGAACCAGTCCTGCTGGTCCGGGTAGTCGGCGCCCCATCCGTCCGGGCCGTAGATGTCGAACTGGCCCTTGCGGATGTACTGGGTCACCGTCTTGCTGTCCACCACGTCGAGCTGGATGTTCAGCCCGAGGTTGGTGTTCCACTGGTCGACGATGAACCCGTTGGCCGTCTTGCTACCGGTGGTGTTGCGGGTCAGCAGCTTGAACTTGTTCAGCTGGTCGGCCGTGACGCCTGCCTTCTGGAGCAGGGCCTTGGCGGCCGCCGGGTCGAACTTCTGCTTGTCGTCTGACGTGTCGTACCCGGCCATTCCCTTCGGGATGAAGGTGGTCGCGGGCTGGCGGACGCCCTTGAAGACGTCCTTGGTCAGCTTGTCGCGGTCGATCGCCTTGGCGAACGCCATGCGGACGTCCGGGTTGTCGAAGGGCTTCTCAGCGGCGTTGAAGGTCATCCAGAACGTCGTCAGCTTGGGGTAGACCTTCGCCTGCTTGCTGAGCACCGGGTCGTTGCGAACGACGTCGACGTTGGCGTTGGGCACCGTCAGCGCGTCCAGGTCGCCTGTCTGGTACTTCGCGTAGGCGGTGTTGGCGTCCTCGATGAACCACTCGACGATCTTCTGGAGGTGCGGAGCGCCGCCCCAGTAGTTCGGGTTCGGGACGAGCGTGACGTGGTCCTTGGAGACGATCTCCGAGATCTTGAACGGACCGTTGCCGATGATCGTCTTGGCGTCCTGCGCCCACATCTCCGGCTTGGAGGTGTCGCTGGCCGGGAATGTGCCGCCCGCGGCGCTCTCGACGACGTCCTTGCGGATGGGCGATGCGACCCACAGGGTCACGACCCACTTGAAGAACGCGGCCGGGTGCTGGAGCTTGATGACGAACGTGTTGTCGTCAGGCGCCGAAAGCCCGAGGCCGCTGAGGAACGTGGTGATGGCCTGCGCGTTCGAAACGTCCACGTTGGCGTAGCCGTCAGCGCCGGCGATCGTCGTGTCGAAGAACGGGTCGACGTAGCCCGCGGCGAGCGCGGGGTTCAGCAGGTGCTGGAATCCGTAGACCCAGTCAGCCGCCTTGACCGGCTGACCGTCGCTCCACTTGGCGTTGCTGCGCAGGTGGAAGGTATAGGTCAGGCCGTCGGACGAAACGTCGTACTTCTCCGCCGCCGCGGCCTGCACGTCGGTGCCCTGCGCGTTCGGCTTGAGGAGGGTCTCGAAGACCTCGCGGCCCACGCCCGCCTCGTACGTGTAAGTCTCCTGCGTTGGGTCGTAGCTGTTCGGCTCGGTACCGTCGTTGACATTCAGAACCTGCTTGTCCGGCGGTGCGAAGTTGGTGGACGTCCCTGTGGTTCCGCCACAAGCGACGAGGACCACCCCGGCTGTTGCGAGCGCGACCGCTCGTACACGGGAACCTAATTGCATACGCGTCTTACCTCTCAGATCGGTCCTGCGGCCTTCTTCCCGTGGGCTCAGCCGGTCCTACGGGGCGAGAGTGCGCCGGCAGCAGGTCTTACTCACAGCCTCGTCGGCCAACAATGATTCTGTTGTCCGCGCACAACGAGTGTCAAGTGAAGGATAGGCGTCGGGCTCTGGAAATTGTACGAACGTCCGTTCGTTGGGGCCTTAATGTTCGGTGATGTAGACGTTTTCGGGCGAGATCTGGCCCGGCCAGTCCGCGAGCGATGAGCCGGTCAGGCCGTGCACCCACGGCTGGACGAGGTACCAGCCGACGTTCTGCGCGAGGAACACCACGGGGGCATCGTTGACGAGCAGCTTCTGCGCCTGCGAGTACTCCCCATCGCGCCGATTTGGATCCGTGTCGACGGCCGCCGCATCGATCAGCGCGTCGTACCGCGGGCTCTCGTAGAGCGAGTAGTTGTACGAGTTGCTCGTCTGGAAGATCTGGAACCAGTCGGCCGGGTCGGGATAGTCCGCCGACCACCCGAGCGGTCCCGCGATGTCGAAATCGCCCGACTCCAGGCGCGATCCCAGCGTGTTCGGATCGAGGGCGACCATCGCGACGTTCACGCCGAGGTTCGCCTTCAGCTGATCGCGGATGAACGCCGCGGTCGCCTTGCTGAAGTCCGAGCTCGAGTTGAACGACAGGCGCACGCCGGAGAGCTGGGCGGGGCTGACTCCCGCCTGCGCGAGCAGCGCCCTCGCCTGCGCGGCGTCGAACCTCTGTGGCTGCCCGAGGTTCGGCGCGTAGCCGTGCATGCCCTGCGGGATGAACGTCTCGGCGGGCTGACCCTGCCCCTCGAGAACCTGGCGCACGAACGCGTTCCGGTCGATCGCCTCCGCGATGGCCTCGCGCACCTGCGTCTTTCGCAGCCGCGGCGACGTCACGCGAAAAGCCATCCAGTAGACGGTGAGCGACGGGGTCCGCGTGAGCTGTTTTGCGAGCTGCGAGTCTCCGCTCACGGCGGCGACCTGCGGAGGCTGCACGGCCATCACGTCGAGGCCTCCGGACTTGAACTGGTCCAGGGCGCTCGCACCGTCCTTGACGATGTCGAAGGTGATGCTCGTCAGCATCGCCCTGGGCCCGGCGTGGTGCTGGTTCTGCACCACCGTGATGTGGTCGGGGCCGATGTACGAGACGCGGAAGGGACCATTGGTCAACAGGGTGTCCGGCGAGGTGCTCCACCTGTCGCCGCTCGCCTTGACGACGTCCTCCCTGATCGGCGCTGCCGCCGGCATCGCCGCGAGCCAGACGAACGCCGGGTCGGGATGCGAAAGCGTGACCCGGAACGTCAGGTCGTCAGGCGCCGCAAGGCCAAGGCCCTGGAGCGCGGGATCGATCTTCGCGGCGTCTCGCTGAGGGTCGAGGATCGCGACCCGGTCGCCGTTCTGGATCACGCCGGCGAAGAAGGTCGCCGTCGGCGCGGCGAGCCGCGGGTCGATGAGCCTTCGCCATGCGTACACGAAGTCCTGCGCCTTCACCGGCGTGCCGTCCCACCACTGCGCGTCCTTTCTGAGGTGAAAGACGTACTGCGTGCCGCCATTGGTGACCTCGTAGGACTCGGCGGCCGCGGGCACCACGCCGCTGAGGTCGTCCTTCGGCTTGAGCAGCGGGTCGACGATCACGCGGAGCACCGAGCTCTCAAACCCGTACTGGACCTGGCCCGGGTCGAAGGTCTGGGGCTGGTCGTCGATGAGCACGCGGAGCGTCTGGGACTTCGCCAGCCGCGGGCCCTGCGTGAGCACCGCGGTGCTGTTGCACGCGGTCGCGACGGCTGCGACCACCGCCAGCGTCGCGACGGCGCGCGGAATCCAGCGCTTAGAGATCACGTCACGTGATGGTGGCATAAAAGAAGGGGCTAACCCTTGGCGGGCGCCCCCTGTGCACGTACTCGAGAGCTTAACCGAGCCGGAGTGTCCACACAACCGAAAAAGAGAGGGGGCCTTGCGGCCCCCTCTGTGAACTCCTAGACGGAAAGCGTCTCCAGGTCGATCGGCTCCTCTTCGAGGATCCGGGCCGCCTGCTCACGCTGCTTCTTGTAGTAGTCGAGGCCCGTCCCGGCGGGGATGAGCTTGCCGATGATCACGTTCTCCTTCAGGCCCCGCAGCCGGTCGACCTTGCCGCTGATCGCGGCCTCGGTCAGCACGCGGGTCGTCTCCTGGAAGGAAGCGGCGGACAGCCATGACGTTGTGTTGAGCGCCGCCTTGATCAGGCCGAGCAGCACCGTCTGCGCGGTCGCGGGCTCGCCGCCCTCCGCCAGCGCCCGTGCGTTGCCCTCCTCGTACTCCCACTGCGAGACGATCTCGCCCGGGAGCAGGCCCGTGTCGCCCGCCGAGTCGACGCGGACCTTCCGCATCATCTGCCGGACGATCACCTCGATGTGCTTGTCGTTGATGTCGACACCCTGCGACCGGTAGACCTTCTGAACCTCGTCCACGAGGAACGTCTGGACGGCCTCCTTGCCGAGGATGTGCAGCAATTCCTGGGGTGAGATCGACCCCTCGGTGATCTGCTGGCCCGCCTTGATCGTGACCTTCTGCCCGTCCCTGCGGTCGAGCTCCGGCCGGATGCGGACCTGGTGCGGGATCGGGTACTCGCGAACCTCTTCGTCGAGCGTCCGCACCGAGATCTCCTTCGCCGTGACGGTCGCCTTGCCGGCGTGCCGAGTCCGGACCTGGCTCGCCCCCTTGACGTCGCGCGCGATCTCCTGGCCCTCCATGACGTCGTCGCCGTTCTTGATGAGCGCCTGCATCTTCGCGTCGATCGGGTAGCTGACCTCGAACTCCTCCTTGGACGTCACGCGCACCTTGCGCGATCCCTCCTGGCGGATGATCTCGAGCTCGCCGTCGATCTCGGAGATGATGGCCTTGCCCTTGGGGATGCGAGCCTCGAAGAGCTCCTCCACGCGGGGCAGACCCTGGGTGATGTCCACGCCGGCAACACCGCCGGTGTGGAACGTGCGCATGGTGAGCTGGGTGCCCGGCTCGCCGATGGACTGCGCGGCGATCACGCCGACCGCCTCGCCGATCTCCACGAGCTTGCCGGTCGCCAGGTTGCGGCCGTAGCACGTGCGGCAGACGCCCTCACGCGCCTCGCACACGAGGATCGACCGCACCCGCACGGGGATGCCGGCCTCGATGATCCTGCGCGCGTTGTCGTCGCTGATCGAGGTGCCGGCCGCGACCAGCACCTTGCCGTCGACCGAGATGTCCTCGGCGGCGACACGGCCCGCGATCTTCTCGAAGATGGGCTCGTTCCGCGCCCGTTCGGCGCTGATGTCGCGAACCCAGATTCCGTTGGTGGTGCCGCAGTCCTCCTCGCGCACGATCACGTCCTGCGCGACGTCGACGAGACGGCGCGTCAGGTAGCCGGAGTCGGCGGTGCGGAGCGCGGTGTCGGCCAGGCCCTTGCGGGTGCCGTGCGTCGAGATGAAATACTCGAGCACGTTCAGGCCCTCGGTGAAGTTGGCCTGGATCGGCAGGTCGATGATGCGGCCCGTCGGGTCGGCCATCAGGCCGCGCATGCCGGCGAGCTGCCGCAGCTGCTGGATGTTGCCCCGGGCGCCGGAGCTCATCATCATCCAGATCGGGCTGAAGCGGTCGAAGGCCTGCTCGGTCGCGCTACCCACCTTCTCGTAGGCCTGCTGCCAGAGCTCGATGACCTTCCGGTAGCGCTCGTCGTCGGTCATGACACCGCGGCGGTACATCTTCTCGACGTCGGCGACTTCCTTCTCGGTGCCGTGGATGATCTCCCACTTCGACTCGGGGTGCGGGATGTCCATCGCGGACACCGTCACACCGGCCTGGGTGGCGTAGCGGAAACCGAGCCGCTTGATGTCGTTGACGACAATCGCGGTGACGTCGCTTCCGTAGAGCCGGTACAGCTCACCGACCAGCGCGCGCAGTCCCTTGCGGTCGTAGTGCGCGTTCTGGAACGGCAGCGGCGACATGTGGCTCTCGAGCGGCTCCTTGCCAACCGGCAGCGGCTGGTTGAAGACCACGCGGCCCGGCGTCGTGACGATGCTCTCGGCGCCGATGCGGACGCGGATCCACTCCTGGAGCTTCACGACCTTGCTCTCCAGCGCGAGGAGCACCTCGTTCTGGGAGCTGAAGTTGCGCAGCTTCGTGACGGCGTCGCCCTTCGGCATGTCGGTGCGGTTCGCGGTCAGCCAGTAGCAGCCGAGCACGACGTCCTGCGTCGGCGCGACCACCGGGTGGCCGTCCGCCGCAGACAGGATGTTCTGGGACGACATCATGAGGTTCTTCGCCTCGGCGATCGCGCCGCTGAACAGCGGCACGTGCACGGCCATCTGGTCGCCGTCGAAGTCGGCGTTGAACGCCGCGCAGACCAGCGGGTGGATCTGAATGGCAGATCCCTCGACCAAGACCGGCATGAACGCCTGGATGCCCAGGCGGTGCAGGGTCGGGGCGCGGTTGAGCAGCACCGGGTGGTCGCGGATGACCTCGTCGAGGACGTCCCAGACCTCGGTGCGGCTGCGCTCGACCATGCGCTTGGCGGACTTGATGTTGGTCGTGTAGCCCTTGTTCACGAGCTCGCGCATGACGAACGGCTTGAAGAGCTCGAGCGCCATCTTCTTCGGCAGGCCGCATTCGTGGAGCTTCAGCTCGGGGCCGACCACGATGACGGAGCGGCCCGAGTAGTCCACGCGCTTGCCGAGCAGGTTCTGGCGGAACCGGCCCTGCTTGCCCTTGAGCATGTCGCTGAGCGACTTGAGCTTGCGGTTGCCCGTGCCCGTGATCGCGCGGCCGCGGCGGCCGTTGTCGATCAGGGCGTCGACCGCCTCCTGGAGCATCCGCTTCTCGTTGCGCACGATGATCTCGGGCGCGCCGAGCTCGAGCAGCCTCTTCAGGCGGTTGTTGCGGTTGATCACGCGCCGGTAGAGATCGTTCAGGTCGGAGGTCGCGAAGCGGCCGCCGTCCAGCTGGACCATCGGGCGCAGCTCCGGCGGGATGACCGGCAGGACCTCGAGCACCATCCACGTCGGGCTGGCGTTCGACTTCCGGAAGTCCTCGACGACCTTCAGGCGCTTGATCGCCTTCTGCTTGCGCTGGCCGCTCGACGACCGCGACTCCTCGCGGAGGCGGTACATCTCCTGCACCAGGTCGATGCGCGAGAGCAGGTCGCGGATGGCCTCGGCGCCAATGCCGGCGCGGAAGCAGCGGCCGAACCGCTCGTGGAAGTCCCGGTACTGGGTGTCGGTGAGGATCTGCTTGGGGTGCAGGCCCTCGAGGTCGGCACGTGTCGCCTCGATCTCCTGCTGCAGCGCCTCGAGCTCGCCCTGGATCGCGTCCCGCTGCGACTTCGTCGCGCCGTCGATCTGTGACTCGAGCGCCTTCTTGTCGGCGTCGAGGCGCTCCTTGGCGCGCTTCTGCGCGGCCTTGGTGTTGGCCTCCTGCTGCTCGATCTTCTCCTGGACCTTGGAGAGCACCGCGCGTGACATCTCCTTGGACAGAAGCTCGCCCTTCTCGACGACGATCTCCTCGTCGCCGTTCAGGCCGACCGTCAGCTGCCGGCGCGACTTGGTGCCGATGCCGGCCTTGATCGCCTCGGTCGCCTTCTTGCCCTGGGTCGTGAGCTCGTCGACGTGCTCCTGGAGCTCTTCCTCCAGGCGCGCGACCTCGGCCTCGACCTCGGCCTTCAGCTTCTTGGTCTTGCCCTCGTGCTCCTGGCGGAGCTCACGCGACTTGGCCTCGATGTCGGCGCGCAGGCGGATGGCCCGCTCGTCCTTGTCCATGTTGAGGACGGCGAGCATGTCCTTGCGCGCCTCCTCGTGGACGTCGGTGACGATGTAGTTGGCGAAGTAAAGGATCTTCTCGAGGTTGCGCGGGGACATGTCGAGCAGCAAGCCCATGCGGCTCGGGATGCCCTTGAAGTACCAGACGTGCGAGACCGGCGACGCCAGCTTGATGTGGCCCATGCGCTCGCGGCGCACCTTGGACCGCGTGACCTCGACGCCGCACTTGTCGCAGATGATGCCCTTGTAGCGGTAGCGCTTGTACTTTCCGCAGTGGCATTCCCAGTCCCGCGTGGGACCGAAGATCCGCTCGCAGAAAAGGCCGTCCCGCTCCGGGCGCAGCGTGCGGTAGTTGATCGTCTCCGGCTTCGTGACCTCGCCGTGCGACCACGACATGATGGTCTCGGGCGACGCCAGCGACAGCTTCAGCGCATCAAAGTTCTCTAGCTTCAGCAAGTTCTCTTCCTTATCTCCTACTCAGCGCTGTCTTCCCCGAGCTCTTCGCGCTCGAGGCTGATACCGAGGTCCAGGGGGATCTCGGGGATGTCCTCTTCAGACAAGACGATCTGGCGCTCGTCCTCGCTCAGGATCTCGACCCCGAGCGCAAGGCCCTCCAGCTCCTTCACCAGCACGCGGAACGACTCCGGGATGCCGGCCTCGAGCGTGTTGTCGCCCTTGACGATCGCCTCGTACGCCTTCACGCGACCGACGATGTCGTCGGACTTCACGGTCAGGATCTCCTGGAGGACGTGCGCCGCGCCGTAGGCCTCGAGCGCCCACACCTCCATCTCGCCGAACCGCTGGCCGCCGAACTGCGCCTTGCCACCCAGCGGCTGCTGGGTCACCAGGCTGTACGGGCCCGTCGACCGGGCGTGGATCTTGTCCTCGACCAGGTGGGCCAGCTTGAGCATGTAGATCATCCCCACGGTCACCGGCTCGTCAAACTGCTCGCCGGTCCGCCCGTCGCGCAGCCGCACCTTGCCGTCGCGGGGCAGCCCCGCCTTCTCGAGCTCCTTCTGGATCTGCGCCATCGGGGCGCCGTCGAAGACCGGCGTAGCGACCTTCATTCCGAGGGCGTGCGCCACCCATCCGAGGTGCGTCTCGAGCACCTGCCCGAGGTTCATGCGGCTCGGCACGCCGAGGGGGTTCAGGACGATGTCGACCGGGGTGCCGTCGGGCAGGTACGGCATGTCCTCCTGCGGGAGGATTCGCGCGACCACGCCCTTGTTGCCGTGGCGGCCGGCCATCTTGTCGCCGGCCGAGATCTTTCGCTTCTGGGCGAGGTAGACCCGGACCATCTCGTTGATGCCGGGGCCGAGCTCGTCCTTGTTCTCGCGGCTGAAGACCTTGACGTCGACCACGATGCCGCGCTCGCCGTGCGGCACGCGCAGCGATGAGTCGCGGACCTCGCGCGCCTTCTCACCGAAGATCGCGCGCAGCAGGCGCTCCTCCGCCGAGAGCTCGGTCTCGCCCTTCGGCGTGATCTTGCCCACCAGGATGTCGCCCTGCTGGACCTCGGCGCCGATGTAGACGATGCCGCGCTCGTCGAGGTTGCGCAGCGCGTCGTCCGCGACGTTCGGGATGTCGCGGGTGATCTCCTCGGGACCCAGCTTGGTCTCGCGGGCCTCGGACTCGTGCTCCTCGATGTGGATCGAGGTGTACATGTCCTCCTTGACCACGCGCTCGCTCAGCAGGATGGCGTCCTCGAAGTTGTAGCCCTCCCACGGCATGAAAGCGACCAGCAGGTTGCGGCCGAGCGCCATCTCGCCGTTGTCGATCGCCGGCCCGTCGGCCAGGATGTCGCCGACCTCGACGTGCTGGCCAGGCTTGACCAGCGCGCGGTGGTTGAGGCACGTGCCCTGGTTCGAGCGCGCGAACTTCTGCAGCGGGTAGTGCCGGTCCGGCCCGCCGGCGTCCGGCTTGACGACGATCTCGAAGACCGGCGTCGCGTGGACCGTCTTGAGGTCCTTCGGGTGAGCGGTGTCGACGACCGTCCCGGCGACGTCCGCGACGATCATCTCGCCCGAGTCCTTGGCGGCGTAGTACTCGACACCGGTGCCGACGAGCGGCGCCTCGGTGACCAGCAGCGGCACGGCCTGCCGCTGCATGTTCGCGCCCATCAGGGCGCGGCCGGCGTCGTCGTGCTCCAGGAACGGGATCAGGGCCGTCGCAACCGAAACGATCTGCTTCGGCGAGACGTCCATGTACTGGATGTTCGACACGTCCTCGAGGCCGTAGTGGCTGCGCGTGCGAGCGGGCACGCGCTGGTCGACGAAGTTGCTGTCCGGCGTCAGCGTCGCGTTGGCCTGCGCGATGCCGAACATGTCCTCCTCGTCCGCGGACAGGTACTCGACCTCGTCCGAGACCCAGGGCACGATGTCGACCGCGGCCACGTGGGCCTTGGCGAGCTTCTGGACCTCTTTCTCGTCGAGCACGGTCCCGGAGGCAGCGAGCTCGCCGCCCTTGCCGTCGACTGCGGGCCGGCGGAGCTTGCGGCCGATCAGCTTCGAGCTGTCGCCGTTGCCCACCGTCATCCGGTTGTAGACGCGGCGGAACGGGCTCTCCACGAACCCGAACTCGTTGACCTTGGCGTATGTGGCGAGGTTGCCGATCAGGCCGATGTTCGGACCCTCGGGGGTCTCGATCGGGCAGATGCGGCCGTAGTGGCTGTGGTGGACGTCGCGGACGTCGAACCCGGCGCGCTCACGCGAAAGGCCGCCCGGCCCGAGGGCCGAGAGCCGGCGTTTGTTGGTCAGCTCGGACAGCGGGTTGTGCTGGTCCATGAACTGCGACAGCTGCGAGGACCCGAAGAACTCCTTGATCGCGGCCACCACCGGGCGGGCGTTGATGAGTGACGCCGACGTGACCGTGTGAGGGTCACTGATCGTCATGCGCTCCTTGATGATCCGCTCCATGCGGATCAGGCCCATCCGGAACTGGTTCTGCAGGAGCTCGCCGACCGCGCGCACCCGGCGGTTGCCGAGGTGGTCGATGTCGTCCGCGATCTGCTTCTCGCGCGGCGCGTTGTTCAGCTCGATCAGCTTGCGCAGGATCGCGATGAAGTCGCCC
>Ga0070741_10002283_pt1 | contig 52486 bp, 53 predicted proteins | sample Coa_R1_4_FD_66440 | JGI IMG/M metagenome (GOLD analysis project Ga0070741, IMG submission 66440) | Surface soil microbial communities from Centralia Pennsylvania, which are recovering from an underground coalmine fire - Coalmine... | ecosystem: Environmental > Terrestrial > Soil > Unclassified ... | reverse complement strand
CTCGTGCTCGGTGTGACATTCAACGACGGGATCGAGGTCATCGCTAAACCGACTGACCGTCAGCCCATAACCGCCGCCGCCTGACCGGCCAGGCCGTCACCAAAATTTAGCGATAGCTCCAGCGAAGATCAAGCAAGGACTAGGGATCGAGGAACCATCCCCTGCACCGGGGACCGAAGGCATCGCACTAGGCAGCGCAAACTGCCAGAGCTCTTAGGAATTATTACGGTGCATTCAATTGACCTAGCGATCGATCGTTTCCTTCGCCGGGGCAGGCATTCACGTCATCCGTCCGAGAAAATAGCTGCTATAAACGGCTCTTGAAATTGGGAGCAACCGATGACTGGAGCGATAAGGCCCTTCCGCATCGATGTCAGCGACCTTGTGCTCGCCGATCTCACAGAGCGATTGCGGCGCACGCGCTGGCCGGATGCGGAAGTCGTCACGGACTGGAGCCAGGGTGCGCCGCTGACATGGATTCAGGACATCTGCCAATACTGGACTGACACGTATAACTGGCGTGAGCGCGAGACCCAACTCAATCGCTTCGACCAATTCACCAGCGAAATCGACGGGCTCGATATCCACTTCGTCCATGCGCGCTCGAAGGAGCCGTCAGCGCTGCCTCTTATCATCACCCATGGTTGGCCAGGCTCGATCGTCGAATTCCAGAAGGTGATCGAGCCTTTGGTAGACCCCGCGGCCCATGGTGGTGATCCCGCTGACGCCTTTCACGTCGTGTGTCCGTCGCTGCCGGGATTTGGTTTCTCGGCAAAACCGAAGACGACAGGCTGGGGCGTCGAACGCATTGCCGCGACATGGGCCGTGTTGATGGATCGCCTTGGCTATGCGCGTTATGGCGCGCAAGGGGGTGATTGGGGCTCAGCGGTGACGACGTCACTCGGTGCGCAAGACGACAAGCATTGCGCGGGCGTTCACATCACGCTCGCATTCAACGCCGCGCCGAAGGTCGAGGGCGAGCCGACCGCGGAGGAAAAGCGGGCGCTTGCCGGCCTCAAGCACTATGTGGATCTGGACTCCGGCTACTCGAAGCAGCAATCGACGCGCCCGCAGACGCTCGGCTACGGGCTTACGGATTCACCGGCTGGACAGGCGGCCTGGATTTTGGAGAAATTCTGGGCTTGGACCGATTGCAACGGCCATCCCGAAAACATCTTCAGTAAAGACGAGTTGCTCGACAACGTCATGCTTTATTGGGTGACCGCAAGCGCGACCTCTTCTGCGCGGCTGTATTGGGAAAGTTTTGGCAAGCGCCGGACCACGCCTGTTGTCAATGTGCCGACCGGGGTGGCGGTATTCCCCAAGGAGATCATCACGCCGGTTCGGCGCTGGATGGAGCCGAACTTCACGAATATCACGCACTGGAGCGAGATGGACAAGGGTGGCCATTTCGCCGCCTTCGAGCAGCCAGAGTTGTTTGTGCGGGAGGTCCGGGCGTTTTTCCGGACTTTGCGATAGCCATAATTCGATAGCCTTGCCGACACTGCCGATCCATGGAAGGATCACGTCATGAGCAAACGCGAAAACGACGCCAACAACACGTTCCGCCCGTCAGACAAGCCCCTGACCGAATACGAGAAGGAGCAGATTGCGCTGCGCAAGAACATGGAGCGGCTGAAGGCGGAGCGGCTGGCGCGGGAGAAGACGCAGTCGAAGGACACTTGAGAACAAAGGACAGTTGAGAACCAGGAGCAATGGACGTCAGCGGCCTTCCGTTTGACCATTGCCAATCCGCTTCCCCGGGCGCAGGCTCTCGCCAGGCGCGTCAGACGCAAACGGGAGGGAACCATGAAAGAGCCAGGCCTCGACGGTCGGCACCGCGACAAGAATGGCGAGATCAGCAAGAAGCACGGCAACACCCAGCTCGTCACCTTGCGCAAGATCTATGGCAAGGGCTTTGCCGCCGGTTATCCGGATACGGCCCAGCTCAGCGAGGTCCTGCATCAGATGAACGAGACCTCGCTGAGCCAGTTGCGCCGCGATCATGAGACCGGCCATCTGGAGCACAAAATCAGCCAGGCCTCGAAGTGATCCGACGCGACGCGCGACTCATGGTTCGACGGCGTGGCGGGCTCCGGTCCGATTATGTAGCGGGGGTTAGGTTTGCGAGCAATATTCGCGCTGTCGTACCTCCGCCTAACCTGCCGACGCGGCGTCCGTGTCGTCGTTTGTGGGATCGTTGAGCTCGACCACGCGAAGGCGGCTGGGTTGCAAGGCACCTGCACGCTCCAACACTGGATAGGCAACAGAACAGATGTGCGAGTGAATGCGTTTTAAGTCGCGCAGCACGTCGAGATGCAACGAACTCGATTCGATGCTCTCCGGGCGACGTTCCCGCAGTCGTTCCAAGTGGCTCTCGGCAGCTGCCAACTCCGCCGTGCGCAACGTCGCCTTCTCGGCGATTAGCTGACGGGCGATCTTGACATCGCCAGACATGAATACGCTGAAGGCGAGCTTGAGATTACCCATCACCTCCTGGTGGAAAGTCTCCAGCTCCGCTGCGCCCTGTCTCGAGAAGGCCAGCTTCCGTTTGAGCTTCTTCTGAGCGAGCTCCATCAGGTTCTTGTCGATGATATCCCCGATGTGCTCCAGGTTGATGGAGAAAGCGATGATCTCCATTGCACGGTGACCGTCCCGTTCATCCAGGCTCTCTCGCGTCAGCTGCGTCACATAGAGCTTGACCGCTTCATCGAGCTTGTCGACCACGTTGTCCATCCGGCTGACCTCGGCGACTAGGCGGCGATCGTCGGTCATCAGCGCCGTCATGGCCTGACGCAGCATGGTCTCGACAACATCACCCAGATGAAGAACTTCGCGCTCTGCGCAGGCGAGCGCAACTGACGGCGTGCCAAGGGCCGCCTCATCAAGATAGAGCGGCGCCGCGGGATTGTTGGGTTTCGCACGTTCGGGGAGGAATTTGGTCAGCAGCGAGGCCAACCAACCCAACGGGAGGATGAATACGATCGCAAGGGCCAGGTTGAAGGCGGTGTGGAAATCCGCGGTCATGCGCGAGGGATTGGGCTCGAACCGGCCAAGCGCCTCAACGATTGGATGCAGGAACGGCAACACCAGGGCACAGCCGACCAAGCGGTTCAGAAGATTGCCCAACGGTAACCGCCGGCTAGCCGGGTTGCTGCTGTTGCTACCTTCAATGAGCGGGTTGATGGCACTGCCAAGGTTTGCGCCGAGCGTCAAAGCCAGTGCCGACACAGGCGTGATAAAGCCAGAATAGGCCAGCGACATGATCAGCAACACGACCGTGACACTCGAATGTGCGATCCAGGTCAGCACAGCAGCCATGAGAAGACACAGCAAGGGGTCGCCGGTGATCGCGGCAAGAAGCGTTCGAACCGCCGGCGCATCCTCCGCGGGCGCCAGTGTGTCGAGCAGGATATGCAACGACAGCAGCATGAGCCCGATGCCGATCGCGACGCGTCCGAGATCGCGCGTGCGGGTCTGCCCACCTCGCTTGAATGCGATGACACCTACCAGGAACAGTAATGGGGCCACCGCCGTGACATTGAATGACAGAGCTTGAACAATCAGTGTCGTGCCAACGTTCGCTCCGAGCATAATGGCTAGTGCTGGAGCAAGATCGACGGCGCCGCCGGTAACGAACGAGGCGGTCATGAGGCCGGTCGCCGTGCTGCTTTGCAGGAGCGCGGTGACAACGAGGCCGGCGACGAAGGCAAGGAACCGGTTCTGCAGCGCGGTCCCGAGAAAGCGCCGAAGATCAGATCCGAAGGCCCGGACGATGCCACTGTGGACCATATGGAGGCCCCACAACAGCAACGACACGCCGCCCATGAGATCGAGGAGGACCATGCTGCTCAATTTTTCCTCCTTTCGCTCTACAGTCTAAGTATGGGAAACGGATTTGCCCGGTCAACGGGGCGATTTCGGGAAAAGCTTGTCACGTATATATCGCGATGTCGGTGTCAGCCTGATGCCTCGCGGCTTGCGCCACACCGCCCTGTCGATCTCCCGCTTGTCGCCGATCTTCAATTCGCCCGAAGCTTTGCGCGCGATGAAGATCGCATCGCTCATTTTGCGTCCTGATTGCCGGTTCTTCTTTTTGATCTCCTTCCAAAGCTTGAGGCGACCAAGTCTGAGCTTGGGCAGTTCCTCTTTGATCTCGCGATCGAGGCACTGTCTGTCACTCTCGGAGGCACGTTTGCGGCCGCCGGGAACATCCAGCGCCGGTCGCGCCGTCGCCGGACCAAAAGGACGCGACCGCGCCTGACGGCCACCAATTTCGAGGACTTAGCCATCCTCGTGACCCGAGCTAATCAGCTTCCAATCCTTCTCGCCTGGCCCAAGGAGCGCCCTTCAATCTTCGTGCCAGCCGGCAGCCGGTGAGTTGCGCGACCGGCGGCGACGCCCTCGGGCATCAACCTCCGAACGATCCCCACAGCCTTCTCATGGTAACCGTAACCGCCCATAGCTCCCTATACCGGTCAGGCCGGTAGTCTCGACCAGCGGCAAGGACATGAAGACCCCGGACACGCCGAACTATGACCTGCGAATCGGTTCGACGCCAAGAGGTTCCTAGCGACGGCCGATCGGCTTCGCGGCGCGGCCGGCCTCGAGCATGGCGACGCGTGCCTCGTGGTCGGCAAGCGATTTCTGCTGTGCTGCCGAGTCGCGAGCGCACTGTGGCCAACAATTCAAATCAAGATGTCCGCAAGCTCCCTGGGGAAGACTTGTAGAGCTGGATTAGGCTCGTCCCGCGTGCGAGACCTCGGCGCGTGGTCGCATCGATGGCCCCTGTCACGCCGCCTCGGCCCTCCTCGCCGCAGGCGCGGTCGTCCGCGACGTCCAGCGCTGCGCCAGCCGGCGGCCGGCGTTGTTGAACGGCTGCTCGATGCAGCGATAGGTGATCGCCGACAGAGCGAGCGTCGCGGCCAGCAGGACAACGAAGGCCCCGCTAAAGCTCTCACGCGGCAGCGGGACGGCGGCAATCAGCGCCAGATGTATCAGGTAGCCGCTGTAACTGACCTTCCCGATCCAGCCGATGACCGGATTGACCAGCGCAGCCGGCTGCCAACAGGTCAGTCCGAGCGCCAAAGCGGCGAACAGGGCGCCGTAGAGCATCGGCAGCAGGATAGTCCAGCCGGTCTGGTTCCGGACAATCGCGATCAGCGCCATTGCGCAGAGCGAACCGATCACCAGCGCCGCGGCCGGGCCACGCCGCAGATCTCCGCCCTCCTCGGACCATTTGAACACCAGGCAGCCAAACAGAAAGCACGGCGCCTGGTTCACGAACCAGAGGAATACAAAATTGGCGGCAAGGTCATGCCGGACCGGATCGGCGATCCCGTGAACGGCACGAACTGCCAAGATCTCGATCGCGCAGCAGATCGCGAGGAGGATGGCGCAGGCGATCGCCACGCGCGCAAACCTGGCGCTGCTGACGGCCGCAATGACGAGCGGAAAGATCGCGTAGAACACCATTTCGTCGGCAATCGACCACGATCCCGGCACGATGCTGTCGATCGCGTCGGGCAGAAAGCCGTGCGTAAAGGTCACGGTCATGAGGATCTGGTGCAGCCCGAGTCCATAAGGCGCAGAACCGTTCGGCGACAAGCCGCGGAGCCACAGAAAGAAGCCGAGCGCCAAATAGAACATCGGCGCAATCCGGAAAAAACGCCGCAGATAGAACGGACCGGCGCCGTCGTGTCGCGCCTTCCAGGACATGCAGAGTGTGATTGCGCTGGCGACAAAGAACAGCTGCACGCCGCGCGCGCCCTGGGACGCGAGAAACTGCAGACGCGCGTCGTCGACAAGCTGCGAGGCATGGACCGCAATCACCATCAGAATCGCATAGCCGCGCAGAGCGTCGATATAAGCGTAACGTCGCGGCTCCATGCCCCGCCCCTCCCCAAGTCGCAGGAGCGTATTGCTCACGCCGATTACAGCTTGTCAACCTCCGGCGATATCATCAGAATATAACAACTTATGCGAGTAGCGAGAACGATCAATCGCCGGCCAGTACGTAGAAGCGAGATCGCAGGACAGATCAGCGTTGGCTCATCCGACGTACGCGTGCTTTCTCACAACATCGCTCGACGTGTAACCTGACCCAGCCACGTGGCCGTAACGTGGATTCCGACTGCAGAGGCGAACATTGACCAGGACCTCCCGGCTCTCTTTCCTCATTATCTGCGAGACATGCGCGCTGTTGCTTGCTCGCGGCGAGCTGGCCAGCGCCGATCCGCTTGCTCCCACAAAGGTGCAGACCCTTCCAATGACGTCGTCGGACGAAACCACGGCTGCGGTCGAGCGCAGCAGGACGATGTCCCCTCAGGACAACTCCCCGGAGCTGCAGCCACGCATTGGCGAGCAGCCGCGCAATCCGTCAGGCCAACTCACGGCTCCGCCGCAGGCTTTCCAAGGCCCCGCACTCACCCGCGACGTCAAGGCCATACCCACCATCACCATCAGAGTCCCTGAGGCAGCACGCGATCCCGACAGCCATCCCGTCCGTACGACCCGCGTGCCTCCTCAATCCATGCCGGATCACGAGCTGAACACGAATGGGAGTAGATAGAGCTCGCAGGCGAGCGCAGGCCGCGGCAGCCCGGACATGCGCGATGACAGAAAGCGCCGCTTTGGTCAGCGCCAGCGACCGCCCTGCAACCCTGTCGTTCGGCGAATGTCGCTTCCGCCTTCGCTCTGCGAGCTACGGCGGACAGGCCGCTAATCCGCCCTGGCCGCGCGCACGAGGTTGGCACGCCGAAAGGTGAACGAGCTCGACGGCTCCGCGTCAGGTAGGTGTGGCGCAATTTGTAGCTCTTGCGCCTCGACATTGGCCGGTTCGGGCGGCCGGCTGATTACGACCTGCTTGTTCAGCGCCCGCCAATCGATCTTGTCGGTCGCCTCCAGAAACGCGGCAAGCAAACCGTGGTCCTTTTGCAGGCCCGCGATCACCGCGCTCATGTTGTCGCGAATCTTCATGCCGTGATGGTGCGCCGGGGTGGTTAAGAGCTGGTAAAGCCGCCCCACCCGCCGGTCCGGGCGGCGGACGGGGTCGAGATTGCGGCCGGGCGGGACCCCGCCGCTACGGCTCCTTGGCCATTTTGGCTTGCGCGATGGCCTTCTCCACCTCCGAGGCCAGCACCCTGTAGTGCTCGGCAAGCCTCGCAAACAGATCACGCTTGGGCTTGCTTGTTGCAAGGCTTGCGATCAGCGCGCACTCCGATGCCTCGGTCAGCAGCTTCTCCAGTTGCGTTTGCATGTCTTTCATGGCTGTCCCCCACGGGAACACCATATTGCAACGACGACCGCGGTCACGGTTCAAAAGGTGACACAAGCGGAACTAGAATTTTTGTTCACAGGGCATTCAGGCTGCCTGGATGCGCCGCAGCAGCCTGCCTTCTCCGCCGCCGTCAGGTCGGAGCAGGCGAGATCGGCGCCGATTGGCTCGGCGCCGGCAACCCGAGCAGAACGCCATTGCCCCCTGGTGGCTGGCAGGCAGCGATCCCTATTGTGAGGTGACGCACATATCCGCGGCTCAAGAAACGAACCTGTGCCGCTGATCGCGCCACCAATCAGCTGGGGCCAACGCCTGATATGAATGAGGAGACATCCATGATCTTCACTGCACGACTTCGCATGGTGTCGTTGACAGCCGCTGCCCTGGCGTTCGCGACGCCCGCTTTCGCACTCAACCCGCAGCCGCTGCCGCCGGGCATGCGCTTCAGCCCCGGGGCCGCCCGCCATGCGGACGGGCTGGGAGCCTGGAACAGGGGCCCGCTCGTGCTGCGCTGTCACGGCGTCCAGATCGGCGATCCGCGGACTCATCCACCGGTGCGGGTCTGCCCGTGACAACCCGTCGGCGGATCAGTGCCAGCGCAATCCGCCGACACGCAGCGCGCCGCGCAAACCTCGACAGGCAAAGCGAAACGGCTATCCTGATGCCTTCACCCACGGGCCAATATAAAAGGGACCCGCCATTGGCGACGGGTCCAGTCCAGGGAGAAGCCAAAACGATAGACCGATTCGCGGCCACATCGCGTGATGCCGTTCACAGATGTGGACAGTCTTGATTGATAGACTGCTTGGTCTGACAGCAAGTCTTGATCGCCATGCAAAACGTCTTCCTCGCCATCACTTTCATCGGGGTCGTCACGCTTGTCTTTGTGTCCCTGGTTGCCTTGCAAGGGTTGATCGGGTGATCGCACCAGGCCGCTGTTGCTCCGTCTGATCGGCTGACGTGCGGAACAATACACCGAGCCTGGAGGTTCTGGTCAAAACCTTCAGCAACGGACGCTTGCCATGCCCTATACAAGACCATATAGGCGTTTTTATCTCACGCCCCCGGCCATCCCGACCTTCGTTATTTCTGTCTTGCTGGCCATCGTCGCGGTGTTGGCGGTTTATGGCCACCTCGCCCTGCTGCATGGCGTCAGCTCCTTCCTCATTCTGCTCATTGCCTATGTTGTACTGCTGATCGGAAACTTGCTGCGCGGCGTCTGAACGCCGCCGCAATCTCTTGCGAGCCGCACCCGTCGGGCAAATCACCTCGTTGTTGTGCAGACGGCCGATTGCCCTGCCTGACGCCAAACCGCGTTCGAAGGAGGCGTGCGCGCAAAGACCAATTTCATGAAGCGCATCAAGCGGCTTGCGGCGTTCAAGATGCACGCGCAAAAATAATTCGCTTTCGCTTTGTCAGAATTTATTGTTTGCTTGCCCCACTCCGCACCAAACGAGGGGCGTACGCGTCGTCACGAACGTGGAGCGGAATGCGGTGGCCGGGAATGTGCCTGATGACGTGAGGCCCATTCGCGGACGACGAAGTGATGTGGTCCTGGCGCACCCATGCTGCGCCAAGTCGGCGCGAGCTCCAAAGGCTTCACGCCGGCGACGGTGGCAAACGCTGGTTCACCGGGGAGCGCATCTATAAGCCGTAAGACCACTGCGCAGGGAAGGCCGGTTGTCACCGCCTGTACCTGTGGTGAACGCGCTTTTCGCGCAATTTTTTGCGCGGGCGCCCCGGGTGCATGCGGCCACCCGGCCTTCCCTGCGCCCTCCCCTTGTCGAGGGCAAACGATCGGGCAAAGCTCGGGCGCATACGCGCGGCGAGGCTGCGGAGGCGTGGCGTGTGCGGTCCGGGGGGCCCGGCGCAAATCTGCGGATGTGGAGATGGCAAAATGCGGCCAGCCGGGACTATTTCAGATGCCAAACAGACGAGCGTGAGCAACTGCGGGTCCGGCGCAGTCGTGAGGCATCAACCGCCTGGCCAATCTAGCAGATCGTTCGCAACCTGCTGCCGATATTCGCCGCCCTGTGGACATCGCCGATGCGGCAGCCCCCTACATTTCAGCGCTGACCGATCCGCAGGGGTTGTGGGACTTGAACAGATGCCCGTGCATGCAAAATTCGTCATGCTTCTGGGCGTAGGCAAGCCAGCCCATGAAAATCAGGGCCAGCAGCACACACCCCGCGACGACGTTCCGCATCATGGCTCCCACTCCTCCCAGGCTGGCGCATCTGTTAGCAGGCGACCTTGTGGCAATCATGACCACCATGGGCGCGCGGCGTCAATGCGCAGAATGTTGCGTTTTGCTTAGGATGCGGCGCAGCAGGGGACCGCGGCGACATCCGGTCGGCGGTCCGGCGGTGTCCGCTTTTCGGCCGCATCCGACATATATGCGACACATGCCGTTGCTACTCGTCGTCTGCAATCCAAGAGGACAACAGCATGGCCGAAGACGATCTCCACCACCTGATGAGCGCACGTGCGGCTCTCGCCAAGCAACGGCTGAGCTATGCCCGGACCATCGCAAGCCAGGGGGACATTCCCGACAGCGCCATCAAGGCGATTATCGAGGTGCAGCAGGCGATCGAAGTGATCGACATCGCGATCGAGGAGCTCGAGGAAGAAGAGCTCGAGGAGCTCGAAGAGGAGCAGGACGAGGACGAATAGCAAATCCCTTTGGCGCGAGCGCCGCGGCGCGCGCTCGCGTCAACCAGTTCAATCAACAAGCCGCGAGGTAGGCTGGCGCGTGAGCCGGCTCACAGCGGCGGAAGCCAGGCTCGGCTATCCAGGGACACGTGTCCACACGCACGAGGTCCGAAATGGCTGCCATCGCCAGAGTTCTGTCCCGCACCACCGGCATCGACATCGACGTTGAGAACCTGCGGCCGATCCTGATCTTCTGCGGAGCCGGGCTGCTGCTCGCGCTGTTGTTGATCATCTTCGGCGCCGATGCGCCCTCGCCGGACTGGATCCCGCCGGCGTAAGGCGCGGCGGGCGGAAGCAGGCGACCAGCCCGGGGGTGCAGATGCACGGCGTGCGACTTCTGCGTGCGACTTCTGTGTGCGACCTGGCGCCACACCTGCCAGTTGCACATACCCGCCCCGCGCCCGTAATTTCCCGGGTTTCGGGAACCCCGATGCCAAGGCATTAACGTTTGCGCTGGCAGCTGGCCAAGAGGCTGTTGGTTCGCGAGGTCCGGCCTCCTAGGCACGCCGGACCTCGTTCTCACCTCGCGCAAACGAGTTGGCGTCGCATGGGCCCGTTGAGTGAGCGTACCAGGACCAAGCTGGACGTGGTCCTGGAGGAGACCTGCCGGAAACTGCCGCATGGCGGCGACCACGCCAGCCGCGAATTCGTGGCGCGGCGGTTGATCGAGGCGGCAGAACGCGGCCACGTCACCCGCGGCGAACTCGGTATCATCGCGCGGCGCGCGCTGGCCGACCTCACCGCGAGCCACCACTAGCCCCAGGGAAAGAGGCGGCCGAACGACCGCCTCCTCGCGTAATGGGTTCAGCGCGTTACTGGCAGGGATGCATGCGGCCGTCGGCGCCCTTGAACAGCGTGCCGGGCGTGCAGACGAAGCCGTTGCGCTCGGCATAGGTCTGCCGGTTCCAGCCGCCATTGTACGGACCGTTGTAATAGGCGTAGGAATCCGGGCCGCGGAACGGAGCCGTTGCAATCGCGCCCGCGGTATTGACCGCACCGGCCGCGAGTGCGCCAGCCGTGCCGATCGCACCTCCGACGACGTCACCCGCCACCTCGCCCGGACCTGCGGGCCTGCGGTAGCCGTAGGCGTAGCGATCGCGATGGTGCCGATAATAGCGGCCTGCATCCGCCCTCGCCTCGGACCGCACCGCTGCCGGCGCCCCGGTCGTGTTGTTGCCCTGCATGCGCATGGGGTGGGTGCTGCAGCTCGTATCGTATTGCCTGCAGCCTGCGGCTTGCGCCGCCGTCGAGAGGGCTGCGGTGGAGGCGAGAATGGCCGCGGCGCCAATGATTGTGAGTTTCGACATCAGGTGCTCCATGGTTGGGTCAGCGTGTCACGGCTAAGCGCGACCACAGAGCAGCGTTCCGCGCCCTGCCTCCCATCTCACACAGGCGTGAACTGCGATGTGAAGGAACCGCCGGGCTATTCGGGCGCCGGATAAAGAAAAAGGGCCACTTGCGGGAGCAAGAGGCCCAAGTCTAGGGAGGAAACGCCCGAAACGGGCGACGTTGGCGCGAGCTGCGCCACCGCTTCCCGCGATATGGTGCCGCGCCGCAAAAATTCAATGGGCAAGATCCAGGCGGGCAAGCGGGCTTGAACCTTGGCGGCCCCTGATAGACCAACAATGGCTGGAGGATTTCAGGGGCCAGCACACAGGCAGCGCCGCCAAGCGAACATACTCCGCTTTGGCGGCGCTGTGTCATTGGCAAGCGCGATGGCCGAGCGGGACGCCGAGCTTTGCGAGATCTGGCTCGGTCAGGTTGGGCCGGATTCACTTAACCAGGATCATCCAGCGCTCCGTGGCCGCTATCGCAGCCGGCCAAAGCGAGGATGTCGGCTGTCCCCGATGCAGGGCCTTGCCGACTTCACAGATCGAGAGGAATGCGCTTGAACGCGCCTCGTCGACCTCGAGCCGCTGCTCGCCGGTATCACTCTGCACGAGGGCTATCAGACCATTCAGCATCGGCAAGGCGGCGTCCGGCGCGGCATGCTCGGCCGCCTTCAATGCCTCAAACACCTGCTCGGCCCTCTCCGCCTCCGTCATTCCACGCCCTTGTACCAACTGAGTACTACATCGGACAGCGCGAATATTTCAGCGTCATATCCTTGATCTCCGGGAAATCGCGGATCAGCGTGTTGTCGTCAACGGCCTTGTAGTTGAACTGCAGCTCGGAGGTCATGATCGTGGTGGCGCAGCTTGCGCTTATGACCGTCTTGTCGCCTTCCTGCCGCTGCGACTTGATGGTGCACTTGCCGGCCTTCGCCCTGATCGCATTGCCGTTGACAATGAAGCCGGAGCCGTAGAGGTCCGATAGCTCAGCAAATTCGATCGTGCCGCCCTTCTTTTCAAACACCTTGTCGCAGAGCTCGCGCTCCGATGCCCAGGCGCCTGTGAGATCGAACGCAAAGACCTGACCTGGTGCTGCCACGACCAGAACGACCAAGCCGGCTCGCACTGCGGTGAATATCGATACTGCTCTCATCTGATGTCGCCCCTCCAAAAGTGATCATTGCCAACAAGCTCGCCTTCTATTCGGCCGCCGCGCGCCCGGGCGCGGGATGGTCCTCTTCCTTCTTCTCCGGCGGGCGGATGCCAGGCCGCAACTTCTCGCGAACAGCCTGGAAGGTGACGTAGAGCGGCGGAATGGCGAAGATGCCGACAAAGGAGGCCAGGATCATGCCGCCAAACACCGCGGTTCCGACGCCGCGCCGCGCGAGCTCCGATGCACCGCTTGCCACGACCAGTGGATAGAGTCCGAGAATGAAGGCGAAAGAAGTCATCATCACCGGCCGGAAGCGCAGCCGCGAACCTTCGGTGGCGGCTTCCAGCAGCGGCACGCCCTTCTCGCGCTGCTCCTTGGCAAACTCCACGATCAGAATGCCGTTCTTGGCAGCAAGGCCGATCAAGACCACCATGCCGATTTGACCGTAGAGATCGAGTGTCAAGCCGGCCAGCACCATGGCCGCGAACGACCCCAAAATCCCGATCGTGACCGACAGCAGCACCGGAACGGGGATCGTCCAGCTTTCATACAGAGCGACCAGGAAAAGATAGGCGAACAGCACCGCGAAGGCGAGAATGATCGCCGTCTTGCCTTCGGCCCGCTTCTCCTGGAATGCGGTATCCGTCCATTCGCCGGCAAAGCCCTGGGGCAACGTCCTGGCGGCGACTTCCTCCATCGCCTGCAGCGCCTGGCCTGAGGAGATGCCCGGCGCCGGACCGCCCTGGATGGTGACGGCCCGCAGGTTGTTATAGCGGATCAAAGCTGGCGGTCCGACCACGAGGCGCACCTCCGCGAGACTTCGGATCGGAATCATCTTGCCATCAGCACTGCGGACATTGATGCGGCTGATATCGTCGATGTTGGCGCGATCGGCGGCCTCCGCCTGCACCTGAACCTGCCAGGTTCGGCCGAACAGGTTCATGTTGTTGATGAAGTAGCCGCCGAGCGAGGCCTGCAGGGCCTGGAACACGTCGCTGAGCTGAATTCCCAGCACCTGCACCTTGTCGCGATCGATATCGAGAAAGATTGACGGGTTGGTCGCCGAGAAGGTCGAGAACACGCGGTTCAGCCGCGGATCCTGGTTTGCCGCGACCACGAGCCCCCGCTGCACCTGGGCGAGCTCCTTCGGATCGCCGCCGCGCAAGTCCTCCAGCACATAGGCGAAGCCGCCGCCGGTACCGAGGCCAACGATCGGCGGCGGCGCCAATGGCACAACGGTGCCACCGCTGATGGAGCGGAACTCCTGTCCCAGCCGAGCGATAACATCGCGTGCGCCCAGCCCCTTGCCGTGGCGCTCCTCGAACGGCTTGAAGGTCACGACCATGAAGCCGGCATTGGGCTGCGAGTAGTTGTCGATGAAGTTCAGCCCGATAACCGAGGTGTATTCGTCGACAGCCGGATCCTTCTTGATGATCTCCTCCGCCTGCCGCATCACCTCCGAGGTCCGGCCGACCGATGCGCCGCCGGGCAGTTGCACGACCACGAAGATCGCGCCCTGATCATCCTCGGGCAGGAAGCCGGTGGGCGTGATTTTGGCGAGAGCGTACGTCCCTGCCGCTGCCGCCGCGACCATCACAAGCCCGATTATCGAGAATTGGACGATGTGGCCAACAGCCGCGCCGTAGCGGTCGCGGACCCAATCGATCGAGCGCATCACGTGGCCGATGATGCCGCGCCGCGGTCCATGATGCGCCGAGAGCAACACGCCACACAGTGCCGGCGAGAGCGTCAGCGCGTTGATCGCCGACAGGAACATCGCGACCGACACGGTAACAGCGAATTGCCGGAACAATTCGCCTGAAATTCCGGGGATGAAGGCGACCGGGACGAACACCGACATCAAGACCAGTGTGATTGCGATGATCGGCGCCGTGATTTCGGACATGGCGAGCTTGGACGCTTCTCCGGGCGTAAGCTCCGGACGCTCTTCCATCACGCGCTCGACGTTCTCGACCACCACGATCGCATCGTCGACCACGATGCCAATGGCGAGCACGATCGCCAGCAGCGACACCGTATTCGCCGAATAGCCCACGGCCTTCAGCGCGATGAACGCGCCGATCAGGCTCACAGGCACGGCCAGGGTCGGGATCAGGGTCGCGCGCAGACTGCCGAGGAAAAGATAGACCACGATGACGACCAGGATGAACGCCTCGAGCAGCGTCTTCTTCACCTCGTGCATGGTGTCGGTGACGAAGAGCGTGGGATCATAGGTGATCTTCCAGGCGACATCCTCGGGAAATCGCTTCTCGAGCTCGGCCATCTTCTTGCGGATGGCATTCACCGTATCCAGCGCATTGCTGCCGGGCGACTGGTACACCACGACCGCCGCCGCATCCTGGCCATTGAAGCGCGTGATGCGGTCGCTGTTGGCCGCACCGAGCTCGAGGCGCGCGACATCGCTCAGCCGCAGCACCGAGCCGTCAGGGTTGGTGCGGATGATGATATTCTCGAACTCCTTGACCGAGCTCAGCCGGCCCTTGCTCTGGATGTTGAGCTGCAGCTGCTGATCGTCGAAGATCGGGCGGGCGCCGATGCGGCCGACCGCGGCCTGCACGTTCTGCGACTTGATCGCGTTGATGATGTCGCCGGCGGTCAGGTTGAGGCCGGTCAGCCGGTCGGTCCTGATCCACGCACGCATCGCATAATCCAGCGGCGCGAACAGGAAGGCGTCGCCGACACCCGGCGTGCTCTTGATGGAATCGAGCAGGTTGATGGTGACATAGTTCGACAGGTACAGCGGGTCGTGCGTCCCTTTCGGTGAGTAGACCGTGAAGACGACGAGGATTGCCGTCGATTTCTTCTTGACGTTGATGCCCTGCTGCTGAACCTCCGGCGGCAACTGCGACAGCGCCGTCTGCACGCGATTGTTGACGTTGACGGTGTTGATGTCAGGGTCGGTGCCAAGCTCGAAGGACGCCGTCAGCGAGTAGCTGCCGTCGTCGCCGCTCGTGCTTTTCATGTAGATCATCTTGTCGACGCCGACGATCTTGGCCTCGATCGGCTGGGCAACAGTTGCATCCACCACGGCGCCGCTGGCGCCGGGATAGTTGGTCGTGACCGACACCTGGGGCGGCACGATATCAGGGTATTGAGCGACCGGCATCGCCAAATAGGCCAAGGCGCCGGCAATCGTCGTCACGATCGCGATCACGATCGCCAGGCGCGGCCGATCGACGAAGATGGCGGACAGCATGGGTCAGCTCCTGCTTTGCAGCGGGGACGCCTTCACCGGAACTCCCGGCCGCAGCGACTGGCTGCCCTCGACGACGACTTGATCGCCCGGCTTGAGCCCCTGCTCGATGATCGTGCCCATGCCGCTCACGCCTCCGGGGTTCACGCGTCGGATGGCCGCCTTGCCGTCCTCAACCACGAAGACGTAGACGCCCTCCTGGTCCGAGATCAGCGCCGCCTGCGGAATGACGACCTTCTGCTCCGCCTCACCGCTTTCGAGCGTCACCCGCACCAGCTGGCCGTCCACGAGGGCGTGGTCCGGATTGGGAAACGTGGCGCGAACCAGGATCGTATCGGTCGCCTTGTCGACCTGCACGCCGACGAAATTGATGTTCCCTGCATGCTGGTAGGTGGTGCCATCTGAGAAGTTCAGGGTCGCCTTGAGGCCGGTCAGGTCGATCTTGTGCTCGGTCTCCTGGGCACGCAGGAAGTCGCGCTGGCTGACCGGGAACGACACATACATCGGGTCCTGGCTGACCACGACCGTCAGCGGACCGGTATCGGGGCCGACCACATTGCCGACCGTGATGTTGGTCTTGCCGACCTTGCCGTCGATTGGCGAGGTGATCTCCGTATAGCCGAGGTTGATCTTGGCGGTCTTCAGATTGGCATCGTCGACCAAAAGCACGCCTGCCGCCGACTGGTCGGCGGCAAGGGCCTGGTCGCGCGCGACCTGGGTGCCCGCCTGCTTCTGCAGCAGCTCCTCGGCGCGCTGCAGCTGAACTTCGGTCAGCGTCTTGGCTGCCTTGTCCTTGGCCAGCGCGCCCTCGGCCTGACCGACGGCGGCCTCGAACAGCCCTTTCTCGATGCTGTAAAGTTCGGTCCCCGCCTTGATCAGATCGCCTTCCTTGAACGCCACCTTCTCGAGGTAACCGGTCACGCGCGCCTTGATCTCGACCCGCTGGATGGCTTCGACGCGCCCGACGAAATCAAACGATTTGGTCACAGGCTTCTTCTCGGCAGCTACCACGCTGACGGGAATTGCCGCCGGCGTCTGGCTCTGCTGGGCCGCCACAGGAGTCAGAACCGCCAAAAAGACCATCGCCGTCGCGATTGTACGCATCGCCAGTCCCTTCCCTCGTCAAGTGAGCGCAACGTTCAGTGTCAGGCCCTGTCCTCTTCTTGCTTTGAGCTAAGTCAAGCCGTGCGCGACGCTCCAATCAAGCAGGATGATACACCCGTCGCAGCCCGCCGCAGTGCATCAATCGATGATGTGATAACCACCGTCGATGTAGAGTGTGGTACCCGTGATCAGCTTGGCCGCGTCCAATGCCAGAAAGGCGGTCGCGCGTCCGACATCGTCAATGCTGACAAGGCTGCGCGCGGGCGCCTTGGCCTGGGCCCTCTCCATCAGCTCGTCGAATTCCGGAATGCCCGAGGCCGCCCGTGTCGCGAGGGGGCCGGGCGAGATGGCGTGAACGCGGATACCTTTTGGTCCGACTTCGGCAGCGATATAGCGAACCGCGCATTCGAGTGCCGCCTTGGCGACGCCCATGATGTTGTAATTCTCAACCACCATCTGGCTGCCGTAATACGTCATGGTGAACAGCGTTCCGCCGTTCCTCATCAAGGGTTCGGCGAGATGGGCCATGTGGATGAAGGACCAGCAGGAGACGTCCATGGTGGCGAGAAAGCCGTCGCGCTTGACGTCGATGACGCGGCCATGCAGCGCTTCCTTGGGCGAGAAGGCGATGGAGTGAACGAGGAAGTCCAACTGTCCCCATTGTCTGCCGATCTGCTCGAACACGGCCTCGGTCTGGCCCGGCGCCATCACGTCCAGCGGCATGACGATCTCGCTCTCGAGCTCGCGCGCCAAAGGCTCTACGAACCGCTTCGCCTTCTCGTTCAGATAGGTTACCGCAAGCTCGGCGCCCAGCGCACGAAACGCCTTCGCACAGCCCCAGGCGATCGATTGATCATTGGCGATGCCGACGATCAGCCCCTTGCGTCCTTTGAGGGCGGACTTGGCCTCGGGAAACATCGGAATGGCCATGACGCCCTCTCATGTTCGCGGTTGCCCGGATCCCGCATTCAGCAGCGCAAGAGTATGCCGCGCGATCATCAGCTCTTCGTCGGTCGGCACGACATAAAGGCGGGTTTTGCTATCGGCGCTCGAGATCAACAAGCCGCCTGCCGCATTGGCCTGCGCGTTCAGCGCAACGCCGAGCCAGGCGAGCTTCTCCGCAACGGCCGCCCGCAGCTTCACCGAGTTCTCGCCGATGCCGGCCGTGAACACGAAGCCGTCCAGGCCTCCCATGGCCGCGGCCAGCATCCCGGCGTTCAATCCGATACGGTAGACGAAATAGTCGACGGCGAGCTGCGCCCGCGGATCGGCCGAATCCTGCAGCTCGCGCATATCGTTGCTGATGCCGGACAGACCCTTGAGCCCGCAGTCGTGATAGAGGAAGCGTTGGAGTTCGGCAGGCGGCATGCCCTTTTCCGCAGCGAGGTAAAGCACGACACCCGGATCGATCTGGCCTGGCCGGGTGCCCATCGGCAGACCGTCGAGCGCGGTGAAGCCCATGGTGCTTTCGACGCTGCGCCCGCCGCTCAGCGCGCACATCGAGGCGCCGCTGCCGAGATGGGCCACGATCACCCGTTTGGTGGCGATCTCCGGAGCGACCCGCGGCAGCGTGGCGGCGATATATTCGTAGGATAGGCCGTGAAAGCCGTAGCGCCGCACGCCTTCGGCGTAGAGCGCATCGGGAATGGCATAGCGGTCCGCAAGCCGGCTGTGGCCGCGGTGAAAAGCGGTGTCGAAACAGGCGACCTGCGGAATCTCGGGGAACTGCGCCAGCACCGAGCGGATCGGCGCGAGATTGTAGGGCTGATGCAGTGGAGCGAGCGGAATGTAGCGCTCCAACCGGTGCACGATGTCGGCGTCGACGCGCACCGGCGCATCAAAGTCGGGACCACCGTGGACGACACGGTGGCCGATGGCGACGGGATGCAGCTGCATTTCCTCGCGCAACCAGGTTCCCGCGGCGGCGAGCGCAGCCGGAACATCCGACACACTGGCTGTGTCGAACTCGCGTTCGACCAGCACCGCCCGGTCGGCACCCGCGGCCCGCAGTCGCGGGCGCGTTCCGATGCCATCGACCTGCCCGCGCGCCTGGCGCTTCAGCGCGTCGCCTTCGATGGCAAAGACTTCGAACTTCACCGAGGAAGAGCCGGCATTGACGACCAGGATCGTGTCCATAGGCCGCCCTCCTCAGGCGGAGACGGGATGGAGACGCCGCCGCGCATCGGCGTGCAGCACGGCGATCGCGCATGAGGCCATTCGCGCCCGCACGCTGTCGGCGCGCGATGTCAGGACAATCGGCACCCGCGCTCCGAGCACGATCCCCGCCGCATCGGCCTTGGACAGGAAGGTAAGGTTCTTCGCCAGCATGTTGCCGGCCTCGAGATCCGGCACCACGAGGATCTGCGCCCGTCCCGCGACCGGCGACTTGATGCCCTTGATCGCCGCGGCCTCGGGGTCGATCGCATTGTCGAAGGCGAGCGGTCCATCCAGCACCCCGCCGGTGATCTGACCGCGATCAGCCATCTTGCACAAGGCAGCCGCCTCGATGGTCGAGGGGATCTTGGTCGTGACCGTCTCGACCGCCGACAACAGCGCGACCCGCGGATGGGATCCGAGTCCGATCTCGATGAACAGGTCGATCGCGTTCTGCACGATGTCGCGCTTGGCATCGAGATCGGGGAAGATGTTGATGGCAGCATCCGTGATGAACAGCGTCTCGGCGTGATTTGGCACGTCCATCACGAAAACATGGCTGATGCGCCGGTTGGTGCGCAAACCGCCGGCGCTTGCGGTCACGGCCCGTATCAACTCGTCGGTATGCAGGCTGCCTTTCATCAGGAGCTCACCCTTGGCCTCGTGCACGAGCGCGACGCCTTTGGCGGCGGCCGCGTCGCTGTGCGGCGCGTCGACGATCTCGAATTTCGAGATGTCCAGATTGAACCGCGCTGCCGTGGCGTGGATCTTGGCGGCCGGTCCGACCAGGATCGGCTTGATGATGCCGATCTCGGCCGCCTCGCACACGCTGGTTAGCGATGTTTCGTCGCAGGGATGGACCACGATGGTGACCGCCGACGGGACGTGTTTGGCGGCGGCAATCAGGCGATCATATTTGGTCTGCGGCGCGACGGCGCCCGCTTCCATGGAAACCATACTCATGGCAAAGTCCTTGGCTCGGTCCCTTGTTGTCTCGGCAGGCTCGGGGAAGCCTTGGTTCAGGACGCTTTGGCCCTTTCGACATTCGCAACGAAAGGGAGATTGACAGGGCTTGGCGGCGGCAGCGCCGCTGCGCTGGTCTCGAACAAGGTTGTAATCCTCTTCAACCGCTCCGCCACCTCGCCCTCGATCTCGCCGGCAGCGCTCAACACGTGGCGGATGGCCGCAAGCGCCTGCTGTCTCTCCTCGATACCAGGCGGAAGTAACCGTGGTATGGCAGCCAGGGCCGCGTCGGGTTCCAGCAGCATGAGGAAAAACTGCTCGCGCGCCATCGTCTTGAACTGCGCCAGGGTCAGCCGGTGGCTGTCATCGGCGAGCCTGATCTGGCGAAGCGCCTGGACGCCGCGCTCGTCGACCCGACCCCGCGGCAACCCGACATAGATCAGCGCCCGAATGGTGCACTCCTGCAGCCCGCCCTTGTCGACCTGCGACCTCAGTTCCGCGATCCGCTGGGCCTGCAATTCCTTGTGCAGGACGGATTTCGGCGCCCGCCGCTCGCTGACCGAGTCGGGCTTGATCCCGAGCGCGGCCTGCAGCGCCGGGTTGCCATACATCGCCAGGAACAGCTTTTCGCTCATGCTGTCGCGCGCATCCCGGAAGGCGTCGAGACTGTTGATGATCTGCTTCGAGACCGCCTCCTGCATGGCGAGGAAGGGGTTGTCGGCAGCCACGGGCTTGCGGTGCTCCCTCACCTGACCCGCCACTTTCGCGAGCGGCTTCATCAGCGGATTGGCCTCGGTGAAAGCCTCGTAGCTGATGCGTAGCGGATGCCATTGCCTGAGCACATCCGCGACCTGCGGGGTGACCATGGCCTTGACCATCGGCTGGACAAAGCTGCGATAGAGCGACAGGTTGATTTCGGACAGACGCGCCGCGGTGGCGAAGCGCCGCTCGTCCTCCGGCGAATTGCCACCGAGGCCGCGGATGTCGTTGAGCGTGCGCGCCTCGCATTTCATGATCCAGTCGCCAGACACCAGATCCGCATTGGCGCTGTCCCCGGTCTTGCGCTCGAAGGTGGCCTCGTAGAGGCCCGGCGGCAGCACGTCGATCAAATCGATGTTGCTGGAAAACTCGCTGTACTCTTTCCGGGCAATGCCTCCCGAAACAAAGATGCCGAGATGTCCGGCGCTCTCATGAATGGTGTAGACAATGGTCTGACCATAGGCCCGGATCTCGTCGACGTCGTCATAGAGATCCAATATCCAGCCCAGCGCCTGCTGCGGGGGCGTAATATTGTCGCCCTCGGAACAGAATACGACGATCGGCGAGCGAATGTCCCGCAGATCGACATTCATGCCGTCGTGCATCTTGATGCGGCCTGCGGCGAGATTGTTGCCGACGAACAGTTCGTCGACAATGAACTGGATCTCCTCGGCATTCAGGCTGACATGCCCGCCCCACCATTTCTCGAATTCGAGATAGCGCGGTGCCTCGGTGTCGACATTGGCATAGACGTTGTACTGCTTGGTCCAGAGCGTGTTGGAAGGGTTGAGGCTTTCGAAATTCTGAACCAGCCAGCCGCCGTCGAACTTGCCGCCGCCGAGATCGCTGGTCAGCGCGGTCAGCCAGCTGCCCCCGAGCAGCCCGCCGGAATAGCGCATTGGATTTTTGCCCTGGACGCCGGCCCAATACGACAGTGGCGATCCCGCCAGGATGATGGGCCCGAACAGATCGGGGCGCAGCGCCGCCAGGATCATCACCGCCCAGCCAGCCTGACAGTTGCCGATGACGCAGGGCTTGCCGTCGGCGTCCGGATGCAGCGCGATCACTTTCTCGAGGAAGGTTGCCTCGGCGCGTGCAATGTCCTCGATGGTCTGGCCCGGCATCGGATCCGGCATGAAGCCAACGAAATAACAGGGGTGACCCGCCCTGAGCGCGACCCCGATTTCGCTGTCGGCCTTGAACCCGCCGATCCCCGGGCCGTGGCCCGCCCGCGGATCGACGACGACGAACGGCCGCCGCGTCGGATCGATCCGGACGCCTTCGGGAGGGATGATGCGCACGAGGCCATAATTCACCGGCCGTTGCAGTGTCCGCCCGTCCAACACGAGTTCGACCCGGAAACTGAGAACGTTGGGAACCGCCTGCTCGAGATGTTCCTGATATTGCTGTCCGCGCTGGCGCATCACGTCCCAGAACAGCAAGGTGCGCTGTCCCGCGTCGACCATGTATTCCATCGCGGAGTTGAAGAACGCGACCGGCGCTCCCAGGGAGAATTGTTCCGTGCTGTCGACCATGGTCCCGCTCCGTTGAAACAGTACAGCAGCTTCGCTGCAAAGCATCGAAGCGAAGTGCCTGTTCCGCCTTGATCTACCTCAAGCCTTTTCGCACCGGCATTCCCTAGCTTTGCAACGCCCGCTTCCGCCGAAATGCCAGCATTTGATCACGAATTTGCGCCGGAAGCCGAGAGAGATGGATGAAACGTCATGGCCAACATCAATGACCTTCTGCCGAATGCGAAGGATATCCTCAAACAGGCTGCATTGAAGGAAGCGGAAAAGGCCGAAGAAGCGGCGCGTCGGGCGGCGGCTGCCGAGGCGGAGAAGCGCGAGCTGATCGAGCGTCTGAGCAAGCCGTCCGGACTGTCCGAGGAGGACAAGGTGAAGCTCGCGGCCACCGTGATCCAGCGTGCGGTGAGAAACGGCCTTACCGAGGTGCAGGTCTATCGCTTTCCGAACATCCTCTGCACTGATCGCGGGCGGGCGATCAATCAGCGCGAGGCCGGTTGGGAAAATACGCTGACCGGAATTCCGAAGGAGATATTTCAGCTCTGGACCGATCATCTGAAGCCGCGCGGCTATCGCATCGCCTACCAGATCATCGACTTTCCAGGCGGGATGCCCGGCGATATCGGCGTCACCCTGAGTTGGGGTGAGAACAAATAATCCAGGCGAAGTGAGCGGCGGGGCTGATGGCAAACAAATCCAGCGCGAAGGATGGCCAGGCGCAGAAGATGAAGCGCAAGGCCTATGAGCAGGAATTGCGCAAGCTGCAGGTCAAACTCTGCCATCTGCAGGATTTCGTGAAGACCAAGGGACTGCGCGTCATCATTATTTTTGAAGGGCGCGATGCCGCCGGCAAGGGCGGCACGATCAAGGCCATCACCGAGCGGGTCAGTCCGCGGGTATTCCGCGTCGTCGCGCTGCCCGCGCCCTCCGACCGGCAGAAGACACAAATGTTCATGCAGCGCTACATCGAGCATTTCCCTGCCGCGGGGGAAATCGTCATTTTCGACCGCAGCTGGTACAACCGCGCCGGCGTCGAATACGTCATGGGCTTCTGTTCCAAGTCGGAGCATGATCGCTTTCTCGAGCTCTGTCCCCAGATGGAGCGCTACATCGTCGAGGGAGGCTTCATTCTGATCAAGCTTTGGCTCGAAGTCGGCCAGCAGGAACAGGAGCGGCGCTTTGCGGCGCGCATCGACGATCCGCTGCGGCAGTGGAAACTCAGCCCGATGGATGTCGAGTCGTACCAGCGCTGGTACGACTACTCCCGTGCCCGCGACATGATGCTCAAGGCGACCAATTCGAAGGAAGCGCCCTGGTTCGCTGTGCGCTCCGACGACAAGCGCAAGGCGCGGCTCAACCTCATTTCGCACATCCTGGAACGGATCCCGCACAAGCGTATCTCGCGCGACCTCGTCAAACTGCCGCCGCGATCCGACAAGGGCCGCTACAACGACCGGCTCAAGGGAGCAAAGTTCGTGGCCGAGCGCTATTAGCGGGCTGCCGCTCGGCGTCATGGTCGGCCTGCTCCGGTACGAGCACGCCGCGGCCTGCCTCGTCGCGCATCCATGCCGCGAGCAGTTCCCAGCCGACCGCGAGCACGATCGGGCCGATGAACAGACCGATCAGACCGTGGGCCAGCGTGCCTCCCAGCACGCCGACGAAGATCACCACCATCGGCGTGCGCGAGCCGCGCCCCATTGCAAAGGGCTTCAACACGCTGTCGACGAAGCCGACCGGCACCATATAGGCGGTAAACAGCAGCGCAGCCGCCGTATCCCGTGTCAGCCAGTACCAGACGATCATCGGGATCAGCAGGATGCCGCAGCCGACCTGGGAAATGGCCAGCAAGAGCACGAGAAAGGTGTAGAGGCCGGCACCGGGAACGTCCGCCACGATGAATCCGACCCCGGCCAGCAGCGCCTGCAGCATGGCGATGCCGATGACGCCGCGAGAGACCGAGCGGATCGTTGTTCCGGCGAGTGCGACAAACTCCTCGCTGCGCTCGGGGATGACGTGAGCAAAGAAGGTGCGCAGCCCCGAAACCAGCCGCGGCCCCGGGATGAACAAGAAGCCGGTCACGATGACGGCCGCCAGGAATTTCAGGATCTCTAGTCCAACACTGCCGACAGTGGCGAGAACGGTCGTCGCGATAGGCTGTGCATAGGGGGAGAACCTCGCAAGCGCCGCAGCCAGGTTGGTGGACGCGAGCTGCCAAAGATCATACACCCAGTCCCCGATCAGCGGCCATTGCTTGACTGAGTCATGCGGCGCAGGCACGGAGACGCTGCCTTTGGCGAACTCGTCGCCGAACAGCCTGACCCCTTCGACCATGCCGAACACCAGCCAGCTCGCGGGCCCGATCACAATCGTCAGGCACAACACGGTGATCAGTGTCGCAGACAGTACGCGGCGGCCGCCCAGCAGCCTGGTCAGCGCGTCGAACACGGGATAGAGCGCAACGGCTAAAATGGTGCTCCACACCAGGATCGGTATGAAGGGCAGAATAAGGATGTAGGACCAGTAGATCACGCCGGCCAGCAGAACCAGGCGGATCGCGATCCGCACGGGCTCTTTGGCCGGCGTCGGCGTAGGATGCGCAGCATATGGTCCGACCGGCTGGTCCATGGGGTGGCCCTGAGTTGGGAGCGGAGCGGCGATATTAGCCCAGCACTCCGCCCAGTTCTATAAGTGGAGCTTCTTGCCCTGCGACCGCGGACCGCCCCCGCTCGCGGCGTCAGAGCGCCGTCGTCACCGTGATCGATCGATGCAAGGTCTTGTAATGGTCCAGCAGCTCGATATCCCGGTCCAACTCCTCGCCCACGGAGCGCGTCGGCACCGTTCGTTCCATGTCTTCGATCTTCACCTTCAGCTCCGCGACGTCGAACTCGCTCATCGGACTTGCGCTCTCGGCGAGGACGTTCAATCTGCCCTCCGAGAATTCGGCGACGCCGCCGAGAACGACGAATTTCTCGTCACGGCCATGCGCGAACACCCTGACGACGCCGGGCCGAAGCGCGGTTACGATCGGCACATGTCCGGCCAGCACGCCGAGGTCGCCTTCGGCTCCTGGCAGGTCGACCTGGTCGGCATCGCCGACAAACACCAGCGCCTCGGGGCAGACCAGCGAAACTTCGAATGTCGGCATGCCAATTTCCTCTCGGCTCGAAAACCTTGATGCAATGGATCGGGCGATCCCGCGGAGAAAGACCGCCCGGGCACCACATCCGTTCCATTGATCTAAGTCAATTGCAGCGGGGCGAGCGCGGCGAAATCTAGCCGTCCACGGTCACCGGCACATGTCGGGACCATTTGTGTCGGAAGGGGACGGCCAGTCCGGCATCCCAAATGAGGCGTGGCTTGTGCGAAAGACGACGCGCGACCGGCCCGACGGGAGTGTCCGGTTGGAGAGCCTTGGCGTCCATTGCCGCGATCCTTGGGCTCGCCGGGGTCTGCAGCTCCTGCGCAACGCGTCCCTTGCAAGGCGTTCTTATTCCGACCGTGGAATCCGCCGAAGGCACCTCGCGCATTCCGATCCTGATCGCCACCACGCGGCAGCCGGCAACTGGTGATGCCGGAGACATGTTCGGCGGCGAGCGCGCCGCCACCATGTCCTACGCTCGGATCGCGGTTTCGATTCCACCTGACGCCGTCCGCAAAGTGGGCGAGATTCAATGGCCCGTCGCACCGCCCGGCGATCCGCGCAGCGACTTCGTCACCCTGTCGGCAGAACATCTGGAAAAGCCGACGTTCACTGCGGCACTTGCCAGCCTCGCCCGGACGACCCGCCGCAACAAGGCGATGGTCTTTGTACACGGCTTCAACAATCGTTTCGATGATGCGGCCTACCGCTTCGCCCAGATCGTCCAGGATTCCAAGGCTCCGGTCATCCCGGTCCTGTTCTCCTGGCCATCACGCGGCATCGTCAGCCTGGACGCCTACGAATATGACCGCAACAGCGCCACCCAGTCGCGCGAGGCGCTGGTGCAGTTGCTCGATACGGTCGCGCAGGCACCGGGGGTGAACGAGGTGACCGTGCTGTGCCATTCGATGGGCTGTCTTCTGACGTTGGACGCGCTGCATGCGCGGGCGATGCGCAGCGGCAGGATCGGAGCGAAGGTCAGGAACGTGGCGCTGGTCGCGCCCGACGTCGACGTTAATCTATTCCGCGAGCAGATGCCGCAGATGGGCACTGCGCGCCCCCGCTTCGCCCTCTTCCTGTCGCAGGACGACCAGGCGCTCAAACTCTCGAAGTCGATCTTCGGTGGCGCCACCCGCCTTGGCGATGTCAATCCGGAGGAAGAGCCCTACAGAACCGATTTCGAGCATGAAAAGATCCTGGTGTTCGATCTCACCCATCTGGAAGGCGACGCACACTCTCGCGCTTTCGACGACGTGACTTCGGTCATGGGCATGATCGAGCGCCGTCTCGCCGCGGGCCAGCAGCTTGCCGAGGATGGCTCGCGGGGCGCGAGCAGGCCGCGCTGACCCCTTTGCTGTTGCTGTCACGCGGGCAGCAGCCGCATCAATCGAGCGTGATCTTGACCGCGGTCAAATTGGCGGATGCTTCCAGGCCGAACTTTGCGGCTTCGAGCCGGATGATCACGCCGTTGCTGTTCCGGAGCTCCACCGCACCGACGCCGCCGGACAAAGCAAGACCAAGCCCGAGCGCGCGATAGACGCCCGGGAAATCCTCGAGCTTCTCCAGATCGGACACCCGCCCGAACAGCCGGTTGATCGAGGCGCCCGCCGACAGGCCGAGACTGAGGCCCGAGACCTTGAACGGATAGTCGTGGCCGCGATAGCTCAGAGTGCCGTGGCCGGCGCCGATGCCCGCGATCAGCGAGGCTTTGCGCACAAAAACCCGGATCTGGCCGGTTTGCGCCAACGACGGCGGGGCAGACCAAAGCAAGGCAAGGAACGCCACCAACCAGATCCAGGCCGGCCAGCGCAAACGCGAGCGGCGAGCTTGCGAGCCACCGTGGTGTTGGCGCCCGCGATCATCCCTCATGGCCGAGATCCCGCTGCTCCTCGTTGAGCCTACCTGCCCAAGCATGGTCTCGCGACCACGCAGAGAACGGCGCCTGTCCGAAAGGCCGCCATTCTATCCTACTTCGCGACGCTTGGTTTTGTCTTTGAGCGCCCCAGGAAGGCAACCCCGATCTGGTCACCGTTCACCCAGACCAGCCGGCAACGGCGATAGACCAACCCCGTCGACGACAGCACCAGGAAGAACTCCTGCAGCGGCAGGCCCTCGATCGAGTCATCGATGGTGAGCCTGGCGCCACGGTCCGACACATCGTCGATGGTGCATTCGCGCTGCCAGGTGCCGTCGAGCCCCATCATCCGGGCCGGCCTCATGTGGTCGAACCGGATGCGCTGGCCAATGCGTCGCTCTGCTGCCTCAACCATTGCTGTTGCCCATTTTCGGCAAAAAAGCTCACTAGGCCGCCGCGCGGGCCTTCAACTGCGCGCGCACGATCAGGCGTTCAAGATCGTCCTTGCTTTGCTTCTCGACAAATCTGACGGCAAACCCGGTCTCTGTGATCCGCACCACGCGGCCGATGCAGACCCCGACCGCAAGCGGCATTCCGAGCGGTGGCTGCACCTCGGCTGACACAGCGCAGCCGGAGGGCGACATGTCGACGATAAAGCATGGATGGAGACTTCCATCGGGCAGCGTCAAGGTCGAATGAGGCGCCAGAGGAACGATGCGGAGCTCCCTTCTCTGCTCGAGAATGGACGGATCCTTCTGCCTCTTCTCAAGCCAGGTGAGTTGCTCGGCGAGCTTCTCGCGCCGGGCGCGGGTCATCTCCAGCTCCAGCAGGAAGCTGCCGCGCATGGTGTCGCTGATCGCGCCTTCGAACGTGCCGAACGGTCCGAAATAGGAGGTGATCCGATCTCCGACGCGTCCAATGACCGGCACTTCGACAATCATGCGAAAGGGCGAGACGCGCGTGGTCCGGCATGCCAGCGTCCGCGGCTTGCCGTTTGCGTCGTACCAGCGGTGCAGCGTGTAGGTTCCGCTGACGGTGATGTTGACGGCGCGCTGCTTTAGAAACTTGTCGACAGACACGATAATGCCTCGCGAAGGACGCGCTGAAAGTATGGATTCAGGCTGTTCCAGACGAAAACGTGGGGCTGACGCCCAAGCTTTCATGCGAGGCAGGCTAATGAGCAAAGACTAATAGAACTTTAAACAAGCATACAAATCCCGGCTGATGAATGTTAGGCGCCATTCGTTTGCATCCGGTTAATTTCGGAGCCCGGATCATTACGGGTACAACAGATTGTGATGCAATCCACCTTCAACCAACCAAGGGATCCAAAAGCGAAAAGCCGACGCACAGTCAGCGCGTCGGCTCTTGCAAGCCATCGTCCTCGCTTGGCTCAGTAGCACCAGCGCGGATCGGCCTCGACATATTGCCCGGAGGGATAGCGGTAATAGCAGGTGCCCTGGGCCAGGTAGTAGCCGGGCCGTGACGCCGCGGTGGCGCCGGCGATTGCCCCGGTGGCGCCGCCGATCACGGCACCAGCCGCTGCACCCGAGGCTCGCCCCGTCAGCAACCCACCGAGCAGGCCGCCGACCACCGCGCCGCCTACCGCGCTTGCGGCGGGATCCGGCGGAGGCGGGGGTGGCGGCGGCGCATAGGCAGCCACCGGCGGCGGCGGATAGGCGCCAGGCGGCGGGCCGTCCGCATAGTTCACGTCATCCGCAAAGTCCTCGGAGATGTAGGCAGGCGGACCGTCCATCCGTTCCGGGTAAAAATACCAGACGCCGCCGACGTCCCACCACCAGCCCATCCGGCCGTCATGCATTTCGTGCCGCCAGCGGCCGCCTTCCCAGGCGAGGCGGCCACGATAGGCATGACCGCCGAAGTCGTGGGCGACGATCGGACCGTGGGCGAAGCGCGCATCGGCCCCCACCCTGGCTTGCGGCGCCGCTCCCACAGGACGCGCGGGGCGTCCCTGGGGGGCCGGGTGACCGCCCGGCGGCTGGCCGACCGGCCGCTCCTGTGCCGAAACGCTTGTCACGGCCAAGAGTGAGGCCAGCGAAAGGACCAATGTTGTCCGGCTGGACGCATTCATTCTCGCATACCCCCTTGTGGTTGACGCAATCTGGTCGGTCCGTGCCCGAACCCGCGAACGTCGATGCACGGCATTGCTGCCATAGCAGCCAGCTTTTCGCGCTTTGTCTTGTTACAAATAAGCAAGATCGCGACAATTTTGCGTCTCGAAGTTTCAGATTTTGCTTGCGAATCCGTCTTCCACCGGCCTCAGCGCGCCGGCTCGATGACATTGCAATTGGTGCGGCCGCTCATGACGCAGTCCTGCAGTTTGCTGGCGGCGGTCAGGTCGTGCGCCAGCCAAATCCCGATTGCGAGCAACACAATGGCGATCAGGAGACCGGCGATTGCGCCGCGCTGGCTATCGCCGCCTCGAGGACCAGGTTGGCGATCGGGCGTGGGGCCTGGCTGGCGGCCTGGGTTGGGGTCTGGTTCGCGTTCAGCCATGGTCGAGATCCGACGCCTCCGCTGCATCATCCGTCTCTAGATAGACATGCAGGGGCAGGAATGGCCAGCCGTCCCTCCGCTCGGCTGGAGCAAGCGTCGCCGAGCTTCGACCGACCGCTCTCGCCTCAGGCCCGGATTACGACCTTCGGGAGCCGGCGCGCAAGCTCTGCCGTACCGGCGCGGGCGTGACTTGGGTGCAGCTGGTCAGAAACGCGGTGTGGGTACATTTCCAGTCGCTGCCCAAGACGGGATCAGCGACCTCCTTCGGGTAACTCAATACAATCGAGACCAGGGCCACGGTGGAAACCAGTGCGACGGCCAATGCCAGGAGCCGGCGCGTGCGGGACGGAGCGGTCATGGCCAAAACTCCTCTATGGCTGCGGGGACCATAGGGTCGCCGGTACCCAAGCGCTTGTGAATCAAATCACAATCGGAGCGATTTCTTATGCCCGTCCTGCAATCATGGCAGTGGAATTGCAACGCGTGACGCTGTACACCGTGCGCCCAATTGCCCGGGCATCGGCTTTGGATTTGCGATGCGCGAGTCAATTTTTGTAAACCCAACAAGCGAACAAGAAGCGAAAGTGAGACAAGGTCCGAGCGATGAGCGGATTTAAGGAACCCGGCTTTACAGATCGGCAGAAAGCCGCCTTAGAGGCACGCCGAAATCTTCTCAAGAAATTCCGCGACCAGCCCGGCCCCGACGATCCCGAGGTCGCGCGCCGCCGTGCCGAGCGTGAGGCGGCCGCCGCAAACCGCGAGCGCCTGAGGCAGGAGCGTGAGGCTGCGAAGCTGGAAGCGAAGCGCCGCGAGGAGGAAGCGGCCGCTGCGGAAGCCACCCGTATCGAACGCGAGAAACAAGAGGAAGAGGAACGTCAGGCGGCGCTGCTCGCGGAGCAGAAGGCCAAGCGGGACGCCCGCTATGCTGCGCGCAAGGCCCGCGGCGGCAAGAAGAGATAGAGCCCGCCCCCGCCCTTTCCGCCCTCAGGCCGAGCGAAGGTCGTTGCGATCCGAACCAATCGGGCATGGCGCCGAGAGCACCATGCCCGATTGACCTTGGGCGATCGAGCTTGGGACGATCAGTTCTTCTTCATCATCCCGTCATCTTTCTTCATGCTGTCGTGGGACATGCCGTCGTCCTTCTTCATGCCGTCATGGGACATCGTGTCCTTCTTCATGCTGTCCTTGGCCATTGAATCCTTGGCCATTGAATCCTTGGACATGGTGTCCTTCTTCATGTCGTCTGCAAAGGCGGCGGGGGCGAACGCCAGGCCGAGGGAAACAGCTGCAGCCGAGACGGCAAGCGTGAAGCGGGTGCGAATGGTCATGATGGTCATCCCTTCAAAGAGCTGGTGGAGGTTAAGCGACTGATGCCGCCTTCCTGCTCGACGCTCCGCCTTGCGCGTTTGTTACGGAACCCTCCGAAAATTTCTCCACGCCGCGGCTTTGGCGCTGCTTTTCTGCTGAATCGACACAATTTCGCCCGTGAATGTCGTGTTATTGCGCATGCAACGCATCCTTAAGGATTGGGCAGGGATGTGCAGTGCAATAAATGTTGCGCCTGTAGCGGCAACACGCAAACCGGCTTTCCGACCCGCCTCGGTCTGTTATCAGACCAGAGCAATTCGGTCGGATCTCAGGTAGGGTGGCGCGCCCAAGACCGGCTTTCAAGAACCCAATCAAAGGTTGAACAGGGGATCACTGTCATGCTCACTCGCCGTCATCTCATCACCTCGGCGCTCGCCGCGCCGGTCATCCTGCGCCTCGGCACCGGCACTGCCAAAGCCGCAACCACGCTGAAGATCTCGCATCAGTTCCCTGGCGGCACGATCGACAAGGGCGACTTCCGTGACCGCCTCTGCCGGATGTTTGCCGCGGAAGTTGCAAAACGAAGCGGCGGCGACATCAACGCCGAAATCTATCCCAACTCCTCGCTGATCAAGACCAATGCGCAGTTCTCGGCGATGCGCAAAGGCGCGCTCGACATCAGCCTCTATCCGATGCCCTATGCCGGCGGCGAATTGCCCGAAACCAATATCGGCCTGATGCCGGGGCTGGTCGCCACCTACGACCAGGGGATGCGCTGGAAGAAGGAACCGGTCGGCAAGGCGCTTTCCGACTTCCTTGCGGACAAGGGCATCCTCCTGCTCACCTGGGTCTGGCAGGCCGGCGGCGTCGCCAGCCGTTCGCGCGCGATCGTCGCGCCCGAGGACGCCAAGGGCATGAAGGTGCGCGGCGGCTCGCGCGAAATGGACATGGTGCTGCAGACCGCCGGCGCCTCCGTGCTCTCGGTGCCCTCGAACGAAATCTATCAGGCCATGCAGACCGGTGCCTGCGATGCCGGCATCACCTCCTCGACCAGCCTGATCTCGTTCCGGCTCGAGGAAGTCTCGAAGGCGCTGACCTCGGGCGCCGGCGCCTCCTATTGGTTCATGCTGGAGCCGCTGATGATGTCGAAGAGCAACTTCGACGCCCTGCCGGCGAATCACAAGGACATCATCCTTGCGGTCGGCGCGGAGCTCGAGGCCTTCGGCCGCCAGGGCGCGCAGGCCGACGATATCGAGGTCGCCAAGGTCTATGAAAAGGCCGGCGCCAAGGTCGCGCCGCTTGATCTGGCGACCGTCAGCAAATGGCGCGACATCGCCCGCGACACCGCCTGGAAGGACTACGGCGCCAAGACCGCGACCTCAGCCAACCTGCTCAAGCTCGCGTCCAACGTCAGCGCATGATGCACGCCCCGGGCTCGGCTCGTGACGATGCCGCAGAACAGACGGCCAGCGGCAATTCGCTGCTGGCCGCGCTCGCCCGCGCGCTCTCGCTCATCAACACCATCATCGTGGTGTTCGCGGCGCTGGCACTGATCGCTGCCTGCGGCATCCTGAGCTACAGCGTGATCGGGCGGGCGCTGTTTCAGGCCGCCAATTACTGGCAGGACGAGGCTGCGGTGTTCCTGCTGGTCGGCGCCACGTTCATGACGGCGGCTTATGTGCAGTCGCAGCGCGGCCATGTCTCGATCGAGGCCTTTGTCGGCCTGCTGTCGCCGCTCGCCAACCGCATCCGGCTCTGGCTGGTCGATGTCGCGAGTCTTTTGTTTTGCGCCTTCTTCACCTGGAAATCCTGGACGCTCACCCAGGAAGCCTATGTCGACGGCCAGGTATCCAACTCAATGTGGTCGCCGCCGCTGGCGATACCTTACGGCCTGATGGCCTGCGGCATGACGCTGCTGTGCCTGCAGCTCTTGCTGCAGATCATCATGCCGCTTGCGGGAGCTTCGCGCCGATGAGCGTGTTTGGAATTGGCGTGAGCTACGGGCTCGCAACGCTCGTGGCGATGTTCTCGGGCATGCCGATCGCCTTTGCCCTTGGCGCCGTCGCGGTGGTGTTCATGGGCATCTATATGCCGCACGCCTCTCTCGATACGGTGACCGAGAACGTCTATGAGGAGATGGCCTCGATCACGCTGCTGTCGATCCCGCTCTTCATCCTGAAGGGCGCGGCGATCGGCCGTTCGCGCGCGGGACAGGACCTTTATTCCGCACTCCATGCCTGGCTGCACCGCATCCCCGGCGGGCTCGGTGTCGCCAACGTGTTCGCCTGCGCGCTGTTTGCGGCAATGGCCGGCTCATCGCCCGCGACCTGCTCGGCGATCGGCTCCGCCGGTATTCCGGAAATGCGCAAGCGCGGCTATTCCGGCGGCTTTGCGGCCGGCATCATCGCCGCCGGGGGCACGCTCGGCATCCTCTTGCCGCCTTCGATCACCATGATCCTGTTCGCGGTCGCCGCGGAGAAATCATTGGGACGATTGTTCCTCGCCGGTATCGGCCCGGGGCTGCTCCTGGTTTCGCTGTTCGGCATCTATGCCGTGATGCGTTTCCGCCGCGAATATCAGATCGCAGAGCTCGCATATGAAAAGGGCGGCACAGCCTCCCCCATTCTCAACAAGGACGAGTTCACGCTGGCCGAGCGCTTCAGCGTGCTGCCGCGCGTCATTCCCTTCGTGCTGCTGCTGACCGGCGTGATGATCGCGCTCTATGGCGGCTATGCCACGCCGTCGGAAACCGCCGGTCTCGGCGGCCTGCTCGCGCTGGCGCTGATCGCCATGATCTACGGCGTCTGGCGGCCGACGGATCTGGCGCCGATCCTGACCTCGACTATCCGCGAATCCACCATGCTGATGCTGATCATCGGCATGTCGCTGCTCTATTCCTATGTGATGAGCTACCTGCACATCTCGCAGTCGGCGGCGGAAGCGATCGTCGCCATGCACCTGCCGCGCTGGGAGTTGCTGTTCGCGATCCTCGTCCTGGTCGTCGTGCTCGGCTTTTTCCTGCCCCCGGTCTCGATCATCCTGATGACCGCGCCGATCATCCTGCCGCCCCTGAGGGCAGCGAATTTCGACATCATCTGGTTCGGCGTCATCATGACCATCGTGATGGAGATGGGCCTGATCCACCCGCCGGTGGGGCTGAACATCTTCGTCATCAGGAACGTCGCGCCGGACATCCCCCTGCGCGAGGTGATCTGGGGCACCCTGCCGTTCGTGCTTCTGATGATGGGCGCCGTGCTCGTGCTGTGCCTCGTGCCGGAGATCTCGACGCTTCTGCCGAACATGGTGATGGGGCCGGACGGGGGAAGGTGACGTTGTAGGGTGGGCAAAGCGAAGCGTGCCCACCAGTCCGAGTCCTTGATGCGAATGGTGGGCACGGCGCAAGCGCGCCTTTGCCCACCCTACACAATCTACGTATTCGCCCGTCGCTTCTTCGCATTCAGCGCTGCCGCCACGCGGCTGACCGGCGAGTGCCCGAGCAAGCGGCAGATGTCGTTCGTCGCAACCAGCAGCCTCTCCATGTCGACGCCGGTCCTGATGCCCATACCTTCGAGCATGTAGACCACATCCTCGGTCGCGACATTGCCGGTAGCGCCAGGCGCATAGGGACAGCCGCCGAGACCGCCGGCGGCGGAATCGATCACACGGACGCCCTGCTCCAGGCCCGCATAGAGATTGGCCAGCGCCTGGCCGTAGGTATCGTGGAAATGCATCTCGAGCTTTGCGACAGGCACATGCGCTGCAACAGCACGAAGCATGTGCTTTGCCTTCAGCGGCGTGCCGACGCCGATGGTGTCGCCGAGCGAGATCTCGTAGCAGCCGAGGTCCCATAGCTGCTTTGCCAGCTCAGCAACCGCCTGCGGCTTGATCTCGCCGTCGAACGGACAGCCGAGCACGCAGGAGATATAGCCGCGCACCGGCACGCCATCCTGCTTGGCGCGCGCCAGCACCGGCTTGAAACGCTCGATCGAATCCGCAATCGAGCAATTGATGTTGGCGCGCGCAAAGCCTTCCGAGGCTGCGGCGAACACCGAGACCACCTTGGCGCCGGCGGCGCGGGCAGCGTCATAGCCCTTTTCGTTCGGCACCAGCACATGGAATTCGGCACCCGCGAGGTGGCTCACGCCGCGCAGCACCTCATCGGACCCGACCATCTGCGGGATCGCCTTTGGCGAGACGAAGGCGCCGACCTCGACGGTCTTCAGCCCGGCATCGACCAGCCGCTCCACAAAGGCGATGCGATCAGTGACGCTGACGGGCGTCCTCTCATTCTGCAGGCCGTCGCGCGGCCCCATCTCAATGATCCGGATGGTCTCGCTCATGATGCTCACTCGCCGCTCGGCTCGACCTCGGCCAGCTCGACGCCTTCCTGCACGATATCGCCGACCTTGCACTTGATGGCCTTCAGGATGCCCGCAAAGGGCGCGCGCAGGGTCTGCTCCATTTTCATCACCTCGAGCGTGAGGATGGCCGCCCCTTTCTCGAGCTGAGCCCCCTCCTCCGCCAGCACCGCAACCACGGTGCCCGGCAGCGGCGCCACGATCTTGTCCTCGCCGGTCTGCTCCTCGGTCTCGCCGCCGAACGGATCGACCCAATGCAGCTCGAAGCGGCCGTTGCGGGTGCGCAGGTACAGCTCGTGGCCCTCGATGATGGCCGCGATTGGCGTCTTCACGCCATCGAGCGTGAGATCAAAGCCGGCATGCTCGAATGGACTCGCCGCGAAGGAAAGCTCACGCTCGCCCACGACAAGCGTCGCCGGGCCGTTGCCATAGCGCAGCATCACCTTCTGCTCCGCGCCATGCCCCTGCCGGAACGCAAACACCCGCTCGCGGCGGCCAACCGGCTGCCAACCAAAGGTCTGCCAGGGCGAATGCGCCTCGGCCTTGGCGGCTCTTGCCTCTTCGCCGAGGAGCGCAGCCACGGCGGCGCAAAGCTCGAGTTCGCCGGCCGGCGGCACAGCCGCCGTCAGCGCCTTCAGCTCGCGCTCGATGAAGCCGGTGTCGATCGCATTGGCCGCGACGTTCGAATGCGTGATCAGGGCGGAGAGGAAGGGGATGTTGGTGACGACACCGCGGACATCGGTCTGCTCCAGCCCACGGTTGAGCCGCTCGATTGCGGCCTCGCGTGTCGGCGCCCATGCAATCATCTTGGCCAGCATGGCGTCGTAGTACGGCGACACTGCATCGCCGCTGCGATAGCCGGCATCGATGCGCAGACCGTTGGTCTCGTCAGGAACATGCCAGGTGCGGATCTGGCCGACCGAGGGCATGAAATTCTTCGCCGGATTCTCGGCATAGACGCGCGCCTCGATGGCGTGGCCGTTCAGCCTGATCTGATCCTGTTTGAGCGGCAACGCCTCGCCAAAGGCGACGCGCAATTGCCATTCGACCAGGTCGATGCCGGTGATCAGCTCGGTCACGGGATGCTCGACTTGAAGGCGCGTGTTCATCTCGATGAAGAAGACGTCCTTGCCGTCGGAGACGAACTCGATAGTGCCGGCGCCGACATAGTTGACCGCTCCCGCCGCTTTCCGCGCGGCCGCGCAAACGGCCTCACGCTGGGTGGCGTTCAGCGTCGGCGACGGCGCTTCCTCGATCACCTTCTGATGCCGCCGCTGCAGGGTGCATTCGCGCTCGAACAGCGACAGCAGATTGCCATGGCTGTCGCCGATGACCTGCACCTCGATATGCCGGGGATTGTCGACATATTTCTCGATCAGCAGGCGATCGTCGCCAAAGGCGGCTTTCGCCTCGCGCTTGGCGCTGGTGATCGCCGCCGCAAGCTCGGACGCCGCACGCACGATGCGCATGCCGCGGCCGCCGCCGCCGGCGGACGCCTTGACCAGCACGGGAAAGCCGATCCGCTCGGCTGCGTTCGACAGCGTCGCCTCGTCCTGCGCCTCGCCGTGATAGCCCGGCACCAGCGGCACGCCGGCCTTCTCCATCAGCGCTTTCGAGCCCGACTTCGAGCCCATCGCGGTCATCATCGCAGCTGTTGGGCCGACCAAGACGATCCCCGCAGCCGCGCAGGCCTGCGCAAATTCCGCGTTCTCCGACAGGAAGCCGTAACCGGGATGGACGGCCTCGGCGCCGGTTTTCCGCGCGGCCTCAAGGAGCCGCTCCACATTGAGATAGCTGTCACGGGCGCGGGCAGGCCCGAGCAGCACGGCCTCATCGGCCATCTCGACATGCAGGGCGCCGCGGTCGGCCTCGGAATAGACGGCAACCGTGCGCAGGCCCATGCGGCGAGCGGTGCGGATGACGCGGCAGGCGATCTCGCCGCGGTTGGCGATCAGAAGGGTGCGGAAGCGACGGTACATGTTGGAGCGGTCCATCGTCACATCCTGAACAGGCCAAATTTCGTGGGTTCGATCGGCGCATTCGCTGCCGCTGACAGGCCGAGGCCGAGCGCGAGCCTTGTGTCAGCGGGATCGATCACGCCGTCGTCCCAGAGCCGCGCGGTGGCGTAATAGGGATTCCCCTGGCTTTCATATTGGGCGCGGATCGGCGCCCTGAACTTGTCTTCCTCATCGGTCGACCAGCTCTCGCCCTTGGCCTCGATATTGTCGCGCCGCACCTGGCTCAGCACCATGGAGGCCTGCTCGCCGCCCATCACCGAGATGCGCGCGTTCGGCCACATCCACAGGAAGCGCGGGCTGTAGGCGCGGCCGCACATACCATAATTGCCGGCGCCGTAGGAGCCGCCGATCACGACGGTGAATTTCGGCACGCCCGCCGTCGCAACCGCAGTCACCAGCTTGGCGCCATCCCGCGCAATGCCGCCGGCCTCATATTTCCTGCCGACCATGAAGCCCGTGATGTTCTGCAGGAACACCAGGGGAATGCCGCGCTGACAGCACAGCTCGATGAAATGGGCACCTTTCAGCGAGCTCTCGCTGAACAGGATGCCGTTGTTGGCGATGATGCCGACCGGATAGCCCCAGATATGGGCGAAGCCGCAGACCAGGGTCTGACCATAGAGCTTCTTGAACTCATCGAACTCCGAGCCGTCGACAATGCGGGCGATGATGTCACGCACATCGAACGGCTTGCGGCCGTCGACCGGCACCACGCCGTAGATTTCCTGCGCCGGAAACAGCGGTTCGCGCGGGGGACGCATATTCAGCACATTATGCCGCGGCGGCTTCAAAGTGGCGACGATCTTGCGCGCAATGCCGATCGCATGCGCATCGTTCTGGGCGTAGTGGTCGGTGACGCCTGATTGCCGCGAATGCACGTCGGCGCCGCCGAGCTCTTCGGCGCTGACCACCTCGCCGGTCGCAGCCTTCACCAGCGGCGGTCCGCCCAGGAAGATGGTGCCCTGGTTGCGCACGATGATGCTCTCGTCCGACATCGCCGGCACATAGGCGCCGCCTGCGGTGCAGGAGCCCATGACAATGGCGATCTGGGGAATGCCGAGCGAAGACAGCTGCGCCTGGTTGTAGAAGATACGGCCGAAATGCCGCTCGTCGGGAAAGATCTCGTCCTGCATCGGCAGGAAGGCGCCGCCGGAGTCCACCATGTAGACGCAGGGAAGATTGTTCTGGCGCGCCACGTCCTGCGCGCGCAGATGCTTCTTCACCGTCATCGGATAATAGGTGCCGCCCTTGATGGTGGCATCATTGGCGACGATGACACATTCGCGGCCCGCGATCCGCCCGACTCCGGTGACAATGCTCGCAGAATGCACGTCACCGCCATAGAGGCCGTGCGCCGCAAGCGGCGACAGCTCAAGGAAAGCGGTGCCGGGATCGACCAGCAGGTCGACGCGCTGGCGCGCCAGCATCTTGCCGCGCGCGGTATGGCGCGCCCGCGACGCCTCGCCACCGCCGCCAGCGACGGTGTCGAGCTTGTCGCGCAGCTCCGCGACGAGGCCGCGCATGCTCTCGGCATTGCGAGCGAAATCGGACGATGTTGGATCGATGGTGGAATGAAGCGTCATGATCGGCGTTTTCTTCTGATGCTAGAGAGCCGTTGGGCGCAACGTATACTCCGTCATTCCGGGATGGTCCGACGGACCAGACCCGGAATCTCGAGAATCCGGGTTCGGTGCTTCGCACCGCCCCGGAATGACGGAGAAAACCGGGTAGCCTGACAGGCCTATCATCCTTGCCGGCATGTTGTCCTCCCGTTCCGGTTCAGCCGTTCGGCGAGTCCGTCCTGGAATTAAACAATCATACGTTTTTTAATTATGATCTCAAGCAGAGAATTTCCGGCTTGAATTTTGCCCAATAGAATATTGATTTTGCTGCCATTTCGTGACACGAATATACGATCGATCGCTCGTTTTCAGGCTCGGGTCGGCCCCCTCTTGAGGCTCCATGTCACGCACCATCGGCTCACACGGCCCGACGACGCTGGAGGCGATCCGGAAAGCGGGTCTGCGCCTGATCTTCGAACATGGCTATGAGGCGATGAGCCTGCGCCAGCTCGCCTCCGAAGTCGGCATCCAGGTGGGCTCGCTCTACAACCACATTTCGACCAAGCAGGAGCTGCTGTTCGATCTGGTGCAGGACCACATGAACGAGCTGTTACGCCAGCTCGATTCAGCGCTTGAAGAAAAGGACGGGCCGACCGAGCGGCTGCGCGCCTTTGTCGCCTTCCATGTCGGCTATCATATGACCCGCAAGCGCGAAGTCTTCATTGCCAATTCGGAGCTGCGCAGTCTCGACTCCAAGAACTACCAGGCGGTGGTGGCGCTGCGTAGCGCCTATGAGGGGCGGCTGTCGGATATCTTGAGCCACGGTGTCGCGCGCGGCGTGTTCGAGGTTGTCGACGTCCAGGTCGCGACCTTTGCCATCCTTTCGCTGTTGACCGGGATCTGCAACTGGTACCGGCCGGGCGGACGGCTGACCAGAGAGGCGATCATCGCCGCGCATGAAAAGCTCGTGCTATCAGGCGTGGCGCCCTCTGCTATACCTGCGCCCGCACGCGGCAAACGCAAGCCGCTTCGGAGCGTCCCGGCCGGCTAGCCGGTCCATTCACGAGGCAATCATGACCGGGCGGGAAGGTCTGGACGCAATCGATCTGCGCATCGTCTCCGAGCTGCAGAAGGATGGCCGCCTGCCCCACAACGAGCTGGCGAACCGGGTCGGCATCTCCCATCCGAACTGCCTGCGGCGGGTCCGCGCACTGCGCGCCCGCGGCATCATCCGGACCATCCGCGCGACCATCGACGAGCGCGCGTTGGGCTATGAGGTCGCCTCGTTCGTGGCGATCCAGCTCTCCAGCCAGAACCAGGCGGCACTGGCTGCGTTCGAGGCGGCGATTGCGGCACTCCCGCTGGTCCAGCAATGCTGGCGGATCTCGGGAGACGCAGACTTCCTGCTCAAATGCGTCGCACCCAGCGTCGAGGAGATGAGCCGCCAGCTCCGGCTGTTTGCCGCCCTGCCCGAGGTTCGCACCATCAGGAGCTTCCCGGTGCTCGGCGTCTCCAAGGATGCGCTGCTGCCAATCCCGGGCGGGCCGGCCGCGGCCAGCCCGTCGGGCTAACTCGGTCGAGATTGCCGGCTCAGCGCGCCCAAGTTGCGTCCAATCTTAGTGCGTCCAGGGCTCGGCGCGGCGGAACGCAAAATTGTCGGCATAGGCAATCTGCCGGTGCAGCGATTCCTTCGGCTCGATCACCTGGTAGGGAATGCCCTTGCGCTCGCAATAGGCAATCGCCTCGTCCTTGGTGTCAAAGCGCAGCGTCAGCTGCTGCTTCATGTCGGACGACGAGGTCCAGCCCATCAGGGGCTCGATCGCGCGCGGCTGCTCCGGCTCATAGTCGAGCTGCCATTCCTTGGTCTTCGCCCTGCCGGATTGCATGGCGTTCTTGGCGGGCTTGAATATTCGTGCGGTCATGGAAGGTCGGGACCCCCTGGAAAGGCTGACTTGATGGGCGTTCAGGAAACGTCCAAGATAAGGTACGGAGTCACCAACAAACGATCTGCCGGTGATTCCCCAACCTGGGATGTTCCTTCGGACCGGTATAGTCATTATGCTGCGCTGTGACAATCGCGACACGGCCGTGTGACATTCTCGGGCGGGACGGCTCCCGGTGCACTTTTCCAAAAACGGTTCAAATCCCGAAACGCTCCCAAAAGCCCCATGAAAATCAACGCAGTGCTACCCGACAAAGGACGCGACCTCCGGCTCGACCTGTTCCGCGGTATTGCGAACTGGGCGATCTTCCTGGATCACATCCCCGACAATGTCGTGAACTGGATCACCACCAGGAACTGGGGCTTCTCCGACGCCGCTGACCTGTTCGTCTTCATCTCCGGCTACACGGCGTCCTTTGTCTATGCGCGCATGATGATCGAGCGCGGCTTCATCGTGGGCGCGACGCGGCTGACCAAGCGGGTGTGGCAGCTCTATGTCGCCCACATCATCCTGTTCGTGATCTATATTGTCGCGATCAGCTTCCTAGCGCGACGCTTCATGGATTCGGAGCTGATCAACGAGTTCAACGTGGCGGGCCTCGTCGACCATGCCACCGAGACGCTCGGCCAAGGGCTGCTGCTCAAGTTCAAGCCGGTCAACCTCGACGTGCTGCCGCTCTACATCGTGCTGATGGGATTCTTCCCGCCGGTACTATGGTTCATGCTGCGCCAGCCTGACGTCACCATGATCGCCTCGCTGGTGCTGTGGCTGGTGGCGCGTCATTTCGGCTGGAATTTCACCGCCTATCCGGCCGGCACCTGGTATTTCGATCCCTATTGCTGGCAGGTGGTGTTCGTGTTCGGCTCGTGGTGCGCGCTCGGCGGCGCCAAACGCGCGGCCTGGATCATCAATTCAAAGCCCGCGCTCTATTTCGGCGTCGCCTATCTGATCTTTGCAATGATCATGACCATGGCGGGCCGCTTCTCCGATTTCGGCGCGCTGTTCCCGAACTGGCTGTATTCGGCCTTCAACCCCAACGACAAGACCTATATGGCGCCCTATCGCTTCCTGCATTTCATTGTCATTGCGATGCTGGTGGTGCGCTTCATCCCGAAGACCTGGCCGGCGCTGGAGTGGAAGGGATTTGATCCCGCCATCGTCTGCGGCCAGCAATCGCTGGCAGTGTTCTGCGTCGGCGTCTTCCTGTCCTTTGTCGCCCATTTCGTGCTGAGCCTGAGCTCGGGCTCGCTGTTCGCCCAGATCGTGGTCAGCCTGGCCGGCATCTGCATCATGACGACCGTGGCCTATTACATCTCGTGGTCGAAACGTCAGGACAAGCCGGCCAAGGTGCCGGCGCCGAAGCCTGCCGAAGCCAAAGCGACCGAGGCCAAGGCGCCGGAGCCCAAACCGGCGTAAGCCGGCCTTCAGGAACCGCCCTTGCCTTTCGGTTTCTTGCCGAGCAGTTGGCCGCGCGAGGAGATGCCGCCCCAGGAGGCGGACCAGGCGAGCGCCGCGTCCGCATAGGCTTCACCGCCGCGGTCGACGGCGGCCTTGGTGCGCCGGCCCTGCAGCGCGAACATCGCGCCTTGCGGATCGATGCAGCGCGCGGCCCAGTTGCCGTCCCAAAGCTCGATCGGCCCCTGTGCGATCGTCCCGCCGCCGGCCTTCACCTGATTCATCGCATCATCGAGATCGGCGACCTCGAAATAATACAACCAGAACGGCACAGGCGCGGCGGCAAATTTGGTGAATATGCCGCCGAGCGTGCGCCCGCCGGCGGCGAAGAGTTCATAGGAGTCCACCAGCGCCTGTTCGGCTTGCCCCTTCTCCCAACCGAACAGCGCACTGTAGAAGCCAAACGCCGCCTTGCCTTCAGCGGCCAGAAGCTCGTGCCAGCCGACCCGCCCGGACGGACCCGCCTCGCTCGCTCCGCCCGTCTCGTATTTCAGCCCGGTGACCAGCGCCAGCGTCGCCGTCTGCGGATCCGCCACCACTGCGATGCGGCCGATATTGCTATCCGTCGGCGGCACATAGACAGTCCCGCCCAGTGCTTTCAGCCGGTCAGCCGTGGCATCCACATCCCGCACCGCGACATATCCGACCCAGCGTGGCGTCGCGCCTTTTTTTCGTCCGTCCAGCGGCAGCTCCATCAGCCCGGCGACCGGCATCTCGGCTGTGCTGAAAAGCCGATAGGCGAATTGCGGCGTGGAGGCGTCGCGCACGGTCCAGCCGAGTACCTTCGCGTAAAAGGTTTCTGCGGCCCGCAAGTCGGTTGTCAGCAGCTCGTACCAAGCGAAGGCAGCGGTATCATCGACCATTCAAACTCCTCCGATCGCCTCGACAAACAAAGGCCGCACGCATCGCAACATCGCCTTCTTGAAGACACGAGATTCATCGCCTTGTTCATTGCAGCGTTAATCAACATGAATAGGAAGTGAATATGTAACAACGACTTAGTGAAGCTATCACGCTTGCGCGACGGATCGACGCAGCGTAGGATTTCATTACTGGAGTCCCACACAGTTCTAGAAAGTTTATGGAGGTTGCGACGATGTCACGGGTGAAACAAGCTTCTACGCGGAAGCGCATCACCAAAGCCGCCGCAGTGCCGGCTCTGGGTGCCGCTGGACTTGGCCTTTCGCTGGCGGGGAGCGCATCCGCATCCACGCTGCCGACAGCAGACGTCTCTCAGTCGCTTGATAATCTCGCCAATCAGCGCTTCGTGCTTGGCGAAGAAGAAATTGCCGATGTGAGCCTCGCGACCTTCCATCTCTTCGACAAGGAGACTGGCAAGAGCGGCGGCGTGCAGCAGATGGCCTGGGGTTGCCGTTGTGGCGGCTGCCGTGGCTGTCGCGGCTGTGGCTGCCGCGCCTGCCGTTGCGGCGGTTGCGGAGGCTGCGCTGGCTGCTGTGCGTCGTGGGGCGTCTGCCGCTTCTGCTAAAGCTGGCGGCGCCTTCCGATTGCACATCAACGCGCAGAGAGTTTTGTTGGCCGGGATCGATTGTCGACCCGGCCAATTCTTGCGCAATGACATGTCGGCTTGCTTTGCTATTGCTTCGCATCTCGCTCTTTATCCGCGTTGTGCGGACTGGCCGGCCAATGCGGGCCTTATTTCCTTCCCAATCAAAAGCTGCTTGAGAGGATGATGGATCGCCTGTCCCGGCCGCTCCATTCGCAATCTGACGCCCTGCTCTCAAGACAACCTCGCGTGCTGACCTCATGATCGCCAAACGCAAGACCAAAGCTGCAAAGAAGGCCCCGAACAAGCTCGCCACGAAGACCGCCAAGAAAGCGAGCGCGGCGAAAAAGAGCGCGCCGCAGCGCGCCAAGGACGCGCTGCAATTCGCGCCGAACTTCACGGCCTACGTTCTTCCCGACAACGTCGTCTGCCTCTATTCCGAGGACCGCAAATTCTTCCTGCATGGTGAGCTCTACGTGGCGGTGGCGCGGGCGATCGGCGATCGCGGCAAAGGCGCGCGACAGCTTGTGGCCGAGCTCGGCAAGACATTCCCGGCCGAGCAGGTCGAGGAAGCGATCAAGCGCATGATCGAGCGCCGCTATCTCGTCACGTCTTCGCAGACCTTCGCAGCGCCCGTGGCCGGCTATTGGGCGAGCCTTGGGCTAGCGCCTGAAGCCGCCGCGGACGCGTTGAAAAAATGCCGCGTCCGCATCGAGGCGATCGATGTCGACGGTCCCAAGGAGCTGAGTGCAGCCCTGCGCGAGCGGGGCGTGAACGTGGTCAAGAGTGGCGCGGCCGACCTCACGGTCACGCTGGTCAACGACTATCTGGAGCGGCGGCTCGCCGAGCTCAATAAGGAGCGCGTGAGCAACAAGACACCCTGGATGCTGGTTCAGCCCTCGGGCGTCTTCCCGCTGGTCGGGCCCGTCTTCAATCCGCCTGACAGCGCCTGCTGGAGCTGCCTGTTCGACCGCATGATCCGCAACCGCGAGATCAAGGGCTTTCTCGAGCGTGGTTCTGCGGAGCCCGTCGCGGTCTCGCCGCTGACGCGCCAGACCTTCGGCCAAAGCGCCATCGAGTTTGCCGCGAACGAGATCGCCAAGGCCATCGCCTCCGGCTACCGCACCGATCTCAGCGACCACATCGCAAGCTTCGACCTGTTGGGCTCGACGGTCGCGCGCCACCATGTGGCCAAGCGCCCGCAATGCCCGCATTGCGGCTCGAAGAAGCTGCAGAATCCGCGCCGCAGTCCGAAGCCGGTCGAGCTCGGGCCCGGCGCCAAGCTTGTCATGACCAGCGGCGGCTATCGCACAGTCACCTCGCAGGCGACAGTTGCGCGCTATCGCAAGCATGTCAGCCCCCTCACCGGCGTGGTCAAGAAGCTGGAGCGCATCGAGGCCAACCTGCCGCTCAACACCAATTTCTTTGCCCAGCACAATTTCTCCGCGCCCGCCCACAGCGTCGACCAGCTGCGGTCGGGTCTGCAGGGCGGCAGCTTCGGCAAGGGCTCGACGGTCGAGCAGGCCGAGGCGAGCGCGCTGATGGAGGCGATCGAGCGCTACTCCGGCATCTACCAGGGCGATGAGATCAGCACCTTGAAGCGGTTCACCGACTTCGCGCCCGGCGAAGCCATCATGCCCAACGACGTCCAGCATTTCAGCGAGGAGCAATTCCGCACCCGGCTGGAGCACGTCCACGACGACTCCCAGCATCCGGTGCCGCCGCCGCTTGACCCCGAGGAGACAATCGAGTGGACGCCGGTATGGTCGCTGCGCGACCAGTGCTTTCGCTATCTGCCGACGGGACTGGAATATTTCTTCTACCGGGATGCCCACACGGATTCGAACGGCTGCGCCGCCGGCAATACGCTGGAGGAGGCGATCGTGCAGGGCTTCCTTGAGCTCGTCGAGCGCGATGCCTATGCGATCTGGTGGTACAATCAGGTGCAGCGCGCCGGGCTCGATCTCGACCAGTTCGACGATTCCTACGTCCGCGATCTGCGCAACCAGTTCACCGATGCCGGCCGCAAGGTCTGGGTGCTCGACATCACCAGCGACCTCGGCGTACCGACCTATGTCGCGATGATGCACTGGATGAGCGAGGGGCATGAGAACATCGAGTTCGGCTCCGGCGCGCATTTCGACCGTCGCATCGCACTGTTGCGCGCGCTCACCGAGCTGAATCAGTTTTTGGCCATCGGCATGATGGGCGGCGCCAGTGGCGAGAAGCCGTCGCTTGACGGCGTCACGCCGCTCAAGCTCGACAACTATCCGTTCCTGCTTCCGGCAGCCAACCCGATCGTGCCGCCGGCGCCGGGGCTGAAGCTCTCCGACAACAGCCGCGGTCAGGTCGAGAACTGCGTCGAGGTCGCCCGGCAAGCCGGCTATGATTTCCTGGTGCTGGACCAGACCCGGCCTGATGTCGGCGTGTCCGTGGCGCGGGTGACCGTGCCGGGCCTGCGCCATTTCTACAAGCGCTTCGGGCCCGGCCGCCTCTACGACATTCCCGTCAAGCTCGGCCTGCTCGATCGCCCGCGGCTTGAGAGCGAACTGACGCCGTTCCTGCCTCACACCTGACGGGAGCGGTCCTTGCGCGCACCCAAGACCACGAAGACAAAGACGACAAAGACCAAGCCGGCCAAGTCCAGGCCGTCAAAGACAAGGCCGGCGCGAAAGCCCGCGCCGCTGGAGCTCAAGGTCCGTCTGAACGAGCGCGTCATGCTGCAGGCGCAGGGCGATGGTGCCCTCGCTGCGATGGTGGACTCCTATCCGGTCGAGCTCGGCCGCTTCAGCGCGCAAGTGCTCAAGCGCGCGCAAGAGCTGCGTGACGGCCTGCCGCTCGCGTCGTTCGCCGGAAAAAACGCGCTGGCCCAGGAGACCGCGGCTTTGGTCGGTCGGCTGGCGCGCCGCGGCCTTGTCGAATACCGGCTTGCACGCGGCACCAAGGATCTTGTCGTCATCGAGCCGCAGCTCGCGGATTACTGGCCGCGATTGCCAAAACTTCACGCCTCCGATCATCTCGTGCTGTCGCGCTTTGCGTATGTCCGGCGGCGCGCGGATGCGCTGGTGCTGGAATCGCCGCGCGCGGGCGCGCTGTTTCGGATTTGCGATCCCGCCGTGGCAAGCTGTCTCGCGGCGCTAGCTGTGCCGCAGAAGATCGCCACGCTGCAGGATCAGCGCGGCTTTCCAGGTCTCGAGCTGCTCGCCTTGCTCGCCGATTGCGAGATCCTGTTCACGCCGGAGCCCAACAGCGAGGGCTTGCGGGACAGCGAGGGCGATTCGAGCCTTGTGATGTGGGACTTCCACGATCTGTTGTTTCACACCCGCTCGACCGAAGGACGCCACGCCAACCCGCTGGGCGGGCTCTATCCCTATTTAGGCCAGCTGCCGCCGCTGCCGGCGGAGCGGCCTGCCTGGCCCGGCAAGACCATCGAGCTGAGCCCGCTGGCGGCGGAGCCGCGGACGGAGTTGCCGGTCGCAGCGCTGCTGCGCCAGCGCCATTCGGTGCGCGATTTCGACGCGGCGCAGCCGATCACGCTTCGTGAGCTCGCGCTATTTCTCGGCTCTGCGGCGCGCGTCACCTCGCGCTGGGAAAGCCCGGTCGATTTTGACGGCAGCGATGGGCCGCTCGTCTCCTATACGTCGCGGCCCTACCCCGCCGGCGGCAGCGCCTATGAGCTCGAATTGTACCTCGCAGTCGCCAATTGCGCCGACCTGCCGCGGGGCTTCTACCACTACGATGCCTCGAGGCATGCGCTGACCGCGATCGAGGTGGCCGATGCGCAGCTCAAGACGATGCTCGGCAGCGCGCAATTCGCCACCGGTGCTGAAAGCCCGCCTCAGGTGTTGATCACGATTGCTGCCCGCTTTGGCCGGCTGTCCTGGAAATATTCCGCCATCGCCTATTCGCTGGTGCTGAAGGATGTCGGCGTGATGATGCAGACGCTCTACATCGCCGCAACCGGCATGGACCTTGGCGGCTGCGCCATCGGCACCAGCAATATCGAGCTGTTCTCGAAGATGACCGGCCTGCCCTTCCATGTTGAAGGCCCGGTCGGCGTGTTCGCGCTCGGCCGCGAAGCGCCATCGGCGGTTTCGAGCGTCATGGACACCGGTTCCCGCGACGAAGACGCGTCAAAATGACAACCCAGCCGCCCGGCTGACCGCGCAAGCTTGCAGGGCAGGCCTGCATCCGACCGCGAGGCCATTTGATCCAGCGCAAAGACGAATATGCCCTTGTCGGGCTCTTGTACGTGCAGCGGATATTCCTTCCCCGGAAGCCGCCACATGACTTCAGGATGCTCCTGGAGGATGCTCTTGGGCATTCCCGGGAGCATCCATTTTATCTCGGGATTGGCCGCGCGGGCGTGGCCGTTGATTTGGCTCAAGCACCTTTCTGCTTTGTCGGGCAAGGTCGTCATCTCATTTCGAGAGCCGGCCGGGAACGCTCGTTTGCACGCAACGCAGGAGACCAGCAGCAAGACGCGCGTGGTCGTTCTCGCCTCCGCGATCTGGGCCGGCTCGATCTTCGCAAGCCGGCTGATCGGGCTCGTCCGCGAACAGATCATCGGCCGCACCCTCGGTGCGAGCCGGCAGGCGGATCTTTATTTCGCCAGCTTCACCTTGCCCGATTTTCTGAACTATCTGCTCGCCGCCGGCGCGCTCTCGATCGTCTTCATCCCGATCTTCCTCGCCCATCTCGAAAAAGGCGACGAGCAGCGCGCCTGGACCTCGTTCAGCGTGATCGCGAATTTCATCGTGCTGGTCGGCTCCGTGGGCATCGCGCTTTTGATGATCTTTGCGCGGCCGCTTGCGAACTGGGTTGCGCCGGGCTTTGCCGATCCCGCCGAGGTCGATACGCTGGTGCGCCTGACCCGCATCATCCTGCCCGCGCAGTTCTTCCATGTCATCGGCGGGCTGTTGTCGGCCGCGCTGCAGGCCCAGAATCTGCATGCGTTGCCGGCGCTGGCGCCGCTGGTTTATTCCGCCGCGATCATCGCGGGCGGGCTGGTCGGCGCCTGGTATCCGACGCTCGGCGCGGAAGGCTTTGCGTGGGGCGTGCTGCTCGGCTCGATCGCTGGCCCCTTCGCGCTGCCGCTCATCGGCTGCATCAGGACCAGGATGCGCTGGATGCCCGTGCTGTCGTTCCGCCATGACGACCTGAAGCGTTATTTGTGGCTGTCGCTGCCGATCATGATCGGCTTCTCCATCGTCATCGTGGACGAATGGATCGTGAAGAACCAGGCCTCCTATCTGGCGCCGGGGACCCTGGCCTACCTGCAATATGGCCGCACCCTGATGAAAGTCCCGATCGGCATCTTCGGCATGGCGGCCGGCGTCGCCTCCTATCCGACCTTGAGCGCGCTGGTCGCCAACGGCGCGATCGTGCAAGCCTATGAGCTGTTATGCCGCGCGGTGCGCGCCATGCTGCTGCTGACCTTCGCCGCGCAGGTGTGCCTGACGGTCGCGGGCTTCGAGGCCGTCGACATGATCTGGGGGCTGTTCGCCAACCGCTTCACGGCCGCCGATACCGCGGAGACGGCGACCGTGCTCGCCTATCTCTGCCTCGGCCTCGGCGGCTGGGCCGCACAGAGCCTGATTGCCCGCGGTTTCTACGCGCTCGGCAGCACGTGGCTGCCGACCATCGTCGGCACCATGATCGCGGCCGTCGCGGTGCCGCTCTATGTCCTGCTGCGCCGGCAGGACGGCGCGATCGGCCTGGCGATCGCAAGCTCGGTTGCGATCACCGTCTATGTGGCAGTGCTGGGCCTCCTGCAACGCCGGCGCTTTGAGCGGGAAGCCGCCGCGCAAGGCACCACGCTGAATGACACGCGCGGCATGCTCGGTGCCGTGCTGCGCATGGCTGCCGCCGCAATCCTTGCCTCAGGACTCGGCCTGTGGCTGCGCGGCCCGATCCTGCAATGGCTCCCCGGCATGACCCTCGCACCCGTGCTGCTGCGCGCCATGCTGTTGTGCGGCTTTGGTGTCAGCCTCTACGTCGCGCTGGTCTATCTCTTCGGCGTGCAAGACCTCGCGGAGCTCAAGGCGGTGCTGGCGCATCGGCTGCACGACTGGCGACATCTCGTCGAGCACGAGCACTAGCACCGCCCTGTTCAATTCTTCACCATATAAACCGGCGTTCGCAGCGTCAGCATGTAGGCCGGTTTCGGCACCCACATGATTTCGGCGGTGACACCGAACAGGCGGTTGTCATTGTCGTCCATGCGATCGAGGTCGAGCCGCAGCACCGGCTGGGTGAAGGATTGCACCGGCGTGAGGCGCAACAGCTCGGCGCCACCGAAATGTTGCACGCCGAGGCGGCCGGTGAGTTTCCAGTTGCTCGGCCATTGATAATAGCCGCCGACATAGAAGATGTCGCTCGGATGGACTCTGGCGAGCGCGGTGCCGATCTCGACGCGCGTGTCCTGTACGCCGGCAAGCAGCCCGCGCGTCTCATCCTCGTCGAGCGCATAGTCGAATTCGAGGATATTGGTGAAGGTGGTGCTGGCCAGCGTGTTGTTGGGGATGGATTGGGTGTAGGTCGACTGCCAGGTGATGGTCGGGATCCTGCCGCCGTTCTGCTCATGGACATCGGCCTGGAAGCCGACATTCCAGCTCGTGATGTCGAATGACGACCAGCCCTGCCCGCTCACGGACGTCGCCGTGCCCGAGGCGCCGGCATAGAGCGAGACGTGATCGCTCACGTCCACGGTGAGCGGGAAATCCATTACGACGCCCTGCCGCGATGCCAGCGGGAGGCTGGTCGGCACCCCGTTGCCGCTGGCCAGCGCCAGCGACTCGAGCGCCGTGGACAGCGCGGTGCTGCCGAACCCGATCGGCAGCGAGCCCGCGGGCACGCTGGCGTAGCTGGTTCGCATGTCGAGATAAGTGGTCGGCCACGCAGACTTGGGCTTGGCGTCGCTGTCGTCGTCATCTGCAGCGCGGGCGCTGGTGCTGTGGACGATGCCCATGCCGATGCAGCACACGGCGATCGCATACAGAATTACCGGCGCGTTCGCTCCCGCGCTTCGAGGTTCCGACAGCTTGCGCACGATATTATCCTCGGGATGCCGCCTTCGAATACCGGCCGATGCATTGGACCAGACAATGATGCGGTTGGTCGGACGAGTTGAAGATTCAATTGCGCGTATCGCGCGGATTTTCCCGTGCCTGTTGCGGAAATGGCGCAAGCTCGCGGCGACCCCAATGTTACGCTGCTTACGTTTCAGGGGGGCAGATTTGAGAAAGCTTTTTGCGGCGCTGGCCACGGTTCTTTCGAGTGCTGTTTTGGGCGGGCTTGCATCTGCAAGCGCAGCTGATGTGGCGGTCAAGGCGCCGGTGAAGGCGCCGCCGCCACCGATGTGGTGGGTCAGCGGAGGTGGCCTGGTCTGGGCCGTGAAGGGCGCGCCTTTGCCGCCGACACTGACGACCTTCGCCCCCGGCACTCCTTCCGCCACCACCGGGGCCGGCGGAGCACTGGGCATTCCCGGCACCATCCAGCTTTCGCCTGATCGGATGGGGTTCGGCGCGTTGGGCGGCGGCCAGCTCGCGATCGGTCACTGGCTGCAATCGGATCAGCGCCTCGGGTTTGAGGCCGGCGGCTTCTTCCTCGGCAGCGGGGGCGCCGGTTTTGCGCAGAGTTCGAATGGCTCGCTTCCGCTGCGCATCCCCTTCACCAATGTACCGCCGGGCGCAGGCTTCCCGCTCGGCGCATCGTCCTTCGTGCTGGCCGATCCAGGCTTCGCGTCCGGCGGCCAGACCATCAGCGCCTCGCTGCGGCTCTGGGGCGTTGAGGGCAATGCCCTCTACCGCGCCTATGGCGCTCCAGGGCTCACGGTCTCGGTGCTGGCCGGCCTGCGCTACCTTGATTTGCGCGAGCATCTGTCGATCGTCAGCGCCGAAAGTTTGCAGGCGACGCCCACCTCCTACACCGGCTCCGATTACTTCTCGACCAAGAACCAGTTCATTGGCGCGCAGATTGGCGTCAAGGCGGAGAAGCAGTACGGCCAGTTCGACGGATCCGCTGTGGCGAAGGTAGCCGTGGGCGACAACTATCAGACGGTGTCGGTCAGCGGGACCAGCCTGATCACCGGCACCGGCTTCGGCACGCCGCCCGGACTGACGCCAGGCGGCATTTTCTCCCAGGCCACGAATATCGGGCAGCAGAGCCGCAACAATTTTGCGGTGGTGCCGGAGGTGCAATTGCAGGCGGGCTATCGCATGCAGAGCGGCGTTCGCGTCTTCGTCGGCTACAACTTCCTCTATGTCAGCAACGTCGTGCGTCCCGGCGACCAGATCGACACCACGCTGAACTTCACCGGCAACCCCGCGATTACGCCAGGCTCGACGCTGACCGGTGCCGCTCGCCCGGCGCCGATGTTCAACAGCTCCTCGCTCTGGGCCCAGGGCCTCACCTTCGGCGCGAGCTACCAGTTCTAGACAGGCATCGAGCTAAGACCCTCGCGTGGCAATGCAGCCGCGCGCCATTAAGGTTGAGCGGTTAGGTTAAGGGCAGGCGGAGCTATCGCTAAATTTTGGTGACGGCCTGGCCGGTCAGGCGGCGGCGGTTATGGGCTGACGGTCAGTCGGTTTAGCGATGACCTCGATCCCGTCGTTGAATGTCACACCGAGCACGA
>Ga0070741_10002282_pt1 | contig 52544 bp, 47 predicted proteins | sample Coa_R1_4_FD_66440 | JGI IMG/M metagenome (GOLD analysis project Ga0070741, IMG submission 66440) | Surface soil microbial communities from Centralia Pennsylvania, which are recovering from an underground coalmine fire - Coalmine... | ecosystem: Environmental > Terrestrial > Soil > Unclassified ... | reverse complement strand
ACCTCTTCGTTAAGGGCGAGTAGCCTGTTGCAGCCCTCATCCCCTGGCCCCTTCCCCCGCCAGGGGAAGGGGAAAAGCCCCTCGCTCTGCGGGAGAGGGGTTGGGGGTGAGGGCTTATCTAAGCAGTATTGGTTCTAGGGCAGGCAGGTCAGGGATGGTCTGGACAGCCAGGGCGAGCACGAGCAGCAAGCGTTCAGTGTGGTCGGGCTGCCAGACCTGGGAGCGCTGTCATTGCCAGCCACCGGATTTGAGGTCTCGAAAGCCCTATTCTTGCCAGGCGCGCAAGGCGTAAGCCAGGACACTCAGGTGCGGGTCATTAATTATTTATTATAGAGAGAGAGGGGTCAATGCGTATTTCGGATATTAAAGCGACTACAGTCACGGTTCCCCTGGAAGCGCCGCTGCGGCACTCGGCGGGCGCGCACTGGGGCCGCTTCGTGCGGACGATTGTCCAGGTCTATACCGACGAAGGGCTGGTCGGCCTGGGCGAGATGGGCGGCGGGGGCGAGAGCGCCGAGGCCGCTATCACCGGGATGAAGCAGTACCTGTTGGGTCACGATCCATTCCAGCTTGAGGCCATGCGCTGGAAGATCATGAACCCCACCGCCTCGCTGTACAACAACCGGATGCAGATTCACGCCGCGCTCGAATTCGCCTGCCTGGACATCATGGGCAAGGCGACAGGACATCGAGTCTGTGACCTGCTCGGCGGGCCGCTGCGCGAGGAAATCCCCTTTGCTTCGTACCTGTTCTACCGCTATCGGGACGAACAGACGGGCGCGGGTGGCGAAGAGACCGCCGAGCAAATGGTCGCCCATGCCCGCGACCTGGTGCAGAAGCACGGCTTCAAGACGCACAAGCTGAAAGGCGGCGTCTTCCCACCCGAACACGACGTGGCCGTGCTGCGGGCGCTGGCCGAAGCCTTCCCCGAAGCCAGCGTGCGGCTTGACCCCAACGCGATCTGGTCTGTCGAGGAGGCGATCTGGGTGGCACGGCAGATCGCCGACCTGAAGAACGATTACCTGGAAGACCCGACCTGGGGCCTGGAAGGCATGGCCCGTGTCCGGGAGAAAATCCCCATGCCGACGGCCACCAACACCGTCGTCGTCAACTTTGAGCAGTTGGCGACGTGCATCCGCAACAAAGCGGTGGACGTGATCCTGCTGGACACAACGTTCTGGGGCGGGCTGCGGCAGGCGTACAAAGCCGGGCTGGTTTGCGAGACGTTCCAGTGGGGCATCGCCGTCCATTCCAGCGGCGAACTGGGCATCCAACTGGCGACGATGCTGCACCTGGGCGCGGTGCTGCCTAACCTTCGTTTTGCGGCGGATGCCCATTACCACCACCTGACCGACGATCTGATCAAGGGTGGCAAGATGGCCTACCACAACGGCCAGATTTCGCTGCCGACTGCGCCAGGGCTGGGCGTCGAACTGGACGAGGACAAATTGGCCGAGTATGCAGAACTCTACAAGAAATTGGGCAGCTATCAGTATGATCGAGACCCGAAGCGCCCCGGCTGGTATGCGGTGCAGCCCTGCAATGAGTATGCACAGCTTTCCGATTGAACGATCACGTGCAGAGGGAGCCAGTGAAATGTGCGCTCCGTTGGACCGCTAATCCGGTGACAGATTCCACAAAAGTACTGACGTTTTGCACTATGCGCTGCCAGACCGGATAGGCTAAACTCCTGTCCTGTATCCCTTACACGGTTCTTGTAGCTCTTTCCTTCGGCGACTTAAACATGCCTTTTATGCCGTCGATTTGCTTATCTATGAGGTCTTGCCTCTAGACTGCTTCAGCGGGCTTTGTCGATTCAGCCCGTGCTTTAGCGCCGGGCGCTGGGGGCGGCATGGGAACCCTGGAAATTGTCCGGCAGCTTTTGTTCCACATCCAGGGAGAATCCCACCCCATTTACGCTGCCGAGCGTCGCAGTGGGATGGCCGCGCTGCCTTTCAAGTTCAATCGGTGGGGCAGCTACCTGTTCGTGGTGCTGGTCATCGGTCTGCCGCTCCTGGCTCTGGCCGAGAGCCAGCTTGGTTTCCGATTGAGCCTGTACCGGGAACTGCTGATCAGCGGCCTGTTTGCGCTGGTCGGTGGGCTGTTGAGCCTGGGCTGGACGGTCCCGCTGGCAATGCTGGCCGGGCGGGGCATTAGCCGGGAACGCACTGCCCAGACGTGGGATGCGCTGTTGGTAACGCCCCACCCCACCGAAACCATCCTGCTGGCAAAAGCTGCCGCCGACATCGAGCCGGTCTGGAAAGGCGTCCTGAGCCTGACTTTCATTGCCTCCCTGCCCGGGTTATTCTTTGCCGGGCCAATCATGCTGTTCAAGATGATGAACGCCCAATCGCCCTGGTTGGGCATCCTGTTCATGCTGGTCGGTTCCGTCGCCCTCGTCGTTGAGCGCGAACAGGAAGTGGCACTTTCGGTTACAATGGGGATTGCGGCTGCGTTCATCAGCGATTCGCGGCGGGTGACGCTGCTGGTCGGCCTGATCGGTGGGCTGCTGATCCGGCTCGTCCAGACCTTGCTCACGCTGATCCTGGTGCGGAGTGCGCCGCTCGCGCCGCTCAATCTGGCACTGCTAAACGTGGTGGCCGGGTCGTCGGCAGCGCTGGCGGCTGTACCGGGCTTCGAGAGCCTGATCTTTGTCGTCGGCATGATCGCTGCCCGCGAGGGCCTGATCCGCACCCTGTTTGCCTGGACGGTTCGTCGCGCTCACGAAGGATAATGGCTGCGTGGACACCTATCACTTCCTGCTGGCCCTCTGGCAACACTGGACAAAACCGACTCACCCTGTTTACCGTGCCGATAGCAAACACGTCAAGTTGACGCCGAGCGTGCTGATCCTCTGGAAATTTGTGCAGCGCATCTGGCGGCCCGTCGCCGCTGTCGGGCTGGTGGTGCTTATGACGGCCATTGCCGAGTTTCTATGTGGCGGTGGGCGTCGCGCGCCGCTGTCCTTTTCCACCGCCCTGTTCTCACTGATTTCGGCGGTGGGCGTCAGCCTGGCGCTGATCGCCATACTGCTGCTGGCCTACCTGTGGCCGCTGGCCGTCGCTATTGGCGCGAGCGGAGTCATTGCGGGCGAGCGCGAACGCCAGACCTGGGACGTGCTGCTGACCACGCCCTTTGACTGGGCCGACCTGATCCTGGCGAAGCTGGCCGCGTCGCTGCGCCGCTTGAATCCCTACGGCGAAATGCTGCTGTGGGTGCAGGCTTTCCTGGTGGCGATCCTGTTTGTGGTCGTACTTGGGGATTTTCTGCGCGATGTCGTTTCCGGGGTGACCAGTCCAGTATTCCAGATCGCGCTGCTGGTCGCGGCCATGATCGAATTCGTGGTGGCACGGGCGCAGGATTACGTCCTGAGCAGCCTGGTCGGGCTGATCGCTTCGCTGCTGACGCCCAACCGCCAGACCGCCGGGGCTATCGCGCTCATGCTGGCGCTGGCGCTGGTGCTGGTACGTGCCCTGCTGACGCTGATACTGCTGGCGGCGTTGCCACCTACCCCGCCGCCCCTGCTTGCGGTACTGATTGCTACGGGGCCGGCCTCCGTCATTGCGATGGTGGGCAACGTGCTGCTCGGCATTCCGGCGCTGATCGTGATGATCGTGGCCCGCGAAGCGCTGATTCGCGCCATGTTTGGTTGGCTGGTACATCACATGGGCGATGCGACGGAAGCGCACGTGCTTTGACGGTACTCTCTCTAATTTTGCAGCCCAGCCCATCGTGCAGACTGTCAAACCCTGTCTGGAATCGGGCCGCGCTGCCATAGGTCGTGCCGCACAGTGCCCGGCACGCTTCCCGCCCGCCAGTTAGCGCCGATAAACTAAAGGGTTGTCAGAATTCTATCCTTAACCCCCAAAGGACACCTATGTCCAGTACACTCACTCACCTTGAATGTTCGTTCTGTGGCCGTATCCTGGATGCGAATCGGCTTCAAAACCTTTGCCCGGACTGCCAATCGCCGCTGCTTGCCCGATACGACCTGGCCCGCGTCCGCGAGGCAGTCACCCCCGCCGAGATCGAGCATCGTCCGCATGGGCTGTGGCGCTGGCACGAACTGCTGCCCGTCTCCGATCCGCACTGCCGGCTGACGCTGGGCGAGGGCGGTACGCCTTTGATTCAGGCACACAGGTTGGCAGAGCGGGTCGGACTGACCACCCTGTACATCAAAGACGAAGGGCTGAACCCCACCGGGTCGTTCAAGGCACGCGGCATGGCTGTTGCCGTTTCGCGGGCGCTCGAACTGGGGGCACGCACGCTCGTCACGCCGACGGCGGGCAACGCGGGCGGCGCGATGGCGGCCTATGCGGCCCTGGCCGGGCTGGAAGCTCATGTCTTTATGCCCCGTGATGCGCCGCTGCTCAACCAGCTCGAGGTACAGATGTACGGCGCGCACCTCACGCTGGTGGACGGGTTGATCAACGACGCAGCGCAGCTCGCCGCCGCCGAAGCCGCCAAACACAACTGGTTCGACGTTTCGACGCTCAAAGAGCCGTACCGCATTGAAGGCAAAAAGACGATGGGGTTGGAACTGGCCCTGCATTTTGCCGAGAACGGGCACTGGCAGTTGCCGGACGTGGTGTTTTACCCGACAGGCGGCGGCGTCGGGCTGATCGGCATGTGGAAGGCGTTCGACGAAATGGTGGCGCTCGGCTGGGTTGAAAAGCGCCGTCCACGCCTGGTAGTGGTGCAGAGCGACGGCTGCGCGCCCATCGTCAAAGCCTTCGAGGCTCACGCCGACAGCGCCCAGGTGTGGCAGAACGCACACACCATCGCCAGCGGCCTGCGCGTGCCCGCCGTGCGCGGAGATCGGCTGGTGCTCCGCGCGCTCCGCGAGACGGGCGGCACGGCTATTGCCGTCTCGGACGCAGAAATCCTGGAAGCGCAGCGACTCATTGCACAGTTGGCAGGTGTCTTCGCCGCGCCCGAAGGTGCGGCCACTTACGCCGGATTGGTGAAACTGGTGCAGAGCGGGTGGATCAAGCCGGACGAGCGTGTGCTGCTCTACAACACCGGGACGGGCATGAAATACACACACTTGCTCACGCCGCCTTCGTGATCGTCTTTACGGCTGTGCTGTTTGTGCATTGTGCCAATAAGCCTTCAGAATCATTGACATGCCCATACGGATATGGTAGCTTTTCTAATATGAAATACTCCACGACCCACCCAATGATCTGCTGCGCCAACTGTTGTTGTATGGCTTCATTCGGCACGGGTGCGCCCTGGAGGATATTGGCGTAGGTAAACACCTACATCCTGTTAAAGAAAAGGCCGATCCTCATCAGGGATCGGCTTTTTATTTTGTGGTTCAGCCGTCGGGTTTGCCCATCGTTAGTTCATTTGCGGGAGGACGTGAGGCCAATGATCGCTCAGAACTGGAAAGAAGCCTTAGGCCATCAAATCCCTGAGGAACGCGCACAGGAAATTGAAGTCTTTGCCGGGCAGTTAGAGCTTAGACGCCAGAATAAGCTGGACGAAAAAGTCTTTGCGGAGACGCGCCTGCGCTGGGGCATCTACGGCCAGCGCTACGACAACGGCCAGCGCTACGACGGCCAGAAAACCCAGACCCTGACCTATCCGTCCGGCGGTCTGACGAAGGGGCCGAACACGCTCTGGGATGCGCCGGGGATGCAGCGCATCAAAATCCCCTTTGGCGGCCTGACTCCCCGGCAGATGGAAGTCCTGGCCGAGCTTGCCGACGAATACTCCGACGGTATCTTGCACGTGACGACCCGGCAAGATTTCCAACTCCATTTTGTGCACCTGGACGACACGCCCGACCTGATGCGGCGGCTGGCGGCGGTGGGTGTCACCACCCAGGAAGCCTGCGGCAACACGGTGCGCAACGTCACGGCCTGTCCGCTCTCCGGCGTCTGCCACGACGAGCAGTTCGACGTGACCCCCTATGCCAAAGCGATGGCCTATTTCCTGCTGGGCCACGACGACACGCAGGACTTCGGGCGCAAGTTCAAGACGGCCTTTTCGGGCTGCGAGCAGCACGCCTGCGGGCTGCTCAATATACACGACCTCGGCCTGCTGGCCCGCACCAAAGAGGTCGATGGCGAGATCAAACGTGGGTTCACCATCTTCGTGGGTGGCGGCCTGGGCACGATCCCGCACCAGGCGAAGGTGCTGACCGAGTTCGCCACCGAGGACGAAATCTTGCCCATTGCGCAGGCTATCGCGCGCGTCTTTGCCCGGCTTGGCGAGAAGCGCAACCGTAACCGCGCTCGCCTCAAGTTCCTGGTCGAGCAGCTTGGCATCGAGGAGTTCCGGCGGCTGGTCTTTGAGGAACGCGAAAAGCTGCCCCACGATGATCGCTGGACCGCTTACCTGCCCGACGTGCCGAACTTTGTCGAAACGCCTGTTCGGCCCGCGGTGTCGCTGAATGGTCAGGTCAGGCCGGAAGGCTTCGAGGCGTGGTACAAGACCAATGTCTACCAGCAGCGGCAGCCTGGTTATGTCGTCGTCTATGTTAACCTGCCGCTGGGCGACATTACCTCTAGCCAGATGTTCAACTTGGCTGACATTGCGCGGGCGTACAGCGGTGACAACGTTCGCACGACAGTTGAGCAGAACATGGTGCTGCGTTGGGTCTCGGAGGCCGACCTGCCCGCGTTGTACAGCGAACTCAAGGCCATCGGGCTGGCTGAACCGGGCATCAACACCATTGTGGACATTACGGCCTGCCCTGGAACCGATACCTGCAAGCTGGGCATTGCGTCGTCGCGCGGGCTGGCGGGCGAGCTTCGCCAGCAGCTTGCCGCCAAACTCCCGACCTTGCCCGATGCCGTAAAGGAGTTGAAGATCAAGATCAGCGGCTGCTTCAATTCCTGCGGCCAGCACCACATCGCGGACATCGGCTTCTTCGGCAACAGCCGCCGCTCCGGCAACTACCTGGTTCCGCACTTCCAACTGGTTCTGGGCGGCAAGTGGCAGCAGAACGGCGGCAGCTACGGCCTGGCGGTTGGAGCAGTTCCCTCCAAGCGCGTGCCCGAAGTCCTGGAAGCGATCACCCAGCGTTTTGCCCAGGAGCGCCAGCCAGCCGAGACGTTCCAGGATTGGATTACCCGGCTCGGCAAAAAGGAAGTGAAGGCCATGCTGGAGCCATTTACGCGCGTGCCCGATCACGACCTTGATCCGTCCTACTACTCGGACTGGGGCGATACCCGCGAATACTCATTGGGCGACATCGGCGTGGGCGAGTGCGCGGGCGAAGTCGTGTCGCTGTTCTCGATGGAAATCGCCAGGGCTGAATCGACGCACTTTGAGGGGCTGCTGGCAATCGACGAAGGCAAGTACGCCAAAGCCGACGAACTGGCCTACCGGGCCATGCTGCTGGCGGCGCGTGCTCTGGTGCGCACCAGCTATCTGGACGTACCGGATATTCCCGACAAGATCATCGACGAATTCCGCACCCGCTTCTATGACACCAAACTGTTCTTCGACCCCTTTGCCGGGGGCAAGTTTGCGCAGTATCTGTTCCAGCGCCACGAGAACCCGCCCACCAATCCCGACGCCGACTCGGCGCGGAAACTGGTCGAAGAGGCGCAGCTTTTCATCGAGGCCGTCCACACCTGCGAAGCGAAGGTGAACGGCAGCATCATCGGCAGCATCGGGTCGTGAGTGAGGATAGCCCCATGATACCTTTCCGAACGCAGGTCAAGTTCTTTCTGAGCAACCCGCAGGGGGCAAAGCTCTCCACGTTCTCAAGCCTGTTCCAGCGCTGGATACAGCAGCAGGCGCTCGAAGGGATGCTGATCGACGTGGCGGATTACGCGCACGTCTTTGAAGGGCCAGGCGTCGTCCTCATCGGGCACGAGGCGGATTACGCAATAGAGAACAAAGGCAGCCGCCTCGGCCTGCTCTGCACGCGCAAGCGCCAGCCAGACCCCGATCTGCCCGCACAGCTTCGCACGACGATACGGTTGGCGTTGATGGCTTGCGCTTTGTTGGAGACAGAAAGCTCATTCAGGCCGAGGCTCAAGTTCCGGACGGACGAGATCGAGATTCGCTTTGCGGATCGCCTGCGGCTCCCCAACCGACCAGAGACCTTTGATCTCGTCAAGGATGACGTGCGGGGCGTCCTGACGGAGCTGTATGGGCTGTATGATGGGACAGAGGCGCTCGACCTTGCGCCCGCGAGTGTCGATCCACGCCATCTGTTCACCCTCAGCGTGCACCACCAGACTTCAGCAGGCGTGTCCGATCTGTTACAACAATTGAAGTCGGGCGTGCAGAAGTAGCCGTCTGAAATCCGGCCACGTCATTCGCTTGCAGGAGCCTGCCACCGTCGGCAGGCTTTTGTTGGTGGGAAGGGGCGAGTTGTTATTTTGACATTGGCCTGGTTCCCTGCTACACTCCATTTTTGTCCCACAGACTACAAGATAATACATATGCCGGAGAGGAGGGCAAATCCGCGCCGCTGGAGTCCGTTTGCATCGTGGCAGGCCATCACTTTCGGGCCTGGATAGTTATAGAATGTAGGGTTTTGGAGGTCAAAACATGAAACGGCATTTCTTTATGTTGTTCACCTTGCTTGTGCTCGCGCTGCTGGTCGCTATGCCGGCTTCGACACGGCTCGCTGCTGTGCAGGCGACGATGGCCCCCACGATGGCGGGAACCCCGACCACCGGTTTCGATCCCGCCGTCTGTTTCCGCGCTGCCACCAATAACGACAAGATGGTGACCTTTAAGGCCAAACCCGGCCCCTACACCATCGGCATCAGCAACTCTTTCATCGGCAACGCCTGGCGTACACAAATGATCCAGATGGCGAAAGCCTATGCCGAAACGCCGGACATCAAGCCCATGATCAAGGAACTGACCGTTGTCAGTTCGGGGCAGGACGTTGAAGCCCAGATCGCGGCGATGGACAATATGATCGCGCAGGGCGTCGATGCCATCATCCTGAACGCGGCCACGCCCGAAGCCTTCGGCGCGGTCATCAAGCGCGCGACAGACGCCGGAATTATTGTCGTCTCCTTCGATAACATCGTCACTGCTCCTGAAGCGGTGCTCGTCAATGAGGATCAGGTTGAATTTGGCCGTGTCATGGCCGAAGACCTGGCGAAGCGCATGAACGGCAAGGGCAACGTCGTGCTGGTCAATGGCGTGCCGGGCACGAGCGTCGACTCGGACCGCAACAAGGGCGCCAAAGAAGTCTTCAGCAAATATCCTGACATCAAGATTCTGGCCGAACTTGAAGGCAAGTGGGACAGCGGTACGTCCCAGACCGTGATGGCCGACCTGCTGGCGACCAAGCCCAAGATTGATGGCGTATGGATTCAGGGCGGCGGGCCGGGCGTCCTTCAGGCTTTCAAGGACGCCAAAGTACCGTTGGTGCCGATGGCTGGCGAGGCCGAGAACGGCTTCCGCAAGGCACTGGCGACGATGAAGGATCAGGGCCTGACCGGTATCTCTGTCGGCCAGACGCCGGGTATGGTTGCGGTCTCGATGCGCGTGGCGCTCGAACTGCTGCAAGGCAAGACGCTCCCGCGCGTGATCGCCATGCCGCTGCCCATCGCTACCACCGAGACGATGAAGGAAGGCGTCGATTACTTCTCGAACGTGCCCGACGATTTCTTCACCGCCATCAAGATTCCGGCTTGCGGCGTTGACCTGACGCCCGAAGAAATCCTGGCCGTCAAGGTTCAATAAGCCGAACCTCACCCCCTGGCCCCGCTCCGCAAGCGGAGCGGGGCGTCGATACGCATAACACTGCCAAGCTGTTCCTCCTTCTATGGGTGGGAACACGCTGATAACAATCGCTTAGTTTGATTCTGGCCCGATTATTTTTATGGCAACCTCAACCCAGACCGTCCCTCCTACTGAGCGACGCGAGGCCGGTAGACCGCCGCTGGTCGAGGCGTTAAAAGTAACCAAACATTTCGGTGGTACGGTGGCGCTCACCGAGGCATCCTTTGCCTGTCACCAGGGCAGTATTCATGCCCTGGTTGGCGAGAACGGCGCGGGCAAAAGTACGCTAGTCAAGGTGCTGGCTGGTGTAATCGTACCGGACTCCGGGCAGATCATCATCAACGGCCAGCCCTCGCCCATCCATTCTCCGGCGGACGCCAGTCGATTGGGTATTGTCCCTGTTTTTCAAGAACTGTCCCTCATGGCGACACTGACCGTCGCCGAAAACATCTTTATTGCCTCACCGCCGCGCAATGCCCTCGGACTGGTCAACCGCCGGGCGCTGCGGCAGCGCACCGAGCAGCTTTTTGCCGACCTGGGCTTCCATCACGTTGATCCCGACGCGCTGATCTCCGAACTGCCGCTGGCGCAGCGCCAGTTGGTCGAGATCGCCAAAGCGCTTTCGCACCAGCCGCAACTGCTGATCATGGATGAAGGAACGTCGGCGCTTTCCATTCACGACGTGGAACTGGTCTTCAAGGTGATGCGCCGGATGCGCGACGAGGGCCGCTCCGTGATCTTCATCTCGCACCGCATGGCCGAGGTCAAGGAAATTGCCGACACGCTGACCGTCTTCCGGGATGGCCGGCATGTCGGCTCCTTCCCGATGGGCGATGTCCGCGAGGATGAAATGGTGCAATTGATGATCGGGCGCAAGCTGGAACAGGCTTTCCCACCCAAACCTGCGCCGCAGCAGCGCGCTCCTTTGTTAGAAGTGAAAAACCTGACCTGGGAGCCGACGCTGCACGACATCAGCTTTACGGTGGGCAAAGGTGAAATCGTGGGGTTGGGCGGCCTGGACGGGCAGGGCCAGGGCGAACTGCTATTCGGGCTGTTCGGCTTGCTGCGCCAGATGCGCGGTGAGATCAGGATCGAGGGCCAGCCACAGCGCATTTCCAGCCCGGCGGCAGCGGCCAGAGCGGGCATCAACCTGGCGCTGATTCCCGAAGATCGTAAGACTGAAGGGCTGATTCTGGGCATGTCCGTCAGCGATAACGCCACGCTGGCAACCATTGATCGGGTGACGCGCTTCGGCCTGATTGACCGGAAACGCGAACGGGCCGCCGTCGAGCGCGTGATCGAGCAGATGCGCGTTCGCACGCCTTCCCGCCAGACCAGAACGGGCAACCTGAGCGGCGGCAACCAGCAGAAAGTCGTCATCGGCAAGTGGCTGTTGACCGAAGCCAGGCTCTATCTGCTGCATGACCCATCACGTGGGATCGATGTCGGAACCAAGCAAGAAATATACCTTCTGATGCGCTCGCTGGCCGATCAGGGGGCGGGCATCATCTTCTTCTCCACCGAACTGCAAGAATTGGTCGGCATGTGTGACCGCGTGCTGGTGCTCTACGAAGGCCGCATCTTCCGGGAATTGATCGGCCCGGAGATCACGCAAGAAAATATTGTGACCGCCGCTTTGGGATTGAATGCCAACGGCGAGAGCCAGAAAACAAAAACCTGACCCACTTATTCGAGAACTTTATGACAACGACCAGGGTATCCTCCGTTTCCCCCGTAGCCAGAGCCGACTCGCCACTGCGCCGCTGGATCAACCGCAACTTTCGCCTGTTGCTGGCTTACGTCGTGATGCTGGCCCTTTTGCTGCTCAACGTCGTGTTGAATCCCCGGTTCTTCACACCACCGGTTATCACCTCGACCTCGAACCAGGCCATGACGCTCGTCTTCGCAGGCATGGCCCAAACCTCGGTGGTCATTACGGGCGGCATTGATCTGTCGGTAGGGCCCATCATCAGCCTGTGCAATTCGCTGGCATCGGCGCTGTTCACGGAAAGCGTTGCCAGTGCGGTGGGCGTGATCGTTTTGCTGCTGGTCGTGGGCGCGGTCTGTGGGCTGATCAACGGGCTGATCGTGGTCTACGGTAGGTTGCAGCCAATCATCGTGACGCTGGCAACCTCGTCCATCTTCAGCGGCCTGGCCCTGGTGGTACGACCTCGCCCCGGCGGTTTCATACCAGGCTGGTACGGCGATCTACTGACTGGCCGCGTGCTCGATTGGGTTCCAAACTCGTTGATCTTTCTGGTCATTGTGGTTGCGCTGGTCTGGATTCCGTTCCGGCGTTCGCGGCTGGGCATGTGGGTTTACGCGGTAGGCAGCAACGAAGGGGCCGCCTATCTGAGCGGGGTGAACGTGAACCGGGCCAAGATCGCAGCCTACGTGATGAGCGGGCTTTTCTCGGCCATCGCCGGCTTGTTCCTGTCGGCCTCGACGCTCTCCGGCAACGCCACCACCGGGGCGGTCTATACCCTACAATCCATTGCGGTGGTCGTGCTCGGCGGCACGTCGCTCTTTGGCGGCATGGGCGGTGTGGCGGGCAGCCTGGCCGGGGCGTTCTCGCTGCGTCTGATCAACGGCATTCTGTTCTTCGCCAAAGTGAACCCGCTTCAGCAGCCATTGTACGAAGGCATCGTCATTTTGATCGCTGTTGTCGCCGGAGCCAGTCGCATTTTCACCGTCAGGAACCGTCTGGACATCATGCGGTAGTGCGGAGGCAGCCATGACCGATCTCACATCCGCCGCAAAAGCGCCTTTCTCCCTGCGTACCTGGTTCACCCGCCTTGAACGGCAGGATCGGAGTGTCGTCGTCGCCTACCTGCTGATCGTCGTGCTGATCGCCGCCGGGACGCTCTTTGTCACACCCAACTTCGCTTCGCCGACCTTCCTGTTGCAGCAGCTGCGGCAGGCTTCGTTCCTGGGCATCATCGCCGCCGGGCAGATGGCCGTCATCCTGACGGGCAATATCGATCTCTCGATAAGCTGGACGCTCAACCTGGCGGCGGTGCTGGCAACGTCCGTCGCCGCCGGGCAGGACAGCCAGTTGATTCCGGGGCTGTTGGTTGGTATCGGCGTCGGGGTGATTGTCGGGCTGGTCAACGGCATCGGCGTCGCCTATTTGCGCATCCCGTCGATGGTGCTGACGCTCGGCATGAACGCCCTCTTGAAAGGCGCGACGGTGCTCTACACCGGGTCGGCGCCGCAGTTTCAGAAGACGCCGGAGTTTTTGAGCCAGTTGGCGACACAAGTCTTGTGGGACATCATACCCGTCGCGGTGCTGGTCTGGGCCGCTATTTCACTCCTGAACATCGTCGTCCTGCACCGCAGCGCGCTCGGACGGAAAACCTACGCCGTCGGTAATAACGAGGTGGCCGCCTATCTTTCGGGCATCCGCACGCCGCGTGTCATTATCGGCGCGTTCGTCCTGAGCGGCGTCATGAATGCACTGGCGGGCCTGCTCATTGCGGGCAATGCGGGTCGCAGTTTCAACGAAATGGGCGAAGCCTATCTGCTGCCGGCCATTGCCGCCGTCGTCATCGGCGGCACGTCGATCCTGGGCGGCTCCGGCAAGTACGTTGGGACCGTCGCAGGCGTCATCCTCATCCGGCTCCTGGACGCCGGGTTAAGCATTATGAGCGTTACCCCGGCGGCGCGCCAGATCATCTTCGGTCTGGTTATCCTCGGCATGTTGTTCCTGTATGGGCGCGGTGAGCGCGTGCGAACCTGATTTCACCTCACCCCCTTTTCCGCCTCGTAGAGAGGAAGAACCGGAAGGACACTGTTCTCGTGCTGGCTCCCCTCTCCAGCTAGCGAGGGGCCGGGGGCGAGGTCAACGCTTTGCGCTTGTCTGGCCCTCAGGCAATCGCTATCGGATGCACCCACGATCCAGTTGCCCCCTGCAAGCGCAGCGGCGTTACGATCAGCAGAAACTCGTAGACGTGGTGTACCGCCAGGTCTTCCAGGTACAGATTTTCCAGGTGCGTGATGCCGTGATGGACGAGCAGGAAACGGTGCACCGGATGCTCCATCGGCGGGAATGCCTCCACTGTCATGTTATCCGCGCCGAACAGGATCATGCCCTGGCTCACCAGCCAGCGGGCGGCGTCCAGCCCCGGCCCGGCGATGGCGTTGCTGTAGGCCGGGTTGCCGCTGGCAAGATGCCGGTAAAAGCCGGTGCGCACAAGTACCGCTGTTCCCGGCCTGACCTCGGTTTGCTGCGCAGCCAGCGCTTGCTGCACGTCTTCCAGCGTGACGACGTAGGCATCAGGCAGTACATCCAGCCCCTTGTGGCCCGCCACGTCGATCAGGACGGCGCGCGTCACAATCGGCGGCATGTCGGCAATGCTGAGGTGAGTTTGGCCGCGATAGTTGACGTGATCGGCGGCACGCACTGTTTTCCCCGGCCCTGCATAGAGCCGGACTTCGCCCTCCGGATCGACGTCGCCGCGCGCGTTTTGCCGCTCCCCGATGTGGCACAGCGCGTCGATGTGCGTGCCGGTGTGAGCGGCCATCGTGATCGCTTCGGCGGCAGCGGAGGCAGGCGTCAGCGCGCTCAGGTCGCCATGCCGCAGGCGCGGCGTCAGCGTGTAAGGAACCATCGGTTCAGGCACAGGTATCCCCTCGTAATAGACCACTGACAGGCTGTAGACGGTTCCAGTGCGTATCAGCGCCAGCAAGTCGGGGGTGACACAGGGCACAGGCAATGCGCCGTAGGGCGCAAGCTGGCCTGGTTGTGCACTTGAGTCGGTCATCTCAATAGCCTCCACTCAACAGCCGCCCGTCTGTTACGCGGGCGCGACGAACCCTTTGTGCAGCTTGCATGGGAAACCTGCACTGATGCCCGGATAGCACTCCAGTGACAAATATCACTTTCAGCACAACATCTGCCACCATACTATATATAATATCGCTGAAATCGATGCGTGTACTTAGCGCCGTCAGGAAGCACCTTGGAAGAATCGACCTCGAACGCCCTACAAAAACCCAACCGCCACCTGCGTGCTGTGCCCTTCTGGATACTTCTGAGCGGCTTGTTGGGCGGCCTGATCACCTTTGGCGGGTTTACCTTCCTGTACGCCCAGGGAACGTCCTACTTGTCCGATGACGCCAAAGCCTGCGCCAATTGCCACATTATGCGCGATGTTTACACGGCCTGGAATCACGGCAGTCACAAGGCCGTTGCGGTGTGCAACGATTGTCACACCCCACACGATAGTTTCGTGACCAAATACGCTGTCAAAGCCATCAATGGCTTTAACCACAGCCTGGCCTTCACCATAGGGAACTTCCCCGAACCCATACGTATCACGGCCATGAACCGCGATATTGCCCAACAGAACTGCGTGTTCTGTCATGGATCGATGACCTCCCTTATCAATCACGGCACTGGCTCGCAACAACCGGTGGATTGTTTGCGCTGCCATGCCAAAGTCGGGCATGAGCCTTAACGAGGGTGATTATGTCTCAATCCAAGCCTCCAACCCGGCCTTTTCGCACCCCGGCCCTGATGCTCCTGGCATTTGTGCTGGGGGGCGGCATCATGCTGGGCGTTGCCTTCCTGCTGCTCAGTATTCAGCAGCACAAGGACGAAGCCAGGGCTTTCCCGGCGCAGGTGGTACCCATCGCCGAGAATGAGCTTGACCCGGCGGTCTGGGGTGTCAATTTCCCCCGCGAATACGATTCGTTCATGAAGACCAAAGATGACACCATCGTCACTCCCTATGGTGGCTCTGTGCCCTACAGCAAGTTGCAACGTGTCCCGGCGATGGTGCGCATCTGGGCCGGTTATCCCTTCAGCGTCGATTACAACAAGGCACGCGGGCACTACTACGCCCTGACCGATCAGCTAAGGACTAAACGGCAACAGGTTGTCAAGCAGCCTGCGACCTGCGCCAACTGCCACGCGGCGGAAGCGCCCCAGTTGATCGCTCAGATGGGGTGGGAGAACTTCAGCCGCACCCCTTACGCCGACATCAAGGACAAACTGCACATCGGCTCCTCCTGCGCTGACTGCCATACGCCGAACACGATGGAACTGCGCATCACCCGGCCAGCTTTTATCAATGCCATGAAGGAGCGCGGCATCGACGTCACCAAGGCCAGCCGCCAGGAAATGCGTACTTACGTCTGTGCGCAGTGCCATGTCGAGTATTATTTTAAGGGCGACAACAAAGTCCTGACCTTCCCCTGGAGCCAGGGCCTGAACATCGATGACATCGAGCGCTATTACGATCAGGCCAACTTCAAGGACTGGGTGCACAAAGAAACGGGCGCGCCCATGCTCAAGATGCAGCACCCGGAGTTTGAGATGTGGAGCAGCGGTATTCACGCCCAATCCGGTGTAACCTGTGCAGATTGCCATATGCCCTACGTGCGCGAAGGAGCCATTAAGGTTTCCGATCACTGGCTGCGCAGCCCGCTAACCAACATCAACAACGCCTGCCAGACCTGCCACAAACAGGAAGAAAGCCAGCTTCGGGATCGGATCATCACCATTCAGGACAGCACCGCCAAACTGCTGCGCAGCACCGAAGCTGCCCTCATCGACGCCATCAATGCTATCGATGCGGCCAAAGCCGCTGGCGCAACGGATGCCATGCTGAAGGATGCGTTGTGGCTGCATCGGCGCGCCAGTATGCGTTGGGACTTCGTATCGTCGGAGAACAGCACCGGCTTCCACAGCCCGCAGGAGGCGGCGCGGATTCTGGCTGACGCCCTCAACTTTGCGCGGCAGGCCCAGATCGCGGCTATCAAGGCCACGCCGACATCGCAGGTCTTCTGACTCAAAAGCGAAGTGGGAAGGAGATAAGCCAACAGCTCCTCCCACTTTCAGCACTTCATATCCTCTACCCTGCCGGCGCCTGAAACCACACCCTACTCTCGCCCTTCGCCTGGCCTGATCCCGTGAAGCCTGTACTGTGGCCCTGTCTGCATCTGGTTTGCGTTTCGCCGTAGGCCCGGAGGTGAAGCCAATGTAACAGCGATATATCGCTGTTACAGATCTGCAAATAGGTGATGTTGATCAGGTCAATTACAGGATTGTGACAGATTTGATGCAGACTTTACAAGGGGCACGAAATGTGTTACACTGACGGCGCGTAAAAAGTGATCGCCCCCGCTGGCGGTCTCTTATTTTAGCTCCGTTACGGTGCTCGCAGGTCATCAGCACCGGACTGCCTGGAAATCTCCGTGTGGGAAATAACGAGAGCGCCATAACGACTTGGGAGAACAGGATGTCTGAGCAGATCCAATATCTAACCCCCAACGGCCTGAAAGAGCTTGAGGCGAAGCTGGACTACCTCCGCAACGTGCGGCGGCAGGAGGTAGCCGCGCGTCTGCACCAGGCGCTTGAGGAAGGCGGGGAACTGGTCGAGAATGCCGAGTACGAGGACGCCAAGAACGAGCAGGCGTTTGTCGAAGGCGAGATTCTGCGGCTGGAGACTATCCTGAGTAATGCCCAGATCATCGAGAAGGAAGGCCCTAAAGGCGTGGTCGGACTCGGCGATAAAGTCAAAGTTCAGGAAAAAGGCCGCAAGGAAACCGAAATCTTCACTATCGTCGGCGCGGCGGAAGCCAACCCCGCCGAGGGCCGCATTTCCAACGAAAGCCCGCTTGGGCGCGCGCTGATGGGTCATAAAGTCGGGGACAAAGTGACGGTGCGCGCCCCCGATGGTAATATCGAGTTCACCATAAAAGCTATCCAATGAGCTAACATTCGACGGGGTTTTTGCACGCCCATGCTGACCCTTCGGCATGGGCGTCTTGTTTGAATCACCATTCTTGCGTAGGAGTAGCGAGCGTCATGCCCTGGCAACCCAGTAACAATCTTGAGCGCGAACGCCTGGAAAAGCTGGAACGTTTGCGCGCGCGCGGCATTGAAGCCTACCCGAACCGCGTGCAGCGCACACACACCGCTGCCCAAGCCATTGCTGCCTACGAGGCTGCCGAACAACATAACGGCGAAGTCGCCGAGTCGATTGAGGTCAGCGTGTGCGGGCGTATCCGTTCGGTGCGCGTGACAGGCAAAATTACCTTCGCGCACATTGAGGATGGCACGGGCCGCATCCAGCTTTTCATCCGGCAGGACGAGGTCGGCCCGGACGCCTACGAGATGTTCAAGCGCGACCTTGACCTGGGCGATTTCGTGCAGGCCGACGGCACAATGGTGCGCACGAAGGCGGGCGAAGTCAGCGTCCTGGTGCGGGCAATCCAGGTGCTGGCGAAGGCGCTCAGTCCGCTGCCCGTCATCAAGGCGCAGGAAATTGACGGCAAGACAGTGACCTACGGCAGCTTCAGTGATGTCGAGGAACGCTACCGTCAGCGCTACGTAGACCTGGCCTCCAACGCCAACGTGCGCGAGGTGTTCCGCGTGCGCGCCCGCACCATCAACGCTGTACGGCAGTTTCTCGACAACGAAGGCTTTCTTGAAGTCGAGACGCCCATCTTGCAGCCGATCTATGGTGGAGCAGCGGCGCGGCCATTCATCACCCACCATAACCAGCTCCATCAGGATTTGTACCTGCGCATCAGCTTTGAACTGTATCTGAAGCGCTTGCTGGTCGGCATGTACGACGCCGTGTACGAGATCGGGCGAGACTTCCGCAACGAGGGCGTCAGCTTCAAGCACAACCCCGAATTCACCATGCTCGAATACTACAAGGCATACATCGATTACTTCGGCGCGATGGACATCACCGAACGCCTGATCGCGTTTGTGGCGAAGCAGGTGACGGGCAGCACCACTATCCATTACGGCGGCCACGCCATCGACCTGACCCCGCCCTGGCGTCGGGTGCGGATGCGCGACGCCATCCTGGAAAAAAGTGGCATCGACTACACGCAGTACCCGACGGCAGAGTCGCTCTACAAGGCGCTGGAAGCGGCGGGCATTGAGGCCAACCCGAAGACAACCTGGGGCAAACTGGTCGAACATCTGCTCGGCACTTACGTTGAGCCGACGCTGATCCAGCCGACCTTTGTGCTGGATTACCCGCGCGACATTTCACCCTTTGCAAAGGCTGTGCCCGGCGACCCTACGCACGTGGAGCGCTTCGAGTTCTACATCGGCGGCATGGAGTTCGGCAATGCCTTCACCGAACTGAACGATCCGCTCGACCAGGAGCAGCGCTTCCTCGACGTGGCACGGCTTTACGCGGAAGACGAAGACGACGCCGCTCCACTGGACGAGGACTACCTGCGGGCTATGCGTTACGGAATGCCGCCCACAGGAGGCGTCGGGATCGGGATTGATCGGCTGGTGATGCTGCTCACGGATCGAGACACGATCCGTGAGGTGCTGCTGTTCCCGCACCTGCGCAAGAGCGAGGAAGAGTAGAGGCGAATTGGAATTGCAGCCCGTTAGACTCACAGCGGCTCTCTGACCGGGCCGCCGTGAGTCTTGACCGAGTTATTGAGCGTTGCCGGTTCCTTGCCAGAGGCTCCGCTTTGCTATCCCGGCGGCCATTTAGTTGTCTGCTGGCTTCAGGCGATACACCGAGAGATAGTGGCCGTCGGGGTCCTTTGCCATGAAATAGCGCCCGAAGGGCCGATCCATCGGCTCGGTCACTAGCTCGACGCCCTTTTCCTTCCAGCGCCGCCACGTGCCATCCACGTCATCGACTTCAAAGCTCACTTCGACGCTGCCAGGCTGTCCTTCCTGTCGAGGTGGCAGCCTCTCGGCTGCCTTATCTTGTAAGCCGATCAGTGCGCCACCGTCAGGGCGGAGGGCTATAAAGGTCGGGCCGGAAAGTGCCTCCAGGACGGGCAGGCCCAGTGCATCAGTGTAGAAAGTCTTCGCCTTGTCCATATCGCGCACGTACAGAATAACGAAACCCAGGTTCATTTTGGCTCTCCTCCGTCTGGTCAGCTTTACATCTTCATTGTAGGAGAGCCAAGTGACAACGTTATGTCAGCAGCATTTCACGGCCTGGGCTTGGGCTATCAGATCAGGTGGAGGTCGCCCTCTACCTTGAGGCGGCGTTCTGCAGGGCGTGTAATGTGCGATGGCGATTTGGAACAAAGGCGGGAAGAGGCAGGCCGCAGTATGATCGGGTGACATTGAATTTAGCTGCCTTTGCCCAGTTTGGAGATAAAAATGCCGAAAGTTTTCGTATCCCGACGGGTGATCGGTCTGGAACCCTACGCGGAGCGGCTGACGCTGGACATCTGGGAGGGTGCACTGCCGCCGTCGCCGCGCGAACTGCGCGAACGAACACGCGGCTGCGATGGCCTGGTCAGCCTGCTCACGGACAGACTGGACGCGGACTTTTTTGATTCTGTGCCGGGCCTCAAGGTGGTGAGCCAGTACGCCGTCGGGGTCAACAACATCGATCTGGCGGCGGCCAAAGCGCGCGGCATCCCCGTGGGGCACACGCCGGGTGTGCTGACGGACGCCACCGCCGACATGGCCTTCACGCTCATGCTGGCCGCCGCGCGCAATGTCGTGCCCGGCGCGGACTACGTGAAGGCTGGGAAATGGAAAACCTGGGAACCGGCCCTGCTGCTCGGCCAGTCGGTGTATGGCGCAACGCTCGGCATCATCGGTTACGGGCGAATCGGGAAAGCGGTGGCCGAACGGAGCCGGGGTTTCAAGATGCGTGTCCTGGCGGTTTCCCCAACACTATCCGCCGAACAAGCCGCCGCCGAGGACGTTACAGCTACCTCGCTGGACGATCTGCTGCGCGAGAGCGATTTTGTCTCGATCCACACGCCGCTGACGCCCGACACCTACCATCTGATCGGGGCGCGCGAACTGGCTCTGATGAAGCCCACTGCGACCCTCGTCAACACAGCCCGCGGCGAGGTGATCGACCCGGCGGCGCTATACGAAGCGCTGCGGGCTGGGCGCCCCGGCTTCGCGGCCCTGGACGTGACCGAGCCAGAGCCGTTGCCGCCCGATCACCCGCTGCTCAGTTTGCCGAACTGTCTGGTTGTGCCGCACCTGGGCAGCGCCACCATGCAGGCGCGGCTTGCCATGACCCGCTCCGCGATGGCGAACCTCGAAGCCGGGTTGCGCGGCGAACCCATGCCGCACTGCGCCAACCCGTAATCAGGGTTGAGCGATGAGCAATCGGAACTGAGCAGAAAGCTGGTCTTGCCCGAAACTGATGGGTAGAGGGTGAGACACAGGCGCCTGTGTCTCACCCCTTTTGCACCGGGTTGTTACTGGCCTGCCAGCGATTGGAGTTGGCCGCGTATCGCGCCAGCGGGGAATTCCGTAGTGTGGACGTTGACGTAGAAATTGTACGGTGCAGTGAGAATCCTGGTGATCAGCTCCCGATCCACGCCTGTTGTGCAGCCGTTGGCGCGGCCCGACGCATCGGGCGCGGCGAACGGCACAACCACCGGGCCAGCCACACCCGCCGCACCCTGATGGATGTGCGCGGCGGTAGCCGGTAGAGTGATGCCGTGTACGTGTTCCAGTATGAAACAAATCGTGCCGGGGCCGGTTTCCGGGCGAGAGACAATGACCGTTACGTCACCGCCTGCGCCCGACGGACCGGCCTTTGGCACTTCGTTGCCGCCCGACAGGGTCGCGGACAGCGTGCAGCCGGTGGTCGTCTTAAATGGCTCTACTTTCATCGCCGAGGCCGGGCTGGCTGCGGTTCCAGCCATTGCTGCGGCAGTGGCCGCCCGCGTGGCCGCCACTGCGGGCGCCATTGTGGCGGCTGGGGTGGCCGCGGCGCTCATCGTGGCAGCGGCAGTCGGTTGGGGGATGACTGCCGGGCAGGGTGGGTATGGCCCTTCATCTGCAGGTGTGGCCGCGCCTGCGGCTGCTGTGGCCTGGGCGGGTAGCCCGGCCTGAACCTGTGTACCGATACTTGCCAGGACGAGGACGAAAATGAACGCTGTTACTGAACTTACCTTGAAAAAGTTAGACCGCATACGTTCCCTCCACAAAATGTAAGCGCCGGGGATTATATTCGCCCACAAGCGGCAATGCCAGAGCCACAAATCCCATCCGTCCAGATCAATCGTGCGTTCTTAACCGCAGCTTAGAATTATGAACCCCTCACTTGACAGCAACCCCCTTTTTGCCGAAAATGGATTTATCTATTCGAGTAGATTCGTTTGATTTTGACCCATTGGCTTAAAAATTATGCCCTTTCCAAAATCCAAGCGGGTGACGCGCAAAGACGTGGCACGCCTGGCTGGAGTCTCCACAGCTACGATTTCCTACGTTATCAATAACGGGCCTCGGCCTGTCGCGCCCGAGACCCGCGCCCGAGTGCTGCGCATCATCGACGAGTTGGGTTACTATCCGAATGAACTCGCCCGCAGCCTGCGCATCAAACAGACTTCGACCATTGGCCTGGTCATCCCCGATCTGCGCAACCCGTTCTACGCTGACCTGGCGCGCAGCCTGGAACAGATCTGTTTCAGCCGGGGTTACGTGGTCATGGTCTGCAATACAAACCGTGAGACCGATAAGGAACGGCGCTTCGCCGAAGTGCTGCGCGCCAAGCAGGTGGACGGCGTGGTCTTCCTGCCCGATGCCGATTCGCTGGAAGCACTCGATACCCTGCGACTGGCCTGCATCCCGATGGTCGTGCTCGAACATGACGTGGAGGGCCTGCACTGCATCGCCATCGACGACTTTACGGGCGGTTTCATTGGCACGGAGCATCTGATCCGGTTGGGCCACCGGCGTATCGGATTCATTCAGCAGCGGCCCAACCACACCACCAGCCAGCGACGGCTGGAAGGTTACTTCTCCGCCCTGCAAGCAGCAGGACTGCCCATCGATCCATCCCTGGTCGTCACCTCCGACCCGGAGCCAGCCGCAGGCGCGGTTGCCACGAGATCGCTCCTGTCGCGCGAGCCGGGTATGACGGCCATTTTTGCTCACAATGACCTGATCGCGCTCGGCGCAATGCACGCCCTCCGCGAGGCCGGGCTGTCGATTCCAGGGGATGTTTCGGTGCTCGGCTACGACGATAACGCCAGCGCCGCTTTTTACGCGCCGCCCCTGACCACCATCAGCTACCCGAAAGAGGCCATGGCGAAGGCGGCGGCCCGGCAGCTTTTCCAGATGCTCGACGCCGATCAAGACCCGCCATCCCCCACGACGGAACTGCTCCCGGTGAACTTGATCGTGCGTCAGTCAACCGCGCCCGTCGGCTAACGGGCAACACAACCAGGAGGCGCAGATGCGACTCGGTTTTCATGGTGCAACGACAATGACCTCCGACCTCGAAACTGACATCAAAGCCACACAACACGGTGGTTTTCGCTACCTGGAACTGTGGGCGGCCAAGCTGGATCGCTACCTGGCCGACCATCCAGTCAGCGACCTGGCCCAGCTTTTGAAGGCACATCGTGTGACGCCCACCGCCATCAACTCGATTGAGTTCATCGCCTTCCGCAGTCAGGCCGAATTCGCTGCCATCCGCGAGCGCTGCCGCGAGTTGAGCCAGATCGCGCAGGCCATCGGCTGCGCCAGCGTCGTCGTCGTCCCCAGCCCGCTGCCAGATCGTTCCCTCCAATGGTCGGCCATCGTGGACGAGTACGTGCGCGTCCTGCGCGACCTGAGCGCGATTGCGGCGGAGTATGGTGTCCGCCTGTGCTTCGAGTTCCTCGGCTTCGGCTGGTGTACGGTGCGCACGCCGCGCGCCTGCTGGGAGATCGTGCAGAAAGCAGACCGCCCCAACATCGGCATGACGGTGGACGCCGCCCATTTTTACGGCGGTGGTGGCCTGCTCAGTGAACTCGACGCAATTGATCCGGCGCGGATTTACACTTTCCACCTGGACGACCTGGAAGACACGCCCAAAGAAGCCATCACCGACGCAACGCGCCTGCTGCCGGGAACGGGCGTCGTCCCGCTGGCCGACCTGTGTGCGCGCCTGAAGCGCATCGGCTTCGACGGCCAGTGCTCGGTGGAGCTGTTCCGCCCCGAATACTGGCAGTGGAACCCGATGGAGCTGGCAATTGCCGTCCGCGCGTCGGCGCTCAGGGTGCTGACGCCATATTTCAACGTCGAATAACTGGGCACACCGTGCACCATGCAGGGAATGCAAAGGGGGTGGTAGGGGAGAGTAGAAGCGAACGTCGGCCGCGTGGCGAGGTAGTGCCTGTACCTTCGTCGTGGTTGTTTCAAGGGGTTCGGCTTTCGTTCATAGAGGAGATTTGAGATGAAAATGCGGACAACTAAACTTTTGTTGTGTGTGATGATCATCGCCCTCGGTCTTGTTGGCCTCAACAGACCGGCCAATGCGGCGACCAAGATCGTCGTGGCTGCCGTCCAGGGCGTGGAAAGCGCCGGGATCAAGGCCGTCATTCCCGATTGGGAGAAGAAGACGGGCAATTCGGTGGAGTTGGTGGAACTCCCCTATCCAAACTTGCAGGATAAGGTATTCACCGACGCTCAGGCCGGCACGGGCAGCTACGATGCCATCTTCATCGATGACCCCTGGATGCCCTTCCTGGCAAGCAACAACTATTTGACGCCGCTGGATTCGCTCGGTTACAAGGTGGATACCGACTTCGTGCAGAAATCGCTGGACGTGGCAAGCTGGCCGCCGCCCACTGGCCCGCGTCTGCCCGGCACGCCCAAAGATGCCACACCAAAACTGTACGCGCTCCCGGCGCTGGGCAACGTGCAGTTGTTCTGGTATCGCAAAGACATCATCACCACGCCACCCGCCACCATCCAGGACTTGATGAAGGCGGTGACCGAGAACTCCGGGCCTGGCAAGGCCGTCCCCTATGGCTTCACGGTGCGCGGCAAGAAGGGCAACCCGGTCGTCACCGACTTCAACGCCTGGAACTGGAGCTATGGCGGAGACATCTTTGACGATAACTGGAAGGTCATCGTCAATGGCCCCAAGTCGGTTCAGGCTCTCAAAGACGAATTGAGCATGGCGAAGCTTTCTCCGCCCGGCGTGGCGAACGCGGATGCCGATGAACAGGCCATTGCCCTGCTGAACGGCAGCACGCTGGCCGGAATCATCTGGCCCGCCTACAACGCCCAGATCGATGATCCGTCAAAGTCAAAGGTTTCGGGCAAGATCGCCGTTGTGCCCTTCCCCAAGGGCGAAAAGCAGACCTCGCAGCTAGGCAACTGGCTGCTGGCAATCCCGGCTGCCGCCAAGAACAAGGAAGTGGCATTGGACTTCATCACCTGGGCGACCAGCGCCGACGTGATGAAACAGTGGGTCGGGGCGACGGGTGTTCCGCCGACGCGCACCAGCGTCTTCAAAGACCCTGAACTCAGCAAGAAGTACTGGTGGCAGGAGGCCAACCTCGAAGCGTTGAGCAACGCCACATGGCGTCCGCGCACACCCGAATGGAGCAAGGTCGAGGACATCCTCGGCACGTATCTGTCGAAGGCCATCGCTGGCGACATGGACGCCCAGGCAGCGCTCGACGCCGCCGCGAAGGAAATCACCGACGTGATGACTCAGGCCGGGTACTACAAGTAGTCCTTCTCTGAGCCTGGTTTTACCCCCTCTCCACAGGGTGGAGAGGGGACTGGGGGGTGAGGCAATGGCATCCCTAACCACTGCGCCAATCGAACAACCCACCGACGAGCGTAACCCGCCCTGGTATCAGCGCCTGGGAACGGATTACCTGCCTTTCCTGCTGCTTGCCCCGGCAGTCATCACACTGCTGGCGCTGACCGTTTATCCGTTCTTATATTCCGTCTACATCAGCTTTTTCCGCTTTAGGGGCGGCAGGCCCGACACCTTTATCGGCCTGGACAACTATGCGCGTCTGCTGCAAGACCCTCATTTCTGGGAATCGATCCGGACGCTGCTGCTCTACGCGGCCCTGTCCGTGACACTCGAATTTGTGCTGGGCACGGCCTTAGCCCTGTTCTTCACCGGGCACTTCCCACTGCGCGGCCTCTGGCGTTCGCTGATGATCGTCCCCATGATGCTCACGCCCGTTGTCATCGGCGTGATCTGGCGGCTGATGTACGACCCGAATTTTGGCATCACGGCTTACGCGCTGCGCAGCATCGGTCTAGCGCCCATCGAGTGGTTAAGCAAGGGCAACTGGGCCTTCGTCGCCGTTGTGCTGGTCGATGTCTGGAACTGGACGCCGTTCATGTTCCTGCTCATCCTGGCCGGACTCGAATCGCTGCCTGTCGAGCCGTTTGAGGCAGCCCGCATGGATGGCGCGTCGCGCTTCCAGATATTCAAGGACCACATGCTGCCCATGCTGGCTCCAACCATGCTGGTGGCCCTGCTGGTGCGCAGCATGGATGTATTGCGCATCTTCGACCAGATATTCATCATGACCTCGGGCGGCCCCGGCAGTGCTACGGAGGTGACCAGCCTGTATCTTTACAAAACGGCCTTCAAGTTCTTTGACATGGGTTATGCGGCGGCGGGCTTGTTCGTCCTGCTCATTCTGATCACCATCCTCAGCCGGATTTACATTCGTTTCCTGGGCACAGGCGAGGAGGGCTGATGGATACCCGGCGCTTCGAGTGGTCAAACATTATCGGCACGGCCATCAAGTATGCCGTGCTGTTGCTGATCATGGTGATCGTGCTCTTCCCGATCTACTGGATGGTCATCACGTCCTTCAAGGGCCGCCTGGAACTGACCACCTACCCGCCCACGCTATTCCCCAAAAACATCATTCTGGATAACTACCGGGACGCCTTTTCCGACAGCGACATTCCGCGTTACATGCTCAACAGCGTGATCGTGGTCGGTGTCTCCACCCTGATTTCGCTGTTTTTCGGCACGCTGGCGGGCTACAGTCTGGCGCGCTTTGCCTTTACGCCGACTTTTAAGCGGCAGATCTCGTTCTGGATACTCTCTACGCGCATGATCCCGCCCATCGTCACGATCATTCCGATCTTCCTGATCTACCGGAACCTGCAACTGCTGAACACCTACGCGGGCATGATCATCGTGTACGTGGGCTTCACACTGCCCTTCACCACCTGGATGATGCGGGCCTTCGTGCGCGAGGTTCCCGTCGATCTGGAGGAGGCGGCGATGGTGGACGGCGATACACGCCTGACGGCGCTGCTGCGGATCGTGCTGCCGCTGACTGCGCCCGGCCTGGTGGCGACGGCCATTTTCTCGCTTATCCTGGTCTGGAACGAGTTCCTGTTTGCCCTGATTCTGACGACGACCTCAGCCACGATCACGCTGCCCGTTGGCATTTCCGGCTTCGTCTCCCAGTTCGAGGTGCTGTGGGGCCAGATGTCAGCCGTCGGCACGGTGGCGATCATCCCGATCCTGATCTTCACGCTGGCCGTGCAGCGCTATCTGGTGCGCGGCCTGACCCTGGGCGCGGTGAAGTAAAACGGCGGAACGGCGAAAAAGTATGGATGTCCAATACGAACACCTGACCAAGAAGTTCGGCGCGGTGACGGCCCTGGATGACTTTACGCTGCACGTGCCCGATGGCGATTTCCTGGTGCTGCTTGGCCCCTCCGGGTGCGGCAAGACGACGGCGCTGCGCTGCTTGGCCGGGCTGGAAAAGCCAACCAGCGGCATCATCCGCATCGGCGGCAAAGTGGTTAACCGGCTGCAACCCAGGGATCGAGATGTGGCACTGGTCTTCCAGAGCTACGCGCTCTACCCGCAGATGACCGTCGGCAACAACATCATGTACCCGCTGCGCATCCGGCATATTCCCAAAGAGGAACGGCTGCGCATGGCCCACGACGTGGCACGGCGGCTGGAGATCGACGCCCTGTTCGACAGGCGGCCCAATCAGCTTTCCGGCGGGCAGCGGCAGCGTGTGGCGCTGGCCCGTGCCATCGTGCGCAACCCGAACGTCTTTCTGATGGACGAACCGCTCTCGAACCTGGATGCCCGGCTGCGCGTCAACATGCGCGCCGAGTTGAAGCACCTGCAAAAGACGCTGGGCACGACGACGGTCTATGTCACGCATGACCAGGCCGAGGCGATGACGATGGCGGATCGAATCGCTGTCATGCGCGATGGCAGACTGGAACAAGTCGGCACGCCCGACGAAATCTACTTCTCGCCGGAGACGGTCTATGTGGCCGGGTTCGTCGGCAGCCCGGCTATGAATCTCCTCAACGTGCGCGTCGATTCGGCGAGTCGGGCGCTGGTCGGCGACGGTTTCAGTCTGTCCGCTACGTCTGTGCTCGAAGCCCACGCCGTTGACGAAACGAAACACTACATCCTGGGCGTTCGTCCCGAACACCTGACGCTCAGTCTTGAGGCCCATCCAGGCAGCATAGCCGGGGCCGTGTACGCCGTCGAACCGATGGGCAACGAAACGCTGGTCTACGTCAAGGTGGGGCAGTCCACCCTCGTGGCGCGGGCCGACGCCATGCTGCGCGCCGCTGTCAACACCCCCTGCTGGCTGGAAATACGCGAAGATCGGCTGCTGCTTTTTGACGCGGAAACCGAACGGCGTGTTCCCCGGCGCTGATCGAGCGTTGTGAGAAGCCAAATTCCCGGCTGGGGTAAAATAGATCGCCAGTCAAACTTCAGTCGGGAACATCACCATGTGCAATCGTCTTTACCGGAACGGCTGGCTGCTGATCGCTGTGGCCGTGTCAATCGTCGCCGGTCTCAGCAGTCCTGATGCCGCGCAGGCCCAGGCCAAAGTGCCGCGCTACGAAAAAACGACCTGCCAGTTCGAGGCTCCACAGAATGTAAAGGTCGAGTGCGGCTATCTGACCGTGCTCGAAGACCGCGCCAGGCCACAGGGCAACCAGATCAAGCTGGCGGTGGCGGTCTTCAAGGCGCAGAGCAAAAAGCCGCTGCCCGACCCGATCATCTTTCTGAACGGCGGGCCAGGCGGCTACACGCTCAAGCGCGTGTCCTCGCTCTACACGCCGCTGGCCCAGTTCACCGCAGACCGCGACCTGATCTTCTTTGACCAGCGCGGTGTCGGCTTTTCGGAACCAGCGCTCGAATGCCCCGAAGATACCAAAGTCACCTACGACAACATCGGCAAGAACGTGAAGGCAAGCGAGCAACTGCGGCTGCACAGCCAGGCCATCCGGGCCTGCCATGATCGGCTCGTCGCGGAGGGCGTGAATCTGTCCGCCTACAACACGACGGCCAGCGCCGCCGACGTGAATGACCTGCGCCTGGCGCTCGGCTACCGAACATGGAACCTGTTCGGCGCGTCCTACGGCACACGGCTGGCGCTGATCACCATGCGCAATTTCCCCAGGGGCATCCGCAGCGTCGTCCTCGATTCATCGTACCCGCCGCAGCTTACGGGCTTCGCCGGGACAGCACTGCGTGCCATCAACGTCCTGACGGATGGCTGCGCCAGTGACGTACAATGCAATGCGGCCTATCCGAAGTTGCGAACGGTGCTCTACAACCTGATCCGCACCTTGAACGACGAGCCGGTCACGGTTACGGCCAAACATCCTGTCACCGGGCAGGAGTTTGATCTGCTGATCAACGGCAATTCGGTGATCGAGGCCGTTTACTATGCGTTGTATTCTACCCGCACGATTCCCAATCTGCCGCGCATCATCTTTGAGGCCAGCCAAGGCGATTACGCCGAGCTAACGCAACTGGTTATGGGCGCGACGGTCTTCACCGAGGAATTTGGCAGCAAGGGCGCGGCCTATTCCGTCGGCTGCTCAGACCGAATTTACTCGCCCGTACTGTGCGAAGATTGGAGCCTGACGCCTTCCGGCCCGGAGGCCAACCGGCCCGTTTCGAGCAGCATCCCGACGCTGATTCTGGCGGGCGAGTACGACCCCGTGACGCCGCCGGCCTTCGGCCAGATTGCCGCCAAGACACTCAGGATCAGCTTTTTCTTCAAGTTCCCCGGTATGGGGCATGGCGTGAGCTTTGCAGGCGAGTGCCCGCGCAGCATCATGGCCGCCTTTTTCAAGGCTCCGACGCGCAAGCCGAACAGCGCCTGTATCGCCAAAATGACCGGGCCGGTGTTCGTGCTGCCAGCAACGCCCTAGTGGCTCCTGCGGCGATGGCCTCACCGGCGGGGCCAGGGCTGAGGTTAATTTTCCCGATTACGTAACAGTTATCGAAGCGCAAAACCGGAATTGATATAATCTTGAGTCTCTGGCGTCGCCATAGACGCCCTATTATCCTCTACAATAGCAGCCTGAATGGGTTCTGAATCATCCAGCCAGAGCGCTGGCTAGGAACAAGTCGTGAGCAACCACAACAAACGAATCGACCTCCAATGCATACACTGTGGCTACATCGTGCCCTATACCCGGCCTATGGCCGCCTGCCCGGAATGCGGCGAAAACATCCTCAAAGCGCGCTACGACCTGGACTACCTGCGGGAAACGCGCTGGATCGAGCGCATTGCCGAGCGCGAACCCGGCCTGTGGCGCTATCACGAGCTGTTACCTATTTACGACACCCGGAACATCGTCAGCCTGGGCGAAGGTTGGACGCCGCTGCTGCACGCCCGCAACCTGGGGATGATGATCGGGCTGAAAAACCTGTACATCAAGGACGAGCGCCAGGGGCCGACGGCCTCCTTCAAGGATCGGCAGGCGTCGGTGGCGATCTCGGCCATGCGCGAGCAGGGCATCAACGAAGCGGTGGTCGCTTCGACGGGCAACGTCGCCATCGCTTACTCGGCTTACGCGGCGCGCGCCGGGATCAAAATGTGGACGTTCCTGACCAGCATGGTTCCCGGTGAGAAAATGCGCGAGTGCGCCATCTACGGCGGCGAGGTGATCAAAGTCACCGGAACCTACGACCAGGCCAAGGTGGTCGCCGCCAGCTTTGCCGACAGTAAGGGCCTGTTCCTGGATCGCGGTATCAAGAGTATTGCGGCTGTCGAGAGTATGAAGACGATGGCCTTTGAGATGGTTGAGCAGTTGGGCTGGCGTTCGCCGGACTGGTTCATCCAGTCGGTCAGCGGCGGCATGGGGCCAATCGGCGTGGCGAAGGGCTTCGAGGAATTGATCGCGCTCGGCGTCGTTGACAAAATGCCTGCTCTGGGCGTTGTGCAATCGCAGGGCTGCGCGCCGATGGTACGTGCCTTCAAGAACGGCCAGCGCGTGGCGACCCCGGTGGAGAACCCGCAAACGGTCATTGCCACGCTCTCGACGGGCAATCCGGGCCGCGCCTACGAATTGCTCTACGATCTGATCGGGCAAAACGGCGGCAGCATGGAGGACGCCTCCGACGAGGAAGCCTTCAACGCCACGCGCCTGCTGGCCCGCACCGAGGGACTCTCGGTGGAACCGGCGACGGCGGTGGCCTTCGCCGGGCTGTTCAAGATGGCGCGGCGTGGCATCATCAAGCCCGACGAGATAGTGGTCATTAACTGTTCGGGCCACACCTTCCCGGTGGAAACGCAAATCCTGGGAGATCGCTTTGCTCACCTGGTCGATGTCAGCGAGCAGGGCGCGCGCATCAGCGTGCCGGAAGAGGGCTTGCTCTCGGCCCTGGAACAGATGGAGGAAGCGATCCGGCGCGTTGTCGTCATCGAGGACAATCCCGATGCAGGCCGCCTGATCAGCCGCATTCTGCAAGCGCGGGGTAACTACGAAGTTCACCTGGCGGACGGCGGCGCAGAAGGCATTGTCCTGGTCGAGCGCGTCCACCCTGACCTGGTGATCACCGATCTGATGATGCCCGACATCGACGGCTTCAAGATCATCGATGCACTCAAAGCGGATGAAAACACGCGCCACATTCCGATCATCGTGCTGACTGCCAAAGAGCTGACGGTGCAGGAACGCGAGCGGCTGAACGGGCAAATCGAAAGCCTGCTGCAAAAAGGCTCGTTCATGGACGAAGACCTGCTGCAAAGCATCGTCGATGCCCTCAAATGATGGGCCAGGGCTGAGTGCACAGTTCAGCCGGGGATACAACTGAGGGGAACCAGAGCGTGGGTGATAAAACGACGATCCTCTATATCGAAGATGATCCGGGCAGCCTGGCGCTGGTTCAGCGGGCGTTGTCGTATGCGGGCTACCGGGTCGTCACCGCCACACGGGGCATCGAGGGGCTGGACACAGCGAAGCGAGAAATGCCCGACCTGATCCTGATGGACATCAACCTGCCGGATTTATCCGGGCGGGAAGTAACCACCAAGCTGCGCAGCGATGCACGTTTCCGTACCCTGCCGATCATCGCCCTCACGGCCTTGAGCCAGGCCGGTGAACGCGAAAAGACCATTGCGGCGGGCGCAACGGGCTACCTGACCAAGCCCATCGACGTGGATAAGCTGCCGGAGCAGGTTGCCACTTTTCTGGCGGGCGCGCGTGAAACGGTGGATGTGGATAGTCTGATGCAGGCCCACTCCGCCTACCACCAGGACCTTGTTAATCGCCTGGAAATGAAGATCCGCGAGCTGGAAACCCGCAACGAGGAATTGCGCCGCCTGGACAAGATCAAGGACGATTTCATCCAGCTTACCGCCCACGAACTGCGCACGCCGCTGACGCTGGTCTATGGCTACAGCCGTCTGTTGCAGGAGTCATCGATTGTGCGGCGGCTCAAGGAGGAAAGCGCCGAGATCAGGACGTTCATCGACGGGCTGGTTGAATCCATCGAGCGCATGTCCAGTGTGATCAACGAGGTGTTGACGATCTCGCGCATTGCCACCGGGCGCATCGAACTTTCCGTCGGGCCAACCAACCTGGCCGAGATTGTGGGCCAGATCGTCACCCAGTTTGCCCAGCCTGCCCAGCAGCGTAACCTGCTGATCAGTTTCGACCCAACGCAGTGGCCGACTTTTATCCAGGCCGACGGTGACCTTCTGGAACTGGCGCTGTACAACGTGGTCGGCAACGCCATCAAGTACACGCCCGATGGCGGAGTCGTTACCCTGAACTGCAAACCAAACAGCACGACGGTGCTGGTCACGGTCAAGGATACAGGTATCGGCATCAGCAAGGAGGATCAGGCTCGCATCTTTGATCGCTTCTATACGGCGGGCGATACGCAGTTGCACTCGACCAGCAAAACTGCCTATCGCGGTGGTGGTCTGGGCCTGGGCCTGGCGATCTGCCGCGGCGTCGTCGAGGCACACGGCGGGCGTATCTGGGTGGAAAGCGAGGGGCGCGACGAGGAAAAACTGCCCGGCAGCACTTTTTACATAGAGCTACCCCTGCAAGCCCGCACATCCAGCCCGCGCCGTATGCTCGCCACCTAAGAATCGCGCCATGTCAAACCAGCCGCCTCGCCCCGCCGCAGTGAGCTTCCGCGAAGTCTTCGCGGCGCTGCTGACTCCCGCCCTGTTGGGCACTGCGCCGCTCTTCGGTAAGCTGGCTTACCTGGGTGGCTCCGATCCCTTCACCGTCGCGGCCACTCGCACGGTAGTAGCCGCCGCCATGCTCTGGATTCTGTATCTAATGTTCCAGCGGCGCTTTATCTACATTTACCCGGCGGGTCTGCTTGGCTGCGTGGTGGTGGGGATGACGAACGGCATCGGTTCGCTATTCTACTACAATGGCCTGCATTACCTCGACGCCTCGATGGTGCAACTGCTGAACGCCACCTACCTCATCTTCGTCGTGCTGTTCACCCGACTGGGCGGCTACCCGCTCACCCAGCGCACCATCATTCGTGCACTGATGGCACTGTGCGCTGTCGCGCTGCTGACGGGCGGTGTCTCCGGCGGCATCAACTGGCTTGGCGCGGGGCTGATCATTGGCAACGCCATCCTCTTCGCCGGAACGGTCATCATGAGCCGCCGCGTGCTGTACGAAATGCCCTCGCCCACCTTCACGCTGTACGTCGTCACGACCATGGCCGTTGTGGTCGTGATGGCTCGCATTGTCTATCGCCTGGAATGGATTCCGCAGTCCCCAGAGGCAGCCTGGGCGATCCTGGCGCTCGGCATCACGACGGCGCTCTCTCGCCTGACGCTGTTCATCGGCGTCAAGACGCTGGGATCGCTGCAAACAGCGCTGGTCGGCGTCTTTGAAACGGCTGTGGCGCTCGTGCTGGCCTTCCTGTTCCTGCACGAGCAGTTGACGGCGATCCAGTGGGTTGGCGTGGTCATCCTGGTTGCCAGCCTCGTCCTGGCACGCCCTGACGACCTGCGCAACCGCGAAACGAGCGAGATGCCGGTGTTCAACATGGCGGGCCTCAACTTCCAGCACGTCGCCTTTAGCAAAGCCTTTGGCAATGACCTGGCCGACGTGACGCCCGAAGAACTGGAAATGATCCGGCGAATGATGACCGCCCCGCCCCGCTACGATACGCCCGCTGCGCCGCCTGTAGAGAACCCGCCTCAGCCAGCGGAGTGAGGCGCTTTACTTCACAAACTTTGCCAGCGGCCCGTCCATTCGGATCAGGCTCGTGAGCGTCGCATACGGCACGACGACGTGCTGCGGCCCGACAGCGTGGGGCGTCACCTGGTAGTCGTCGAAGTTGATCAGTAGCCCATCTTGTGTGATGTTCCAACTTCGGAAGTTCTCCTCTTTCGGGGCAGCACCTTCGGGAAAATCAAGCCTGTCTGCGGCTTTCAACGCCTTGATACAGTAGGCAGACAGCGCATCCAGGTAGCGCGCCTTCGGCTTGAAGAGGTCGGCCAGCGCCAGTGTCTTGCTTGCCGCCAGATCATAGTTCAGGCTGATCGTGTACGAATTGGGGTGCGCTGCACCGGCGCTGTACCAGCCCACATTAAAGCGGACGCTGATCAGGCCATTTGGCGTATTGAACACCTCATAGTTAACGCTAATATAACTGCCAAGGTCGGCCATGTCCGGCGGCAGCGTGGCGATGGCTTCGTTCTCAAGCGTATCTTTCTTGAACGTGCCTACTGTGTCTTGAATAATGCTGTCCACCGCCTTGTTGAAGCCCTCGACGGCTGGCCCCGTTTGGCCCGTGAGGACAGGTTTGCTCACGTCGATGCTGAGTTTCGGCTTCTCAATCGTTTCGTTGGACCGCCTGTCAACGATTTGCAAGCCATTGTCGAGCGCGATGGCGGGCTGGGTGGCTGGCATCGTCGCCGTTGGCGAACTATCCTGTGCCTGCCCGGCTCCCACCGCCAGCAAGCTGAACAGCGCAGCCGCCACGAACAGCGTAAGCGTCCTGATCGGTCCGGTCATTGCGGTCTCCTGGATGGTGAATGTCAGATCAGTGTCACAGCCGCCCAAGCATAGCACCCATGCCACAGGACATCAAACGCGGCGCGGCGCCCGCACAACTGCAACTGAGACGCATTTGCATTAATGTGACATCTTTCACAGTTGCACCTGACTTCTCTCACTACGCCGTAGGCTGATTTGGCTGACAATATAGCTATATCGAATAAGTTGATCTCAGCCACCAAGTGGAGAGAATGAAAATGACTGAACACATCGTCAAGACCAATCGTGGAACCATCGTCACCAATCCGCCTCTTGCACGTCTGCTGTTTGATGACACGCGCTTCTCAGTGATCTGGGCCGTTATCCGCGTCCTGGTGGGCCTATCCTGGGTCGATGCTTCGCTGCACAAACTGAGCAGCCCGGCCTGGATGGAAACGGGCGAAGCGCTCAAGGGCTTCTGGGCCAGCGCCGTCAAGATCCCGGAGACAGGCAGGCCGCCGGTGACTTTCGACTGGTATCGGAACTTCCTGCAGGGGTTGCTGGACAGCGGGTCGTATGTCTGGTTCGCCAAGCTGGTTGCCATCGGTGAGTTTGCTGTGGGCGTGGCCCTGATCATTGGCGCGTTCGTGGGTATTGCGGCCTTCTTCGGCGCGTTCATGAACTGGAACTTTATGATGGCGGGTTCGGCAAGCACCAACCCACTCCTGTTCGCCGCTGCTATCCTGCTCATGCTGGCCTGGAAGACGGCAGGGCACTACGGCGCGGATCGGTTCCTGCTGCCTCGGCTTGGGACACCCTGGGATCGCAAAGTGGCGAGTGCGCCCGGTGGTAGCCAGAGCGAAACAGCGCCAAGCGCAGCTTGAGATAGTTAACAACCTCATATCCTACTCGACGCAGCCGGGGAAGTTGATCAACTTCCCCGGCCTTGTTTTAAGGGCAGAGTCAGGCGGGCGGTAACTACCGCCCGCCGCCCATGTAGCACCTATTCAGTTGTTGAAGCCTTCAACCCTGTTACGGCGTTATTGCCTCGCCGGAGCGGCCTGTTGTGCAGCGGATTGCTGAAGCGGCAGGTAGGTGCAGCTAAAGCTCTTTTCCCCACCACCGGCCCAGGTCACCTGATACTGTGAACCGACATCGGTGATCAACGACAAGGCGGTTGAATCAAAGGTTACATAACCCCAATGGGTCTGTGGCGGAGCCACCAGCTTCAGCGTCACCGCGCCGGCGGGCGTCTGATGCGTGACCGGAGTCGTGCTGGTGATTTCGGCCAGAGAGAAGGTGGTCAGAGGGAAGCCTTCCTCAAGCGCGTTGATACCCCATACGTCGATGTTGTCATCATTGCAATAGATAGCCAGATGGTCTCCGGTTTGGGGGTTGACCCGTTTGTCATTCGCGGCGAACGGTGCGCCACCGTCCGCATGAGCAGGCATGGTCACGAATGCCAGGACACCAAACAGCATGACAGCAGCAAGTGCGAATCGCATGATACGTGTACGCATTCCAGTACTCCTTCTCGCAAGATCTCGAGTTGGCAAACCGAAGCATTACACCGGTGTCGTTTCTTCAGCGTTGCACATAACACCATAACGCCGCAATATGAAAAAGTCGTGAGAAAGTCGTAGAGTAATTGTGGGGAAGTAATGAAGATATTTTCATAAGTGTGAAGACAGCTTCACATTTCTGGTTGAGGTCGCTAGGGGATTCGCCGTGCACTGAAAGCCCCGCCCAGGCGGCGTGTTGCGATCACAGTGGCTTCCGTACCGCCGAGGCCCGTCTGATAGCGCAATTCATCCTGTCCCGCTGGCGCCGTTGAATAGACCGCAGTGGTCGCGTCCGCCCAGCACAAGTTAAAAGCTGTCGTTGTGGCCGGGAAACGCTGCAAAATCGGCCCGGTCTGCGCCCACAGTTCGCCGGGACTGCCATGCACAAACGTATAGCTCAGGCCATCGGGCAGCCAGTGGGCGGGTTCGATCTTCCCGACGGCGTCCTGGGCAATAAGCCGTTCGTCGGAGCCGTCGCTGTTTGCCCGGTATAGCGCAAGCCGGTTGTCGGCGAGCGGCCCCATGCGCCGGGCATAGAGTACCTGCTGGCCCGTCACCGAGAATTCGGGCAGGCCGAAGAAATCGGCCCGAACATCACCCAGACGTGTCGCCTTGCCCGTCAGTTCCAGCCGCCAGAGCACGGTAGGAGGGATGGTCTGCGTGGCATAGAGCAAGTTGGGATCGGGGATGGCGGCGAACAGGCTTGCCCCGTCGGCGCTCCACTGCGGGTGGGCATAGAAAGGTTGAGACGAACCGGTATTGACGGCGGCATATTCCAGCAGCTTGACTTTGTTCTGTCCCCCGGCGTTGACCCAACTGATCGTCCCCGGCGTCCGTGAGACGCTATCGCCGGGCAGTGACAGGGCAATCCCCGCCGGATTCACGCTGAATGCGCCGCCTTGCCCATCTTCTAGCAAGCGAATCACCCTGCCGGAGGTGACATCAGCGCGCCACAGGTCGTCGGCGAACTGCTGCTTGACCAGTCGTTTGGGATGAAACGTGAAGGTATTGAAGATCAGCGTGGTATCGTCTAACCAATGCACGTCCAGCACCTGGCGGGCCGGGCCAGGCATACCAGCTGCTACGAGCACATGGGCAGAGTTTGGCCGGTTCACCTCGGCCAGCCAGAGCGCATCGCCAACCTGAAAGATCACATGACTGCCTGCTGGTGAGAGCAGCGGACGGCTGATCTGGCCCTGTGCCACGACGCGGGGCGTGGGGTTGTCCTGCCGCCACGTGTAGAGCGTATCGCCATCCAGGTAAGCCACAATCAGGGGGTGCGTGCTCGATTGTGCCCTGAGCGATCCGTGCGGCAAGAGGGCAAGGAGAAGCAGGCCGAGGAGCAGCGCCTGGATGCGTGTGCGGAAGAACTGGCTGACCTCACCCCCGAACCCTTTCCGCTTCGCAGCGAGGGAGGATGGCACACGGTGACGTGCACACCGGGCCTCACTCTCCGTATTCGGAGAGTGGGATAGGAGATAAGGTGCTTCATACTGCGTCCGCTGCAAGATCGGCATCGCTATCCCTTTCTGGCTGCGGTATTATATCCCCATGCAGCAGGAAACCCTCGAAGGCGTTATCGAACGCATCACCTACTACAGTGAAGAAAGCGGTTACACAGTCCTCCGGCTCCGTCCAGACAAACCGTACCGGGCCAGCAGCGATGGCCTGCTGACCGTTGTCGGCACGCTGCCCGAATTGCAACCCGGCGAGTCGGTGCGGCTGACCGGCGTGTGGACGAGTCACCGTGAACACGGCAGGCAATTTCGGGCCGAGTCCGTCGAGCAGATGGCCCCGGCCACGCTGGAAGGACTGCGCCGCTACCTGGGCAGCGGACTGATCAAGGGCGTCGGAACCAAAACGGCCAACCGGATCGTCGATTACTTCGGCATGAAGACGCTGGACATCCTGGAACACGCGCCGGATCGGATGCGCGACGTGCCGGGCGTGGGCAATTACCGCACCAACCTGATCATCAAAGCCTGGGCTGAACAACAGAAGATCAAAGAGGTGATGCTCTTTTTGCAGAGCCATCGCGTTAGCACGACGCTGGCCGTCAAGATTTACAAGCATTACGGCGATCAAGCCATCGACCAGGTGCTGTCCGACCCGTATCGGCTGGCCCGTGATATTCAGGGCATCGGCTTCAAGACGGCGGATCAGATCGCGCGCAATCTCGGCCTGCCGCTGGATTCGCCGGAGCGGATTGCGGCGGGGACGGTATTCGCGCTGTATACGCTCAATGACGAGGGCCACGTTTACGCGCCGCGCCCGGTGGCCGTCCAGATGGCGGCAGAACTGCTCGGCGTCCCGGCGGAGCTGTGCGAAGCGGCGGTGGATCATCTTCAGCGCAGCGAACAGATTGTGGTGGAGGAGCTTCCATCTGAGCAGGAGGGGCAGCCGGAAAAAATTGAAGGGCTGTACCTGCCGCCCATGTACTACAGCGAAAAAGGTGCAGCGCGGCGCATGTTGAACATGACCGCCTCGGCGTCGTCGCGGCTGCTGGCGGCACGCTCCTTGGATTGGCAAACCTTCTTCGCGCGGCTGGCCGAAGAGGATAATGTGCTGCTGACCGACCAGCAAAAAGAGGCCGTGCGCGCCGCGCTGACGCACAAGATCAGCGTATTGACGGGCGGGCCGGGCACAGGCAAGACCACCACACTCCGGGCTGTCATTCGGGCGCTGGAATCGATCCGGGGACGGTATGCCCTTGCCAGCCCGACAGGGCGTGCCGCCAAGCGCCTGGCCGAAGCGACAGGACGCCGTGCGCAGACTATTCACCGTCTGCTTGGGTTCAGCCCCAACGAAGGCTTTGCCTTTAACGAACATGCGCCGCTCGACGTGGACTTGCTGGTGGTGGACGAAGCCTCCATGCTTGACCTGGTCCTGTTCTACAACGTGTTGAAAGCGCTGGCCCCCGAAACGCATCTGATGCTGGTCGGCGACGCCGACCAGCTACCAAGCGTCGGCGCAGGCGACGTGCTGCGCGACGTGATCCGCTGCGAGAAGGTGCACGTGACCCGGCTGGCGGCGATCTTCCGGCAGGCCGAAGACAGCCTGATCATCCGCAACGCGCACCGGGTTAACCAGGGACAGATGCCCGATCTGACCAACCAGGGCACGGATTTCTTCCTGTTCACTGCGGAGGACCCCGACGAGGCCGCCGACCTGGTGGTGGACGTGGTGCAGAATCGCATCCCGCGCCGGTTTGGCCTGCACCCGCTGGACGACGTGCAGGTGCTGGCGCCGATGTACCGGGGCAGCGTGGGTGTCCAGTCGCTCAACGAGCGGCTCCAAAATGCGCTCAACCCGGCAGGACGGTTGGCCGAACGACGCATCGGCGGGCGAATCTTTCGGGTGGGCGATAAAGTGATGCAGACTCGCAACAACTACGACAAGGACGTGTACAACGGCGACATCGGGCGCATCCACAGCATCGATTTCACCGAGCAGCTTATCCGCCTGAGCATCGATGGGCGGTTCGTCGATTACGACTGGTCGGATGCCGACGAACTGGTACACGCTTACGCTGTCAGCGTGCACCGCAGCCAGGGCACAGAATATCCCGCCGTCGTCATCCCGATGGTTTCACAGCATTTCATGATGTTGCAGCGCAACCTGCTGTATACGGCCATCACGCGGGCCAAAAAGCTGGTGGTGCTGGTCGGGACGCGCAAAGCGATTGGCATGGCTGTTCGCAACGATAAGGTCACGCGCCGTTACAGCGGCCTGACCTGGCGCTTGAACGAGAGGCTGTGAGCGGCTTTCGGCGGTTTGTACAAGCGTTAAGGTATTGAGTACATTAAGTCCGGAGCACAATTCAGTGCTGCACGTTTGTGCAGGACATTTGTGGGTAAACGCACTCGATCTTGACAATCCCAAAACAAAATGCCCGCTTTGGACGCGGGCATCGGCAAGGATTTAAGTATTTTATTTGTGGAACTAAGCTCTATATTTTCAAAATCTTTACGATTCATAGTTTAATACAAGATTAACGGCTTGTCGAGTCCCCCGCCCCCAAAAGTTGCTTTAGAATTGAGGTATTCTGCATTAATGATTTCTTTCACATCAATTCTTCTTGGGAACTTCATAAAATTTTCATATCAAGCCGGCTGGGCATTGGACATTTTGCCGATGAAGCACAAACAACCAGGCAGAGCGAAACAACCAGGCGAAGTCAGCGACGAGGTACGGTCTGCAAGCGGGCGGCCACGCGCTGGATGATGGCCTCGGCGACAGCGGTTTTGGTCTGTTGCGGCAACGTCACTATGCTCCCGTCCGCGCCCAGGATGGTGACGACGTTCGTATCGGCCTGGAAGCCCGCGCCTTTGGCGGTCACATCGTTGGCGATGATGTAATCGGCGTTCTTGCGGCGCAGCTTGGACTGCGCATTTTCGATCAGGTCCTGTGTCTCGGCGGCAAAACCGATCAGGATGTGGGGGTAACCTGTCTCGCGGCGCTGCTCACCCACTGTCTGTAGAATGTCGGTGGTGTGGCTGAGGGTGATCCGCAAGTCTTTGTCGCCTTTCTTGATCTTTTGGTCGGCGTACTGCGCCGGGCGGAAGTCGGCGACAGCGGCAGCCATGATCAGCGCGTCGGCTTCCGGCATACAACTCAGCACAGCGTCCAGCATTTCCTGGGCGCTTTCAACCAGGATGACGTGCGCGCCGACGGGTAGTTCAAGACCGGTGGGCGTGGTAATGAGCGTGACGGATGCGCCAGAGTCGAGCGCGGCCTGGGCAACGGCGTAGCCCTGCTTGCCCGACGAACGGTTGGTGATGTAGCGCACCGGGTCGATGGCTTCACGTGTGCCACCCGCCGTGACGACCACGCGCCGATCCCGCAGCAGCCCCCATTCGCGGCCCAACTGGTGGCGGATCAGGCCCAGCAGTGTCGGCACTTCGGGCAGCCGCCCCCGGCCCATCAGACCGGACGCCATGCGCCCCTCCTCCGACTCGATCACGATCACGCCGCGCTCCTGCAGGCGGCGCAGATTTTCGGCGACTGCCGGGTGTTCGAGCATGTCACCGTCCATCGCCGGGGCAATGACCACCGGGCAGCGCATGTTCAGCACCGTCACGGACAGCAGATCGTCGGCCAGGCCATTGGCGAGTTTGCCGATGTGATGGGCTGTGATAGGCGCGATGACCATCAGGTCTGCGCCCTCGGCCAGCCCGATGTGCGCAATATGGGTCGGCAAGCCGCCGTCGCCCTCTGTATTCCAGAGATCGGTGTAGACGGGCCGTCCCGTCAGGGTACGGAACGTGAGCGGGGTGACAAAACGCTGCGCCGCCTCGGTCATGATTACGTCTACGGTTGCGCCGGCCTGGGTCAGCTTGCTGGCAAGATCGGCGGCCTTGAAAACGGCGATACTGCCCGTGACACCCAGGACAATACGCTTTCCGTCGAGAATCGTAATGCGTTCCACGTCACCCATCCTCATCTTCTACGGGCGCAGTTTGTGCACGGAAGGCTCGCCAGAAGATCAGCAGCGACGCGCCCGGCAACCAGACAAACCCAAAGGCCAGCACAAGCAGGTACACAGCGATGCCAGCCGGGGAATCGGCGTTGGCGACCAGGTTGTAGGATAGTGTCCCGGCCACCAGAAACACGATTGCCAGCACAATGTAGGTAATGGCATTGGGGGCGGCGAACGTCATGTGGGCCAGGAGGGACGGCTCGTAGCCTCGTCTGTGGTAGGACAAAGCCCAGACCATGAATGCGCCAATGGCGATCACGACCAGCAGCCACAGGAACGGGATGGTTTCCTGGAACATGCCGAGCACAAGCGCCACAAAGAGCGGGACACCTGCGACAATGGCCTCCCACCACAGCAATTCCATCTGCTTTTCGCGGAAGACGCGGAAGCGGGGCGCGACGCCGGCCAGCAGAATACCGATGATGACCAGCGCCGGGAGAACGTAGAGCGTAGCCGTCTCTATCGTCACCAGGCCCCAGTTCGCTACCGTGCGCAGCGGATACCAGTGCACCCAGATGCCCCACAGCACGCCGATGGCGACTGCCCCGGCGATTGGCAGCGGCTCAACCTGCTTGCCACGCATAACCGTGACGAACAGCAGCAGGCCATACAGCCCGGCCCCCGTTTGCAGCCCCATGCCGCGCACAATCAGGCTGTAAGGCAGGTTGTCAAAAGCGCTGCGGTTGATGATGGCCGAACTGACCAGCCCGTAGACGCCGCTGACCAGCAGCAGCGTCGCCGGGCTGCGGGCCTGGAAACGAGCCGTCAGGTCGAGCAGGATGGCGGCCAGGGCCGTGTACAGAATGAGCAGCGCAGGCCAGTCGAGCAGTTGGCGAGCGGGTGGATTTTGCCACATGACCAGTTCGGAGAGCGTCAGCAAGATCACGCCCAGGATCAGCCTCAGTCCCCAGACCGGCAACCGCTCCCTGACTCGAATGCGTTGACGCATGGATGCTCCTGCTGCAAGGCCCGCACAGTCCCGTAGATTTTACCTGGTGCACGGCGGATGACGAGTCAGCAGGTAACAGATGGGACGTTGCACGCATAGCGATAGTTATAGAGCGGTTGAAAAGTTGGCCCGGTTTCAGGTCAAAGGCCAGGATCTGCATGGGCGAGAGCAGTCATCCGAGTGCCCAGCCAGCGCTCGGTGATGCGGTTCTGGCGGGGGATTGCCTCTATCCCAATGGTTCACACACCGACACTTAGCGGGGATAGTTGAGCCGAATTGACCCCACCCCCTGCTCCCCTCTCCAAGTGGAGAGGGGTTGGGGGTGAGGTCAACGCCCTACGTGCGAGTCGCCCACAGCATCCCGCGCAGGACAAGTTCCCGTGCTTGGGGTGTGTCGAAATCCTTGCGCACGTGTCCGAGCGAACTGTACGCCACACGGCCCTTGCCCCACCGCCGTGTCCAGACGACGGGCATGACACAGCCGTCGATCCAGGGCACGTATTCGCCGCTGAAGGTGGTTGTTGCCAGGACGTGGTTCGACGGATCGACATGCATATAGTACTGCTCGGAGTGCATCCAGAAGTCCGATAGGCCCTCGGTGATGGGGTGATCGGGGTGGGCGATGTGCACTTTGTAGTCGATGATGTTACCAGGGTGAGCCACCCATTGACCGCCGACCATGAACTGGTACTCTGGCGAGGCGCGAAAGGAATCGCCCATCGTGCCGTGCCAGCCCGCGATGCCCACGCCACTGGCAACCGCATCCAGCAGCCCTTTCAACTGCTCAGGCGTGATGGTGCTCATCGTCCAGATCGGCACGATCAGGTCGAGTGCCTGCATTTTGGCCGTATCCAGGTAGCTATCCAGCGTATCACTCACTTCGACGGCATAACCCCGCTCGCGCAGCAGTCCTGCGAACAATTCAGCGCCCAGTTTGGGTTCGTGACCTTCCCAACCACCCCAGCACAGCAGCGCCGACTTGGCAGATCTGGGTTTGGAACTCATGCCGCACCATCCAGCGTGCCGTACAGCAAGCCCATCGGCAGCGCCGCCGGGCGCGCACAGGTACTGGTCAGTTCAACGTGCCGCCCCGTCTTTGAGGACTCGTCGAAGGCGTGCATGATGTCCAGGACGTGATAGGCCATCTCGCCGGTGGCCCGGTGCGGGCGACCATAGCACAGCGCGTAGGCCATGTCCGCCGGGCCGATCCCGCGCTGCACTTCGACGGTGTGCGAAAGGGCCATCGTATCCCATTCCTTGCTTCCTGCCCGCAGCAGGCTGACCGGGCCACCAAACACGTTCGGGTCCGGGCAACTGAGCGAGCCGTCTGTCCCGTGAACTTCCAGACGCGGCAGATGATGGCCCCAGACGTCGAAGCTCATGATCATCGTGACGATTGGCCCGCTGACGAAATCCAGCACAGCGCTGGCATGGGTCGAAACCTCGACGGGGATTCGTTTCCCGTACAGTTCCTTGCTGGTGGCGATCCGTTCCGGGAAGGACATGCCCGTCGAAGCCGCGATGCGCCGCACCGGGCCGAGCAAACTGATCAGCGCCGTCAGGTAATAGGGCGCCATGTCCAGGACCGGCCCGCCACCCTGCTGGTAGTAAAAGTAGACGTTAGGATGCCAGCTTTCCGGGCCGTGCGTTGCCAGAAAGGCCGTCGCCGCAATCGGACGCCCGATCCAGCCGTCGTCGATCAGTTTGCGACAGGTCTGCAAGCCGCCGCCCAGGAAAGTATCCGGGGCGCAGCCGACCATCACGCCCCTGGTTCGGGCTGCTGAGATGATCTTCGCGCCGTCCTCCCGGCTGACAGCCAGCGGCTTTTCGGAATAAACGTGCTTGCCCGCTTCGATGATAGCCAGGTTGACCTCAGCATGTGCCAGCGGCACAGTCAGGTTGATGACGATCTGAATCTCCGGATCGGCCAGCAGTTCCTCCACCGTGCAGGCGCGAGGGATGTTGAATTCCGCAGCCCTGGCCCGCGCCCGTGACATGTCGATGTCGGCGCAGGCCACGATGTCCAGAATGTCGAATACACCGCAGCCCTTCATGTAAGCCTGAAAGATGTATCCGCAACCGATGACCCCGACTTTAACTTTTGCTGCCATAACCCAGTTTCTCTCCAATCAGATATGAATAGCTCTTGTACACCGCCTCGAGCATGTCCGTTGCGCACCGATCCAGTTCGACAATCAGCCATTTGGCCGTTCCTTCGGCAGCGCGCACGATGGCGGGAACATTCATCTTGCCCTGGCCGACGGCCACCATCGGCTCTTCGCGCACACAGGGGCCATCTTTGATGTGGAGCAACGGTGCGCGCGTGCCAAGCGTTTTGATGATCTGTACCGGATCGGCTCCTGCGGTCTGCGCCCAGTAGGTATCGATTTCGAGGATAATGTCCGGCTCCAATCCCTCGCGCAGCAGGTCGGCGGCATACCGGCCATCGATCTTGCCATACTCAAACCAATGATTGTGATAGCCAAGCGTCAGCCCATTCGCGCGACACACGCCATTCGCCTCGTTGAGCAGCGCACAGGCTTGCTTGATGCCGTCCACAGATTGGAAGTATTTGGCAGGGTCGAGCCAGGGGCAGATCAGCGTGTCCGTGCCGAGCGTCGCCATTGTCTCCAGCACTGTCGCCTGATCTTTGCCCAGTGGCAGCGCGCTGTGGGCAGCCACAACCTTCAGGTTGAGCGAGCGAAACAGCGCCGCCATATCGGAGGCAGACGTACCAGGGACACGGTAGGTTTCGACGCCCAGATAGCCCATGTCCGCAATTTGACGGGTCACGCCGACGAAATCTTTTTCGAGCGCTTCCCGCACGGTATAGAGTTGAAGTGCAACGGGGATAGTCATGGCCGTCCTTTCAGTTGAGCAGAAACGCTCCAAGTGTAGCGCGGTCTGTCCGATTTGTTCCACGAAATGCCCACAGAGTGCCGTACAGACAAGCGATGCCGACACAAAGACGGTATATAATCGGTTCAGGTAAGACATTGGGAAAGGATGCCCCATGCTGACCACACTGTTGGAACAATTGCGTGCCGCTGCGCCGGAAGCCCGTCTTCAGGCGTTGCAGACACTCGCCATGCTGGAAGAAACTGATGCGTTGAGCATCCTGGGCGAAATGTGGAAAACTGAACAAAATCCTGAACTCAAGCAGGCCATCCACCAGGCGGGGCAGCAGATTCACGCAGCCAAACAGCGCGGCTACACGACTGTCGAGGGCATGGCCGCAGCCTACCGCGCCGACCTCAGCCCCGACGAGAAGGACATCGAAGAAAAGCGAAAGCTGGCCCAGATTCAAACCAGCATCAATATCGAACACGCCAGGAAGCATGGCGGCAGCGAAGAGTCGCGCGCGATGGGCGAATTTACCCGCCGCGCCGCCACGACCACTGCTATCGGGATGGCTTTTGGGCTAGGCGCGGGCGCGATGATGGCGGGCCTGACCCCGGCGATCAATACCTCCCACAATCTGAGCGACGGCACGACGGAAGGGCCAGGGATTGGCAAGCAGCCCATCATTCCGCCCCGGCCCAGCGATACCAACGTCAACCTCTGGCTCAAGAAGCTGGACAACGCCGATGCCGCCGTCCGCAGGCAGGCGCTCCTCCAACTCCGAGACCTCAACAATCCAGCGGCGTTGAACGCACTCGGTGCTCGGTTCGCCATTGAGCCGGAAGCCGACCTCAGGCAGCTTATTCAGCAAATCGGCAAGGACATCTATTTCAGCGCGCTCTTCTGGCAAGACCACGATCCAAGCCGCAACGAACAGAAGATCAATGAACTGCGGGCCAAAGCACAGGTCGCAAAGGAAAAGCGGGCCACACAGCAGTGAGGGACGAGACTGAGCGAAAATGCGCAGAAGCGTGTAGTGCGTGCGAAATGCTGGACATCGCTAGAATGAGGAATTGGAAGGGAGAAAAGAGCGATGAGCCAAAAGGATCGACGGAGCTACAGCGCCGAATTCAAGTTTGAAAGCGTGCTAAGTACAAGCAAAGAAGAAATGGTGGATGTTGATCTCCGATTCTGCGTCACTGTGCCAAAGGCATCCGACAGAATCTGATTGGATGTACTTAGACGATTGAGGCCAAATCATGACTGTCCGGATTCGTAACGCACGGAATGAGCAGGACGTGCGTGGCGCAATGCAGCTTGCCCTTGACGACGACCTGCGCTGGCGCTGGCAGCGCTACGGCACAGCTACCCCCCTGGCACAAGCTGAAGTTGAGCAGATTTTCCAGTTCTGGTGGGGAATTTACCAAAGTACGCCCGAAGGCTTTATGGTGGCCGAGGACGACGAACGTGGCCTGATCGTCGGTGTCGCCGCAGCGGTGCGCCGTCCGCCGCAGTGGATGCTCACCAACTTTTACGTGCACCCGGACTATCGAGGGCGTGGCATCGGCCACCAGTTGCTCACCTGTGCCTGCGCGGTGCGCGAGGGTTGTGATCGTTTTTGCCTGCACGCATCGGACGATCCGGCGGCGCAGGCACTCTACTTACGCTTCGGCCTGTATCCGCAGCCGCATTCCATTAAGTTCACAGGCCATGCCTGGCAGAAACTTGACGTGCCGGCGCATCTCAAACTCGAAGAAGTCTCGCCCCTTGAAGCGCTAGATGTTATCAATCCTCTGGATCGATCTGCGCTCGGCTATGAGCGCGTGGTCGATCACCGGTATTGGATGCGGTTCGGCAGCTATTTCCTGGTTCGGCGTGGGCAGGACCTTTTTGGCTATTTCCGCATTGGGCGGCTGCCGGGCAACAAAAGCGACATAGGGCCGCTGGTCGTCGCCGAAGATCAGTCGATGGGCGATGTACTGCAAGCGGCTCTGGCGGTGGCCCAAAGCAGGTCGGAGCAACAGTCCCTGCTCGTGCCGGGCGCAAACCAGACGGCTATAGCGCGCCTGTTAGAATATGGCTACCGCTGCCACGACGTAGAACTGCTCATGAGCAGTGTGCCCATGCCGGGCCTGTCCCACGTGGTCTTCCAGGACACCGATCTGCTATGACTCTGACCGCGAAGCACCTGCAACGCTTCGTGTGGATCGAGCGGAGCAGCAGACGCTGGCACTTCGCAGTAACATCTCTGCCATTGGCAATGGATGAGGCCAGGCCCGCCCCATTGGACAGCGGGCGGGGATGCGGTAGACTGTTCCCGACATACGCAACCAGCACATGACGAAGCCCCGATTCAAGGAACTTGGGATATGAAGCAATCCTTCAGGAACACGCTGAACATTTTGATCGTAACCGCCGCAACGTTGGCGTTGACCTCGCCCGTCCATGCCCAGGAAAGCGCCGCACCTGCCCAGTCCTCTCCGGCAGGAGTCGGAATTCTGATCCTGCTGATGGGGCTGGCCGCCATCGGGTTGGTGGCTTTTGCGCACCTGGCGCAGTCGCGGGCAGCGCGTAACCCCGACGAGAATTTTGAGGATGAGTGACGGATAGCATCTGTGCCATATGCTGCGGTACTGGCAGAAGCGGGTACAATAGTAGTGCGAGAAGTTGTATCGTAAGCGTAAACCTGAAAAACGCATCCAGGAGTTTACAGTATGGTTGAAGCAAGCTGGGAAAAACCCCAAACAGCCGTGAAAGTCGGCACCACCAACCGGCCCAAGTTCGCGATTGCCGGCCTGGTCATGCTTGGCGCAATGATCTTTTTGATCCTGAGCGGCACGGCCTCCAATGGTCGCTATTTCATCACCATCAATGACCTGCTAGGGCGCAGTGACCTAGCCGGGAAAACCGTCAAGGTGACGGGGGCGGTGATCGGCAGCTCCATCAAGTTTGATGCGGATACGAAGACGATCCACTTCACGATGGCCCACCTGACCGACAATGCTGCGGAACTCGAAAAAGAGGGCGGATTGGCAAAAGCGCTGCACGAGGCCGTCCTTGATCCAGACGCAAAGCGGCTGGACGTTGTCGTGCCGAACCAGGCCATGCCCGACCTGCTCAAGGATGAGGCCCAGGCTATCGTCACCGGGAAACTCCGCCCGGATGGTGTCTTCCAGGCGGACGAATTGCTGCTCAAGTGTCCCTCGAAGTACTCGGCAGATGTGCCCCAGCAAGCCGTTAGCCAGTAGGAAGGGTTGAGGGACGAGTTGCGCACGGCACTAAAGTACCGGTCTGAATCAACGAAGCCCGCTGAAGCGGGCTAAATCCGCGAATAGCCGCCTGTCGTCGTTCCCGAGTTGGCTCCAGCCGACTTTGTTGATTCAGCCTGACGTTAAAATATCGGGCGTCCCCTCCGCTTCGCAGAGAGTAGCGCTTAATGCCTGACTGTGAGGGCTTCTGAAACGGCGATTCTGGATCGTGATTGCGTCGGCGCTGGTGCTGGCAGGCGCGGCGCTGGCCTGGTCGGCAATCGATCCCCAGGCAGCGCGTCCGGTTCCCGATCTGACGCTCAGGACCTACGGGGGCACGCTCTACCGCCTGGGCGAACTGCGCCAGAAAGTGCTGGTGATCAATTTCTGGGCAAGCTGGTGTGCGCCCTGCCGTGCCGAAGCGCCCACTTTGCAGCGGCTCTGGCTCGATCTGCAAGCTCGCGGCGTCGTATTTCTCGGCGTTGATCAGGCGGACACGACAGATCATGCCCTGGCCTTTCTGCGGGAGTTCGGCGTCAGCTATCCGAACGGCCCCGACGATGGCTTCGTGCAGGCTTTTGGCGTGCAAAGTTTGCCGACAACGATCCTGGTTGATCGGAACGGGCTGATTCGAGATACACTGTATACGGCTGTTGTTGAGATGGACAGCCTGCGCGCGCGGATTGAAGCCCTGTTACAGTAATCGCAATAGCGGATTGCCCATGACGCTTTTCGGCCATCGTCGCCGCCAGTTAATCCTGCTGTGTACGCTCATTTTGACATTGGGTTCGGTGTCCGGCGCGTGGGCACAGGAGCCGACTTCTACGCCGCTGCCACCGGAACCTACGCTGTCCACGACGCCGGTTGTGCTGACCGTCGGTGGCACCGTTACCAGTGGTACGGCGGGCGTCAGTGTGCCCGCCGGGTTAACGCTGTCGTTGCATGTCGTCCGGCCCGGTGCGCAGGGGACGCTGCCGACGGAGATCCTCAAGCGCGATGGGCCGCTCGGCGCGGACAACAACTTTCACTTCGACAACGTGGCGGCGCGGCCCGGCGATGTCGTTTTTGCCACCACGTCCTTTCAGAACGTGGTGCAGGGCAGCCAGCTTATTTCCCTGCGCAACGGCCAATCCACGCTCGACCTGCCGATCACGCTCTACGCCCTGACGAACGATCCGTCGGTCATTACCCTGATTCGTGTCCAGCACATCCTGGATTACAAGCCGGGCGGTTTGCTACAAGTGCTGGCGACCTACGATTACAAGAACACCAGTGATCGCCTGTACCAGTCCAATACGCTGACGGCAAAGGGTTTACCGGTCTCAGTGAGCGTGCCGCTGCCCATTGGCGCGCGGGCGGTGGCCTTCAACACGCAGTCCATCGAGCGCTTCAGCCTGGGCGGGGACGTGAACGCGCCCATCGTCCAGGACACCAAGCCCGTGCTGCCGGGCCAGACGCACGAGATCGTATTTTCGTACCAGTTGCCTTATGCCAAAGGTGCGCCCATCGACCAGGATTACCCGTACAACACGTCCTCAATTGAGGTGTTGATTCCTCACGACATCCACATTGCCATCCTGGACAATAACTTTGAGACCGCGCCGAACACGTCCATCAACCCGCAGCGGACATATACCCAGTACGTCTTGAAGTCACCGCTGAAGGCCGGGGATCGGCTGGTGTACACACTTGGCGGCGCGGCGCAGGTAGCCACCGCGCCCAGGCCGCAGCCCGCCGCCAACAGCAACACGTTGTTTTTTGCCTTTCTGGCTGCGGCTGCCGTCACGCTGGTCGTTGCGGTAGGGTTCGTCGCCATACGGCGCAGGCAGGACAATCCAGCCGAAGCCAGCCGCCGACGCAGCCGGAAGCGGGCCTGATTGCTTCACCCATGAGTGACAACCACGAGATGATCCGCGCCAGCGGGCTGGTGAAAGTGTTCGGACTGCGGCCCGTGCTGCGCGGGATGAACTTCAGCGTGGCGCGCGGATCGATTGTGGCAGTGTTGGGCGCGAACGGTTCCGGCAAGACCACACTCCTGCGCATTCTGGCAGGGTTGAGCCGTCCTTCGGCGGGCGAACTGACCATCGGCGGCTGGACGATTCCGAAGGAGATCACCGCCATCCGTTCGCAGCTTGGCCTGGTCGGGCATCAAACGCTACTGTACGACGACCTGACCGCCGAGGAAAACCTGCGCTTCTATGCCCGGCTGTACAACGTGGATCGGCCCGCCGAGCGCGTTGCCGAGGCGCTAGAACGGGTTGAGCTGGCGAAGCGTTCCGGCGACCTGCTGCGCACCTTCAGCCGGGGAATGCAGCAGCGCCTTGCCATTGCCCGCGCGATGCTCCATGACCCGGCCATCCTGCTGCTGGACGAGGCGTACACGGGCCTGGACATCAACGGCGCGGCGATGCTCGACGGGCTGCTGCGAAGCTGGCACGAGGCGGGCCGCACCATCCTGATGACTTCGCACGACCTGGAACACGCCGCCGCATTCAGCGATCACGTCCTGATCATCAGCCAGGGCCGGATTGCCATCGATGCACCCGCCGCCTCGATTGGCGACCTGCGCGCCACCTTTGAACAGGTGACGGCGGGATGAAGCGCGGCACCCCCTTTCTCAAAGCGGTGCTCGCCATCGTGGGCAAGGATTTGCGCGCCGAACTGCGCAGCCGCCAGTTGATCAGCGCGATGGGCCTGTTCGCGTTGATGGCGACGATGGTCTTTTACTTCACGCTGGAGAGCCGCCCCGACGTCCGACTGTCGGCCACGCCTGCCGTGCTGTGGGTGACGACGGTTTTCGCCGGGACGCTCGGCCTGAACCGCAGTCTGGCGCAGGAGTATGATCGGGGCAGCTTCGACGGGCTGCTGCTCGCGCCCATTGATCGGGCGGCACTGTTCTTCGGGAAGCTGATCGGCGCGTGGGTATTTTCGCTGGTGGTGGCGGCGATTGTGACCCTGGCACTGACCATCCTGTTCAATGCGACTCTGTTCAGCCTGGCCTGGCTGGGCATTCTCCTACTAGGGACAACAGGCTTTGCAACGGTAGGCACGCTGCTCGGCAGCGTAGCCGTGCAGGGGCGGGGCCGCGAAACGACCTTCCCGATCCTGATTCTGCCCGTTGCGCTGCCGATCATCATGGCATCGGTCAACGCCTCGAATGCGATCCTGGCCGGTCTGCCCTTCTCCGATTGGGCGACGTGGCCCGCGCTGCTGGCCTCGGTGGATGTGATCTTCCTGGTACTGGCGTTTGTCCTGTTCGAGTACGTGGTGGAGGAGTGAAGGAACGTTTGCCTGATCCCCTGTTTAACAGGCAAGCGAAACAGGTGTAGATGGATTGCAACTAGGGCCATAGGCTAGATCAAAAGGAATAGACAAGCAGTCTCTTTGTTGGGTAGGGTTAAGTCGCCAAACCAAGCCCGAGCCAGCAAAGAGACAGCGCAATGATAGACAACTTTGACGATTTTTGCCTGTGGAGTTATGTGATCGTGGACGATATTTGGCGAGAAATCGCCCCGTTGTTTAAGCGACCAGGACCAGCGTGCAGCGATAGTGAGTTGATGACGATGGCGTTGGTGGGCGAATGCCGAGGCTGGGACGAAGAAAGGACGCTGTTGAGCCAATGGAGCGAACATCGAGACTCGTTTCCGAACATTCCGACGCAGAGTCGCTTCAACCGGCGGCGTCGCGCGTTGATGAGTGCCTTCATGAACTGCGGTCAGAAAGCTGGACAGAATTTCGGTCAAAGTGAGAGAGAACGGCCTAAACCATAGTTAGCGTCCATCTCAGCCGGAGTAGCATAGTTGAGCGCAGAGTGAATACG